>OFTY01000380.1_pt1 | contig 33890 bp, 29 predicted proteins | sample 1775061 | NCBI WGS metagenome assembly OFTY01 (sample SAMN08195773, study PRJEB24354) | sludge metagenome | isolation source: sludge from phenol fed wastewater aerobic bioreactor B | place: India: Nagpur | collected 2016-09-16 | reverse complement strand
CAGAATTCCCCGAAATGTCGCGGATGCTAATCGATTCCGGGTCTTTCAGGAGCGATTGCCACGAGCGGAGTGACACCGTTTCGCTGTCGATGATGACCCCATCGAAATCAAAGAAAACCCACTTCTTCATGTCGCCTCACCCCGCCTGAATAGCCGAACGAAGAAATCAAAATGGTGTGAAATAAATACAGCGCGAACTGCACATAGAATTCAGAAAGCGTGCCTGCACAAAGAAGGCCCCGCGCGTTTCGGCGAATCATTCTCCCTACTGGGAAGGGAATGAAACGAATGTGCATGAATTTCCAATAAAATCCATACGAAAATTTGCTCAAAAATCGCCGGAAATGGATATAATATTTTTCAGAGTGCGGTAACATGCTTCACTAGCATACTGAGGTCGCCGAATCGATCGGCAACATAGCCGCGTTCTCTCGACCTTCACGGAGTACGTGAACCTACAAGCTTTTCAACAATTGTCCGCCTTACGCTACCTTCTCACCTTCCGCGTATCATTCCGACTACTCGGGCCGCTGCATTGCTTCCTGCAGCGAGCTCTCGCCCATAGCGCAACGCTGTCGTCGGTGACGACCAGCGCAGCGCGAGCGCAATGCCAGCGCCGTCTTCGCCGGCGGCAAACAGATCCTGCGTGAGCCCGACTCGGAACGAATGCGCGCTGATAGCCGCCACCGCATACTGCCCTGGTTCGATCACGGTATGACCTTCCTCGATCGCCGCGGCCGCTCGGCGCCGCAAGATCGAGACCACGCCTTGCCGCGTAAGTCCATGCGCGCCGATATGGTGGGTCAGGACGGTCTCGCCGTCTTCGGCCCCACGTTGGGTCAGAATGTTGATGCGACGGAACACCGCCCCGTCGGCGATGGCACTCGCGTTCAGCCACGCAGACAGCCGGAGCATCGTTTCGGCCGAGAGCCAGACGACACTCCCCTCCCCCTCCTGGTCGGTTTTCGAGCGCGGAATCGTGAGTCGCCCGCTGCCGTCAGCGATCAGGCGCAGATCAGCGACGGTCGTGGCCACCAGCTCGGAGACGCGAAGACCGGCGTCGTAGGCCATCGAGCAGAGCGCCGCGTCGCGCAATCCGACCAGATCGTCGCCGCACGCCGCGATCAGGCTTTCAATCGTCAGCCCGTCGGGCGCGACGTCGGCCGAGGTCATCGCGCGGCCGTAGCGCAGCGGCGCGGCCTGGCGCTGGCGCGCCCCCGCCTTGCGGCGAATGCCCTTCAGCGTGTCGCGCACCATGCCCGCCTGCGTCGGCAAGGCTTCGGTGTCGCCATAGCCAAGGATCCGATGCACGCGCGCGATACTCGCGAGCCGCCGGGAGAGCGTCGCGGAGGTCGCGGGTGCACACGTGGCTCGCGGCCGCACCAGCCAGCGCAGATAGAGGACGAGTGTTTCCGGAGACGCTGGAACCGCGGCCCTGATCGGCCGCTGCAGCATACACCATCGCAGATAACATTTGAGGTCGGCAACGATCGCGGCCTTGGTCGCCGGCGCCATCGCTTCGGCCGCCGCCTCGATCGCCAGCGGTTCGGCCTTGCTCCAGTCGATGAGGCGGCCGTGCGCTGACAGCACAAGCTCGAGCGACGACGGTAGCGGGGCGAGCTCGGTCATTGCATGGGATCCGGCGCCGCGGTCGATCGCGCAATCAGAGCGGCACCCTTCGTGGACAGCGACCAGCCTGCCCCGCCACGCGGACCCGGGCTGTCCTCGACCAGCGCGCGCGCTTCATAGTCCCACATCAGGTCGAACGCGGCCTCCCGTGCGGAAACGCGGTTCGCATAGACGGTCCGCCGCTGCAGCTCACGCGCGATCGTGGCGACCGACATCCGTGTGCCCGCTTCGACGCCAAAGAGCTGCCGCAGATCGGCCGCGATGCGACGATTCTTCGTCATGGCACGCCCTCCTTTTCCGCGTTCTCGCTGTGCGAATTTCTCGGCCGATTGGTCGATTTTGGCAAGTCCGGATTTACCATAATATCCGATTATGGAAAGTCCGGTCGGAGGCCGACAGCCGGATAGGATACCAATCTACCAGTTAGGTAAACTCGGGCTTTGACCCCGACTCCACTCGCGGCTATCAGCTTACCACAGATGGAGCCGACATGACCCTCCCCGTCCACAGCGCCGCGATCGCGTTCCGGCAAGGCCAGGTCGACGCGCTAGCGCGCACGCTGTTCGCCTCCCCTGCCCTCTATCCCCCGGAAATGCGCGAATCCTTTGCGCTGCGCGCACTCCAGCGCGCTTGGGACCAGTATCGCGAGGACCGCGCGATTTTGACCGGCACCAGCGTCATCGGCGCCGAATGCGCCGCCGAACGCGATGCCTTTCTTGGCCTGCTCGCCTCGCTCCTGCCCGACCCCGGCGCCGATCTCGCCCGCGCTATCCAGCGCGTTCGACATACCGCCATTAGGCCCCTTGCCGCGGAGGCCGCGGCGACCGCGGTCATCGTCGACGCCGGGCTTGAAGAACTCGAGGCCGTGCGCCTCGTCGCCGCGAGCCCGAACCTGCCTGCCGACCCAGCGGCCCGTCTGCTCACCATCGTTCGCAGTCTACGGCGATCGGCCGACGTCGACGGCGATCCGCTGTCCGCCACCGCCTCGTCGCCCTGCTGGGCGGTCAATCTGTTCGCCGTCGCCGAGCCCGCGCTGTTCGGCCTTTCGGCGCACCCCCTGCCCTTCCCCGGTCTCGTCCGGCGGCGGCTGTTTCGTGCCGATCGCGATCCCGACCGCGACGACATCAGCGAACTCATTCTCGATGCGCTGTATGAGACGCTCTGCGACGTGGCGCGGGTGCCGCGCGCTGCGGCGGCGTTCGCCGGGGCGTTCCCTGTATTGAGAGAGCAGTCACGGCTGCATTCCGTTTGGATGCTGCTTTTCGCCTACGGCTCTATAACACCTGCTCAGCTAGCGAGAGCACTACCCTGCACGAAGGCCGGCGCTGCAAAACTCCTTCGCCAACTCGCAGGCCAAAGCTTCGCCGTTACGCACGGGAGATATGAACCATACGTCTGCAATTTGCGCTTCTCCGTGGATTACTAGTCCATCGCCAATCACAATTTCGGGCTGCTTGTAGCACGGCGGCCCAAATAATGCAGTCGCCTCGATAATGACAGGCGCGCAGCCCCGTTTCTTATCTCGCCGCGCCGCGATAGTCCTATGCGTCAATCCATGAACCGAGAGCCTTCTATTTCGGTCACAGTCGCCGGGTAGCGCCTTGTCGCGCTCCCGGCGCTGCTGGTGCTGGCCCGGCGGCATCCCCCGCCTCACAATCATTCGCAGATCGGTTCGGGACCCGGACCCCGGGGTGAGCGAGCTCGAGGCCCGGCCCGCTGGCCGAGATCACCAGCCGAATTGCCCGCTGGCGTCAGCGTGCTTCGAGTATTCCCTCGATAGCCCGTAGCAATTCCTCCCGCGACGCTCCCGACTTCGGAAGGATCTTCAGCGTCATTCCGCCCCTCGGGCTATGGCTGTAACGCAAGATCGCCTTGTCGCCCTTCCCTTTCACCTCGATCTCGCCACCGGTCTTCTGACGCTGGCTGACGGTCGCCCTGATCAATCGCTTTGCGACTTCGGGACCAGTCAAGCGAATGCCGAGATCATCGCGTTCGGCGACTATTGCCGCAGCCTCTTTCACCATCAGCTTCATCGAGCGATCCTCACCGCAAAGTGGCTTGATGTCCCGCGCAACGCGTACGGTGATATCATGACGATCTGCGAACGCAGCGATGATAGCCTCAGGTAGTCGAACGACATCGAGTAGACGACTGAGCCAGGATCGCGAGATTTTGAGATGCTCGGCCATCTCATTCTGGGAGCCGTTGTAGAATTCTGCCAGAGCCCGTGAGTATTCAATGCCGCGCTCCCAGTCAGTGATGTCCTTCCGAGATCTGTTCTCGACGTCTGAAACTCGGAACGCCTCTTCGTCGGTCACGCTCTGGATCGTGACTAGATAATCATATTCCGGGTGGTGATGCTCACGAAGCCACTTTACCGTCCACCAACGCCTGACGCCGGCGATGATTTCGAAATCGAAGTCCGGGTTGCCTTGCAGACGCCGGACGATCGCCGGGATACGCTGTTTCTTAGCCGCGAGGAATGCGTCGATCAGGTCCCGGCAACTCTCCTCCGTCAGATGATCGAGGTCACGATTGTGAAGGCGCCAAGGGCGGCACCTAGCGGGATCGACCCATTCGGTTCGGTCGGTGACCATCTTTCCTGAAGCAATCCGGGCAAGCGTCTGGCTCCTGCTGGCCATGATGCTTTCAGCGGGCGCGGCAACGTCCAACTCCGCCTCATCGTCCAGACCTTCTGTGAGGCTGCTGCCGAACCCTTTGTTACCCTTTGCCATTATTCATCTTCCTAGTTTCTCTTCTCAAGCGAGCCAAGTTGCCACGTGGCAACTGGACGCTCAAACCCTTTACCGATCGCCCTGAATTGACGCTTGTTGCCACGTGGCAACTCGTGCTCAATTCCGCCCGTCACGAGCTGGCGGACAACCCATTGAACGATCAGCCAGCTTAGAAACCAACCGCCAATTTCCGAAACGACACCATCCTAGTAAACCAGCTTATCGGGTTGGTTTATAACGGTATTTCGTCCTGGCTTGTCTCCAGTTGCCACGTGGCAACTCACCGTCGATCGCCTCCTGCCCTGCTCTCCCAAGTCCTCAGGACCTCGGCTTCGATGTCCTGACAAACTTCGGTCAAAAGGCGGACGCTGCGCGTGTGAACTTCGTGCGATGTGACGGGCCGATCAAGTTCAAAAACCGTCTTCATGCGCGAGCTTGCATTGTCGATTTCCGCGCTAGTCCGAAGAACCGAATTGATCATCGATCCGCCGAACACTTGCCGCATCATCGAGAGAATTTCTCGGTGCATCGACTTGCTGTCATCCACGCGGCTCGCGACGATTTTGATGAAGTTATAGGCTGGCTTCGCCCTCCCCCCGAGGCGCTCAAGCTGCGCCATGGTCGTCCGTGCCATGTCGATGAAGGAGACAGTCGACGCAAAGTCGATCACGCTCGGCGGCATTGGAATGACCATGGCGTTGGCAGCCTGGAGCACCGCCATCGACACCATGCCAAGCGCCGGCGGCGGATCCATGATCACGACGTCATAGTCGTCGACCACCTCTTCGATCGCCTGTGCAATCATATCGATGATATCGAAGCTCTGATTCTGGGCGAGATAGCCTGCAATCTCATATTCGAGATTGTACAGCTTCAGATTGGCCGGGATCAAATCCAGACCGTGGAAGTGCGTCTTCCGGATAATCTTCCGAACGCCGAGCAGCTCCGGGTTATGGAAATGCCCATAAAGCGTATCGTCCTCACCAAGATCCACGTCGGGCCGATAGCCGAACATCATTGTCGTGCTTGCCTGGCTGTCACAGTCGACGAGCAGCACGCGGTATCCCCGAATTGCAAAGTGCTGAGCCGCGTGCAGCGCCAAGGTCGTCTTTGCGACACCCCCCTTGAAGTTCGAGATCGAGATGATCGCTGGCGTGTCGGTCGCCGCTCTCCAAGGCCGCGTTCCGAAGACCTCGCGCATCTGGTCGAGTTCCTCGAGCGAGTAATGCACCCGATGACCCGATCCCGTACGGCCCCGCTCGGGCAGGCGGCCATCCCGTTCAGCTTCCCTGATGGCAGACGCCGTGCGACCGACCAGCGCCGCGGCTTTCGAAATCGGGAATGTCGGCCCCTTCTTGGCGCCCGTTTCCGGGTCGAGCGCGCCGTCGCGAATGCGTTTAAGGATCGTAAGTGCTTTCCGGTGGAGGGTACCGAGATCATCGCTCATGAGATCATCAGTCTGCGCGTCGAAGGTGGGTTCTGTCGCCATTTCTGCCATTTCTTGTGAGATTGGTGCCCCACATTAGCGCTGTTGGCAGTTTCGAGCAATAATTGACCACCAATCTTACAACTCGACCGATGATCTCCGAGCCGTTTTCGGCGCATCAGAATCGCTCTCCCCCGTCAATCGATTCAAGACCGATGATGTGGGAGCCGTTTTGAACACTTGCCCGGTGGAGAACTGGGCGTGGGCGACGCTGTCGCCTTGGGCTAGGCCATTGAACAGTAACGCGAGTGAATGGGTGCCGATGATCTCGGTGCAAGCCGATGATTACGGTGCGTTTTTCCGATGATCTCGGTGCGTGGGGACCGATGATGTCGGAGCGCATACCTATACTCACTGAATCCCTATAGAAATCCGATTCGCGAATCGCTTTTTTCAATTTTCAGTAGGGAAGGGGGCTCGCCTGCACAAACTGCTCCGAGTTCATCGGTCAAATTGGAGGTTTTAGCCCCAGATTACCACCAAAACTGCCAACGTGCTTGCTTTCCATCACCAAACCTGTTGATACCGGGGACATGGAAAGGCCCCGGATTCGGGGAAGGGCGGCGCACAATGAATGGGGATAGCTCGAAGCCGATCGGACACCAATACGCGCTCGCCATGCTGGATGGCGGCGAGGATAAAGTCCGTTCGGTGGCGCTCGCTGCCGGATCCCAGCTTACCATGGACGCCTTCCTCCGTGTCCACGACGAGGAGCCGGTTCCGGCCTTCCTCCACTCAGCGCTTTGCGCGATGTCGCTTCCAACCAAGCGACCAAAGGATGACACGCTGCCGATCGTGCGCGAATATGGTCGCTACGCTTTGGCTATCAACCCGCGTCCGGTTCTCCAAACGGTGGAAGGTAAATCCGTCATGCGAAGCCTGGGCGTGCCATACGGTGCTTATCCGCGCGTGGCCCTGATTTATCTCCTTTCACAGGCCGTCTCAAAACAGTCTCGTGATGTTTATCTTGGGCGCAACTTTACCGAGTGGATGCGGCGTCTTGGCTATCAAACAATTTCCTATGGTCCGCGCGGTACGGCCAACCTCATGCGAGAGCAGGTCGACAGGCTACTTGCTTGCGAATGGCAGATCCGGTGGGACGGTCAGGATGCCGGCGACAACGCATTTGCCGTCCGAGACGTCAAGATTTCAAACGAATATGCAGGTTCGCTCGACAAGAATGGCGCCTTCGCGCGCGAAATTCGCATGTCGGAGGCATTCTACAGCCATTTGGTAGATCATGCCGTCCCTTTGAACGAGGTGGCAATTCGCGAGCTCAAGGGTATCCCAACCGCGCTCGATCTCTACACCTATCTCGCCTACCGTCTGCCGCGGATCACCAGCGAGAAGGGACAAATCATCTCTTGGGATCAGCTCGCCAAGCACCTCGGCAATGAAGCGGATAGCAAGCGTTTCCGGCAAACTGTTCGTGAAACAATGCAGATTGTCTCGGCTGTGTATCCGAACGCGAATGTGGATCTATCCGGACGGAAGGTGGTGCTGCACCCCTCGCACGCACCGATGGAGCGCAAGCTGGTCGGTCCCCATCTGCGACTTGTGGATTCGCGCCCAGCCAAAACGGCACCGAGATCATCGGTGTCTAATGCAGCGGCGAAAGCTAAGCTCGACTCAGCCGAACAGCTGCTGCCATTTCCTTGCGGATCGTTGACCTATGGGAGCCGGGAAGCAGCCTTCCGGGCAATCGGTCTCGATAAGGGCAGCCCTTGGGCCGTCGATACCATGGCCGAAGCGTTCCGGGCCGGATTCCCGGATATAAAAAAGCTCCGGACGGACGCGGAGTGGCTGAGGGTATGGGAAGCCTTCGTGGTCCGCTACGCCGAACGGCGCAAACGCTCCGGTGATTGACCGCTGAAGTCGGAGCGGTTTCGCCAATTGCCATTCCGATAGATCTGAGAATGCCGATCTCCACTTCTCCGCTCTCGCAGGATATTGGGTCGTAATTCAAGCCTCGACCCGTGACACCAATCTCGATCTTGGCTTCGACTCGATCTAGAGATGATGGCGAAGAAGGGGCGGGTGAATGACATCGCGGAAACTGACTAAACGCGCGGCGGATTATTTCCGTACATTCGTGCGCGAAAACATCGCGCACTGGGCCGAGCTGATGCGGGAGTTGTCGCCCAAGCAGGGCTGGGGGGATGGAGATGACGTCTCCTATGCCCATGACGCGGCTATGTTTCTCTACACTGCTACCGACGAGCAGTTTCTCGACTTCGAGATGCCGAAAGACTTTGCCTCGGGGGCAGACCTGCTCAAAGGGCTCCGGTTGTTCCGCGCTCAGGTCGATTTTTACCTGAAGGGGGTAGAGGAGCATATGACACAGGCCAGCGCGGCCTCGCAGACGATCCCTTTCCCCGTCAGCACGATCTACCGCGAGTATGAGAAATGTCTCGCTGCGGTCGACGAGGCCATCCGCTTGCTGGTGCCGCCAAGTTCGGCTTCCCCGCCTGCCAGTGACATGGAGATACTGAAACGCATTGCGCGGCGCTTTCCCGATGTGGTGGCGCAGCTGGCCAAACGGCGGAGCGGCAAGCCGGCGCTCGACATGACCGACGAATATGATGTCCAGTATCTTTTCCTGGCGCTGCTACGACTCGAGTTCGATGACATTCGTCCCGAGGATGCCGTGCCGAGCGTGGCCGGCGGGTCCGGGCGCGTCGATTGCCATCTCAAGGACCGCAAGATCCTCATCGAGTTCAAGATGACGCGACCGGGATATAAGGCGGCCAATCTGCGCAAGGAATTGGCCGATGATTTCGTGCTTTATGGGCAGGATCATGACGGGCATCGGCTCTTCGCCTTCGTCTACGATCCGGGCCGTCATATCGAAAATCCGCGTGGGATCGAGCGGGACCTTTCGTGTCCCCGGCTGCCTCTCGTCGAAGTGGTGACCGTCATTCGCGAGGGATGAGGAGCGACGTTTCTGCACCAGCTCGCGCGCCGCGCGGGCAGGAGCGATCAAGGCGGATTGTGCGAACGGGGAGGGGCGGAATGCAGGGCGAAGCGATCGACCCGGAAGATGCGGCCGAAGAATATTATGTGGTTCCCGAAGAGGCGCTCCAGTTCCTTCCCGAGGAGTTGCGGACCCACTATCAGGCGATGGCCGACAATGGCCGCGCAATCCTGAAGTCGGTCGACAACGAGCTGGCGCAGCTGTCCCGGATTTCGGCCTCTTCGGAAGCCATGGTGGTCCTGAAACACATTCAGAAGCGCCTCGCCGCCTATGAGTTTGCCGCGGATATGGACGCGTTCCTGGAGCTCGACATGCTTACAACGGCATTCGTCGTGACCTACGTGCGCCTCCACCAGGGGGGAAGCGGCAGCGGCTTCTCGCGCGACGCGCTCCCGCCCCATCTTCGGGAAAGTCACGACCAGATTATCGAGCTCAGAAACAAGCGGTTTGCGCATAGCGCCGGTCACCATTCGGCATCGGACGCGCTCGAGATCGGCTTCGGTGACAATCGCTTTCACATCAAGCTCGGCTTTTCGCTCGGCTACTATATCGGAGGCGCGAACGAGTGGCACGAGCTGGTGAAGGTCCTCGATGCCTTGATCGCCGATCGGCTGGACAAGGTGGTGGAAAGACTAAGGGAGAAAACGGGTTACGAATGGGTGTTGCCCAAATGCTCGGCGCTCGAATGAGCAGTCGGTGATTGCAGTCACACGCCTCGCGGAAGAGACCCGGATCGGATTATCCGACTAAAGAAGAGTGGCCGGCTTCGCGCCCGACGGCCAACCGAGCCAGGGTTCATCGGTCGGCTCGATCTCAATTAGTCCGCTCGGAAACACGCGATCCTGGAATGCGATTAGCTCATCAAAGCTACCGTGAAGCCAACGGTCATATTCGTCCTCGTGGAGGAGGACAGGCATCCGATTATGGACTGTCGCGGCGACTTCGTTCGCATCGGTCATAGCGCCCGAATATACTGGGCCCCATTCGGCACTGTCGCGCCACAAGCCGCCCCATGCAAAAATCGGACGGTCTTTCAAGCTCAGCCAGATTCGGGTCTTGCTTCCCTTTATCCCCGCGGGTTCCGCCCAGGCCGTTAGCGGAATCAGGCAGCGCCACTGCGGTTTACGGGCGAGACCCACCCACATTGGCTTGCGCAAATCCGCGATATTATTAACCGCCTTGGGCTTTGAACCGGGTTTCATCGAGGCTAGCTTCAACGGAAATCCCCAACCCATCGATTGAAGAATTCTGCGACCGTTTTCGACCCGGACCACCATGCCGGGCGCGCCGGGGTGAACCGTCGAGGGTGCATTCGTTGCAACGATGTCCGGAACGTCTACGCCAAAGTGTGCTGCGACTTCAGCGGCGCTGAGGCGCTCCGTATAGAGATTACACATGCTTGCGGCCCTTTCCGAGCTGGGAGCGGTGCATGGGAAGGTGCGTAGCGTCAAAGCGCTGGCGAGGGAACGCCAAAGGTGCTCGCGCTGTGGGCTAGCGTGGCACTTCAATAAGGCGCAACAAGCACGGCACCGGGCAGGGGATCGGCGTGACCCCAGAATTGAACAACGGCGCGTGCATAGCGCCGAAGTTCGTCCTGACCGATCCGCAGTTCCTCACTCGTCGGCACCGGCTCGGGGGCGATATCGTGATAATCGAAGGATATCCGAGTCCAGAGTTGCGGGGCCTTCGCGAGCAATTTCGTGCAGGCGCCGCCATCGCCATGCCGAGCGACATTGGCGGCGAGGTGCATTTCGTGGAGATCGCTTGCCACGCCGATCGCACCCACATCGATCGCAGCGATTTCCCGCGCTGCTCGTGACAGATCGGTTGCGCCAGAGAACTTCACGCCGTGCGCCCGAGCCCACCGCGCAAGCTGGCATTCGAACAGCCCGTCGAGCGTGAGGACAAAGGCCTTGGCGGCCTCGTTGGCCGTGTAGTTGTCGATTTGCGCTGCGCACCGATCAAGGAATTCATCCATATCTGACGCTTCACCCACAACCAGCGTTTCGTGCGTCGGAAGGTCGCCAAGCGTCTTCAGGATGACGCGCTGATAAAAGCGGTCAACGTTCGCTTGGAACGTGCGCGGCAGCATGTCTCTATCGGCCATTGTCATGCCCATAGCGGCGAGAAGCCTCCCGCGCGAGCATCCAACGTGCCATACAATCCCCGTCTCATTGCAAAGCGAGTTGCGGCTCGGGTGGCCCTTTGCCGCTGTTCCAGCGATCATCGGTCGGCTCGACGATCGTTCGTTCGGCGGCGAACGGCGGGCGGAACTGGAACCCAATTACTTCGCGAACGGAGCCACGAAACCACTGATCCCACTCGGCGCGCTCAAGGAGTACCGGCATCCGGTCGTTAGTCGGCATGACCGCCGCATTCGCACTCATCGTCATGCCGGCATAGACAGGCCCTTGGTCCGGGAGGTTCCGGCAGAAACCCGCCCACGACATGATCGGCCGATCCTTCACCGAAAACCAGGTCCGGGTCTTCGCGCCGGGGGTCCCATCGGGATTGCCGAAATGGGTCAGCGCGATGAGGCAGCGATAGCGCGGCTCGACCACCATCTCTTCCCACATCGGATTGGTGAGGTCGGCGACAAGGCCGATGCGCCCCGGCGGCTCGCCGCGCTCGCGTATTTCGCGGGTCAGGCGCGGAAACCCCCAGGTGACGGGCCGCAGGAATCGGCGGCCGCCCTTCTCGAAAATGACGAGTCCGGTCAGCCCTTCCTTGATGTCCCCTTCGGGCGTCGTGAGGCCGGATAGCGGCTCGGCTTCGAAATAAGCCGCCACATCGCTCACGCTCGCCGTGATGACATGAAGCCGCGACACGGTCTCAGCTCACCGACGCCGATTCGCCCGAGTCGCGATCGCGCATGCTCCTCTCCGACGCGGCAAAAGGCTCCGAAGGCGTCTCGCCTGACAGGCGAAGTTTGAGGGGCTTGCGCTTATCCATCCCGAATTTCCTTGGTCTTTCCTGTCTTTGGCTGGGGTGCCGCGGCCCCGACGACTCCGGCCCGTTGACTCTCGGCCTTTATAGAACAAAAATAGAACACAACCAACCGCCAAAGCCATGGAGGCCCTTCATGACGGAGAGAGGGCCGCGCCCTCATCTGACGACGCTACGCGCCCGGATCGCCAGGATCGAGGGGGCTGAACGGCGTTCGTCGGGCACCTTGCCGTTCGGGCTCGACACGATCGACAGGCGCTTGCCCGGTGGCGGGCTGGCGCTCGGCGCCCTCCATGAAGTCGCCGGCGGCGCGCAGGGCGCGACCGATGCGGCCGCCGCCGCTTTGTTCACGGCCGGCATCCTCGCGCGCGTCCAAGGCAAGATACTCTGGTGCATGACGCAGTCCGACCTGTTCGCGCCGGCTCTCGCGCTCGCGGGTCTCGATCCCGACCGAGTCATCTATGTCGAAGCCCGCGACGAGACCTCGCTCCTGAGCTGCTTCGAGGAAGGGCTTCGTCATGGCGGCCTCGGTGGAGTCGTCGCCGAAGCGGCCCGGCTTTCGATGACGGCATCGCGCCGTCTGCAACTGGCGGCCGAAAGCACCGGCACGATCGGCATTGCCATCCGCCGTTGGCGGCGGACGGCCGAAGCCTCCGATTTTGGACAGCTGACCGCGGCTGCGACCCGCTGGCGTGTGACCAGCGTGCCGACCGCGCCGCTCCCGGTTGCCGGGGTCGGGCGGCCGCGCTGGTTTGTCGAGCTCATCCGGTGCCGAGCTGGTGAGAGCGCCGATTTTCTCGTGGAAGGCTGCGATGCGACAGGTTGTCTCGCTCTTCCTGCCGACCTGGCCGACCGATCGGCTGCGTCGCAGGCTTGGCTCCAGCGCGCCGCCTCCTGACGCGCCGCTGGTGCTGGCGGCGATGGAAGGGCAGCGCCGTCTCCTGACCGCGGCGAATGCGGCGGCGCGCGCAATCGGTCTTGCCCCCGGTATGACGGTCACGCAGGCGCAGGCGCTCGTTCCCGATCTCCAGATTCGCGACGCCGAACCGGACGCCGATCGCGCAGCGCTGGAGAAGCTCGCCTGCTGGTCGCTGCGTCGCTACGCGCCCATCATCGCGCCCGATCCCCCCGATGGCCTGATGCTGGACATCACCGGCGCCGCGCACGCCTTTGACGGACCTGAAGGCGTTCTTCGCGATCTTATCCAACGCCTTGCGGAGGTGGGGACGGCCGCGCGCGCGGTCTGTGCGCCGACCTATGGCGCGGCGCACGCGCTTGCGCGCTACGGAGCCGACTCCCCCCGCGTCGTCGATCCGCTCGACCTTGCCGCGGCGATCAGCGCGCTGCCCATTGCGGCGCTGCGCCTCAACGACGACATGGTGCTTACGCTCGGGCGCCTCGGTCTCGAAACGATAGCCGACCTCGAAGCAATGCCGCGCGCCTCGCTGGCCCTGCGCTTCGGGTCTGCCCCCGGCCAGCGCCTCGACCAGGCCTTCGGCCGCCTCGCCGAACCCTTCGAACCGATCCAGCCGCCTGAGCCCATCACCGTCGAGCGGCGGTTCGCCGAGCCGATCGGCGCGCCCGAAACGCTCGCGCGCTATACGGGCAAGCTGGTCGACGAACTGACCCGGCGTTTGGAGGAAGAAGGCGTCGGCGCCCGCCGGCTCGATCTCAGCTTTCACCGGGTCGACAATCGGATCGAGGCTATCCGGGCGGGCCTTGCCAAGCCGAGCCGCGATCGCACGCAGATGACGCGGCTGCTCTGCGACCGGCTCGAGACTGTCGATCCGGGGTTCGGTATCGAGCGGATGCAGCTCACCGTCCCCTTGGCCGAGCCCTTGACCTTCCACATGGTTTCGAATCTCGGCGAGGCTTCCGTTCCCGACGTAGCGGCCCTCGTCGACCTGCTCGGGAACCGGATAGGGGAGGGGAGACTCTTCCGGGTCGCCGCGCGCGAGAGCGATATTCCCGAACGTTCGGTCGCCCGCATCGCGCCGATGTCCGATCCGACCGAGATCCGGTGGCCGGCGGCCTGGCCGCGCCCGACGCGGCTTTTCGCGCGTCCGGAGCCCGTCGACACCATGGCCCTGCTGCCCGACCATCCGCCGGTGCATTTTGTCTGGCGCGGTGTCCGGCGCCGGGTGACGCGCGCCGATGGTCCTGAACGCATCTATGGCGAATGGCATTTGAGCGACGCCGAATTTCTCGGCGTTCGCGATTATTTCCAGGTCGAGGACGAAACCGGCGCGCGCTATTGGCTCTTCCGGAACGGCGACGGCATGGACAGCGCCACGGGCGGTCAAGGCTGGTTCCTGCACGGGTTGTTCGCATGAGATATGTCGAACTCCAATGCGCGTCGCATTTCTCGTTCCTGCGCGGGGCGTCGTCGCCCGACGAACTCTTCGCCCAGGCCGAAGCCTGCGGCCTCGACGCGCTTGCGATCACCGACCGAAATACGCTCGCCGGCATCGTGCGCGCCCATGAAGCGGCCAAGCTCGCCAGGGTCCGGCTGATCGTCGGCTGCCGCCTCGACCTCTCCGAAGGCCAGTCGCTGCTCGTCTATCCGATGAACCGCGCCGGCTATGCCCGTCTTTGCCGACTCCTCAGCCGGGGAAAGACGCGGGGAGGGAAGGGCAAGTGTGTAATCGGGTGGGCGGATGTCGAGGCGTTCGCGGAAGACCTGCTCGCGATCTTCCTGCCCGAAGAGATGGCTGACACTGAAGCCGTGATGGGCCGTTTCGCGCGGATCTTCGAGGGGAGGGGCTATCTGGCCCTGACCCTGCGCCGCCGCCCGGGCGATCAGCTTCGACTCCATGATCTGACGAACCTCGCCGCCCGCCATGGGGTGCCGACCGTCGTCACGGGCGACGTCCTCTATCATCATCCGCATCGCCGCGTGCTCCAGGAGGTGATGACCTGCACCCGCCACCGCTGCACGATCGACGCGCTCGGCGCACGGCGCGAACGCTATGCCGACCGTTTCTTGATGCCCGCGGCCGAAATGCACCGGCTCTACCAGCGCTATCCCGGAGCGCTCGCGCGAACCCTCGACATCGCCGATCGCTGCCGCTTCTCGCTCGACGAGCTCAAATATCAATATCCCGAAGAAGCCGGCATCGAGGGCGTCACCGCCCAGCAGGCACTCGAACGCATGACATGGGAGGCGGCCGAAGACCGCTATCCCGAAGGCGTGCCCGACAAGGTTCGGCGGCTACTTGTCCACGAGCTCCGATTAATCGGTGAACTCGATTACGCACCCTATTTTCTGACGGTAAACTCGATCGTTCGCTTCGCGCGCAGCCGCGACATCCTCTGCCAGGGCCGGGGATCGGCGGCGAACAGCGCGGTCTGCTATGTCCTCGGCATCACCTCGATCGACCCCGAACGGTCCGACCTCCTCTTCGAGCGCTTCGTCAGCCAGGAGCGCAAGGAGCCGCCCGACATCGACGTCGACTTTGAGCATGCGCGGCGCGAGACCGTCATGCAGTGGGTGTTCGACACCTATGGCCGCGACCATGCCGCGCTCTGCTCCACGGTCATCCGCTATCGCACGAAGGGCGCCATCCGCGATGTCGGTAAAGCGCTCGGCCTGTCCGAGGATCTCATCAAGGCCTTGTCGAGTCAGGTCTGGGGGTGGAGCGACGAGGGCGTCGACGAGAAGCAGGCGGCCGAGCTCAATCTCAATCTGGGCGATCGCCGGCTGCGGCTCGCGCTCGATCTCGCGCGCCAGCTGATCGGCACACCACGCCATCTCTCGCAACATCCCGGCGGCTTCGTCCTGACCCATGACCGGCTCGACGAGCTCGTCCCCATCGAGCCCGCCGCCATGCCGGATCGCCAGGTGATCGAATGGGACAAGGACGATATCGACGCGCTCAAATTCATGAAGGTCGACTGCCTCGCGCTCGGCATGCTCACCGCGATGAAGCGCGGCTTTGATCTGCTCGCCGAGCATAAGGGCATCGCGATGGATCTCGCGTCGATTCCGCCCGAAGATCCGCGCACCTATGCGATGATCCGCGCGGCCGACACGCTGGGCGCCTTCCAGATCGAGAGCCGGGCGCAAATGGCGATGCTGCCGCATATCAAGCCGCGCACCTTCTATGATCTCGTCATCGAGGTCGCGATCGTCCGGCCCGGTCCGATCCAGGGCGACATGGTCCATCCCTATCTTCGCCGCCGCGCCGGCACCGAAAAGGTCGAATATCCGAAGCCCGAGCTGGAACGGGTGCTCGGCAAGACGCTGGGTGTCCCCCTCTTCCAGGAACAGGCGATGCGCGTTGCGATCGAATGTGCCGGCTACACGCCCTCTGAAGCCGATCAACTCCGCCGAGCCATGGCGACCTTCAAGCACACCGGCGGGGTCTCGAAGTTCAAGGAGAAGCTGATCACCGGCATGGTCGAGCGCGGCTACACCGCCGAATTCGCGGAGAAGACCTTCAGCCAGCTCGAGGGTTTCGGAAGCTACGGCTTTCCCGAAAGCCATGCGGCGAGCTTCGCCCTCATCGCCTATGCGTCCTGTTGGCTCAAATGCTGGCACCCGGAGATTTTTTGCGCCAGCCTCCTCAATGCGCAGCCGATGGGATTCTATGCCCCGGCGCAGATCGTCCAGGACGCGCGGGCGCACGGGGTCGAGATACGACCGGTCTGCATCAACGCATCGCGCTGGGATTGCACGCTCGAACCGATAGGCGAGGATCGCTTCGCGGTCCGCTTGGGGATGCGAATGGTGCGCGGCCTCAATGAACGGGATGCCGCGCGGATCATCGCCGCGCGCGCCGATGAGCCTTTCGCTAGCATCGAGGAGCTATGGCGCCGCGCCGATGTCGGCATGGGCGCATTCAACCGGCTGGCGGAGGCCGACGCCTTCCGCCCCGCGATGCGCCTTTCGCGCCGTGATGCGCTGTGGGCGATCAAGGCGCTGCGCGACGAGCAGCTTCCCTTGTTCGCGGCGGCGGACGCCCGCGAGAATGGCTTCGTCCATGAAATCGTCGAGCAGCCGGTGCTGCTCAAGCCGATGCAGGAGGGCAGGGAGGTCGTCGAGGATTATGGCCATGTCGGCCTGACCCTCCGGCAACATCCGGTGGCATTTCTGCGAAGCGAGCTTGCCGCCCGCAAGATGGTTCCCTGCAGCACGCTCGATGGGATTCGCGATGGCCGCTATGTCTGGCTCGCCGGGCTCATCCTCGTCCGCCAGCGGCCCGGATCGGCGAAGGGCGTCATGTTCATCACTATCGAGGACGAGACGGGCATCGCCAATCTGATCGTCTGGCCTCGCATGTTCGAGGAAAACCGACGCGTCGTCATGGGGGCGCGGCTGCTCGGCATTTATGGCCAGGTCCAGCGCGAAGGTGAGGTCGTCCATGTCATCGTGAAGAAGCTCGTCAACCTTTCGGACGTGCTCGACACGCTTACCCAGCGCGACGCATCGTTCCGCCTGGCCCTAGGGCGCGCCGACGGCGCGATGAGCGGCGGTGGGCCGGATCCGCGAGCGGGGAAGGGGAGGGCGCAGGTGCCAGCCCGCGAGCTTGTCAAAAGCCGCAACTTTCATTGAGGCGGTGGGCGTCGGCAACGGGTCGACGCCACAAGACTATGATGAAAGCAACTGCGCAAGGATTGCGCGGCGCGGACCCGAGGGGAAGGAAGATGTAAAGGAGTGGAAATTGCCGGATGAATTCCCAACTTTAGCCTCATCAAACTTTGCCGAGCAACTGCAGCGTCTTCGTATCTCGCACGCCGCTGAACCACCGATCAAGTGCCGCACCGAACAGCGGATGCGGATAGGCTAACTCGAACAGAGTGAGCGATGAGCAAAGCTTCTTGGCGTCAATCTCTCCAAAGACTGCATCCGCATCGCTGGTATTTAGGTCCTGCAGAGCCGTCACGCATTCCAGATAACGTGGCCCTAGAATCGGATGGTCCAGATAGGCCTGAGCCTCCTTCACCGAGTGAATCGCAAATTGCTGCGCTGTCGAGCTGCGGCCTAGCTTCGCAAGCTGAGGAAATATCCACCACATCCAATGGGTCCGCTTCGCACCTCGCCGTAGTTCGGCGAGCGCAGGAGCATAAGCGAGCCCCTGAACCTCCACAAAGCGATCGAGCGAATATTCGTCAGTCATGCAGGCCCCAATGCGCTCTGCCTGGGACTCATCGGATGAGCCAGGCTCCCAAGGATTTCAGCGTCCATATGGACGCGAAGGAGGGGAGAGGGAAGCGAAAGGCCGGGTCAGTGGAATGTCGAGTGAGTTTGAGCCCGGCGTTCCGGTGACCGCGCGTCATATCCCAGGCTGACCCGTACAGCTTTGCCAACGGTCGGTCGATCTGAAGGGCAAATATCATGATCACCCGGCAAATAACGGAGCTTCTCCAGCAACTCCTCCATTCTCTGCAAGACGGCAAACTCGTCGGGATGGGATTCCAGCGCCGGGCTCGAAGGCGAGAACTCGCCGCACGCGTGGCAGAGGAACTGAAGCGTCTGACGGCACCCGCACATCCAGCAATACGGGAAGCTCGCGAACGATGGGCGACGACATCGTTCCTCCGAATTGATCAGGATGAGCGGGTAATCGAGGTCAACCCGGACGGAACGAGCTGGGTTCGCGCCTGGGTGAAGATTTCGACTGTCTTTCCCGCCCGAGCAGATACGCCGGGTCGTCGAAGCTTCGAAGCTGCGGTAGCTGAAATGCCGGAGGAGATGCGCCAGATATTTCTCGCCCACGCGCTGGACGGGCTTCCATATGAAGCAATCGCCGAGCAACTGCATGTAGATGTTGCGCAAGTGCAATTGCAGATAGGACTTGCGCTGGCCCGACTGGACGAGGCGGTCGCGCAAGCCCGGGAAATGCCCGAATAGAAATTGGTTGGAGAGTGCAGTTCAACGGAGGGAATTGCTCCAGAATTGAGGACTGTTTCTTTTGACCTCGCGGCTTCCGCTGATTTATTCGGAGAAGAGCGGTCAACATACCATGAGAAGAATCGCGAAACTGAATAGGATGCCTGTCCAACCCGCCTCCTTTCGCGATCGCATCGAGTTTTCAAACGATCGTCTCGGCAAGATTGCGTTTCCGCGATGATGCTTTCCAGCCCTGCCACATCGTCTCGCGTATACGCGCTCCTGAAGGACGATATCCTTCGTGGCCGCTTCGCGCCGCGCACCACGCTGATCGAGCGATCGCTGGCCGATGACTATGGTACGAGCGTAACGCCGATCCGGAATGCCGCTTCCCAGCTTGTCGGCGAGCGCCTGCTCTCACTGCACGCCGGGGGCGGCTACGAAATACCAAATGTCGGTGTGGCCGAATTGCGGGACCTGTACTTTTGGCATGGCCAGCTCGTTCGCAGCGCCCTGAATCCGAAACGCATCGATGCCAAACCAGCCGTGCAGTTGATCATCGATCCTCTTCCGGAGCTGACCACGCCGATCAGCATTGCGACTGCTACGGCTCGATTGTTTTCAGCAATCGCGGCGGTATCTTCAAGTAGCGAACTTGCGTGCGCGGTCGCCTCAGCTGGGGAGCGACTCAGCGTAGCGAGGTTGAGGGAGCCCGCGGTTCTCAACGGCGTGGCGGACGAGCTAAGGGCGGTGCAGGCCTTGACCGTACGGGGTCAATGGTCAGACCTCGTACGGTCGATTTGGGCCTATCATCGCAGACGTCAGCGGCGCGTAATTGAAATCAGTGCGGCCATCGGGAGCTTTCGCGGCGACGATCTTTCACATTGATTCTGCAATGATAATGAAACCACGCCTGCGAGCAGTTCGACTTTGTCCGAGCGGATCACCCGAAAGCGCTCCCATATCCGGGGCCTTATCGCGTCGCTGATCAGGGAGAGCCTCACTAGCCTTCATGATGCTGCATTCCGCAGCAATCGAAAGCGAATGGAGGTAGTCATGAACCGCGAACAGAATGATGATCTCATCGATCTCGGCGCCGTCACCGAGGAAACCAAGGGTCCTGGGCCGGAGGGCGATGATTTCATCGGCCAACAGCTGACTCCCGCCGGCCTTGCCGACGACTGACGGTCAGGTCACGCGGGGCCTACGCCTCGCGTGACCCTCAAATCCGGAGGCATGCATGGATTTGATGGTTCGCAAAGGCATAAGACATTACTCTGCGGGCGAGCGCACCGTGTTCCTCGACGTAAGTACCGGAAGATACTCCCTGCTTGTGGGCGTCTTGTCGCTTGCATTTCAGCGCTGGTGTGGTCGCCGGACCCTCGCAATCGAGGATAGTAGCCTTCTCAAGCGGTTGGTGGACCAACGGTATCTGATCCCGGCCAAGGAGGACGAGCCAGGCAGCCGACTTTCCCGACCGGATCCGGTAAGCCCGCAAGAAGCCTTAATGCCGTTCCTGGCGTCGACGAGCTTATGCCTCGTTGGGTCCGCTCTTTTCCAGCGACTTTCATGGAAAAGGCGCCTGCGGAAATGGCCACTCCAACAGATTATGAAGGTCCATGAGAAACTCGACCGCCAATCACGATCGCGTAAGCCGGCTGCTTCGATCAGCGTGGATCAAGTGGTGCGCGCGCACCAATATGCAGACTTCCTGCTCGGCAACCACGACCTGTGCTTAGAGCGGACGTTGGCACTGGTGGCGACCTGTCGGAAGAACGGCATCGATGCGCAGATTACGATCGCCGTTCAGTTGAACCCGTTTGCGGCGCATGCATGGGCCCAGCATCGCGGGATCATCTTAAACGAGCGGCTTGATCGAGCTCGCCTCTTCAAACCCATTCTTGCATTCTGATGCGTCAGCGATTTCTCTTGTTGGCGGCCGATCAACCCGTGGACCAGGCTGTAGCGGAGGATATTCAACGCCGAGCCAAGCTCTTTCGATCGCTTCGCGCTCGCGGATTGCTTTTGCTTACGAATGACGCCGAGCAGGTGATCGCGCTTCAAGATGGGGCCGGGTTCATTATTGGCAAGCTTTTCCACCGCCATGGTTTTCCTGAAGAAGTAAAATCGCTTCCGTTTGACGAACAGGAGAAGATTGCTGCGACGGGAGGAAAGCACCTCACCGAGAGATACTGGGGGAGTTACGTTGCGGCGCTCTTTTCAAAGAGCGAGATCAATGTTGTACGAGACCCGTCTGGTGGCATGCCGTGCTACCACGGCAGTTACGGTAGCCTAAAGGCGTTCACATCTGATGCAACGACGCTGGTCGATGTAGGGTTTGTTCGACCCTCAGTCGATGTTGAGGCGGTCGAGCATATCCTTTTTCGGCATCAGCGTCCGACGGAAAGGACAGCCGTCTCTGGGATATCCCAGATTTTAGCAGGCTGTGGCTTGGTGCTCGGCGCCGACTTCGTCCGTGGGAGGAACCTATGGAGCCCGTGGGAACATATCGAAGGTGAACCCAGAGCTTTGGAAGCGCCCAGCGTATTGCTCGGACGGGTAATACGATCGACACTTAGTTCATGGGCTTCGGCGTATCCCAAACCGCTGGTAGGACTTTCAGGCGGCCTCGATTCTTCAATCGTTACCGCCTGCTTGGCGCATGCGGGAGCGAAGCCAACCTGCCTGACCCTGAGAACCTCCGATCCGCGAGGCGATGAATACTACTATGCGAGTGCAGTTTGCGAAGCCGTCAGCGCACCCAGCTACTCGAGGGCGTATGATTTCGCGCACATCGATTTAAGCCGGTCGGTTGCATCTGATGTCCCCATTCCAAGCGGCAAGCTGCACGAACAAGCCTACAATTGGGAAGTTCGACGGGCAACGGAGGAGGCCGACACCGACTCGTTTTTTGTTGGGGCAGGGGGAGACAACGTCTTCTACCAGACCCACTCCGCGAGGCCGATAGTAGACCGATATAGAGCCGAAGGATGGTCGCGGGGCGTCTGGGAGACCCTGCGCGACACATGCGAGATTACGGGCGCAACTGCATGGAGTGTCGTGCGAGAGGCAACGCGGCTTGCACGGCTACGTGCGACCGGTATCGGATGGCACGATGCGCCTGAATATTTGCATCGCGACGTCATCGCGCGCCAACGGCAGCGTCCCTTGGATCACCCTTGGGCCGACGCTCCTCCGAGCGCACCTCTCGGCAAGATAGGCCATGTTACCATGCTGTTGAGGGCGATGAACCACATCGAACACCGTGACAAAGATCTGGCAGTGCCGATGGTAAGCCCGCTGCTCTCCCAACCGATTGTCGAGACCTGCCTGAGCATCGCGTCGTGGGAGTATTGCGCCGGCGGAGTTGATCGTTCCGTAGCTCGATCTGCCTTCGCGTCGTCTCTGCCCCCGGCGGTGGCAAGTCGATACGGGAAGGGCAGCCCCGATGGCTTCGTGGCACACTTTATCGACATAAAGCGAAACGAGATCGCCGATAGGTTGCTCAACGGCCAACTCGCAGCCAATAAACTTTTGGATCGGGACGCGTTGGAATGCGTTCTTCGGCCAGATACGCAGCTTAAAGCCAATGACTGCCCTCGTTTGATGGCGCTGCTCGACACGGAGGCCTGGTTCTCGAGTTGGCAAGCACGAAGCACCAACTGGGTGCCGGCCCCGATTTAAGTGAAGCCCTTGCATTTTTTGGGAAAGTAGTCGGACATGAGTTCGTCTTCTCCCTCTCAGTGATTGCGCCACCTATCCTTCTGTCTCTTCCACCCCGCAGCTTCGTTCGCGAACTCAGGATCGATGGCGTCATCACCCTTTAGCCAGAAATCGAACCAAGCAAGATTCCGGCGATAGACAGCCAAGCGGTGTCCAGGTTGCCATTTCACATGCCTCTCATTCGGGAACATATAAAAGTCGGCAGGGACGCCAGCCTGTTCAAGCGCTGTGTAGCTCGGCACAGCTGCGAGGGCTTCGCTATCCGCTAACTGGAAGAGCAATGGGAATTTGACCCGCTCAGGCTGTGTCATAATCGAAATTGATGACCACGCTTCAGCATTCCGGTCTATCAGCTTCGGCCAACCCCGCTCGTGATATCGCTCGGCAACCTTGGGCCCAAGAAGAGCGTCCTGAATAGGCTCCCAGCAGCAGGATCCCATGGAACCCGCGGCGAATAGGTTGCTATTCAGTGCAGCATATTGGACCGTTGATGATCCCTCGCTCAATCCAGCAATCCCAACGCGCTTCGGATCAATGCTTCCGCGACCAATGAGGGACCTGACTGCTGTTTCGATCGCTGAGAGGATGTGCCTTCGGCCGAGGAAATTATGATTAAATGCCATCGCAGAGGCTGCGGCATTCTTTTGCTTGCCAACAATCGCTTCGACATCCTGGACGTCAACGCTCAGTACGAAATAGCCGTTTGAGGCGAAGGACTGGATGGGCATTTCGTCACCGACACCACCTCTGAGGAAGCCTCTCGTCCTGTAAAGGACAACCACCAACGGGAAACTCCGATGACTGTCAAAATCTGTCGGAAACACGACGTCCCCGTAGAAGGGCACGCCGAATTGGTTTTTCCAACGTACGCGCTCCACTCGACCCAAATTTAGCGAGGCGAACTGCGGGTTCGGATCGAAAAGCTTCTCTATGCGGCCGCCGCCTAACGCGATGCGGGCAAGGTGTCGGGGCTCTAGGGAAGATTCACGCAAGCATATGAGGTCATGGTCGATTGGATGGCATTCGATCAGATTATCTTCGGTAACATAAACTCGCTTCACTCGCTGCGTGTCAGGCTCCCATTCATAGATCGCAATTTGACTTCCTGCCCAGCCCTCGCGCTCAATGAACCTCACCCTCTTTCCATCACCGGTCCAGTGGATGGAACTGAGAGAACCCAATTTACATAGCTCTGAAGAGCAAACGATCGGCTTGTCCCCTGGCTTCTGCGCAACGATCTGATAGTCTGCGGGATACACGAGGTTTGATCGGGGCTCGGTCCACGCGATTTCGCCGAATGGCCCAGCTGCGACCGCGCTCGCTTTAGCCGGCACACCGTCAGTCCGCGCAAATATAGCGGCCTCCTGAACAGATGCAGGCCGCTGCAAACCGCCATCGAGGTTCGCTGCAAAATACTCAATCTGCGCGGCTGGCGCTTGCGGTCTGGCGCCCGCGATGGGGAGCGCGCGCTTGTCAAAGCGCCAACCCCGCATCCCCTCGTCATCAATGGCGGTCTCGCGCTCGCGCTGCCGTGGTCGGGTGGAGAAAACGATGGTCTTGCCGTCGGAAGCAATTCGGAAATCTTCAACATCCTGATCGTTGTGGGTGAGCTGTTTGGCAGGGCCAACCCCGGACGCGTTTGCGCGCCAGACCTCCGTCCTGCCCCCCACACGCTTCAAGTACAAAACCCAACGGCCATCCGGAGACCAACGGGGCGTGTTGGTGATCGGAACTCCCACCGAATATGCAGCCCAGCCATAGGCCGGAGATTGATCGATGATCAGCTCGTCGCTTGTGTCGATCACTGTGGCGCTGCCTCGTCGAGCGAGCGACACGGTGACAATCCCGACGCAATATCGATTGCGGTTGGGATCGGCTCGATGGATCTGGAATGCCGCGGTCATGCCGTCGGGTGACAGCGCTAGGATATCGCGCGAATAATCAAGGCGATATATGGGGCCTATGTCCCGCAACTTGGTCAGTGCTTCCGGGGTGACCTTGCCGGACGCGGTCTCCTGCGTCGACATCATAGCATCACAGCGATCTGCTGCACGCGCTTGGCTGGTTACGCAGGCGGCGGCCGCGACCGCTAGCGTGGCCTTCATTTTAAGGAGCCGCATGTTACCAAACTTTGGATAGGGTGAAGCTTACCACGCGCCCCAAAAGGGATTGATTCAGCGAATCAAAGGGTGGCTGGGATGGATAGGTCGACCGGATAATGTCGGGCTTCTCGCCAAAGATATTCTGGGCGCCTGCTCGCCACTCGATTCCAGAAAATAGGCCGGACGCCGCCGTGCTGCGAATAGTCACGATGGTATCAAAGGTCTTGAAGGAGCCAATCTTGACCGTCGGCGCCAGCCGGTTGTCCGTCGTCCCGCCTGTATAGTTAGCGATCGCCGACAACGTGACATTGTGTTTGTCAAACGATGCCGCAAGCCGACCCCGCCAATGCGCCGGCGTGAAGATTAGCCCGGATTGATCGATCGTTGGCGAACCGTCCGTCAAGCGCCGCTTGCTGTCGAGATAGGTGGCTGCACCTTTGATGGTTACCCGGCTGGATTCGGAAAAATCTGCGAGGTAGCGCATCGAAAGATCGACGCCTTCGAGCGACTGCAACGAAACATTCTGAAGGTTATTCCTGAAGATCGCGGAGACCGAGGCTGGGTCGAAAGCGAGGCCGGTGAGGTTCGTGAAGGAACCAGTAACGCCATCCAGTGCACCCAACACGTCCTGTGACGTGGGGTTCAGCAGGACGAAATCTGAATATATGGGAAGAAAGGCTCCGCTCGTTACCGAAACGGGCGCGGCGACCCGATCTCGATATCGAATTCGGTAGTAGCTCGCCTCCACTTTGCACCCTTCGAGAAAGTGCGGCGCGTAGGACGCCGATATGGTCCACGTCGTTGCTCGCTCGGGACCTAGATTCGGGTTGCCGCCAAAGATGAAAAGCACTGGCAGATTGGTTGATGGGGCTGGTGTATATCTGGTGCTCGGTACTAGCTGTGCATTCGAAAGCTGACCCGTTTGGTAGAGCGTTGGGACCTTGAAGGATTTTCCCCAGCTACCTTTGAATTGCAGACTAGACGTTGGCGCGAAAACAGCACCGACTTTGGGGGTTGTCACCGCGCCGACACCTCGGTGGTCTTCATATCTGAGCGCACCGACGATCTGCAGCTTTTCAATTAGCGGGATTTCGGTTTCAGGCGCAATTAGCGGGAGGAACAATTCCCCATATGCGAAGCCGATTTTACGGGTCTCAGTGAAAAGCACCGTTTGCCGCTCGATGCCGCCCGATAACGTGCGAGAGTCAACGCCCAGCTTATCAGTGCGGTAGCCGGCACCGACCGCAAGCCTCGCTGCGCCGCCGGGCAGAGTGAAAATAGGCCCTTCTGCTCCGAACTCGATCGCCTTGAGTTTGTTAAGATAGTTCGGACGTACCAGCTGGAGTTGCGTTCCCGCCGGTATTACGCGGGTTTCAGCCGCTGATTCACTGGCGCTGTTGGTCCCGCCGATTCGAGACTTCCATCCGTTTCCGAACGAAAATTTGATCGCCGGTGGGATTGACCAGCTATCGACATCGGTTGCAACGACGCTCCCATTGGCTCGACACAATTGCGGAGCCGCGACACTGCCGGTCAGGCACTGCGGGACCGAGCGATGCATATAATGCCCATCCAATTCAAGCGAAGCTAAGCTTCCGAGTGATTGCTCTCCTGCCAACACGAAGCTGAACTGCTTCTGCCCCGCGATCATCGTCGCATCGGGAGCGACGGCTCGTGTATAAGCTCGGTGACGACCCGCGATTTCGGTCGACTTCCGGAATTCACCTGCCAGCATCAAGCTGCCTGCACTCCATATCGGGCCGCCAGCAACGCTATATCGCTGAGTTTCGCCGCCGCCCGATGTTGAAGCGCCGAACCTAGCCGAAGTGACTATGCCATCGATCCTGCGGCGCAGGACTACATTCGCAACACCACCGACGGCGTCAGAGCCGTATAATGCCGATGCACCGTCAGTGAGAACGTCGATGCGATCGATTGCTGCGAGCGGGATCGCGGAGATATCCACCCCTTGGTAGATGGCATCAAATGCAACCCGGTGGCCATTGATTAGGGTAAGTGATGCATCAGGCCCTAGCCCGCGCAAGTTGAGCGCCGACGAGCCGGTGCCGTTCTGCGTGCCTCCCTGCCCGGGCCCGGCAATTGTGGGATTCTGCCCACCCGAAAAATTCTGCGGAATATCGCGAATGATCTGACCAAGGTCGGTCTGTCCGGCTCGTTCGGCGTCACGGCGCGAAATTGTGGTCACGGGCGACGTAGCCGGGCCGCCTCGAATGCGCGATCCGGTAACGATAATCTCGCTTTGGCGGCTGCTGTCGTTCACCGCCGCTTGCGACGCGGGAAATCGCTCGCGGATTATGACCGCCCCCCGCCGTTCGAGGATAACGAGGTTCGTCCCTTGGATCAGAGCCTCTACGGCCTCGCGAGGCGTGTATTGCCCTTTCAGGACCGGCGCTCGCTTTCCGTCTACGATGTCCGTCTCGAAGAATATCTCGCTGTTCGAAGTTCGCCCGACCGCGCGCAATGCAGAACCCAAATCCTGGGCTTCGAGTTGATAACCGCGGCGCTGCTCAGACTGCGCGGCCGCGGGTGTGCAAACCAGCGCCGCACTGATCGCAATCGCGGACGTAAAGATTTGGCCCCTTACTGACATGAATTTCGCCTCCCTGTCCCCGGCGAGCGCGCCGGTGTTGGGGAGGCGACGAGTCGGTCTCTCGAATTATGAGGGCGGCGTGCAGTTTTCCTTCCGCGGTGATGGACACGTCTTGACGAGAAGCAGCTGATTGTTTCCGCGAATGAGAGCCAAGCGAAGCATATCGGCGAGATTCTCGGCCAGCCGCTCGGCATCTCGAATGCGGTACGTGCCTGAAACTTTTCTGTCGCTGACGTCTGCGGCCGCCACCAAAATAGGCCCGGTCGCGTAGCGGTTCGCTTCCCCGACGACATCGCCGAGCCGCACGCCGTCATACTCCCTGACCCCTTCGGGCCAACGCCGATCGGTAACGGGCGCATTGGTCACCTGAATCGAGGCCGCCGCTTTCTCGGCCCGGAAAATCAGCTGCTGACCAGGGGCAAGCCGGACTGGCGTTTCAGCCGCAGACAGATCTCTTCGAACTCGGACGTCGACCGAGCCTTCGAAGGGTTGGACCGTGACCCGCTCGTCGCGAGCCAGGCCAACGTCGAAGCTTGTTCCCAGCGCGGTTATGGTCCCATTTCCCGCTGCCACGACGAACGGCCGATTGTCCTTCTCTACATTGAACCGGGCACGGCCGCGTACTAACCGAACATCACGCAGGTCCCGGTCAAATTTGGTCAGCACAAGGCTATCGGTATCGAGCGTCACGCGCGATCCGTCTGGCAACTGCACTTCCCGGATTTCACCGAGCTTGCTCTGCAGCTGGCTCGAGTTTCCACCGGCGGTGCCCCTATTGGCGATCTTGGGGCCATCCTGCTTGAGCGTGCCGGGCGAAACCACGCCGAGATAGAGCGCCACCACCGCGCCGACGAGGCCCAGTGCAAGCCCGGCCATTTTCAGTTTTCCGGGCTTCTGACTGGCAGGGCTCGGCGCGGGAGTGCCAGCGTCGTCCGGCGCATCCTCCTTCAGCCCTTTGCCGATACTGAAGGTCTCCGCGATTTTGTTATAGGCTGTGCGATGCAGTGCACCTCGTGCGAGCCATGCTTCGAACTCGTCGCGGCGAGCATCGGCATCGGGACCGCGCATGATCGCAAACCATTCAGCGGCCTCGTCCCTCAGATTACCGGGCCGCTTTGGCGTATCACTATCTTCGTTCATTCCCGGTCCAGGGCCGCGTCAATGTGGGCGAGAGCGCGTGCGACATGATATTGCACCGTGGGAATCGAAATCCCGAGCTTTTCCCCAATCTCTCTGTAGGCAAGCTCTTCAACCCGGTGAAGCAGAAATACTTCTCGCGTGCGATCGGGCAGTTCGGCCAGGGCGCGGCGATAAGCGCGCATCACGTCCTCGGCTTCGATGCCGTGATGCTGATCGGGCGAGACAGCCGGTTCGCATCCTTCGCCGATCGGCACATGAAACGAAGCCAGTCGCACCTCCGCGCGCTTGCCGCGGTCGTAAAGCAAATTGCGGGCGATGCGTTGCAGGTAGGCACCGGGTGTCGGCATCGCTCGTTGCGCCAACGATCCCACGAGACGAACGAACGACTCCTGGACGAAATCGCCTGGATCGTCGCCGTCGCGAAGCCGCGCCCGGAAATATCGGGCGAGGCGAGGGGCTTCCTTCCGGAACAGGGACTCAATGTCTTCCTCGATCGCGGACTTGCCTTCGGCGACGGACGAGTCTTCTGCATTCAGCCGACCCGTCGGGCTGCGGAAATCGCGGTTCGGTGGCATGAATGCACTTGGCCTCTCGGGCCGACAGATGTCGGGCGCCCGGGACAGCCGGTGCCAAACTGATGCAAGGTGCGTCGCCTCGATAGTTTCGACCGCGACCGCTCGACGCGAACAACGAGCGTAATGATACCCGGCAGGATAATCCTATGGGGCAATTGCCGGCTCTCTCCGCCCCACATGAGCATCCTTAGTCTATCAGGGCAATGCTTCAAGGCCTTGGTTGATCGCGACCAGAACTTGCTGCCGGTATCGGGCCAAACCGCACGAGACGTGGTAGGTCCATTCGTTCAAGCCGAAGTTTTGCCACCACGGTCGCAAGGGCGGAGACCACGCCCGTATTTGCAATCGAAATGTCAGCCGGTCCTCAGCCTCCCCGCCTGATCAAAATCGAGATGGCGTAGTTTGGCATCGCGCTTACCCCGCTGTTGGAGGAACGAACAACAATACCATCCGCTGGCTCATCATATGGGATTGATCCGATCGATTCGACGCGGAACGGCTTGTCTTTCAGCCAGTCGGAATAGTCGAGGCGTATGGCATGAACAACATGATCGATATCGATCGCGCCGGCGCGGGCCACGATATGAAGGACGCCACCAGCCCGCAGGCGCTCGCCGGCTATGGAGAGCGCCCTGTCCTCGACCAGTGTGCGGTGATCCGCGTCGCTCTTTATCTCGAAGTGCCGTACGATCTCTGTCGCGCTCCGTGCCTTGTGGACGCCGCTGAACCACAGCGTCACCGCATCCAGCGGTCCCACCGCGTCGAATAACCGCTCAAGCTCGAGATCCTGAATGATGACGTCCGACTGAACGAGCGCAATGTCACCCGCTCCGATCGGTACGGCACCGTGATAGGTGGATACGTATCGACCACTTGGCAGGACTTCGTCGCGCCCTCGCCGAATGTTCGACCGCGGCACGTCGACCGCCAGAAGGCAAGCCGCAGCCTCCAGGCAGTCAGAATTTTCGTCCACGCCGATGAGGTGCGATGCCTCCGGGAAGGTCCTGCGAAGGGCAGCGAGGCCGTGCCCCCGGCCACAACCGATATCGAGCAATGTTCGCACGTCGCTCGCTTGGGCTAAATGCTCGGCGAGCAAGTCGTACAGCCCTTGCGCTTGGTAGGCAGACGCATTGCCGGCCCATTCTTCGGCGTAGATAGTTCGGGCGATCGCGAGCATTTCACCTTTGGGCGCCTCAACGATGCGCTGGTGACAATCTCCGTAGCGCTTGCCGTTCCCGCATGCGCAAGGGTCGTTGGGATCGAGCTGTTGGACTGGCTTCATAGCGCAAGGATAAATTCGGGCACAATTCGCGGCAACCTTGGTTTTTCTTCGGCGCGCAAATAAAGCAGGCGACAGTTGACACCGACTTCCGCCCAAACGACTTCGCTCGTCCACACATTCGTCTGAGTTGCCATCGATGACCGCCTCTGTCCCTGCTCCCCTCAAAGGTTCCGCCGAGCGTCAGGCCGTCGACTCGCTGCGCGGCTATTCCTACCAGATACTGCGCAGCATCGAAGCGTGGATTGACCTTCAAGACGGCGCGATCCTTGTCTTGGAAGGCGCAGAGGATTTCGACCTTATCGAGGAGACCGGCGCTGCCACGGTCGAGCAGGTTAAGGACACCGCGGGCTCCGGCAACGTCACGTTGCGGTCGGGAAACGTTCTCGAAGCTATCGCAAATTTCTGGGACCATCTCGGACGAAACCAAGGCGTCGCGATCCAGTTCAGGTTTCTCACGACTTCCGGAATAGGCCGCGAGAAGAACCAGCCATTCGGGTTCGATATTCCCGGGCTAGAAGCGTGGCAACGCATCCAGTTGGCTCCAACCGACTCCAAATCACTTGAGATGGCGACGGGAATAAAAGCCTTCCTCATGAGCAATGAAACGCTCAGCGAACCTTTCAGGCTCTGGCTCACCAACGCGTCGACGGAAGACTTCATCACTCGTATCGTCCTTCCAATGCAGTGGGTCGCCGGCTGGCCCACATCGACAGACCTCTATGATATTATCACCGCCAAGCTCGTCGAGTTGGGCGAGGTGCGCGGCGTCGCTTCCGCCGATGCAGTCAAGGCGCTCGACGCGCTGCACACCGAGGCGTGGCGCGTCGCAACCACCAAGGGCGGCCGCATGCTCAGGCGCGGCGATCTCCTCAGGATATTCGACCAGGCGGGCACGACCGCTGTTCCGAACAGCCAGCTGCTGGCGCTCCTTGGCGTTATAACCGGCGCTCGAGCCGGCACCACTGCCGTGGCGGTGGCGCCCGAGGCCTTCTCGCCGCCACCGAGAGCAATAGCTGGAAGACACTCACGTCCCGAGCTCGAGGGCTCCATTCTTGAAGCGCTCGATACGGGAACCGTCCTCATTCATGGCGGTACCGGCATGGGCAAGACCGCCCTCGCGCTCGCGGTAATCGGGAGGCCTGAGCAGTGCGCATGGCTGGACCTGCGCGATACACCGCCAACCACGGCAACCTCGCGTATCGATGCTCTCGCCGTCCGGCTCACCGAGACAGGCCGCGCGTATGACGTCGTTTTGGATGACCTGCCAGCCGACGGCGACGCCCGCTCGCTTGAAGGCGCACTCGGCCGGCTGCGTGCTGTTCAGGACCGTCTCGCTGGCAAGCTGCTGGTGACATTCTCCGACCGCCTGCCAACCCGACTAGCGACTCAGCTCACACTTGGTCCTGATCATATTTTCTCGGCTCCCGCGTTCGGGGAAGAAGATATAGGCGGCTATCTGGCCGCCTGCGGCTGTCCGACCGCTCACATCCAGACGTGGGCGAAGCTCATCCACGCCTCCACGAGCGGACATCCTCAGCTTGTTGACGCCCGCGTCTCGGCCCTCACCGATGAAGGGTTTCCAAAGCCTGATATATCTGAACTGCTGGTTGTATCGGAGGGGATACTCGATGTGCGATCCGAAGCACGTCGGCTCGTGGCCGCACGGCCGCCAGAGGACCGCGAACTTCTTGCCCGGACCAGCCTTCTTCTCGGCAGGGCGTCGCGGGACAGGCTGATAGGGATCGCGCAGATCCGGCCATCCATCCTTGAACCTGGAGATGTTATCGACCGGCTTACCGGGCCTTGGCTCGAGCGCGTGGAGAGCGACAACCTCCGGGCATCACCCTTGCTCCGCAATCTGGGCGTCGACACGCGCGGACACGAGTGGGCCACCGGCATGCACCGGGAAATCGCGAACTCCTTTCTGGGGCGTGGCACGTTGCTCGCCACTGACATTTTCGAGATCGCGACCCATGCGATGCTGGGTCGAAGTGCCGCCCCCCTGATCCCCATCTTGCCGGGCCTCCTCCAGGCGTCACCCGAAGTATGGGAGCAGGTCGCTCAGACTGCATCGATGCTGATCTACATGGGTCTTGATGGGACCACGCTGCCTTTTTCCGACCCGGTCGACACAGCTGCGTTCCGCATCCTGCAGGTTCGGATTGCAATCGAGATGGGCGATCACGCCCGCGCATCTGACATCGTGGCGCAGGCTCTCGAAGAATTTGACGCTGCGGACAAGTCCGCCGTCCCGGGGCCGGGGCTCTTCGAGGTCGTATTCCTTTGGCAGGTCCTGCAGCGGCCGGGAAATGCTTCGCTCGAGGAGCTCCTTCGTCTCTCCCTCAGGCTTGTGAAGGCCGGTGCACGGACGGCGGAGGTTCTCCGCAAGGCGGTGCCGCCAGCCGACCTGGATGCCGACGACCTGCATTTCCCCGATCTCTCGGCCTTCGTGCCCATGACGCTCGCTCCTGCGATCTCCGATGTCGAAGACTTCGCCAAGCTGCTGGATTTGATGGAAGGGCTGGACGAGGCCGACCGTGTCACCGCGCTCGGTGGCTACGCCGCCGATAGTGAGGCCGCCGCTCTTGCCCTCGATCGGATATGGCTCGGCGAAGCGTCGCGTCCCGATCCTCGCTGGCCGGAACTCGAACGCGAACTCAAGCGCGCGATAGCCCTCGCCGATGAGCTGTCGATCACGCAGCTCGGTGCGGCAGCCGCACCGCTCCTGATCCGCGTGATCGACGAAAACCTCAAGCAGCCCGAGGCGGCCCTGGCGCTTGCCGATGCTATGATTACCGATGTCGCTCGACCCGCACGGGTGCTGACAGCCAAGGCGAAGGTCTTGTGGCGAAGAGGGGAAGCCGCCGAGGCTCTGCCACTCTATGAGGAAGCGCTTCCGACCTTCCCGCTGGGCCTCACCTGGAAGACCGACGCACTGCGCGAAGCCGCAATGGCCGCCAGCAAGGTGAAGGACTGGCCGCTCGCCGCTCGCCGTCTCACCGAAGCCGTCGCAAGCCTCTCCGAAGACGAACCACTCGTACGGCACGTCGGATTTCGGTTCGATCTGGCGATCGCATTGCATCTCTCGTCCAGAACGAGAGAGGCCGTCAACCGACTGGGCGAGGCGATCGACCTGCTTGTCGACGATGGTCAGGAAACACCGCCCGAGCCGTTGCTCTCCGTCCGGCAGATCGGCTCCCAGGCGATTAAATCCATCGGTTTTTCGCTCGGGTTGAAGGGGTTGGTTGGGGACCCCCAGATGCCGCTGGAGAGGCTTTTCGGCTCGACGAGCAGCCTTGAAGAGCTGATTTGGGGAGATCAGCAGCCGGCGCCGCTTGACGTCGTGGCCTTGGTCATGGCCGATCTCGACGTCCAGCTTCCCGAATATCCGCAAATCGCCGAGAGGCTGGCGCGAAGGCTTCGTGAATCGCCTGATCTCCTTGCCCAGAGCACACAGGGTGATCTTTTGACGAAGCTCGCCGTCCGCACACTCGATGTCACTAGCGGGGCTGATGATGCGATCCGCGAAGTTCGCGCTCTGGGTTTTGCGATTGCTGAGAGGGATGCAGGCCGTGACACGGCGGGTCAGAGATTCTCGTCGGCTTCAATCGTAGTCGAGCCGCGGTGGCAGGAGCTCGTCAAGTACCGGCTCCTCGCCCGCATCGTTGCGATGATCGCGGCGGGACGGGGCAACATCGTCACCATGAGCTCGCTCGCCGGCCACAATGGCGGCGGTATCAATGCGGTCCACTACGGAACGGCGAAGGGCGCACTGCTCACATTCACCCGCGGGCTGGCCCGCGAGGTCGGGCCGCTCGGCATCCGCGTCAACGGCGTCGCGCCCGGCCTGATCGC
>OFTY01000379.1_pt1 | contig 33951 bp, 33 predicted proteins | sample 1775061 | NCBI WGS metagenome assembly OFTY01 (sample SAMN08195773, study PRJEB24354) | sludge metagenome | isolation source: sludge from phenol fed wastewater aerobic bioreactor B | place: India: Nagpur | collected 2016-09-16 | reverse complement strand
TGGATGCGGTACTACAACTTCCACCGCCCCCACAGCGCCACCGCCGGCAAACCCCCTGTCACTCGTCTCGGGATGAATGGGAACAACGTCGTGAGAAACTACAGCTAGGACAGCAGGTTCCCCAATCTCAGCCAGAAGAAGCGCACCGCAACCTCACGCGCCAAAAACACGTAGCCGGCGCGAAGCAATCAAATCCAGGCGCCCCTTTCCGCCCCGGCGGGGGCGGAAAGGGGCGGGGGGGATAGGGGGGAAAAGCGAGGTGCAGCCCCCGCCCGCATATTTGAGACACGAAGGCGGACCAGGGGGGGGGATAGGGGAAAAGCGAGGTGCCACGCCCGCGCAGCGTTTTGCCATCACAGCCCAACCGCCGGACGACGCGGACCCCACTCCATCAAACAGAGCCCTGGTACTGCACCACCAGCTCAAGCAACGCCCGCCCTGCGGCGAGCGCAAACGCCGTCGCCCTCTCAAACCGCCCCCAGATCCGGCACCAGCGCCCCCGCATCCTGCCCGCCGCGCTGTGCCGCGGTGAAGGCCAGCATGCGCTCGATGGGCAGGCGGGCGCGGTCGATCAGGGCGGGGTCGACCTGCACCTCGTTGGCACCGGTCTCGAGCACGCGGGCCACGCCGGCGAGGCCGTTCATCGCCATCCAGGGGCAGTGCGCGCAGCTCTTGCAGGTGGCGCTGCGCCCGGCGGTGGGGGCTTCGATGAAGATCTTGCCGGGGTTCTGCGTGCGCAGCTTGTGCAGCATGCCGCTGTCGGTGGCCACGATGAATTCGCGCGCATCCATCTCGCGCGCGGCCTTCAGAATGCCCGAGGTGGAGCCCACCGCGTCGGCCAGTGCCACGACAGCGGCGGGGCTCTCGGGGTGCACGAGCACTTTGGCACCGGGGTGCTCGCGCATGAGCGCCTCGAGCTCGAAGGCCTTGAACTCGTCGTGCACCACGCACGAGCCTTCCCACAGCAGCATGTCCGCGCCGGTCTGCGCGCGGATGTAACCGCCCAGGTGCTTGTCGGGCGCCCAGAGGATCTTGTGGCCTTTGTCCTTGAGGGCGCGCACGATGTCGAGCGCGCAGCTCGAGGTGACGACCCAGTCCGCGCGCGCCTTCACCGCGGCGCTGGTGTTGGCGTAGACGACGACCGTGCGGTCCGGGTGCGCATCGCAGAACGCGCTGAAGGCGTCGATGGGGCAGCCGAGGTCGAGCGAGCAGGTGGCGTCGAGGTCGGGCATGAGCACGCGCTTGTCCGGGCTCAGGATCTTGGCTGTCTCGCCCATGAAGCGCACGCCCGAGACGACGAGCGTGCGCGCCGGGTGCTCGCGGCCAAAGCGCGCCATCTCCAGCGAGTCACTCACCAGACCGCCGGTTTCCTCGGCCAGGTCCTGCAGGTCCGGGTGCACGTAGTAGTGCGACACCATCACCGCGTCGCGTGCCTTGAGCAGCGCGCGGATCTTCTGCTTGAGCGCCTCGCGCTCATGCGGCGCGGGCTCCACCGGCACGCGGGCCCAGGCGTGGCGGGTGCTGCAGGCGGGTTGTTCGTATTCGACGTCGATGACGGTGCTCATGGTTCAGAGGTCCTCGAAGCGCATGGAGTAGTCGATGGCTTGCACGTCCTTGGTCAGCGTGCCGATGGAGATGCGGTCCACGCCGGTCAGCGCCAGTTCGCGCAGCGTGGCCAGCGTGACGCCGCCGGAGATTTCGAGCACCGCGCGGCCGGCGTTGAGGCGCACGGCCTCAGTGAGGGTGGCGCGGTCCATGTTGTCGAGCAGCACCATGCGCGCACCGGCGTCGAGCGCCTCGGCCAGTTGGGCCAGCGTCTCCACCTCGATCTCGACGAACGCCGCCTGCGCCGCCACCGCCTGCGCGGCCTGCAGAACCGACCGCACGCCACCGGCGGCGGCGATGTGGTTTTCCTTGATCAGCACCGCGTCGAACAGGCCGATGCGGTGGTTGGTGCCACCGCCCATGCGCACCGCGTACTTCTGCGCCAGGCGCAGGCCCGGCAAGGTCTTGCGGGTGTCGACGATCTGGGCGCGCGTGCCGGCCACCTCGGCCACGTAGCGCGCGGTCTTGGTGGCCACCGCGCTGAGCAGCTGCAGGAAATTGAGCGCCGTGCGCTCGGCGCTGAGCAGCGCGCGCGCTTCGCCCTCGAGGTGCACCACCACCGTGTCGGCCGCGCAGTGCGCGCCCTCGGCCACCTGCCAGCGCAGCGTGGCCGAGGGGTCGAGCGCGCGCACCGCCGCCTCCACCCAGGGCGCGCCGCAGACGATGGCCGCCTCACGCGCCAGGATGCGCGCGCGCACCCGCCGGCCGGCGGGCACCAGCGCGGCCGTGAGGTCGCCCGCGCCCACGTCCTCGGCCAGCGCGCGGGCCACGTCTTCGCGCGCCAGCGCCGCCACCGCTTCAGGAGAAGAAAAATCGATCTGCATCGGCCAAGGATAAGGGGAAACGCGAAGCACGTCCTGCACGCGCCGGGCCCGCACGGCTTGCACTAGACTCGCGCCCACGCCCGACGCAGGGCCCGGCCCGCCGGCGCCCCTGCGTCGCCCACGACGAAGGAGCGCGACCATGACCGACACCGCCCCGCCCGCCGGCACGCCCTCGGCGCTCACCGCCGCCTCGCCCGGCACCCCCTACGGCACCCTGCCGCCGGCCTCGCCCCTGCCGGCGCGCCGCCCGGTGAGCCTGCCGCGCCTGGCCCAGCTGCGCGCGGCCGGCGAAAAGATCACCATGCTCACCGCCTACGACGCCACCTTTGCTGCCGTGGCCGACGCCGCCGGCGTGGAGTGCCTGCTGGTGGGCGACTCGCTGGGCATGGTCTGCCAGGGCCTGCCCAGCACGGTGGGTGTGACGCTCGACGCCATGGCCTACCACACCGAATGCGTCTCGCGCGGCCTGCACCGCGTGCAGGGCACGGCCTGGCTGATCGCCGACCTGCCGTTCGGCTGCTACCACGAATCGAAGGAGCAAGCGCTGCGCAGCGCCGCGCGGCTGATGCAGGCCGGCGCGCACATGGTCAAGCTCGAAGGCGGCGGCTGGACGGCGCCGGTGGTGGAATTCCTGGTGCAGCGCGGCATTCCGGTGTGCGCGCACCTCGGGCTCACGCCGCAGACGGTGCATGCGCTCGGCGGCTACCGCGTGCAAGGCCGCGACGAGGAGGCTGCCGCCACCCTGCGCCGCCATGCGCACGAGCTGCAGGACGCAGGCGCGGCCATGCTGGTGCTGGAAATGGTGCCGGCCAGGCTCTCGGCCGAGCTCACCGCCGAGCTGCCGCACTGCCACACCATCGGCATCGGCGCCGGCCAAGGCACCGCCGGCCAGGTGCTGGTGATGCACGACATGCTGGGCATCAACCTCGGCAAGAACCCCAAGTTCGTCCACAACTTCATGGCCGACGCGGGCAGCGTGCGCGGGGCGATCGAGGCCTACGTCCAGGCCGTCAAGCAAGGCCACTTCCCCGACGACGCGCTGCACGCCTGGTAAGACGCCGCGGCCGAGCCGTCCACACCCGATTCATTCAACCCTTCCTCGCCGCCCTTTCACGAACCGCCCTCATTCATGGACATCGTTCACACCATCCCCGAACTGCGCGCCGCGCTGGCCGCGCGCCAGTGCCCGGCCTTCGTCCCCACCATGGGCAATCTGCACGAAGGGCATCTCGCGCTCGTGCGCCAGGCCCGGCCGCTGGGCGATGCCACCGTGGTGAGCATCTTCGTCAACCGCCTGCAGTTCCTGCCGCACGAGGACTTCGACAGCTACCCCCGCACCTGGGAGCGCGACTGCGCCCTGCTGCGCGAAGCCGGCTGCGACCTGCTGTTTGCCCCGCGCGAGAGCGACCTCTACCCCGAGCCGCAGACCTTCAAGGTGCAGCCCGATCCGGCGCTGGCCGACATCCTCGAAGGGCAGTTCCGCCCCGGCTTCTTCACCGGCGTGTCCACCGTGGTGATGAAGCTGTTTTCCGCCGTCTTTGGCACGCGGCCCGGGGGCGTCGCGGTGTTCGGCAAGAAGGACTACCAGCAGCTCATGGTCATCCGCCGCATGGTGGAGCAGTTCGTGCTGCCGGTGCGCATCGTCGCCGGCGACACCCAGCGCGCAGCCGACGGCTTGGCGCTGAGCTCGCGCAACGGCTACCTGAGCGAGGCCGAGCGGGCCGAGGCCGTGCAGCTCTCGCTGGCGCTGCGCAGCCTCGCCCGCGAAGCCCTGGCCGCGGCCGACGCGCTGCCCGCGCGCGCCACCGAGATCGAGCAGCGCGCCGTGGCGGCGCTGGCCGCGCGCGGCTGGCAGGTGGACTACCTGACCGTGCGCCGCCGCGCCGACCTGCAGCCGCCGCAGCCCGGCGACGCCAGCGGCGCCCTGGTCGTCCTCGGCGCCGCCCGGCTGGGGCGCACGCGACTGATCGACAACTTCGAGGTGTGAGGCGGGCGGGGCGTCTCCCCTCGCATTTGACGGGCCCGCTCGGCCGTCTGCGCGGCGGATTTTGCGCCTCGCGCGTCCCTGGGTCCGTCGCGCGTGCGCGGGGTTGTGGGCGGTACGCCTCGCTGCTCCGCGACACGTGGCTGTTCGACCGCGCGGCAGGCGGGGGTTGCACCTCGCTTTCCCCCTGGTCTGCCTTCGTGTCTCAAATGACGCGGCGGGCGCTGCACCTCGCTTCCCCCCCCTATCCCCCCCGCCCCTTTCCGCCCCCGCCGGGGCGGAAAGGGGAGCCCGATTTTGTTTCTGGTGACTGGCTACGCTTCTACGGCTCGGGGCGTCGCGTTGCACTCTTTCGTGCCCAGATGGGTGCGCCACCAGTCGTGACGACCTCGCACGCGTGGGCGCGCCGCCAGCGGGCGCTGGCGCGGCCCGCGGACACGGGCGCGAGCGTGCTTGAGCGGCACGAACCGCGCGCTGCGCGCCTCGGACTTCGGCAAGGTGGTCAGGCCCGCTGCCTCGCATACCGGCCCCTCACGCCAATCGGGTTCGCGGGCGGCGCAGCCCGCCCGCTGGCGGCGTGCCTGTACCCCCGAGGCTGCTAGGACAGCAGGTTCCCCAATGCGGGCAAGAAGAAGCGCACCGCAACCTCACGCGCCGAAAACACGTAGCCGGCGCGAGGCAACCAAATCGGGCTCCCCTTTCCGCCCCGGCGGGGGCGGAAAGGGGCGGGGGGGATAGGGGGGGAAGCGAGGTGCCGCGCCCCCCGCAAAACCACGAACACCGGTTTGTGCCTGGGCAATACGGGGTAAAGCAAGGTTCATCGCCCGCCCAGCCTTCGGCCATCGACACCGGCAACCGTGCCTCATCCTCACTCCAGCCCGAAAACCACCCGCGGGCAGCCCACCAAGCCCTCCCGAGCGGCCACAAACACCCTGCACAACGAAAAATCAGCAAAAACCCCGGAACCCCAGCGCCATCCGGTCAGGTGGCGCTCTTATTTTTGGAGCGTAGCCAATCCGCGATCGCCCGCGGATAGAGCCGGTGTTCCTGGCTCAGCACCCGCGCGGCCAGGGTCTCGGGGGTGTCGTCGGGCAGCACCGGCACCACCGCCTGCCCGAGGATGGGCCCGTGGTCGAGCTCGGTCGTCACCTCGTGCACCGTGGCGCCGGCCACGCGGCAGCCGGCGGCGATGGCCCGTGCGTGGGTGTGCAGGCCGGGGAAGGCGGGCAGCAGCGAAGGGTGGATGTTGAGCAGCCGCCCCGCGAAGTGCGCCACAAAGCCCGGCGTGAGGATGCGCATGAAGCCCGCGAGCACGATGAGTGCCGGCTCCGTCTCGTCGCCGTCGAACGGCGCGATGGCCTGCAGCAGCGCGGCGTCGAAGGCCTCGCGGCTGGGGTAGGCGCGGTGATCGACCGCGGCGGTGGCCAGGCCCTGCTCGCGCGCCCAGGCCAGGCCCGCGGCGTCGGGCCGGTTGCTCAGCACCGCGACCACGCGCGCGCCCAGGAGCGCCTCCCACCGATCGCGCCGTGAGGCCTCGACGATGGCGCGCATGTTCGAGCCCCCGCCCGAGATCAGGATCACGATGTTTCGCATGGCGCGGGATTATCCTCGGGCCATGTCCGCAGAAACCGCTACCGGCGCCCTCGAGGCGCACCCCGTTCCCCTGCAGCGCCCCTTGGGCGCGGCCGAGGCCCGCGTGCTCGGCACGCTGATGGAAAAGGCGCGCACCGTGCCCGACAGCTATCCGCTGACGCTCAACATGGTGGTGGCCGGCTGCAACCAGAGAACCAGCCGCGAGCCGGTGATGCAACTCAGCGAGGCCGAGGTGCAGCAGGCGCTCGATGCGCTGCGCGCACTCGACTTGGTGGCCGAAGCCGGCGGCGCGCGCGTGCCGCACTATGCGCACAACCTGCAGCGCGCGCTGCGCATCCCCGAGCAGTCGGCGGTGCTGCTGGGCTTGCTGATGCTGCGCGGCCCGCAGACGGCGGCCGAGTTGCGGCAGAACGGCGAACGCTGGTACCGCTTTGCCGACGTGTCCTCCGTCGAAGCCTTTCTGGAAGAGCTGCAGGACCGCGCGGCCGAGCGCGGCGGCCCGCTCGTCCTCAAGCTGCCGCGCGCCCCGGGCGCGCGCGAGGCGCGCTGGATGCACCGGCTCTGCGGCGAGCCCGACGTCCCGGTGGCCGGCGCCGCACTGGCTGCGGGTTCAGGTGCGGCTTCGGGTGCGAGTGCCGCGCTGACCGAGCGCGTGGCCGCGCTCGAGGCCGAGGTGGCCGGGCTGCGCACCCAGGTGGCCCGCCTCATGAGCGAGCTGGGTTTGTCGCCCGACTGACAGCCCCAGCGCACGACCGTGCGCAAAATCGTGGCCTCTCACCTGGCGCGCGCCGAACCGTGCGCGCCCCTTACTGCCACGGAGCCCACGTCATGGATCTGGCTTTCACGCCCGAGGAACAGCAGTTTCGCGAGGAGGTGCGCGCCTGGGTGCGCGCCAACCTGCCCGCCGACATCGCGCACAAGGTGCACAACGCCCTCACGCTCAGCCGTGACGACATGCAGCGCTGGGCGAAGATTCTGGGCAAAAAAGGCTGGCTGGGCTACGGCTGGCCCAAGGAATTCGGCGGCCCGGGCTGGAACGCCGTGCAAAAGCATTTGTTCGAGGAAGAGTGCGCGCTCGCCGGCGCGCCGCGCATCGTGCCCTTCGGGCCGGTGATGGTGGCGCCGGTCATCATGGCCTTTGGCAACCGTGAGCAGCAGCAGCGCTTCCTGCCCGGCATCGCCAGCGGCGAGGTCTGGTGGAGCCAGGGCTACAGCGAGCCGGGCGCCGGCTCGGATCTGGCCAGCCTCAAGACCCGCGCCGAGCGCCGTGGCGACAAATACATCGTCAACGGCCAGAAGACCTGGACCACGCTGGGCCAGTATGGTGAGTGGATCTTCTGCCTGGTGCGCACCAGCACCGAGGGCAAGCCGCAGACGGGCATCAGCTTCCTGCTCATCGACATGAAGTCGCCCGGCGTGACGGTGCGGCCCATCCGCCTGCTCGACGGCGAGTGCGAAGTCAACGAAGTCTTCTTCGACAACGTCGAGGTGCCCGCCGAGAACCTCATCGGCGAGGAGAACAAGGGCTGGACCTATGCCAAGCACCTGCTCAGCCACGAGCGCACGAACATCGCCGACGTCAACCGCGCCAAGCGCGAGCTCGAGCGCTTGAAGCGCATCGCCAAGACCGAGGGCGTGTGGGACGACCCGCGCTTTCGCGACCAGATCGCGCTGCTGGAAGTGGACATCGTCGCGCTGGAGATGCTGGTGCTGCGCGTGCTCTCGGCCGAGAAGTCGGGCAAGCAGTCGCTCGACATCGCCGGGCTGCTGAAGATTCGCGGCAGCGAAATCCAGCAGCGCTACAGCGAGCTGATGATGCTCGCCGCCGGCCCCTACGCCATTCCGCTGATCCGCGAGGCCATGGAAGCTGGCTGGCAGGGCGATGCGGCGCTGGGCGCGCTCGGCGGTTTCCCCGGCGGCGTGGTGGCCAATGCGCCGCTGGCCTCGACCTACTTCAACATGCGCAAGACCACCATCTACGGTGGCAGCAACGAAGTGCAGCGCAACATCGTCGCGCAGACCGTGCTTGGTTGAACCCGCAGGAGCAAGCCCATGGATTTCGATTTTTCCGACGACCAACTCGCCCTGCGCGACGCCGTGGCCCGCTGGGTCGAGAAAGCCTATGGCTTCGAGCGCCGTCGCGGCATCGTCGCCGCCTGTGGCTTCGACCGCGGCGTCTGGCAGGAGATGGCCGAACTCGGCCTCACCGGCCTCACCGTGCCCGCGGACGACGGCGGGCTGGGCTATGGCGCGGTCGAGGCGATGGTGGTCATGGAGGCGCTCGGCGGCGGCCTGGTGCTCGAGCCGCTCGCGCAGGCCCTGATCGCCGCGCGCCTGCTCGCCACCCGGGCCGATGCGGCCACCCGCGTTGCCTGGCTGCCCCAGCTTGCCAGCGGCGAGGCGCTCATCGTGCTTGCGCACCAGGAGCGCCGCGCGCGCTACCGGCTCGACGTGTGCGACGCCCAGGCGACGCCCCGCGCCGAGGGCGGCCACGCGCTCAGCGGCCTCAAGAACCTCGTGCCCGCCGGCGACCAGGCCGATGCCTTCCTCGTGAGCGCGCGGCTCGACGGCGCCCTGGCCCTGTTCCTGGTGCCCCGGGGCGAGGGCGTGGCCGTGCGCGGCTACGGCACGCAGGATGGCGGCCGCGCGGCCGACGTGCAGTTCGACCGCGCCGCCGCGGTGCGGGTGTGGGAGGACGGCCTCGCGGCGCTGGAACTCGCGCAGGACGTGGGCATCGCCGCGCTGGCCGCTTACGCCGTGGGCGTGATGGACCGCACGCTCGCCGTCACCGTGGACTACCTCAACACCCGCAAGCAGTTCGGCGTGCCCATCGCCAGCTTCCAGGCGCTGCGCCACCGCGTGGCCGACATGAAGATGCAGCTCGAACTCGCCCGCTCCATGAGCTACTACGCCAGCCTCAAGCTCGACGCGCCGGCCGATGAGCGCCGCCGCGCGCTCTCCCGCGCCAAGGTGCAACTGGGCCAGAGCATGCGCTTCGTCGGCCAGCAGGCGGTGCAGTTGCACGGCGGCATCGGCGTGACGGACGAGTACATCGTCAGCCACTGCTTCAAGACCCTCACCCAGTTGGAGATGACCTGGGGCGACACCCTGCACCACCTCGGCGAAGTGTCCGCGCGCATGCAGGACACGGCGGGCGTGTTTGCCTGACCCAACGGGGTTCGAGGACGCCCGGCGCGGCACCGGGCGTGGCGTGGGCGCTTGCGGCGTCTCGGTTGCCTCAGGCCAGCAGCCGCGAGCTCTTGGGCACGTGGGCCATGAGGAACTCCATCTGATCGGCCAGGATGCGCCGGTTGCGCAGGATGAAGTCTTCCCACAGGCTGGGCACGTAGGGCGCGTAGAGCAGCGTCATGCCGGCCTGTTCGGGCGTGCGCGCGCCCTTGCGGTGGTTGCAGGCGCGGCAGGCGGTGACCACGTTCATCCAGTGGTCGCGGCCGTTCTGCGCGAAGGGCACGATGTGCTCGCGCGTGAGTTCGTGGTCAGGGAACACGCTGCCACAGTAGGCGCAGAGGTTGCGGTCGCGCGCGAACAGCTTGAGGTTGGTGAGCGTGGGCCGCAGATCGAAGGGGTTGATGTTGGGCACCCCGCGCGTGCCGATGATGCTGCTGACCGCGATGATCGACTGGCGGCCCGTGCGCGCGTTGTGCCCGCCGTGGAACACCGCCACCTCCTGGCCGAGTTCCCAGCGCACCTCGCCCGCGGCATAGTGAATCACCGCCTGTTCGAGCGAAATCCACGACTGCGGCAGCCCTTGGGCCGACAGCTTGAGCACCTTCACGCACACCTCCATCAAGGGGTCGTCCACGTCATGCAAAGCCGGATGGGCGGCGCCGGGGCGCACAGCAGACGTGCGCGGCGCCGCACAGGTCACAATATACGCCCGTTTCATGACAATTTGACGCATACCCCAGCGTGAAACGGTGCCTTGGCGCTATGAAATCCATACCAGAATCGGGCATGAAAATTTTCCGCGGCCTGCACCACCAGGGCCTGGCCGAGGCCTGCGCGCTGACCATCGGCAACTTCGACGGCGTGCACCGCGGCCACCAGGCCATGCTGGCGCTGCTGCAGAACGAGGCGCGCCACCGCGGCGTGCCCAGCTGCGTGCTGACCTTCGAGCCGCACCCGCGCGACTTCTTCGCCGCACAGGCGCAGCGCGCCGACATCGCGCCCGCGCGCATTGCCACCCTGCGCGACAAGCTGCTCGAGCTCCAGCGCTGCGGCGTGGACCAGGTGGTGGTGCTGCCGTTCAATGCGGCGCTGGCGGCGCTGTCGCCGCAGGACTTCATCGCGCGCGTGCTGGTGCAGGGGCTGGGCGCGCGCTATGTGCTCGTGGGCGACGACTTCCGCTTCGGCGCGCGCCGCGCCGGTGACTACGCCTTGCTCGACGCCGAGGGCGCGCGCCTGGGCTTCGACGTGGCACGCATGCAGAGCTACGAGGTGCACGGCCTGCGGGTGTCGAGCTCGGCCGTGCGCGAGGCGCTGGCCGCCGGACGCATGGACGACGCAGCCGCCCTGCTCGGCCGGCCCTACGGCATCAGCGGCCATGTGGTGCACGGGCGCAAGCTCGGCCGCTCGCTGGCCGAGTCGGCACCGGGCGCGGGCGACGGCTTTCGCACCCTGAACCTGCGCTTCAAGCACTGGAAGCCCGCCGCCAGCGGCATCTTCGCGGTGCAGGTGCACGGCCTGGTCGAGCGGCCCATCGACGGCGTGGCCAACCTGGGCGTGCGGCCCTCGCTGGACCCGCGCGACGTCAACGGCGGGCGGGTGCTGCTCGAGACCCACGGCTTCGACTGGCCGACCGAACTCGGCCCCGAGGGGGCCTACGGTAAAATCATCCGCGTGGACCTGCTGCACAAACTGCACGACGAAATCAAGTACGACAGCCTCGAGCGGCTGGCGGCAGGCATCGCGCGCGACTGCGAGGACGCGCGCCGCTTCTTCGCCATGCACGCGCAGACCCGCCGCCAGACCACGCGCGACCGAATTCAGGGCTGACCCGCTGCCCGACCGGCGGCCCCGCCTGGCGTGCCTTGGCGCCGCCCCGGGCCGCTGGCCTCCCCCCCCCGCCCGCCGGGCCGTGCGCGCCCGGCCCCGCCCCCACAGCGAGACCGCACGAGTTTGCCCATGTCCGACAAGACCGCCCCCGCCGCCAAAGCCGACGCCGCCAGCCCCTGGCGCGCCACCCTCAACATGCCCGACACGCCGTTCCCCATGCGCGGCGACCTGCCCAAGCGCGAGCCCGCCTGGGTGCAGCAGTGGGACGACAGCGGCCTGTACCTGCGCCTGCGCCAGGCCCGCCAGGGCGCGCCGCTGTTCGTGCTGCACGACGGCCCGCCGTATGCCAACGGCAAGCTGCACATCGGCCACGCGCTGAACAAGGTGCTCAAGGACATGATCGTCAAGAGCCGCCAGCTCGCCGGATTCGACGCGCAATACATCCCCGGCTGGGACTGCCACGGCCTGCCCATCGAGAACGCCATCGAAAAGCTCCACGGCCGCAAGCTCGGCCGCGACGAGATGCAGGCCAGAAGCCGGGCCTATGCCACCGAGCAGATCGAACAGCAGCGCGAGGACTTCAAGCGCCTGGGCGTGCTCGGCGACTGGGCGCGGCCCTACCGCACCATGGACCCGGCCAACGAGGCCGGCGAAATCCGCGCCTTCAAGCGCGTGATCGAGCGCGGCTTCGTCTACCGCGGCTTGAAGCCCGTGTACTGGTGCTTCGACTGCGGTTCCTCGCTGGCCGAGTTCGAGATCGAATACCAGGACAAGCAGACCACCACGCTCGACGTCGCCTTCGAGGCCGACGACCCCGCGCGCCTGGCCGCCGCCTTCGACCTCGCGGCCTTGCCCGCGGGCCGCAGCGCGTTTGCGGTGATCTGGACCACCACCGCCTGGACGCTGCCGGCCAACCAGGCGCTCAACGCCCACCCCGAGCTCGACTATGCGCTGGTGGACACGCCGCGCGGCCTGCTGGTGCTGGCCGCCTCGCTGGTGGAGTCCTGCCTCACCCGCTGGGGCCTTACGGGCGAAGTGCTGGCCACGGCACGCGGCCGGCAGCTGGGCGGCGTGAACTTCCGCCACCCGCTGTACGACGTGCACGAGGGCTACCGCCGCCTCTCGCCCGTGTACCTGGCCGAGTACGTGAGCGACGCCGACGGCACCGGCATCGTGCACTCCTCGCCCGCCTACGGCGTGGACGACTTCAACTCCTGCATCGCCCACGGCCTGCGCACCGACGACATCCTCAACCCGGTGCAGGGCGACGGGCACTATGCCGCCACGCTGCCGCTGTTCGGCGGCATGAACATCTGGAAGGCCTGCGACACCATCATCGAGACGCTGCGCACCGCCGGCCGCCTCATGGGCACCCAGGGCATCACCCACAGCTACCCGCACTGCTGGCGCCACAAGACGCCGGTGATCTACCGCGCCGCCGCCCAGTGGTTCGTGCGCATGGACGAAGGCGAGGGCGTGTTCACCCGGGACAAGGCGCCGAAAACCCTGCGCCAGATGGCGCTCGAGGCCATCGACCACACCCATTTCTACCCCGAGAACGGCAAGGCCCGTCTGCGCGACATGATCGCCAACCGGCCCGACTGGTGCATCTCCCGCCAGCGCGCCTGGGGCGTGCCGGTGCCCTTCTTCCTGCACAAGGACACGGGCGAACTGCACCCGCGCACGCTCGAGATCCTCGACCAGGCCGCGGTCATCGTGGAGCAGGGCGGCATCGAGGCCTGGAGCCGCGTGACGGCCGAGGACATCCTGGGCGCTGAAGACGCCACGCACTACACCAAGAGCACCGACATCCTCGAGGTCTGGTTCGACTCCGGCTCCACCTTCCGCCACGTGCTGCGCGGCAGCCATGCGCACGCCTACCCCAACGGCTGCTGCCACGCCGAAGGGCCCGAGGCCGACCTCTACCTCGAAGGCCACGACCAGCACCGCGGCTGGTTCCACAGCTCGCTGCTGCTGGGCTGCGCCATCGAGGGCCGCGCGCCCTACCGCGGCCTGCTGACCCACGGCTTCGCCACCGACGGCCAGGGCCGCAAGATGAGCAAGAGCCTGGGCAACGTGGTGGTGCCGCAGGAAATCAGCGGCAAGCTCGGCGCGGAAATCGTGCGCCTGTGGGTGGCCAGCACCGACTACTCGGGCGACCTCAACATCGACGACAAAATCCTCGCCCGCGTGGTCGATGCCTACCGCCGCATCCGCAACACGCTGCGCTTCCTGCTGGCCAACATCAGCGACTTCGACCCCGCGCGCGACGCCGTGCCCGAGGTGCAGATGCTCGAAATCGACCGCTGGGCGCTCTCCCGCGCGGCCGAACTGCAGGCCGACATCCTGCGCCACTACGACGCCTACGAGTTCCACCCCGTGGTGGCCAAGCTGCAGGTCTATTGCTCGGAAGACCTGGGCGCGTTCTACCTCGACGTGCTCAAGGACCGGCTCTACACCACCGCGCCCAGGAGCCTCGCGCGGCGCAGTGCGCAGACCGCGCTGCACCAGATCACCCACGCCATGCTGCGCTGGATGGCGCCCTTCCTCTCCTTCACCGCCGAAGAAGCCTGGGCGGTGCTGGCCAAGGGCGAAACCCAGGGTTCGATCTTCTTCGAGACCTACTGGCGCTTTGCCTCGCCCGACGAGGCGCTGCTGGCCAAGTGGGCGCGCATCCGCGTGATTCGCGAACTCGTGAACAAGGAGATCGAAGCCGTGCGCGCCACCGGTGCCGTGGGGGCCTCGCTGCAGGCGCTGATCACCCTCACCGCAGGCGCGGACGACGCGGCGCTGCTGCGTTCGCTGGGCGAGGACCTGAAGTTCGTCACCATCACCTCGGCCGCCACCGTGCTCGACGGCGAGGCGCTGGCCGTGCAGGTCACGCCCGCGACCGCGCCCAAGTGCGAGCGCTGCTGGCACTACCGCGACGATGTCGGCGCCGACGCCGCACGCCCCGGCCTGTGCGGCCGCTGCGTGGCCAACCTGGCCGAAGCCGAGGGCCGCGGCCCGGGCGAAGCCCGCCGCGTGGCCTGAACCCGCAGGGCGCCCTCCGCATGGCCAAAGCCAAGTCCTCCTCCGCGCGCGCGCCGCTGGCGCTGTGGCTCGCGCTGGCCGGGTTCATCGTGGTGCTCGACCAGTTCACCAAGGTGCTCATCCTCGGCAAGTACCAGCTCGGCGACAGCGTCACCGTCACCAGCTTCTTCAACGTGGTGCGGGTGCACAACACCGGCGCGGCGTTCTCCTTCCTGGCCACGGCCGGCGGCTGGCAGCGCTGGTTCTTCACCGGCCTGGCGCTGGTGGCCACGGCCGTCATCGTCTGGATGCTGCGCCGCCACGGCACGCAGCGGCTGTTTGCCTTCGCGCTGGCCTGTATCCTCGGCGGCGCGGTGGGCAACGTCATCGACCGGCTGCTGCACGGCTACGTGGTGGACTTTCTGCAGTTCCACTGGCGCTGGCTCGCGCCGATGTTCCCCGGCGGCTACTTCCCGGCCTTCAACGTGGCCGATGCCGCCATCACCGTGGGTGCGTTTGCACTCATCCTCGACGAACTGCGCCGCGTGCGCGCCGGGCGCTGAGACGGTGTGAACGAATCCGGAACGCCCGATTCATTCACCCCGTCTGACCGGCCCTCCTTCCCCCAACGGAGACTGTTGCATGACCGCTGCCGCCCAACCCGCGAGCGCCACTGAGCCGCGCCTGACCTCGCTCTCGCACGGCGGCGGCTGCGGCTGCAAGATCGCCCCCGGCGTGCTGGCCGACATCCTGCGCGGCAGCACCCGGCTGCCGGTGCCCGAGGCGCTGCTGGTGGGCATCGAAACCTCGGACGACGCGGCCGTCTACCGCCTCAACGACACGCAGGCGCTGGTGGCCACCACCGACTTCTTCATGCCCATCGTCGATGACCCGTTCGACTTCGGCCGCATCGCCGCCACCAATGCGCTGAGCGACGTTTACGCCATGGGCGGCACGCCCATCATGGCGCTGGCGCTGGTGGGCATGCCGGTGAACGTGCTGTCCACCACCACCATCGGCCGCATCCTCGAAGGCGGGGCGGCGGTGTGCCGCGAGGCGGGCATTCCGATTGCGGGCGGCCACACCATCGACTCGGTCGAGCCGATCTACGGGCTGGTCGCGCTGGGGCTGGTGCACCCCGCGCGGGTGCGGCGCAATGCCGATGCGCGGCCGGGCGACGTGCTCATCCTCGGCAAACCGCTGGGCGTGGGAGTGCAGTCCGCCGCGCTGAAGAAAGACGCGCTGGGTGCCGAGGGCTATGCGCGCATGATCGCCACCACCACGCGGCTGAACACGCCGGGGCCGGAGCTCGCCGTGCTGGACGGCGTGCACGCCATCACCGACGTGACCGGCTTCGGCCTCGCGGGCCATGCGCTGGAGGTGGCGCGCGGCGCGGGTTGCACGGTGCGCATCGACTGGGCGCGCGTGCCGCTGCTCGAAGGCGTGCGCGCGCTGGCCGAGCAGGGCCATGTCACCGGCGCCTCCGGCCGCAACTGGGCGGCGTGCGCCGCGCAGACCGTGCTGCCCGAGGGCTTTGCCGCCGTCGACCGCGCCCTGCTGACCGACCCGCAGACCAGCGGCGGCCTGCTGGTGAGCTGCGCGCCCGAGGCCGCCGACGCGGTGCTGGCCGTGTTTTCGCGCCACGGCTTCGATGCCGCGGCGGTGATCGGCGAGGTCGCCGCCGGAGCGCCGGGCCTGGTGGTGCGTTGAGGCCGGCGCCGCCGCGCCGTTCCACCCCGCACGATGGTGCGAACCGCGGCCACCTGGGCCGGACCGCGGGGAAGGCAGCGGTGCCTACTCGCCCTTCGGGTCGCGCGCCATCAGCGCGGCGAGCACCTCGGCCGGCGTGCGGCGGCCTTCGAGCAGATCGACCACGCCTTCGCTGATGGGCATGTCCACGCCGAGCGCGCGGGCGCGCCGCACCACGGTGTGCGCGCAGGCCACACCCTCGGCCACATGCCCGAGCGAGGCCACGGCCTGCGCAAGCGACTGGCCTTGCGCCAGCAGCAGACCCACGCGGCGGTTGCGCGAGAGGTCGCCGGTGGCGGTCAGCACCAGGTCGCCCAGGCCCGAGAGGCCCATGAAGGTTTCGGTGCGCGCGCCCAGCGCCAGGCCCAGCCGCGTCATCTCGGCCAGGCCGCGGGTGATCAGCGCCGCACGGGCGTTGAGGCCCAGCGCCAGGCCGTCGCACAAGCCGGTGGCGATCGCCAGCACGTTCTTCACCGCCCCGCCCACTTCTACGCCGACCACGTCGTCGCTGGCGTAGACGCGCAGGCTCGGCCCGTGCAGTGCCGCCACCAGCGCGTCGCGCACGCTGGCGTGGGCGCTGGCGGCCACCAGTGCGGTGGGCTGGCCGCGCGCGACTTCGAGCGCAAAGCTCGGGCCGCTGAGCACGCCCGCGCGCAGCGCCGGCGCCACTTCGGCCTGGATTTCATGGCCCAGCCGGCCGTCCACTTCGGGTGCGCCGCCGCCTGCCGGGTGGCTCTCGAAGCCCTTGCACAGCCAGGCCACCGGCGCCTCGAGGCCGCGCAAGGCCGCCAGCGCAGCGCGCAGCCCGGCCATGGGCGTGGCGATGATGAGGAGCTCGCTGTGCGCGAACACCGCGGGCCATGCGCCCGCTGCGGGCAGGGCGTCAACCTGCAGGGCCTCGGGCAAGGCCACGGCGTCGAGATAGCGCGCATTGACCCGCGTGGCCTGCATGCCCTGCGCCTGGGCGGCGTCGCGCGCCCACAGGCGCACCGTGTGCGCGGGGCGGCCGGGCGCGGTGCGGGCGGCGTGGATGGCCAGCGCCGTTCCCCAGGCGCCAGCCCCGATGACATCAATTTTCATAGCATCAAATGACCATTTGACGCTGGGGAACAGGGGAAATCAGTAAAAACTTACTGCACCGCGCCCTGTTGGGCGGCCGCGGCCTGCTGTTGCTGCTCGTACATGAGCTGGAAATTGATTTCCGCCAGGTGCACGGGCGGGAAGCCGGCGCGGTTGATGATGTCGGCCACATTGCCGCGCAGATAGGGGTAGACGATCTGCGGGCAGGCGATGCCCAGGATGGGGCCCATCTGGTCTTCGGGCAGGTTGCGGATTTCGAAGATGCCGGCCTGCTTGCACTCGACGAGGAAGACGGTGCGCTCGCCGATCTTGGTGTGCGCGGTGGCGGTCACGGCGACTTCGTAGATGCCCTCGGCCACGGGCGCGGCCTCGACGCCGACCTGGATGTCCAGCGAGGGCTGGGTCTGCTCGAGCAGGATGGCCGGGGAGTTGGGTTGCTCCAGCGAGGCTTCCTTGAGGTACATCCGCTGGATCTGGAACACGGGGTTGAGGTTTTCGTCGGCCATGGTGGGTCCGTAGGAGAAGGGTGAGAGGGGAGGTTCAGCTGTCGCCGCACCCCGCCGCGCAGGGCGGCAAGGGGGCCGGCGGGCGGCGCCGCGGCGCGTGCGCGGGATTATGTCAGGCCGCGGTGACGGCCCGACGCCGGGGCGGCATCGGGCTCAGGCGCCGGCGCCGGCGAGCAGCGGCGCCAGGCCGCCGCGGGCGTCGAGCGCCATCAGGTCGTCGCAGCCGCCGACATGGGTGCTGCCGATGAAGATCTGCGGCACGGTGCGCCGGCCGGTGACCTGCATCATGGTGTCGCGCGCGGCGGGGTCGAGGTCGATGCGGATCTCCTCGATGGCCTCGACGCCGCGGGCCTTGAGCAGTTGCTTGGCGCGGATGCAGTACGGGCAGACCGCGGTGGTGTACATCTTGACGGCTTGCATGGCGGATTCCTTTGCAGATTGAGCGGGCGGGGTGTGGCGGCAGCTTGTCAGCCGCGTTCCACCGGCAGGCTGGCGTCACGCCAGGCGCGCAGGCCGCCGGCGAGCGAGTGGGCGTTCTCATACCCCAGCCGCTTGGCCACCGCCACCGCGCGGCGCGAGCGGATGCCCGAGGCACAGACCAGGATCACCGGCGTGGCCTTGTTCTTCACCAGCCCCGGCAGGGTTTTCTCCAGCTGCGACAGCGGCGCGCTGCGGGCGCCGGCGACATGGCCGGCGGCGTACTCGGGAGCTTCGCAGACGTCGACGATGACGGCTTTCTCGCGGTTGACGAGCTGCACCGCCTCCGAGGGCGTGACCGATCCGGCCTGCGCGCCGCCGGTGAGCGCGGGCCACAGCAGCATGCCGCCGGAGATCAGCGCCACGCTGATCAACATCCAGTTGTCGAGAAGAAACTTCACTGCAAACACCTCGTTGGGCCTGCCCCGGCGGGGCGGGCGAAGGCGGGATTCTAAAATGCAGGGCTGTGCCGGCCGCGGCAGCGGGAATTCCCCCCCAGCGCCCGGCCCGCCGCCGACCCGCCTGCCTTCTTCACCGCGCCCACCGCTTCGCACCTGCTCCCACCCCCGCCCGGTCGCCCCGGCCCCGCCGCGCCCCTGTTCACTTCCGCACCTGAGCCTCCACCATGTACAAACTCGTGATGCTTCGCCACGGCGAATCGACCTGGAACCTGGAAAACCGCTTCACCGGCTGGACCGACGTGGCGCTCACGCCCGCGGGGGTCTCGCAGGCCATGTCGGCCGGGCAGCTGCTCAAGGCCGAGGGTTTCGACTTCGACCTCGTCTACACCAGCGTGCTCAAGCGCTGCATCCACACCACCAATTACGCACTCGATGAAATGGACTGCGCCTGGCTGCCGGTGATCAAAAGCTGGCGCTTGAACGAGCGGCACTACGGCGCGCTGCAAGGTCTGGACAAGGCCGAGACGGCAAAGAAGTTCGGCGACGAGCAGGTGCTGGTCTGGCGCCGCAGCTACGACACGCCGCCGCCCGCGCTCGACCCCGCCGACCCGCGCTGCGAGCGCAGCGACCCGCGCTACGCCAAGCTCAAGCCCGAAGAGGTGCCGCTGACCGAGTGCCTCAAGGACACGGTGGCGCGCGTGCTGCCGTTCTGGGAGGAGTCGATCGCCCGCGCCATCAAGGCCGGCCAGCGCGTGCTCATCGTGGCGCACGGCAACTCCATGCGCGCGCTGATCAAGCACCTCGATGGCATCTCCGACGCCGACATCGTCGGCCTCAACGTGCCCAACGGCATTCCGCTGGTCTATGAGCTCGACGCCGAGCTCAAGCCGCTGCGCAGCTACTACCTCGGCGACGCCGAGGCCGCCGCGCGCGCCGCCGCGGCCGTGGCCGCCCAGGGCAAGAGCCGCTGAGCCGCCGCGCACGCGCCCACCGCCGGTTTTTCCGGGATTTTCGGAACCGCACGGCGGCAGAAGCGTCCAACACGCTATATTGAACGACAGGGTGCGCGCGCGGCCGCCCGCAGCCGGGAAGAAAGGTCAGTCATGGGTCACAAACTCAAAGTGTTGAGCTGGGTCAGCGCCGGCGTGGTGGCCGGTGCGCTGGCCACCGTCTCGCTGCAAACGATTGCGCGCGGCAGCCTCGAGCCGCTGCCGCTGGAGGAGTTGCAGCAGCTCGCTGCCGTCTTCGGCATGATCAAGAGCGACTACGTCGAGCCGGTGGACGAGAAGAAGCTGCTCACCGACGCGATCGCCGGCATGGTGTCGAGCCTGGACCCGCACTCGCAGTACTTCGACAAGAAGTCGTACAAGGAATTCCGTGAGGGCACCACCGGCCGTTTCGTCGGCGTGGGCATCGAAATTACGCAGGAAGACGGGCTGGTGAAGGTGGTCTCGCCCATCGAGGGCTCGCCGGCCGACCGCGCGGGCCTCAAGACCGGCGACCTCATCACCCGCATCGACGGCACGGCGGTCAAGGGCCTGAGTCTCAACGAAGCCGTCAAGCGCATGCGCGGCCAGCCCAACACGCAGGTCACGCTCACCATCTTCCGCAAGGACGAGAACCGCACCTTCCCGGTGACCATCACGCGCGAGGAGATCAAGGCGCAGTCGGTCAAGGCGCGCGTGGTCGAGCCGGGCTACGGCTGGATCCGCGTCTCGCAGTTCCAGGACCAGACGGTCGATGACTTCGTGCGCAAGCTCGAGGAAATGTACCGCAAGGACCCGCGCATGAAGGGCCTGGTGCTCGACCTGCGCAACGACCCCGGCGGCTTGCTCGATGCCGCGGTGGCCATCTCCGCGGTGTTCCTGCCCGAGAACGCGGTGGTGGTCAGCACCAACGGACAAATCCCCGACAGCAAGGCCGTCTACAAGGCCGCGCCCGAGTTCTACGCCCGTCGCGGCGCCGACCCGCTGCGTCAGCTCTCGCCGGCCACGCGCGCCGCGCTGCGCAGCGTGCCGCTGGTGGTGCTGGTCAACGAGGGCTCGGCCTCGGCCAGCGAGATCGTCGCCGGCGCCCTGCAGGACCACAAGCGAGCCGTCGTCATGGGCAGCCAGACCTTCGGCAAGGGCTCGGTGCAGACGGTGCGGCCGCTCGGGCCCGACACCGCGCTCAAGATCACCACGGCGCGCTACTACACCCCCAGCGGCCGTACCATCCAGGCCAAGGGCATCGTGCCCGACGTGATGGTCGATGAGACGCCCGAGGGCAACCCGTTTGCCGCGCTGCGCATCCGCGAGGCCGACCTCGAGAAGCACCTGAGCACGACCAAAGGCACAGAAAGCCCCGACCCCGCGGTCGAAAAGGCCAAGGAAGCCGAGCGCGAAGCCGCGCGCAAGAAGCTCGAGGAAGAGGCCAAGAAGGCGCCGGGCCAGCGGCTGGTGCCGGAATTCGGCTCGGCCAACGACTTCACCCTGCAGCAGGCGCTCAACCGCCTCAAGGGCTTGCCGGTGGTGGTCAGCAAGACGCTGACCGAGCGCCCCGGCGACGAGAAGAAGACGAACTGAAGTTTCACCGCGCGCAGCGGCCCCGCAGCGGGCCGTGGCGCGCGCTGAAGCCGCATGCCGCCGAGGGCCGACGCTGAGCAGGCACCTCGCAGCCTGCCACCGGCATCCACCGCACCCGGCTCCCCCTTCGTTCTGACGCGACACCGATCCGCCCCACCCACCCCCATGGACGACGCCCAACTGCTGCGCTATTCGCGCCACATCCTGCTCGAAGAGATCGGCGTCGAGGGGCAGGAGCGGCTGTTGCGCAGCCATGCGCTGGTCATCGGGGCGGGCGGCCTGGGCTCGCCGGTGCTGCTCTACCTGGGCAGCGCCGGCGTGGGGCGTATCACCGTGGTCGATCACGACACGGTGGACGCCACGAATCTGCAGCGGCAGATCGCGCACAGCCTCGCGCGCGTCGGCCAGCCCAAGGCCCGCTCGGCCGCCGAGGCGATTGCCGCCATCAACCCCGACCCGCAGGTGGACGTGCGGGTGCAGCGCGCCGACGAGGCCTTGCTCGAAGCCCTGGTGCCCACGGCGGACGTGGTGCTCGACTGCAGCGACAACTTCGCCACCCGTCATCTCGTCAACGCGGCCTGCGTGCGCCACGGCAAGCCGCTGGTATCGGGCGCGGCGGTTCGCATGGATGCGCAGATCGCCGTCTACGACACCCGGCGCGCCGACGCGCCGTGCTACGCCTGCATCTTCCCGCCCGCCGATGCCGTCGATGAAACCCGCTGTGCCACGCTGGGCGTGTTCGCGCCGCTGGTGGGCATCGTCGGCAGCCTGCAGGCTGCCGAGGCGCTCAAGCTGCTGGTGGGCACGGGCGAGCCGCTCAGCGGCCGCCTGCTGATGCTCGACGCGCGCCACACCGAGTTCACCACCCTGCACGTGGCGCGACGGCCGGACTGCCCGGTGTGCACTCAGCGGCCGAGCAGCGCCTGAGCCGGCTGCGTGTTCTCCAGGGCCGGCCCGCGCCGTAAGGGGAGCAGGAGACACCTGGGGCGGCCGGCGGCGTGTGTCTCGCGAGATGCTCGGGCGCTCAGGCGCCCACGATCCACCCTTCCAGCGGGTCGAAGTCAGGCAGGCCCCAGCCTGGGCCGCTGGCGGCCTGGCCGCGGGCCTCATGAAGATGTTGTTGGGTGAGTGCCCACGCGGCCTGTAGCAGGCAGAGCACGGCGTCGAGCCGGTCGCCGCGGGCGTCGTCGGCCAGGGCGTCGTGCTGCGAGGGGCTCAGGCGCAGCGCCAGGTTCAGGCGCGGCAGGCCGCGTTCGAGCGCGGCGAGCAGGTCCTTGCGGGCGATGAGCCGCTCGGGCGTCTGGCGAGCGGTGTCGTCGCTCTTGTAGCTGCGCGCACCCAGCACCTCTCGCGCGAGCAGGCCGGGGTAGGCTTCGAGGGCGATGCGGTCCGCGCGCCCCGGCAGCAGCCCGGGCAGCGTCGCCTGTGCGCGGCGCAGCAGCGGCACGCCGGCGTGCATCATCCAGGCCACGGGCGGGTTGACCCATTTCATGCTGGGGCTCGAACCCGCGGGGCCATCGGTGGCGCGGTGGGCGAACTTGCCGCCCGCCGGGCGCGCGTCGCAAAACGCCTTGAAGCGCTCGCGCAAGGCCGCGCGGGGCTGGGCGCAGAAGTGGTCCATGCACGGCGCCCAGTCGGTGGGCCAGCCCAGCGCGCGCACCAGCTCGCGCGGCAGCCCGAAGGGCAGGTCGAAGCCGCCGACCCAGGGCTCGCGGTCGGCGCACAGCCAGTCCGCGAAGGCGTCCAGGGTGGCGAATTGCTCTGTTTTCAGGAGCAACACCAGACCGGTTGGCGCTGGAGAATCGGAAGAAATGGCTTCAAACCGGCTGGCCTGAAGCCGCCCCAGTGCCACCACGATCGGTTTGCGCCGGCTCGGGCTGCTGCTGAAGTCGCAGCCGAGCAGCAGGGGGGCGGGAGGGGGCGGGGTGCTCAAGCGGTGGCGCGAGCGGCTGCGCGCAGCACGTCTGGCACGGCGATGCCGCGCAGGGGGCTGCCGGGGCCGGCTTCGTAGCGGCACCACACGCGCACCTCATGGCCGCTGGCGAGTTCGGCGCCGTCAGCTTCGCGCACGAAGCGGTGGGCGAGGGTGAAGGATTTTTCGCCGACGCGCGCAACCTGGGAATGGATGGCCACGCGGTCGCCGAAGGTGGGGGAGCGTTTGAAGTCGCACGCGGCATGCACCAGCGGCTGGCTCAGGTGCTCGGCGCGCATGCGCGCGGCGTCGAAGCCGAGGGCGGCGAGCAGGTGCCAGCCGGCGGCGTCCATCCAGCGGTAGTAGGTGGGGTAGTAGATGATGCCGGCGGGGTCGCAGTCGCCCCATTCGACGGTGCGCAGCAGGACGTAGGGTTCGGCGGCGGGAGGCATCGGGCGGGCGGTGGAGAGCGGTGGGCAGCGCGGGGCCGGGAGAACCGGGGGGGGGGTGGCGGGGAGGCGGGGTGTGGGGCGCGCGGCGGGCGGTGACTTGGCGCGCCGCCACCGTGGCTCACACCCGCCCGACGATGGAGGCGGTGGCCATCAGCTCTTCGAGCAGGGCCAGCGAGACGCGGCCGGAGACGGCGTAGGGGTCGAGCTCGGCGCGCTCGGCGTACTTGAGCAGCAGGCTGGTGTTGACGCGGGCCACATTCACCTGGCCCATGGTCCAGCCGCCGAAGCGCCGCTCGGTGATTTCGTCGTAGTGCAGCAGCACCACGTCCTTGTGGCGGGCGTCGCGCACGATGTGGCCGTAGAGCTCGTTGACGGCGGCGCGCCCGCCTTCGAGGGCTTGCAGGAAGATGCCGCCGCCGTAGACCAGGATGCCGGTGATGCCGCAGGTGGGGTTGAACTGGCGCGACTGCGCGAGGATGTCTTCGATGACGGCGGGGCTGGGGTCCACCGCGCGGCTGGCGTAGAGCAGACGAACGAGCATGGAGGGTGGGCGTCCTTGGGCGCGGGTGGGGTCAGAAGTTGTGAATGAATCGGCCGCACCCGAGCAGACCGCTCGAAAGCGCCCAATCAAGGCGCAAAGCGCAGGCGTAGCGCGGGCTACGGCGAGCATTTGCAACGCCGAGTGGGGGCCTTCGGGCGGGATGAGCGGGGGTGGAGGACTCGTTCACAACTTCTCAGCGTGGAATGAGCGAGAGGAATTCGCGGCGCAGGTTCGGGTCTTTGAGGAAGACGCCGCGCATGACGGAGTTGATCATCTTGCTGTCCATGTCCTTCACGCCGCGCCAGGCCATGCAGTAGTGCGTGGCCTCCATGACGATAGCGAGGCCGTCGGGCGAGGTCTTGTCCTGGATCAGGTCGGCGAGCTGGATGATGGCTTCCTCCTGGATCTGCGGGCGGCCCATGATCCACTCGGCCAGCCGCGCGTACTTGGACAGGCCGATGACGTTGGTGCGCTCGTTGGGCAGCACCCCGATCCACACCTTGCCGATCACCGGGCAGAAGTGGTGGCTGCAGGCGCTGCGCACGGTGATCGGGCCGACGATCATCAGCTCGTTGAGGTGCTCGGCGTTGGGGAACTCGGTGACCGTGGGGCCTTTGACGTAGCGGCCCTTGAACACCTCGGTGAGGTACATCTTGGCCACGCGGCGCGCGGTGTCGGTGGTGTTGTGGTCGTGCGCGGTGTCGATCACCAGGCTGTCGAGCACGCCCTGCATCTTCTCGGTGACTTCGTCGAGCAGGCGCTCCAGCTCGCCGGGCTCGATGAAGTCGGCGATGTTGTCGTTGGCATGGAAGCGTTTGCGCGCGGCGCGCACGCGCTCGCGGATCTTGACGGACACCGGCGTGCCTTCGTCGGAGTCGGCTGGGTTCATCGCGTCGGGAGGGGGGAGAGACATGGCGGCATCGTACCAGTGTTCATTTTCTAGGGTTATTTGGCGTACCCCAGCGTGAAACGGTCATGGTGCGCTATCAATTTGATAATCATCAAATGCAGGGCGGCAACAAGAAACACGCCGCGCCGCCCCAAGGGTTTCTTGCTCCCCCTCGGGGGGCGGGCCGGGCGCAGCCCGGTGGGTTTGTTCAGTACCGGCGCCCGGTGAGCGTCAGCGCCAGGCGCACCAGTGCCAGCGCCAGCCGGTCGAGCAGGCGCGCGGCCCAGGGCCGGCGCTCCAGCGCCTGCGTGTCGAGCCGGCGGCTGTGCGCGCGCAGCGCCGTGTCCAGGCTGGCGTGCAGGGCGCGCGCGAAGTTGGCGTCTTCCACCACCACGTTGGCTTCGAGTGCCAGCAGCAGGCTCAGCGGCTCCAGGTTGGACGAGCCCACCGTGGCCCAGGCGCGCTCGCCGTGGGCGTCCACGACCGCCACCTTGGCGTGCAGAAAGCTCGGCAGGTACTCGTACACCTCCACGCCCGCGGCGAGCAAGGGGGCGAGCATGGCCCGCGCGCCGTGGTGTTCGAAGAAGTACTCATAGCGGCCCTGCATCAGCACGCGCACCCGCACGCCGCGGCGCGCGGCGGCCTGCAGGGCCCGGCGCAGCCGCCGCCCGGGCAGGAAGTAGGCGCTGGCGAGCACCACCTCCTCCCGCGCGGCGGCGATCGCGCGGCGGTAGGCGCGTTCGATCTGCGCGCGGTGGCGCAGGTTGTCACGCAGCAGCAGCGCCGCCCGGCGCACCGGCTGGAGTGGCCAGGTGGCTCCGCCGTGCTGCCACAGTGGGGGTGCGTGCGGCGGTGGCGCCTGTGCGGCACCCCGTGCGGTGACCTGTTCGGTGCCCTCCATGCCGCCGGGGCCGGTGGCTTCCTGCCGGGCGGCGTGGCGGCTGCGGGTGGCTTGCGCGGCGTCGGCGAGCGTGTCGAGCGTGCCGCGCACGGGGTGGGCGCGCACGCGCTGCACGGTCTCGACGCGCCAGGCCAGCCGCGTCATCAGCGCCTGGGCCCGCCGCACCGGCGCGCCGCGCACGGCCACCGCGCAGTCCAGCCGCGGATGCGCCAGTGGGCCATGGTTGGGGTCGTGGTGGTCGTCGAGGATGTTGATGCCGCCGCAGAACAGCAGCGCGCCGTCGACCACGCAGAGCTTGCGGTGCAGCCGGTGCCAGCGGCTCGGGCGCAGCAGCCCCAGCCAGCCGGTGGGCGCAAAGCGCGCCACCTGCACGCCGGCGGCGGCGAAGCGCTCGCACCAGGGCGCGGGCAGGTCGGGCGTGCCCACGCCATCGACCACCAGGTGCACTGCCACGCCGCGTTGCGCCGCGCGCACCAGCGCGGCGGCGAGGTCGGCGGCGCTGCCCTGGGTGTCGAAGATGTAGGTCTCCAGCCGGATTTCGCGCTGCGCAGCGTCGAAGGCCTCGATCAGCGCGGCGAACAGCCCGCGCGCGCCGTGCAGCAGGGCCGCCGCGGCGCGCTCAGCCATCGGCGAGCCGGAACTCGGCGATCAGGGGCAGATGGTCCGACATCTGGCCCCAGATGCGCCCGCGCGGTACATGCAGGCTCAGCGGCTGCATGCCGCGGGCGAAGACCTGGTCGAGCTGGGCCACCGGCAGGCGCGAGGGGTAGGTGGGGCAGCGCACCGTGTCGGCCGAGCGCAGGCCCATGGCGTGCATGGCGCGCTGCACCCGGGTGCCCCAGTCGTTGAAGTCGCCGGCCACCACCAGCAGGGCGGCGGGGTCGATCTCGCGCTCGATGTAGGCGCGCAGCTGCGCCACCTGGCGCACGCGGCTCGCGGGCACCAGCCCCAGGTGCACCACGATCACATGGATGTCGTGCTGCGCCACCTGCACCCGTGCGTGCAGCAGGCCGCGCTGCTCGAAGCGGTGGTCCGACATGTCCTCGTGCCGGCATTCGAGCACCGGCCAGCGCGAGAGCAGGGCGTTGCCGTGTTCACCGTGGCGGGTGACGGCGTTGGTGCGGTAGACCGCCTCGTAGCCTTCGGGCGCGAGGAAGTCCGCCTGCGGCAGCTCGGGCCATTGGGTGAACAGAAAGGCGCCGCGGTGGTGCACCTGCCGCACCTCCTGCAGGCAGACGATGTCGGCGTCGAGCTGCTCGACCGCATGGCCGAGGTTGTGAATCTCCAGCCGGCGCGCCGGCCCGATGCCTTGCACGCCCTTGTGAATGTTGTAGGTGACGACGCGCAGCGTCTCGACGGTGGGGCTCACGGTGCATACGTTAGCGCAAAAACCGCGGCAGCAGCCCAATCGCCTCGGCATTGCTTGACGAAGCGCAGGCATAGGCCGCCTCGCGCCATGGCAGCCACTGGAAGGCGGTGTGCTCGCGCGGCGAGAGCCGCACCGGCACGCGGCCGCTCAGCTGCAGGCCGAACACATGCTCGGTGTTGAACCACACGCCCGGCGCATAGCGGTGGCGCCACTCGGGGTAGATGGGGTAGACGTTCTCGATGTCCCAGTCGCGCAGTGCGGTGGCCAGCGGCGTGCCCGCGCGCGCGTCGATGCCGGTTTCCTCGAACACCTCGCGCCGCGCGGCGGCTTCATACGGTTCGTCCTCGGCGTCGAGCGAGCCGGTCACCGACTGCCAGTAGTCCACGCCTGGCTGCAGGGCCGCGGCGCGGCGCAGCAGCAGGACCTCGAGCGCGGCCGTGTGCACCACCACCAGCACCGAGCGGGGAATCTTGTGCCCCGGCATGGCCGATGCGCCCGCGCGCGGTTCACTCGCCGAGGTAGGCTGCGCGCACCTTGGGGTCGTCGAGCATGGCGCTGGCCACGCCGGTCATGGTGATCAGGCCCGACTCCATCACGTAGCCGCGGTCGGCGATGGCCAGCGCGCGGCTGGCGTTCTGCTCGACCAGCAGAATCGTCACGCCCTGGGCGTAGACGTCCTTCACCACCTCGAAGATCTTGTCCACCATGATGGGCGAGAGGCCCATCGACGGCTCGTCGAGCAGCAGCACCTTGGGCCGGCTCAGGAGTGCGCGGCCCATGGCCAGCATCTGCTGCTCGCCGCCGGACATGGTGCCGGCGAGCTGGTCCTTGCGCTCGCGCAGACGCGGGAAGATGGTGAACACCTTCTCGATGTCGTCGGCGATGCCGGCCTTGTCCGAGCGGGTGTAGGCGCCCATCAGCAGGTTCTCGGTGATGGTCATGCGGGTGAACACGCCGCGACCCTCCGGCACCATCGCCAGGCCTTGTTTGACCAGGTCCCACGGCCCCTGACCGCGGATGCTGCGGCCGAGGAACTCGATGTCGCCATCGTTCATCGGCAGGGTGCCGGTGATGGCTTTCATGGTCGTGGTCTTGCCCGCGCCGTTGGAGCCGATGAGCGAGACGAGCTCGCCCTCGCGCACCTCGAAATCCACGCCTTTGACGGCCTGGATGCCGCCGTAGGCCACTTTGAGGCCTTTGACCTTGAGCAATGGGGTGGTCATGTCAGTGTCCTCCGGTGCCGAGGTAGGCCTCGATCACTTTCTCGTTCTTCTGCACTTCGGCGGGCGTGCCTTCGGCGATCTGCTTGCCGTAGTCGAGCACGGTCACGCGGTCGCACAGGCCCATGACGAGCTTGACGTCGTGCTCGATGAGCAGAATGGTGCGGTTGTCGTTGCGGATGCGGTCGATGAGCTCGCGCAGCATCACCTTCTCGGTGGCGTTCATGCCGGCGGCGGGCTCGTCGAGCGCGATGAGCTGCGGGTCGGTGGCCAGCGCGCGGGCGATCTCCAGGCGGCGCTGGTCGCCGTAGGACAGGGTGCGCGCCTTGTAGTCGGCGAACCTGCCTATGCCCACGTAGTCGAGCAGCTCCTGCGCGCGGCGGCGGATGGCCGCCTCCTCGTCCCTGAAGCCCTTGGTGCGGAACACCGCGCCGAACAGCCCCGAACGGGTGCGGATGTGCCGGCCCACCATCACGTTCTCCAGCGCCGTCATGTCGGCAAACAGGCGGATGTTCTGGAAGGTGCGCGCAATGCCGGCCTTGGCGACCTGGTGCACGGCCTGCGGCTTGTAGGGCTTGCCGGCGAGGGTGAAGCTGCCGCTGTCGGGCGTGTACAGCCCGGTGATGACGTTGAAGAAGGTGGTCTTGCCCGCGCCGTTGGGGCCGATCAGGCCATAGACCTGGCCGCGGCGGATGGTGATGCCCACGTCCGAGAGGGCTTGCAGGCCGCCGAAGCGCTTGGACACGCCGCTGACCTGGAGCACGATGTCGTCTGTCGTCATGGCGTCCTCCTCACTTGGCCTGCAGCGACTTGCCGTGGTCGGGCGCAGGCCAGAGGCCGCGCGGCCGCATCAGCATCACGATGATCATGGCCAGCGCGATCAGCAGCTGGCGCAGGATGGCCGCGTCGAGCCGGCCATCGGTCATGGCCTGCAGGGGCCCGGCCACATAGCGCAGCACCTCGGGCAGGGCCGAGAGCAGCACCGCACCCAGAATCACGCCCGGCAGGTGGCCGATGCCGCCGAGCACCACCATCGCCACGATCATGATGGACTCCATCAGGCTGAACGACTCGGGCGAGATGAAGCCCTGGAAGGCGGCGAACATCACCCCGGAGACGCCGCCGAAGGTCGCGCCCATGCCGAAGGCCAGCAGCTTCATGTTGCGGGTGTTGATGCCCATGGCCTTGGCGGCGATCTCGTCCTCCCGAATGGCCATCCATGCGCGGCCGATGCGCGAGAACTGCAGCCGGTGGCTGATCAGCACCGAGAACAGCACCAGCACCAGGAACAGGTAGTAATACAGCGTGACCGAGGCCACCTCGAAGCCGCCGATGTGCAGCGGCTTGCCCAGGTTCACGCCAAAGAACTTGATCGGGTCGATCTGGTCGATGCCCTTGGGGCCGTTGGTGATGTTGATCGGCGCGTCCAGGTTGTTCATGAACACGCGGATGATCTCGCCGAAGCCCAGCGTCACGATGGCGAGGTAGTCGCCGCGCAGCTTGAGCGTGGGCGAACCCAGCAGCACACCGAACAGCGCCGCCAGCCCCGCACCCACCGGAATGATGAGCCACAGCGGCATGTGCAGACCGTTGGGGAAGGCCGCTGCGATGGCGGGAAAGCTTTCGGTGAGCTGCGGCGAGGCCAGCAGCCCGTACATGTAGGCGCCCACGGCGAAGAAGGCGACGTAGCCCAGATCGAGCAGGCCGGCGTAGCCGACCACGATGTTCAGGCCGATGGCCAGCAGCACGTAGAGCAGCGCCATGTCGGCAATGCGCACCCAGGCGTTGCCGAAGCCCTGCAGCACCAGCGGCAGCACCAGCAGCGCGGCGGCGCCGGCGAGGAGGGGCATGAGTTTCTTGTCGGTTTGCATGAGACGTCTCCGGGTGGGCTCAGGCACGGTCGGCCACGCGTTCGCCCAGCAGGCCCGAGGGGCGCAGCGTGAGCACGAAGATGAGCACGATGAAGGCGAAGATGTCGGAGTAGTTGCTGCCCAGCACTCCACCGGTGAGGATGCCGATGTAGCCCGCCCCGATGGATTCGATGAGCCCGAGCAGGATGCCGCCCACCACCGCACCGGCGAGGTTGCCGATGCCGCCGAACACCGCGGCGGTGAAGGCCTTGAGGCCGGGCAGGAAGCCCATAGTGTGCTGCACGGTGCCGTAGTTGGAGGCGTACATCACGCCGGCGATGGTGGCCAGGATGGCGCCGATGATGAAGGTGGCGGAGATCACCACGTCGGGCTTGACACCCATGAGCGCGGCCACGCGCGGGTTCTCGGCCGTGGCGCGCATGGCGCGGCCCAGGCTGGTGTAGTTCACCACGTACATCAGCACCGCCAGCGAGACGGCGGTCAGGCCCAGGATCATGATCTGCGTGGAGGTGATGACGGCCCCGAACACGTCGAACGGCTCCATCGGCAGCAGTGTGGGATAGGGCTTGTAGTTGGGCTTCCAGATGATCATCGCCAGCGTCTGCAGCAGGATGGACATGCCGATGGCGGTGATCAGAGGCGCGAGCTTGGGGCTGTTGCGCAGCGGCCGGTAGGCGATCTTCTCGATGCTGAAGTTCAGCGCCGCCGCCACCACGCAGGAGATCAGCATGGCGATGATGAGGATGATCCAGCCGGGGGTGCCGGGCATGGACGACTGCATGAGGCCGATGATGGTCCAGCTCGTCATGGCGCCGATCATCAGCACCTCGCCGTGCGCGAAGTTGATGAGGTTGATGATGCCGTACACCATGGTGTAGCCCAAGGCCACCAGCGCGTACATGCTGCCCAGGACCAGACCGTTGATGATCTGTTGCAGCAGAATTTCCATAAGGCGTGACTCCGTGTTGTTGACCGGCCGGGGTGTCGGCCCCTTCCGGCGGGGCCCATCCGCTCGCCGCGCCCGGTCGGCGCAGCCCGCGGCAGACCCCTACACCTAGCAAAAAGCCCGCCAGGTTGTGGCCGGTGGCGGGCAGGTGGGCGAATTGTAGCCACGGCCCTGATGCGGCCCATCAGCAGGCCGCTTCGGGTTTTCCCTTGAATCAGCCTCGCATGAGGGAACAAGGGCTTTGATTAGTTATTCTGATTGTTGAGCGCGCGCAACTGGGCCAGCCGTTCGCCGATGCGGATTTCCAGCCCGCGGTCCACCGGCTCGTACCAGCGCCGATCTTCCAGGCCCTCGGGCAGGTAGCGCTCGCCGGCGGCGAAGCCGCCGGGCTCGTCATGGGCGTAGCGGTAGTCGCGGCCGTAGTCGAGCTGCTTCATCAGGGCCGTGGGCGCGTTGCGCAGGTGCAGCGGCACGGGGCGGCTGCCGTCGGCCTTGACGAAGGCCTTGACCTCGTTGAACGCCTTGTAGACGGCGTTGGACTTGGGCGCCACGGCCAGGTAGACCGCGCACTCGGCCAGCGCCAGCTCGCCCTCGGGGCTGCCCAGGCGTTCGTACACCTCGGCCGCATCCAGCGCCAGGCGCAGCGCGCGCGGATCGGCCAGGCCGATGTCCTCGGCCGCCATGCGGATGAGCCGGCGCGCGAGGTAGCGCGGGTCGGCGCCGCCGTCGAGCATGCGCACGAACCAGTACAGCGCGGCGTCGGGGTCGGAGCCGCGCACGCTTTTGTGCAGCGCGCTGATGGTGTCGTAGAACTGCTCGCCGCCCTTGTCGTAGCGGCGCAGCCGCTCGCCCAGCACCTTGAGCAGCCAGGCCGCGTCGATGCGTTCGCGCCGCTCGCGCGCGGCGGCCACGGCCAGCGTCTCGAGCGTGTTGATGAGCCGGCGGGCGTCGCCGTCGGCATAGGCGACGAGGCGTTGCGCTGCTTCATCTTCGATAGCGGGCAACGACCTGTTGGCGCTGGAGCGGCGGAGAATTTCCCGCAAATCGGCCTCGTCGAGCGGCCGCAGCACGTACACGGCGGCGCGCGAGAGCAGCGCGGCATTGACTTCGAACGAAGGGTTCTCGGTGGTGGCGCCGACGAAGGTGAACAGGCCGCTTTCCACATGCGGCAGAAAGGCGTCCTGCTGGCTCTTGTTGAAGCGGTGCACCTCGTCGACGAACACCAGCGTGCGCTGCGGTGTCAGGCCGCTGCGCGCGGCCTCGGCGCGCTCGACCGCCTCGCGGATGTCCTTCACGCCGCCAAGCACCGCGCTGATGGTGATGAACTGCGCATCGAAGGCGTCGGCCATGAGCCGCGCGATGGTCGTCTTGCCCACCCCCGGCGGCCCCCAGAGGATGCAGCTGTGCGGCTGCCCGGACTCGAACGCCAGCCGCAGCGGCATGCCTTCGCCCAGCAGGTGGCGCTGCCCGACCACTTCGGCCAGCGTGCGCGGGCGCAGCCGCTCGGCCAGCGGGGTGTGGGTGGTGGCGGTGGGGCTCATGAAGCCGACGATACCAGGGGTCCGCACTCGCGCCGATGCCCTGGCTGCGCACCTCGGCGCCGCCCGGGCCGAGGGTGGGTGCGGCTTGCGGCCGCGCGAAGCCTGTGCCACCGCGGGTACATTGCACGACTTTGCCTGAACCTCAAGAGGGATTTGCGCATGTCACTGGCCGCTCAACTCGTCGTCGCGCTGCTTGGCGCGCTTCATGTCTACATCCTGATCCTCGAGATGTTCCTCTGGGACAAACCCATCGGGCGCCGCGCGTTCGGCTTGACGCCGGAATTCGCCGCAGCCACCCGGACGCTTGCGGCCAACCAGGGGCTTTACAACGGCTTTCTCGCGGCCGGATTGTTCTGGGGGCTGTCGCTTGGCGAGGCTGGAAGGCCGGTCGTGGTGTTCTTTCTGCTGTGCGTGCTCGTTGCCGGGATTTATGGAGCCGCGACGTCGAGCCGCAAGATCCTGTTCATTCAGGGGCTGCCTGCCGCCCTCGGCTTGATCCTGGTGGGGTGGTCGTGATCGCGGGCGGCCCTCAGGGCCGGATCACATCGGCGCCGGCGGGCGGCTTGAATTCGAACAGGCTCGCCGGCAGCGCGGGGTTGAGTTCGAAGTCGGCAAAGCGCAGCACCGAGCGCTGGCCGAAGCTGTCGAGCATGTCGAGCGCGCCCAGGCTCACCTGGCCCTTGGCGTCCACGCGCAGGCCCAGGCGCACGCTTTGCAGGGCGGTGTCGCGCTGGCGCGGCGTGGCCAGCACCCACTGCAGGCCGTCGGCGTCGGGGGCGTCGGCGAGCTGGAAATCACCCTGCAAGGCCTTGAGGTCCGCCGCTGCGGCCACCAGGGCCACCGGCGTGGAGGCCAGCGCCTGCGCCTGCGCGCGCGCCGTGACCTGGTTCAGGTCGACGTCGTAGAGCCACAGCGTCTTGCCGTCGGCCACCAGGGTCTGGGCAAACGGCTTTTTGTAGTCGAAGCGGAACTTGCCCGGCCGCTCGAACGCGAAGCTGCCGCTGGAGGTCTTGCTGCGCGCGCTGGCGGCGCCGTCGCGTGTGGGGGCGGTGACGACCTGGGTGAAGCTCGCGCGGCCGCTGTGCGCGCTGCGCAGGAACTTTTCCAGGCTCTCCAGCCCGGATGCCAGCGCCATCTGGTGCGAAGCTGCTATCAAAATAAAAGTCAGCAGAAACCGTCCGGCGTGGGGGTGGGCGGCGGAGGGCGCGGCTTCGCGGCGGTGGGTGAGGCGTCGGAGCAGGCGGATCATGGGCGTTGGAGTGCGGTGGGGGCCGAAGGTTCGCGCGTCGCGGTGGGGGGCGGGCGCCTACTCGCCCGCGCCACGGCCGCCGACGAGGATGTCGCGCTGGCCGCTGCTGGTCAGGGCGCTGACCAGGCCGGCTTTCTCCATGTCCTCGAGCAGTCGCGCGGCGCGGTTGTAGCCGATGCGCAGCTTGCGCTGCACGTAGGAGATGCTGGCCTTGCGGTCCTTGAGCACGATCTCCACGGCCTGGTCGTA
>OFTY01000378.1_pt1 | contig 33961 bp, 27 predicted proteins | sample 1775061 | NCBI WGS metagenome assembly OFTY01 (sample SAMN08195773, study PRJEB24354) | sludge metagenome | isolation source: sludge from phenol fed wastewater aerobic bioreactor B | place: India: Nagpur | collected 2016-09-16 | reverse complement strand
CCTTCCTCGGGGACATTGCTGGCCGGTTTCGACGAGGTGCGCAACAAGGGCTACGACATCGCGGGCAAGGCCGGGGACCCGGTGCTGGCCGCCGCCGACGGCCGCGTGGTGTATGCCGGCGCGGGCCTGCGCGGCTACGGCAACCTGGTGATCCTCAAGCACAACAACACCTTCCTCACCGCCTATGCGCACAACCAGACGCTGCTGGTTAAGGAGGACCAGACCGTGCGCAAAGGCCAGAAGATCGCCGAACTCGGCGCCAGCGACGCCGATCGCCCCAAACTCCACTTCGAAATCCGCCGCCAGGGCAAGCCGGTGGACCCGGCGAAGTATTTGCCGGCGCGGTGAAGAGAATTTTACTTGGCTGTTTGATTGTTAATATTATTTTTCTTGTGGATTATGGGTTTGCAAGATTTTTCAATAATGGGTTTTGTGTTGCGGCGGGAGGTGACAGTTGGTGATATATTTGCAACAGGCAGTTTTCTTGTTGCTTTTGTTGCCTTGGGTATTACTGCTTGGCAACTGTGGCGCGAATCGATCCGAAAGCGAGCTGAGTTCGTTTTGTCTGTGACCACGGCGTACCATGTCGACAAGGGTGCGCAGAAAATGCTTTATAACATCGAATACGATGAATTCAAGTATGATTCGACGTTTCATGGCTCAGGCGAGGAGCGCGACCTTGATCGTCTGCTAGCTTATTTTGAGCAAATCGCTTTTCTCCATCGGAGGCGACTATTGTCGGGTGATGACCTCAAGATCGTTCAGTACGATTTTTTGCGCGTGTTCAATAATAAGGGCGTCAAGCAGTATTTTAGGTTTCTCGATGAATTCACTGAAAGTCAACGGCTGCCCACTGCGTTTCCGCATTTTAGAGAGGTTGCGAAAGAGTTTAGGCAGCTACGCTGCGACGAATCCTAGCGATAGATCGGTGGGGCTTCGGTGGCGTCTGGCGTTTCAGCCTACCGATGGAAGGTGCCGCGCCTCCCTGGAAGTTTTTGACCTTTCATCAATTTCTGTTTTAGCCAGGGCGTCAAGAGGTTGTGATTGACGATAACCTCAGATTCTGATGTCTGGTTTATTGTCTCAATTTCTCCAGTCCGGTTCGGCTCAATCGGAAGCCTATGTCGCGCCGTACCCAAGATTCCCACGATACACCTCCCGCACCGCCCGCCCCAGCTCGATGACGGCCATGGCGTAGTAGCTGCTCCAGTTGTAGCGGGTGATGGCGTAGAAGTTTTCGGTGCCGAGGACGTAGCTTGGCGGCTCGGGGCCGTTCTGCAACTCCACCAGGGCCAGCGGTCCGGCATGGGATTGGGCGGCGGGCTCGGGTGTGGCGCCGAGTTCGGCCAGGCGCGTGGGGGTGAAGCTGGGCAGGATGTCGGGGGCGAGCAAGGTGTCGAGTTGCTCGGGGGTGCTGGCCAGCTGCACCGCGAAATGCGTGGGTTCGCCGCGCTTCCAGCCGAAGGCGCGCAGGTAGTTGGCAACCGAGCCGATGGCGTCGGCGGCGCTTTTCAGATCCACCCGGCCGTCGCCGTCGAAGTCGATGGCGTAGCGCACCTGGCTCGAGGGCATGAACTGCGGCATGCCCATGGCGCCGGCGAAGCTGCCGCGCGGGCCAGTCGGGTCGGTTTCGGTGCGCTGCATCAGCGCGAGGAATTGCTCGAGCTCGTCGCGGAAGAAGGCCTGGCGCGCCGCGGCGCGTGGGTGCGCGGCGGGGAAGTCGAAGGCCAACGTGGCCAGCGCGTCGAGCACGCGGAAATCGCCCATGTTGCGGCCCCAGAGGGTTTCGACGCCGAGGATGCCGACGATGATCTCGGCCGGCACGCCGGTGTCGGCTTCGGCGCGCGCCAGCGTTTCGGCGTGGGCGCGCCAGAACGCCACGCCCGCGGCGATGCGCACCGGCTCGACGAAGCGGGCTCGGTAGGCGCGCCAGTTCTTCGGCTGCCCGGCCGGCGGCGGCAGCACCAGCTTCGGCACCTGGGGCAGAAAGCGGGCCTGGACGATGGCGGCGCGCAGGGCGTCACGGTCGAGGTTGCGGCGCTCGGCCACGTCGTCGGCAAAGGCCAGGGCGTCGGCACGGGTGGCGTAGGTGGGCGTTTCGCGGGCCAAGGGGGCACGGGCGGCCGTCTGTGCGTGCTTCTTTGGAGTTTTTTCAGCGTATGCCAGCGTCAACTGGTGCAGTGATGCTATCAAAAAAAGAGCTTTCAGCAGGGCTTTGGGCGGCATGGTTCAGCGCCTCGGGGGCCAGGGCAGGTGGGTGAAGCGGCGGCGCAGGGCCGCGAGTTCGGCGCGGCGGCTCGCGGCCGTGGGATGGGCTGCTTGGGTCGTAGCGCCGTCAGTTGGGCGGGCGTAGCGCCAGCGTTCGAGCGCGAGCAGCCAGTCCACCAGCGGCGCGCTGTCGGTGCCGTTGGCGTTTGAACGGGGCAGCGGATTCGACTGCAGCAGCCGCACCAGCGCGCGCGGGGTGGCGCCTTCGGGCACGGCCAGGCCGGCGCGGCGCAGGCGGGCCCGCGCGCGCTCGAGCAGGCGCAGCCAGGGGTCGTGCCGCGCGCGTTGCCACAGTGCCCAGACGGCCGACACCGCCGCCGCCAGCCCCAGCAGGGCAGCCAGCACGCGGGCCAGGTCGCGCCAGTCGGGTTCCTCGAAGCCGAGGTTGCGCAGGAAGTCCAGCTGGCGGTTCTGCGTGTAGTTCAGCACCCACTGGTTCCAGCTGTTGTTGAGCGCGCTCCAGCCCTGGCGCAGCCGCGCGAGCAGGTCGGGGCTGAGGGTGCCGATGGCCTGGGTGATGGCGCCCTGCGGCGGGGCCAGCCGCTGCGCGGTGCCGGTGCGCCCGGGGGCGACGGCGGCCGTCGGGTCCACCCGCACCCAGCCCTGGCCGGCAATCCACACCTCGGCCCAGGCATGCGCGTCGCTCTGGCGCACCTCCAGAAAACCGTCGAGGCGGTTGAGCTCGCCGCCCTGGTAGCCGGTGACCACGCGCGCGGGCACGTCCAGCGCGCGCATGAGCACCACGAAGGCCGATGCGATGTGCTCGCAGAAGCCCTCCTTGGTGTCGAACCAGAAGGCGTCGGCGGTGTTCACCCCGGCGGGTGCGGGCTCCAGGGTGTAGCGGTAGCCGCCGGTGCGCAGGCGCTCGAGCACCGCGTCGACCAGCGCCGCCGCGCCGCGGCCCGCCAGCCGCGGGTCGCGCTGCAGTTCGGCAGCGAGCTGCAGGGTGCGCGGGTTGAAGCCGGGGGGCAGGTCCACGTCATCCTGCAGCGCGATGCGCGTGGCGCCTTCGGCCTGCAGGGGGCCGAGGCGGTATTGGGGGTGGCTCTGCGCCGTGTAGCGCAGCAGCTCGGTCACCGGCCGCTCGGCCAGCCATTGCAGGTCGGGCGTGAGCCGCGTGGGCAGGCCGCCGATGCGCGGCCGCTCGGTCACCGCGTCGAGCGCGAACAGCCAGGGCTGCTGTGTGGGCTCCAGCGTGACCTGGTAGCGCACCGGTGCGCCCAGGGCCTGCAGATCGGGCGCGGGGTCCGCGCTGCGGCGCAGCACGCGCGGGCGCCAGATGCGGCCGTCGAACTCCGAGAGCACCGGGCCGCGGAAATACAGCTCGGGCTGGGGCGGCACCGCGCCATCGAACTTCACCCGCATGGCGATGCTGTCATCGAGCGCGAGCTGGGTGATGTTGCCCACCTCCATCGTGGCCGACAGGCCGCTCTTGGCGCTGCGCGCATCCGTGGGCAGGCTCCACAGCGGCGCCACGCGCGGAAACAGCAGAAACAAGGCCACCATCACCGGCGTGCCCCACAGCGCCAGCCGCAGCGCCACGCCGGCGGATGTGCCCAGGCCGGGCCGCCCGACCGGCCGGTGGGCGTTGACCAGCGCCGTCAACAGCCCGAGCAAGGCCACCAACATCGCCGCCGCCGTGGTGAGCGACTGCGAAAAGAAGAAGTTGGTGAGCATGGTGAAGAAGCCGAGGAAGAACACCACGAAGGCATCGCGGCGCGCGCGCAGCTCCAGCGTCTTCAAGGCCAGCAGCACGACGATCAGCGTCACCCCGGCGTCGCGGCCGAACAGCGTGCGGTGGGTGGCCAGCGTCGCGCCCACGGCGATGAGCAGCAGGCCCACACGCCACAGGGCGCCGGGCAGCGGCCGGCCCGCCACCGCCAGCGCGCCGCGCCCGAGCAGCGTGGCCAGCGCCAGCGCACCGCACCAGGTGGGCAAGTGGCCCAGATGCGGCGCGATGATCCAGGCGATCACCAGCAGCAGGAACAAGGTGTCGCGCGCCTCGCGCGGAAGGCGCGTGAAGCGCTGGCGCAGCGCGGCCAGGCGGCTGCGCGCCGGCTGGCCGGCCGAGGCGGGCGAAGCGGGTGACGAAGCGCTCAGCATGTCGCCAGGGCCTCCAGGCAGGCACGGCGGTGCACCGGGCCGCGGCCGGGCGCGATGTCCACCGCATCGAGGCGCAGGCCGTAGAGCAGGTCGGCGCGGTCGGCCGCCAGCACCCAGGCGCACAGGCGCGAGAGCATGGCCTCGCGATCGGACAGGCCGGTCAGCGCGGGCTCGAGCCAGAGCTCGAAACTCTGCGGGCTGGCATGGTCGCGGCTGACGAGCTCGCCGCTGCGCGCCCACTTCTTCCACACCACGTTGCGCAGCGGATCCCCGCGGCGCCAGGCGCGCACGCCGTCGAACTCCGCACCGCCGCGCTGGCTGCCCGCCAGTGGCACGCCGTCGGTGGCCTGGCCCGCAGGCAGCGGCGGTGCGTGGGCTTCGGGCGCGGGGTAGACCAGCAGCGGCGCGGCCGGCTGCCACACCGTCCAGACGCGGAAGATGCCCAGCGGGTAGTGCGTCTGCGCGCTCAGCGCGGGCGGACGCACGCGGCCGCGGTGGCTGGCGCGCCACGCCAGGTGCACGCGCACGCTGCCGCGCGCAGGCACGTCGGTCCAGACCCAGGGGTCGTCAGCGGCGGCGCGCGGCAGCTCGTCGAGCACCCGCACGGCGATGGCCTGGCGCTCGCGGCCCTGCGATTCACTGAGCTGCACCTCCAGGGGCAGCGGCGACAGCGCGAAGGCCTCCGCCGTGGGCAACAGGTGCAGCGTGAGGCCGCGCAGGTTGGCATGGCCCACATGCATGGCGGCCAGCGCGCTGCCGGCGAGCAGAAACGTCAGCAGGTAGCCGAGGTTGAGCTGGTAGTTGATCGACGCGATCAGCAGCACCGCCAGCGTGGCACCGAGCATCAGCCCCGCGCGGGTGGGCAGGATGTAGACCGTGCGCTGGGTGAGTGTGACCGTGTCGCTCGCGCGCAGCCGCGCCACGAACCAGCGCCGCACCCGCGCGCGCCAGGCCGCCAGCAGCCCGGAGGTCGGCGGGGGCAGGGGGGTGGCGCGGAGGTTCATGGGGCGCAGGCGGCGCTATGGAAACGATGGGGCGCGAGGTTCAGTGCACGGCTTTCATGGCGGGCGGTTCAGGGCAGGGGAATCAGGGCAGCCCGATGGCCTCCACCATGGCCTGCACCTGCTCGATGGCTCCGCGGCCGGCCTCCGGCACGGGCACGAGCCGGTGGGCCACCGTCTGCGGCAGGATGGCCTGCACGTCGTCCGGCGCCACATAGTCGCGCCCCGCCAGCAGGGCCTGCGCCCGCGCCGCGCGCAGTAAGGCCACGCCCGCTCGCGGCGAGAGCCCCTGCACGAACCAGCGGCCGCTGCGCGTGGCGTCGATCAGGTCCTGTACGTAGTCCAGCAGGGCGTCGGCCACATGCACCGTGAGCACGGTCTGCTGCAGCCGCAGCAGATCCATCGGCGTGAGCAGCGGCGGCATCGCATCGACCAGGCTGCGGCGGTCACCGCTGGCGAGCAGCGCGCGCTCGGCGGCGCGGTCGGGGTAGCCCAGCGAGATGCGCATCAGAAAGCGGTCGAGCTGCGATTCCGGCAGCGCATAGGTGCCCAGTTGCTCCAGCGGGTTCTGCGTGGCGATGACGAAGAAGGGCTCGGGCAGCGGCCGGGTCTCGCCCTCGACGCTGACCTGGCGCTCCTCCATCGTCTCGAGCAAGGCGCTCTGGGTGCGCGGGCTGGCGCGGTTGATCTCGTCGGCCAGCAGCACCTGGGCGAACACCGGGCCGGGGTGGAACACGAAGGCCTCGCGCCCGCGCTCGTACACCGAGACGCCGGTGAGGTCGCTGGGCATGAGGTCGGCGGTGAACTGCACCCGCGAGAAGCGCAGGCCGAAGCTGCGCGCCAGCGCATGGGCGAGTGTGGTCTTGCCCACGCCGGGCACGTCCTCGATGAGCAGATGGCCGCCCGCGAGCAGGCAGGCCACGCAGTCGCGCACGCGATCGGCCTTGCCCACGATCACCGTGTTAAGCTGGGCCAGCAACGATTTCAGAGTGTCTTGTGCTTCTTGCATGAGCCGAGCTTAGCTGCAAAAGCATGGGCGCTTGCGCCATGGTGACGAAAACCGGCTACTACGCACCCGCGGCCTGCGCGCTCCATGAAATGGGCGCCGGTCACCCGGAAAACCCCCGCCGTCTGGCCGCGATCGAGGAGCGCCTGCGCGCCAGCGGGCTGTGGGATGCGCTGCAGCACCGCACGGCTGCCCCCGCCGCGCTGGCCGACCTCGAACTCGCGCACGACCGCATGTACCTCGCCGGCCTGCGTGGGCTGGTCGATGAGCTGCGCGAACAGATCGACGCCGGCGGCCCCGACCATCTGCACCTGGACCCCGACACGGCGCTGAGGCTGCACACCTGGCAAGCGGTCATCGAGGCCAGCGGCGCCGCCATCGCCGCCACCGACGCCGTGCTCGCCGGCGAGCTCGACAACGCGTTCTGCGCCTTGCGCCCGCCCGGCCACCACGCGGGGCCTGCCCAGGCCATGGGGTTCTGCTTCGTCAACCATGTGGCGGTGGCGGCGCGGCACGCGCTCGAGCGCGGCGGGCTGTCGCGCGTGGCCATCGTGGACTTCGACGTGCACCACGGCAACGGCACCGAGGCCATCGTCGCCGGCGACGCGCGCGTGCTCATGGTGAGCTTCTACCAGCACCCGTTCTACCCCGAGGGCGGCGCGCGTTCCGACGCGCCCAACCTGCTCAACGTGCCGGTGCCGGCCTACACCCGCGGAATGGAAATCCGTGAGCTGGTGGAGATGCTCTGGCTGCCGCGGCTGGAGGCGTTCCGGCCGCAGATGCTGTTCTTCAGCGCCGGCTTCGATGCGCACCGCGAGGACGACCTCGGCCAGCTCGGGCTGGTGGAGGCCGACTACGGCTGGATCACCTGGCGGCTGCGCGAGCTGGCCAAGCGCCATGCGCAAGGCCGCATCGTGAGCTGTCTGGAGGGGGGCTACAAGCCCGGCGCGCTGGCGCGCAGCGTCGAGGCGCACCTGCGCGCGCTCTTGGCCGATTGACGGCCGGCCGTCGCGGCCTTACCAGGCCAGGTAGGCGTAGCCTTTTTCCTGCAGTTCCATGATGGTGGCCGCGCCCACGTCTTCGACGATGGCGTAGTCCACCATGTCGGCGGCCGTCCAGCCGATGGTGTGCATGGTGTTGCCGCAGGCGAAGAAGCGCACGCCATACGACTCGGCCAGGCTGCGCGCGCGCTGCTGGTGCAGCTTGGAAACCGGGCGTTTGGGGTTCTTGGCCAGCAGATGGATGCCCGGCCCCCAGACGACGACCGCAATGGCCACGTCGTCGGTGTATTTCTGCAGCATGGCCGAGATGGAGTTGAAGATCGCCTCGCGGTACTCCTCCTCGGGCTTGTTGAGCTGGTAGACGATCTTGTGCGGCACCCCGCCGTCGAGCGGCGCGCTGGGCTTGGGCGAGGGCGCTGCGCGCGCGGCGAGCACCGGCGCCGATGCGGCGGCGGCCAAGGCAGCCCCGGTGAGCAGGCGCCGCCGTGGCAACGTGGCGTCGGTCGAAGCGGTGGCGGGCAGGGCGGGGGAGGGAGAGTTCGTCTGCATACCCGCGAGCGTATCGGAAAGCGCGCGGACCTGCTGGGGGCCTCGTTTTCATCGCTACATCCGCGGGTTGCGACACAATGCAGCTTGACTGTATGGGCTTTTCGCCTGATCTCCGGAGACAACCATGCCCCAAGACCTCGCCCCTGCCTCAGCGCCTCTGCGCCACACCCGCGACGAGCGCGGCGTGCATACCCTCACGCTCGACGCGCCGGCGTCGTTCAACGTGTTGTCCGAAGCCATGCTCGACGCCTTGCAGGCGGCGGTCGATGCGGTGCGCGCCGACGAGCGCGCCCGCGCCGTCGTCATTGCCGCGAGCGGCAAGGCATTTTGTGCCGGGCACAACCTCAAGGAGATGAAGGCGCGGCCCGAGCTCGATTACTACCAGGCCTTGTTCGGCCAGTGTTCGCGCGTGATGCTGGCGCTGCAGAACCTGCCGGTGCCGGTGATTGCGCGCGTGCAGGGGCTGGCCACTGCGGCGGGCTGTCAACTGGTCGCGCAGTGCGACCTGGCGGTGGCGGCCGAGGGCGCGCGCTTTGGTGTCAACGGCATCGACGCGGGCCTGTTCTGCGCCACACCCAGCGTGCCGCTGGTGCGCAACATGGCGCCCAAACTGGCCATGGAAATGTTGCTCACCGGCGGCTTCATCGACGCGCAGGAGGCGCGCGCGCGTGGGTTGGTCAACCACGTCGTGCCGGCCGAGCAGCTCGATGCCGCGGTGGAGGATCTGCTCGCGGCCATCCTCGCCAAGCCGCGCGAGGCGCTGGCCATGGGTAAAGCGCTCTTCTACCGCCAGCGGGAGGTCGGCATCGAGGCCGCCTACCAGATGGCGAGCCAGACCATGGCCTGCAACATGGTGCATCCGGTGGCGCAGGAGGGTGTGCAGGCCTTCATCGACAAGCGCAAACCGCAATGGCCGCAGTGAAGCTCGCGCCGGCGCGTTTCGACGATCTCGATGCGTGGGTCGCCGCGCTGCTGCGGCCCAACTCGCTGCTCGAAATCGGCGTGCTCTTGGCTTGCGCGGTGATTGCGTGGGCTCTGGTGCGCCTGCTCGCGCGCGGCATCAAGCCGCAAGAAACTTCGGTCTGGTTCGGGCGGCGCGGCATCGACGGCGTGCTGTTTCCCATGCTGTGGCTGCTGCTGGCGGTGCTTACCCGCGCGGCGCTGGAGCACTGGTTTCGCACGGCGGTGTACCAACTTGCCCTGGCGGCGCTGGTGGCGCTGGTGGTCATTCGCATCGGGGTGAAGGTCTTGCAGCTGGCGTTCGGCGCCTCGCCGGTTGTGCGCACGCTCGAGCGCAGCATTTCCTGGATGGCCTGGCTGGCCATGGTGTTGTGGGTCAGCGGCTTGTTGCCGGCGGTGTTGGACGAGCTCGACCAGATTCGCTGGAAGGTGGGCACCAGCCAACTGTCCTTGCGATCGCTGATCGAGGGTGGGCTCACCGCCGGCGCGGTGTTGCTGGTGACGCTGTGGATTTCCTCGGCCATCGAGTCGCGGTTGCTGCGCGGGGCGGTGGGCAGCGATTTGTCGCTGCGCAAGGCGGCGAGCAATGCGCTGCGCGCGCTGCTGATGTTCATCGGCGTGCTGCTGGCCTTGTCGTCGGTGGGCATCGACCTCACGGCCTTGTCGGTGCTGGGTGGCGCCATCGGTGTGGGCGTGGGCTTTGGCCTGCAAAAACTCGCGGCCAACTATGTGAGCGGCTTCGTGATCCTGGCCGAGCGCAGCCTGCGCATCGGCGACATGATCCGCGTGGACACCTTCGAGGGCCGCATCACCGACGTGCGCGCGCGCTACACCGTCATCCGCTCACTCAGTGGGCGTGAATCCATCGTGCCCAACGAGCTACTCATCACCAGCCGGGTGGAAAACCTCACGCTGGCCGACCCCAAGGTCTGGCAGACGACGGTGATTTCGGTCGGCTACGACAGCGACGTGGACCTGGTCGTGCGTCTGCTGATCGAGGCCGCACTCTCGCAGCCACGGGTGCTGCGCGATCCGGCGCCGTCGGCGGCGTTGTCGAACTTCGGCAACGACGGGCTGGAATTCACGCTCGGCTATTGGATCGGCGACCCGGAAAACGGGCAACTCAACCTGCGCTCGGCCATCAACATGGCGATCCTCGCGGCGCTGCGGGCGAACCGCATCGACATTCCCTACCCGCAGCGGGTGGTGCGCATGGTGTCGCAATGAGGCTCCCACGAAGCCCGTTCACACGTCTATAATTCAAAAAAGCACGGTCGTTCTATTTTTGGCGATGTGGGTCTTCTAGAATTGACGTTTACGTCAACGTCAATCCAGGCGGCCGCGGTGCCCACGGCATTTTTTCTTTGCATCTTTTCAACGGAGCGGTATTTCATGAAAGTTCTTGTTCCCGTCAAACGTGTCGTGGACTACAACGTCAAGGTCCGGGTGAAGTCGGACCAGTCCGGCGTGGACATCGCCAACGTCAAGATGAGCATGAACCCCTTTGACGAGATCGCCGTCGAAGAGGCGGTGCGGCTCAAGGAGAAGGGCGCCGTGACCGAGATCGTGGCGGTGTCCTGCGGCGTGGCGCAGTGCCAGGAGACGCTGCGCACGGCCATGGCCATCGGCGCCGACCGCGCCATCCTGGTGCAGACCGACGAAGAACTGCAGCCGCTGGCCGTGGCCAGGCTGCTCAAGGCGCTGCTGGACAAGGAGCAGCCCGGCCTAGTGATCCTGGGCAAGCAGGCCATCGACGACGACGCCAACCAGACCGGCCAGATGCTCGCCGCGCTGGCCGATCTGCCGCAGGCCACCTTTGCGAGCAAGGTCGAGGTTGACGCCGCCGCGGGCAAGGCCAAGGTCACGCGCGAGGTCGATGGCGGCCTGGAAACGCTGGAGCTGAGCCTGCCGGCCATCGTCACCACCGACCTGCGCCTCAACGAGCCGCGCTACGTCACGCTGCCCAACATCATGAAGGCGAAGAAGAAGCCGCTCGACACCGTCACCCCGGCCGACCTGGGCGTGGACGTGAGCCCGCGGCTCAAGACCCTCAAGGTCAGCGAGCCGCCCAAGCGCGGCGCCGGCATCAAGGTGCCCGACGTGGCCACGCTGGTCGACAAGCTCAAGAACGAAGCCAAGGTCATCTGAAGCCACCGCGCCGCTGACCTTCCGCATCCCCGTCTCACAGGAATTCCCATCATGACCGCTCTTGTCATTGCCGAACACGACAACGCCACCCTCAAACCCGCCACGCTCAACACCGTGACCGCCGCCGCGGCCTGCGGGGGTGAGGTGCATGTGCTGGTGGCCGGGCACAACGCCGCCGCAGTGGCGTCGATGGCCGCGCAGATCGCCGGTGTCACCAAGGTGCTGCATGCCGACGCCGAGGGCTTTGCCCACGGTCTGGCCGAGAACGTGGCGGCGCAGGTGCTGGCCGTGGCCGCACCCTACAGCCACATCCTGTTCGCGGCCACCGCCAGCGGCAAGAACATTGCCCCGCGGGTGGCCGCCAAGCTCGACGTGGCGCAGATCAGCGACATCACCCGCGTGGACGCGCCCGACACCTTCGAGCGCCCGATCTACGCCGGCAACGCCATCGCCACCGTGCAGAGCAGCGACGCCGTGAAGGTCATCACCGTGCGCACCACCGGCTTTGATGCAGCGCCCGCCAGCGGCGGCAGCGCGGCGGTGGAGACGGTGGCCGCCGTGGCCGATGCAGGCAAGAGCCGCTTCGTCGGCAGCGAGATCGCGCAGAACGACCGGCCCGAGCTCACCGCGGCCAAGATCATCGTCTCCGGCGGCCGCGCGCTGGGCAGTGCCGAGAAGTTCAACGAAGTCATGATGCCGCTGGCCGACAAGCTCGGTGCCGCCATCGGCGCAAGCCGCGCGGCCGTGGACGCAGGCTACGCCCCCAACGACTGGCAGGTGGGCCAGACCGGCAAGATCGTGGCGCCGCAGCTCTACATCGCCGCGGGCATCTCCGGCGCCATTCAGCACCTGGCGGGCATGAAGGACTCCAAGGTGATCGTCGCCATCAACAAGGACCCCGAGGCGCCCATCTTCTCGGTGGCGGACTACGGGCTCGAGGCCGACCTGTTCACCGCCGTGCCCGAACTCGTCAAGGCGCTCTGAGGCCGCGCACCCGAGGGCATCGCAGCGATGCCCTTTTTTTCGCCGGCGCGCGTGCGCCCGCCCCGACAAGACCCAGGAGAACCCATGAGCTATACCGCCCCCGTCAAGGACATGCTGTTCGACATCCAGCACCTCGCGCGCATCGACCAGATTGCGCAGCTGCCGGGTTTCGAGGAGGCCGGCCTCGACACCGCCCAAGCCGTGCTCGAGGAGTGCGCGCGCTTCAACCAGGACGTCATCGCCCCGCTGAACTGGGAGGGTGACAAGAACCCGTCCTGGCTGCAGGACGGCAAGGTCACCACCACACCGGGCTTCAAGGACGCCTACCGCCAGTACGCCGAAGGCGGCTGGCAAGGTCTGCAGCACCCGGTGGACTTCGGCGGCCAGGGCTTGCCCAAGACCATCGGCGCGGCCTGCAGCGAGATGCTCAACTCCGCCAACATGAGCTTCGCCCTGTGCCCGCTGCTGACCGATGGCGCCATCGAAGCTCTGCTCACCGCGGGCTCCGATGCGCTCAAGGCCACCTACCTCGAAAAGCTGGTGAGCGGCCAGTGGACGGGCACCATGAACCTCACCGAGCCGCAGGCCGGCAGCGACCTCGCGCTGGTGCGCTCGCGCGCGGAGCCGCAGCCTGACGGCACCTACAAGATCTTCGGCACCAAGATCTTCATCACCTACGGCGAGCACGACATGGCCGAGAACATCGTGCACCTGGTGCTCGCCCGCGTGACCGGCGCGCCCGAGGGGGTCAAGGGCATCAGCCTGTTCGTGGTGCCGAAATTCCTGGTCAACGCCGACGGTTCCCTGGGGGCGCGCAACGACGTGCACTGCGTGAGCATCGAGCACAAGATGGGCATCAAGGCCAGCCCCACCGCCGTGCTGCAGTACGGCGACCACGGCGGCGCCGTGGGCTACCTGGTGGGCGAGGAGAACCGCGGTCTCGAATACATGTTCATCATGATGAACGCCGCGCGCTACGCCGTGGGTGTGCAAGGCATCGCCATCTCCGAGCGGGCCTATCAGAAGGCCGCCGCCTATGCCAGGGAGCGTGTGCAAAGCCGCCCGGTGGACGGCAGCGTGGCGGGCAGCGCCACCATCGTGCACCACCCCGACGTGCGGCGCATGCTCATGACCATGCGCGCCGCCACCGAAGGCTGCCGCGCCATGGCCACCGTGGCCGCAGCAGCCTACGACGCCGCGCACCACCACCCCGATGCCGACGCGCGCCGCCAGAACCAGGCCTTCTACGAATTCATGGTGCCGCTGGTCAAGGGCTACAGCACCGAGATGAGCCTGGAGGTGACCAGCCTGGGCGTGCAGGTGCACGGCGGCATGGGCTTCATCGAGGAGACCGGCGCCGCCCAGTACTACCGCGACGCCAAGATCCTCACCATCTACGAAGGCACCACCGCCATCCAGGCGAACGACCTCGTGGGCCGCAAGACCGTGCGCGACGGCGGCCAGACGGCCCGTGCCATCGCCGCGCAGATCGAGGCCACTGAATCGCAGCTGGTGAACAACGGCAGCGCCGACGCGGTGGCCGTGGCACGCCGCCTCAAGGCTGCGCGCGAGGCTTTCCTTGACGTGGTGGACTTCATGGTGGCGAAAGCCAAGGCCGACCCGAACGCGGCCTACGCCGGCAGCGTGCCCTACCTCATGCTCGCGGGCAATCTGATGGCGGGCTGGCAGCTCGCGCGCGCGCTGCTCGTGGCCCAGCAGGAAGCCGCCGCCGGCCACGACGCGGCTTTCATGGCCGCCAAGGTCGCCACCGCCCGCTTCTACGCCGACCACCTGCTCGCGCGTGCGCCCGGCGTGCGCGACAGCATAGTCGAGGGCGCCGACAGCGTCATGGCGCTGCCCATCGAGGTCATTTGAATACTCCTTTTTTGAGAGCATTACCTCACCGTTTCACGCTGGGGTAAGGCGTTTTTTTTGTTGAAATTTTCGTTCTGAAAGGCCCTGCGACCATGTCCCGACTGCCCGCGCCGCTCGACCGGCTGCCGTTCCCCGTCATCGGCTCGCCGCTGTTCATCATCAGCAACCCCAAGCTCGTCATCGCGCAGTGCATCTCGGGCGTGGTCGGCTCCATGCCCGCGCTCAACGCGCGGCCGGCCTCGCAGCTCGACGAATGGCTGGCGGAAATCACCGAAGCCCTCGAAGCCCACAACAAGGCCCACCCCGAGCGCCCGGCCGCGCCGTTCGCCATCAACCAGATCGTGCACAAGAGCAACGACCGCCTCGAGCACGACATGGCCGTCTGCGCCAAGTACAAGGTGCCCATCGTCATCACCAGCCTGGGCGCGCGCGAGGACGTCAACCAGGCCGTGCACGGCTGGGGCGGCGTGGTGATGCACGACATCATCAACAACACCTTCGCCCACAAAGCCATCGAGAAGGGCGCCGACGGGCTGATCGCCGTGGCCGCAGGCGCGGGCGGCCATGCCAGCGTGAAGAGCCCGTTTGCCATGGTGCAGGAAATCCGCCAGTGGTTCGACGGGCCGCTGGCGCTCTCGGGGTCCATTGCCAGCGGCGGCGCCATCCTCGCCGCGCAGGCCATGGGCGCGGATTTTGCCTACATCGGCTCGGCCTTCATCGCCACCCATGAAGCGCGCGCCGTCGATGGCTACAAGCAGATGATCTGCGAAAGCGACTCCGACGACATCGTCTATTCCAACTTCTACACCGGCGTGCACGGCAACTACCTCAAGGGCAGCATCCGCAACGCCGGCATGGACCCCGACCACCTCCCCGAGGCCGACCCCAGCAAGATGAACTTCGGCGGCGGTGGTGAGGCCAAAGCCTGGCGCGACATCTGGGGCTGCGGCCAAGGCATCGGCGCCATCACCGAAGTCGTCCCCGCCGCCAGCTTCATCGACCGCCTCAAGCGCGAATACCACGCCGCCCGCGAGCGGCTGTGTGCGCAGGGCTGAGGCCGCCTCGCCCCGAGCGCCGTGCAAGCCGCCCCCACGGGCGGCTTTTTTCATCGGGCCTCATGCATACTCCCCCCACGCCAATGGTGGCGCGTCGCATTCGTGTGAGGAGACCCAACCGATGAGCATGCAGACCAAGTACCTGCTGGGCGAAGGCCAGATGCCGCGCTTCTGGTACAACATCCAGGCCGATCTGCCCAAGGCCCTGCCGCCCGTGCTGCACCCGGGCACGATGCAGCCCGTGGGGCCGGACGACCTGGCGCCGCTGTTTCCGATGGAACTGATCCTGCAGGAGGTCAGCACCGAGCGCGAGATCGAAATCCCCGAGCCCGTACGCGACATCTACCGCCTCTGGCGGCCCAGCCCGCTGTACCGCGCGCATCGGCTGGAGAAGGCGCTGGGCACGCCGGCCAAGATCTTCTACAAGTACGAAGGCGTCAGCCCCGCGGGCAGCCACAAGCCCAACACCGCCGTGCCGCAGGCCTTCTACAACGCGCAGGCCGGCACCAAGCGCCTGACCACCGAAACCGGGGCCGGGCAGTGGGGCACGTCGCTGTCGTTCGCAGGGCAGATCTTCGGCCTGGAGGTGCTGGTGTTCCAGGTGCGTGTGTCCTACGACCAGAAGCCCTACCGCCGCGCCGTCATGGAAACCTATGGCGCGCGCTGCCTGCCTTCGCCCTCGACCGAAACCCAGTACGGCCGCAGCGTGCTCGCGCAGCGGCCCGATCACCCGGGCAGCCTGGGCATTGCGATTTCCGAAGCGGTGGAACTGGCCGTGCAGCGCGAGGACACCAAATACGCCCTCGGTTCGGTGCTCAACCATGTGCTGCTGCACCAGACCATCATCGGGCTCGAAGCCATGGAACAGTTGCAGATGGCCGACACCTGGCCCGACGTGGTCGTGGGCTGCACCGGCGGCGGCAGCAACTTTGCCGGCATCGCCTTCCCGTTCATCGGCCACGGCCTGCGCGGCGGGGCCAAGCCGCGCATCGTGGCGGTCGAGCCGGCCGCCTGCCCGTCGCTCACGCGCGGCAAGTACGCCTACGACTTTGGCGACACCGGCCACATGACGCCGCTGGCCAAGATGCACACCCTGGGCAGCACCTTCACGCCGCCGGGTTTCCACGCCGGGGGTCTGCGCTACCACGGCATGGCGCCGCTGGTGTCGCACCTCAAGGAGCTCGGCCTGCTCGAAGCCACCGCCTACACCCAGGGCCAGTGCTTCGAGGCCGGCGTGCTGTTTGCGCGCGCCGAGGGCATCGTGCCCGCGCCCGAGGCCAACCACGCCGTCAAGGGGGCGATCGAAGAAGCCCTGCGCTGCAAGCGCGAGGGCAAGAGCGAAACCATCCTCTTCAACCTCTGTGGCCACGGCCATTTCGACATGGCGGCGTACCAGAAGTACTTCGCCGGCGAGCTCAAGGACGAGGCCTACGACGAAAAGGAACTGGCGATGGCGCTGGCCGGTCTGCCCAGCGTGGCCGAGCCCTGCTGAGCGGCGGGGCGCCGCGGAGCACAACCCGGCGCGTGCGGTGCGGCGCGCCGGGGCGTGAGCTGCTCGCAGCACCGCTGCCGGGCGCTCTTGGTCGCGGGTGGCTGCGCAGCCTGTGTGACGCGCGCTTCACGGCGCTGTCACGAAACCCTCTTAATGTCGGACGCCTCGCATCGACAACCAGAGGGACTTGCTCATGCCGCTCACGCTCCGCCGCGCCCGTCGCATCTCGTTTCAACTCGGCCTCGTGGCCTGTGCTGCGGTGCTGAGCGCCTGCGGTGGCGGCGATGGCCCCGAATTGAAGGTGGGCGCCTTCAGCGTCAACGCGCCGCTGGGCAATCCGGTGATGTTCAGCAAGAACGGCGTGCCCAGCCCGCTCAAGCCGTTCCAGTTGACGGTGGGCTACGGCAGCACCGCCTTCCATGACGCGGCGGATTTCCGCAACGTCGTCTACACCGCCTCGGACCGCGGGCCCAACCTCGACTGCTCGGCCTCGGCCGCGGCACCGATCGGCATCGCGGATTTCTGCGGCAACCTCAATGCGCAAGGTCAGTTCGTGGCCGACCCCGAGGGCAAGGTGTTTCCGGTGCCGGGCTTCGCGCCCTCGATCTACAAGTTCCAGCTCGACGTCGAGGGCGAGGGCATGAAGCCGCGGCTGCTGGCCACCATCCCGCTCAAGGACGCACTGGGCAACCCCATCACCGGTCTGTCCAACGACCTGCCTGATCGCCCTGCGGACATGACCAAGCTCAGCGCCACCGACAAGGTGATGAGCAACACCGAGTTCGGCTATGGCGCCGACGGCAAGCGCCTGCCTTTCAACCAGAGTGCGCTCGACATCGAGAACATGGTGCGCGCACCCGACGGCAGCTTCTGGCTGGTGGAGGAGTACGCGCCCAGCGTGATCCACGCCAGTGCGGACGGGCGCATCCTCGAACGCATCGTGCCGGCCGACAGCGGCCTCACCAACCCCATCACCGGCAAGTCCATGAGCGTGTGCGACGCGCTCAAGAAGGGCACGGCCGCCACGCCGGCAGCCGGCTACCCCATCACCTGCGCGCTGCCGGCGATCCTCAGCCTGCGTGCGCTCAACCGTGGCTTCGAGAACCTCGCCATCTCCAAGGATGGCAAGACGCTGTACTTCGCCGTGCAAAGCCCGCTGGCCAACCCGACCAAGGCGGCCTACAACGCCTCGCGCAACGCGCGGCTGTTCACCGCGTCGGTCAAGAGTGATGGCAGCTTCGACAAGGTCACGGGCGAATACGTGTACCTGCTCGACAAGCCCGAGACCTTCATCAAGGACGCCAGCACCAAGCAGAACGACGTGAAGCTCTCCGAGATGAGCCTCACGCCCAAGGGGCAGCTCATCCAGCTCGAGCGCATCAGCAAGACCACCAAGCTCTACCGCGTCGACCTCAGCGGCGCGACCAACATCCTGGGCACCGTGTGGGATTCGATGGCCAGGCAGCCGTCGCTCGAGCAGCAGACCGACCTCGCGGCCGCCGGCATCAAGCCCGTGGGCAAGACGCTGGTGTTCAACACCGACACCGACGCACCCAATGCCATCACCAAGATCGAAGGCGTGACCTTCCTCGACGAGGAATACATGCTGCTGATCAATGACAACGATTTCGGCATCGCCGGCGACCCGACGGTGTTCAACATTCTCAAGGCGACGCAGCAGGTCATGAAGTGAGGCTGTCACCGCGCGCCTTGACCGGCGCGACCAGGGAGAACAAGAAAAACGCCCGCATGCAGCGGGCGTTTTCACAGGCGCGGCGCGGTGTGGTTCAGGCCGGCGAGAACAACTCCAGCAGCCGGTCGAGCCCGCCCATGTCGATGGCCACCTTGGCCTGCGCGCGGACCTTGGGCTTGGCGCGGTAAGCCACCGACAGGCCCACGGCGGCCATCATGTCGAGGTCGTTGGCGCCGTCGCCCACGGCAATGGCCTGCTGCGGTGAGCAGCCGATGCGCTCGCAGGTCTGCAGCACGGCGCGGCGCTTTTCGGCGCCGTCGCAGATGTCGCCCCAGGCCTGGTCGAGCAGGCGGCCGGTCAGCTTTCCGTCGACCACTTCGAGCAGGTTGCTGCGCGCGTCGTCGAGCTGCAGCCGGCGCTTGACGCGGTCGGCAAAGAAGGTGAAGCCGCCCGAGACGAGCAGCGTGCGCAGGCCCGCCTCGCGGCAGGCCTGCACCAGTTCGTCGGCGCCGGGGTTGATCTGCAGCCGGTGGCGGTAGACCTGTTCGAGTTGCTCCACCGTCACCCCGGCGAGCAGCGCCACGCGCTGGCGCAGGCTTTCCTTGTAATCGGCAATCTCGCCGCGCATGGCCGCCTCGGTGATGGCGGCCACCTCGGCCTTGCGGCCGGCGGCATCGGCGATCTCGTCCACGCACTCGATGTCGATGAGCGTGGAGTCCATGTCGAAGGCAATGAGGCGGTAGTCCGACAGGCGCAGCGGCGGCGTGATGCCGCGCACGAAAAGGCCCGGGGCGTGTTCGGTTTCAGGGGTCGTCATGGGAGGGGGCTCGGGGATTGGGGTTCAGCCACGCAGATTCGTCCAGTTGCCGATGTTGTGCACCTGGGCGTAGCCATTGCGGCGCAGCATCATGCGCGCCATGCCGCTGCGCGTGCCGCTGGCGCAGGCGACGACCACGGGGCGGTCCTTCGGGATTTCGGCCATGCGCTGCCCGAGTTCGGGCAGCGGGATGTTGACCGAACCCTCGGCGTGGCCGGCGGCGAACTCGCCGGGGGAACGCACATCGACCAGCGTGGCGCCTTGTGCCCTGAGCTGCGGCAGCATGGCCTTGACGCGCTGCGCGTTCCACCACTTGTAGCCGAACCACAGCACCAGCAGCAGCAGCGGCCAGTACTGGGCGAAGAAGGTCTGGACGTTCATGAGGAAAGTTCCTTGCGATGGGGAGGGCGGGTGGATTCGGGAACCATCAGGCCGCCACGGGCGTGGGCGTGCCCAGTGCGCGCAGCACGTCGCGCACCATCTGGGCGCGGGCTTTGGGGTCGGGCAGGGCGCGCTCGATGCGCAGCTTCTCGTTGCCGACGAGCTTGATGTGGCGGTTCTTCTGGATGAGCTCGATGACCTTCATCGGCTCGATCGGCGGGTTGGGCCGGAAGGTGATGTGGATCACGCCCGGCGCGGCATCGACCTTGACCACCCCGTAGGGCTGCGAGAGCACACGCAGCCGGTGCACGTCGATCAGCGTCTGGGTCTGCGCGGGCAGCTTGCCGAAGCGGTCCACCAGTTCCTCGAGCAAGGTGTCGATCTGCTCGTTGCTGCGGGCGGTGGCCAGCTTCTTGTAGAGGGACAGGCGCAGGTGCACGTCGCCGCAGTAGCTCTCGGGCAGCAGGGCCGGGGCGTGCAGATTGATGTCGGTGGTGACGGAGAGCGGCGCGAGCAGGTCGGGCTCCTTGCCGGCCTTGAGGCTCTTCACGGCCTCGGCCAGCATCTCGTTGTAGAGCTGAAAGCCGATCTCCATCATGTTGCCGCTCTGGTTCTCGCCCAGCACCTCGCCGGCGCCACGGATCTCCAGGTCGTGCATGGCCAGGTAGAAGCCGCTGCCGAGTTCCTCCATCTGCTGGATGGCCTCCAGCCGCTGCGCGGCCTGCTTGGTCAGGCCGTCCACGTCGGGCACCAGCAGATAGGCATAGGCCTGGTGGTGGCTGCGGCCCACGCGACCGCGCAACTGGTGCAGCTGCGCCAGGCCGAACTTGTCGGCGCGGGAGATGACGATGGTGTTGGCGGTGGGCACGTCGATGCCGGTTTCGATGATGGTCGAGCACAGCAGCAGGTTGTGGCGCTGCGCGACGAAGTCACGCATGACGCGCTCGAGCTCGCGCTCGGGCATCTGCCCGTGGGCGACGGCGATGCGCGCTTCGGGCAGCATCTCCTGCAGCTTCTGGCGGCGGTTCTCGATGGTTTCGACTTCGTTGTGCAGGAAGTAGACCTGGCCGCCGCGCTTCAATTCGCGCAGCACGGCCTCGCGGATGACGCCCTGGCCTTCGTTGCGCACGAAGGTCTTGATGGCCAGGCGGCGTTGCGGCGCGGTGGCGATGACGGAGAGGTCGCGCAGCCCCTCGAGCGCCATGCCCAGCGTGCGCGGAATGGGCGTGGCGGTGAGGGTGAGCACGTCGACTTCGGCGCGCAGCGCCTTCATCTGCTCCTTGTGGCGCACGCCGAAGCGGTGCTCCTCGTCGATGATGAGCAGGCCGAGGTTGTGAAAGTGCGTCGACGAGCTGAGCAGCTTGTGCGTGCCCACGACGATGTCGACGGTGCCATCGGCCAAGCCCTTGAGCGTGGCGTTGACCTCTTTCGTGGAGCGAAAGCGCGACACCTCGGCCACCTTCACCGGCCATTTGGAGAAGCGGTCGGCCAGCGTCTGGTAGTGCTGCTCGGCCAGCAAGGTGGTGGGGGCGAGGAACGCCACCTGCTTGCCGCCGGTGACGGCGACGAAGGCCGCGCGCAGGGCGACCTCGGTCTTGCCGAAGCCCACGTCGCCGCAGACCAGCCGGTCCATCGGCCGCGGGCTGACCATGTCCTGGATGACGGCGTGGATGGCGGCCTTCTGGTCGGCGGTTTCCTCGAAGCCGAAGTCGGCGGCGAACTGTTCGTAGTCGTGCGCGCTGAAGCGAAACGGATGGCCCTGGCGCGCCGCGCGGCGGGCGTAGATGTTGAGCAGTTCGGCGGCGGTGTCGCGCACCTGCTCGGCGGCCTTGCGCTTGGCGCGCTCCCACTGGCCGCTGCCGAGCTTGTGCAGCGGCGCCTCGTCGGCGCTCACGCCGGTGTAGCGGCTGACCAGCTGCAGCTGGCTCACTGGTACGTAGAGCACGGCCTTGTCGGCGTATTCGAGGTGCAGGAACTCCTGCAGCGCGGGGCTGCCGTCAGGGTTTTTCTCGCCCAGGTCCAGGTTCACCAGCCCGCGGTAGCGGCCGATGCCGTGCGCGCTGTGCACCACCGGGTCGCCGACGTTGAGTTCGGAGAGGTCCTTGATGAGCGCGTCGACGTCGCTGACCTGCTCCTGCTTCTTGCGGCGGCGCGCGCTGGGCGCGGCGGCGAAGAGCTCGGTTTCGGTGATGAACTCCAGCCCACGTTCGACCCAGGCAAAGCCCGACTGCAGCGCGCCGGTGGCGATGCCCAGGCGCTCGTCGCTGGCCTCGAACTCGGCGAGGCTGTCGAAGGCGGGCGGCGAGACGCCGGCGTTGCGCAGGAAGTCGAGCAGGCTTTCGCGCCGGCCGTCGCTCTCGGCCAGCAGCAGCGCGCGCGCGGGCGTGGCGCGCAGGTGCGCCTGCAGGCGCGCCAGCGGCTCGTCGGCGCCGCGCTGCACCGCCAGTTCGGGCAGGGTCTGCACCCAGGCGCTGTCGGCCACGTCGCTGGTGCCGCTGCGCAGGGCGAGCTGGGCGCAGTCGCGGGCACGGGTGTAGAACTGTTCGGCCGAGAGAAACAAGGCCTCGGGCGGCAGCACCGGGCGCTCCGGGTCGCCCTGCAGCAGGCGGTGGCGCTCGCGCGTGTCCTGCCAGAAGTGCTGGAAGGCGGCATCCAGGTCGCCGTGCAGCACCAGCGTGGCGTCCACGCCGAGGTAGTCGAAGACGGTGGCCGTCTCGTCGAAGAACAGCGGCAGGTAGTACTCGATGCCGGCGGTGGCGATGCCCGCACCCATGTCCTTGTAGATGCGGCTGCGGGTGGGGTCGCCTTCGAGCAGCTCGCGCCAGCGCTGGCGAAAGCGCGCGCGCGCGTCCTCGTCCATCGGAAATTCGCGCCCAGGCAGCAGCCGCACCTCGGGCACGGGGTAGAGGCTGCGCTGGCTGTCGGGGTCGAAGCTGCGGATGGAGTCGATCTCGTCGTCGAACAGGTCCACCCGGTAGGGCATGGGCGAGCCCATGGGGAAGAGGTCGATCAGCCCGCCGCGCACGGCGTACTCGCCGGGGCTCACCGCCTGCGTCACGTGCTGGTAGCCCGCCAGCGTGAGCTGGCTCTTGAGCCGGGCGGCGTCGAGCTTCTGGCCCACCTTGAAGTGGAAGGTGTAGGCGGCCAGGAAGGACGGGGGTGCGAGCCGGTACAAGGCGGTGGTGGCGGGCACCAGCACCACGTCGGCACCCTGTTCGCGGTCGCGCTGCTGGATGCGCCAGAGCGTGGCCAGCCGCTCGGAGATCAGGTCCTGGTGCGGCGAGAAGTTGTCGTAGGGCAGGGTCTCCCAGTCGGGGAAGAGGGCGCAGCGCAGCGCGGGGGCGAAGAAGGCCAGTTCGTCGATGAGGCGCTGCGCGTCGGTGGCATCGGCCGTGACGACGGCGCAGGGGCGACCGGCGGCGCGCTCGCGCTGGGCGAGTTCGGCGATCAGCAGCGCGTCGGCCGAGCCGACGGGCCGCGGCAGCGTGAAGCGCCGGCCGGGGGTGAGTTTGGGGAGGTCCATGAAGAGCGTTGCGGGCGCGCTGCAAGGGCGCGCCGGAAAGACCGACGCCCGCAACGAAGAGGCGGGCGCGGCCGCAATTTTAGAATGCCGGGCGGATTTCACCCGACGGCATGACCCATCACCCCACTCCTGCGCCCGCACACGACGTGCCCGGCACTGCCCCCCGTCTGTTCGCCTTGGTGCCCTGCGCGGGCAGCGGCTCGCGCGCGCGCACCGACGGGCCCAAGCAGTACGCGCCGCTGGAGGGCCAGCCGGTGGTGGCGCACACGCTGGCGGCGCTGGGCGCGGTGGAGCGCCTGAGCGCCATCGTGGTGGTGGTGGCCGCGGGCGATCCCTTTGTGCCGGTGAGCGATCCGCGGGTGCGGGTGGCGCCCTGCGGCGGCCCGAGCCGCGCGGCGAGCGTGCTGGGCGGGCTGGCGCAGCTGCGTGCGCTGGGCGCGGCCGAGACCGACTGGGTGCTGGTGCACGACGCGGCGCGCTGCCTGATCACGCCGGCGCTGGTGAATGCGCTGATCGATGCCTGCCTGGACGACGCCGTCGGCGGCCTGCTTGCGCTGCCGCTGGCCGACACGCTCAAGGCGGCGCACGAGGGACGCGCCGTGGCCACGGTGGACCGCAGCGACAAATGGACGGCGCAGACGCCGCAGATGGCGCGCATCGGCCTGCTGCAGGCGGCCCTGGCCGCGCGGGCGCCGCACTTCGCGGGCGTGACCGACGAGGCCAGCGCACTCGAAGCCCTGGGCTACAGCCTGCGCCTGGTGCCTGGCAGCCCGGAGAACATCAAACTCACCTACCCGCCGGACTTTGCGCTGGCGCGGGCCATTTTGCGGAGCCGTTCGACATGAGTGCAGAACCTTCCCCTTCGACGCCCCCGCGGGTCGCTGCGCCGTTTCGCATCGGCGAGGGTTGGGATGTGCATGCGCTGGTGCCGGGGCGGCGGCTGGTGATCGGCGGGGTGGAAATCGCCCACCCGCTGGGCCTGCTCGGCCATTCGGATGCCGACGTGCTGCTGCATGCCGTGACCGATGCGGTGTTGGGTGCCGCGGGTCTGGGCGACATCGGCCGGCATTTCCCCGACACCGACGCGCGCTTTGCCGGCGCGGATTCGACCCTGTTGCTGCAAGAGGCCGTGCGGCGGGTGCACGAGGCGGGCTGGCAGATCGGCAACGTGGATGCCACCGTCATCGCGCAGGCACCGCGGCTGGCGCCCCACCTCGCAGCCATGGGCGCGTCGGTGGCGCGCTGCCTCCGGGTGGAGCCGGTGCAGGTGAACGTCAAGGCCAAGACGGCCGAGCGGCTGGGCCCGGTGGGGCAGGGGGCGGCCATCGAGGCGCGCGCCGTGGTACTTCTTTTTCGATAGCGCTACCGCACCGGTTGGCGCTGGGATTCGGCAAGAAAAGCTCAAAATCCGGATCGCACGAGTCTGGCGGGCCGCGGGTGGGCATCGCAGGGGGTCTTTGCGCCCCCTCGCGGACGCCCGTCACGCCAACGGGCGATCAGGGCGCCGCATGCAGGCGGATGTGCGCGGCCAGGCCGCCGCTGGCGCGGTTGCGCAAGGACATGCTGCCGCCCATGCGCTCGACCGTCTTGGCCACGATGGACAGCCCCAGGCCCGCGCCGGAGGCGGCGGTGCGGGCGGCGTCGCCGCGGAAGAAGGGTTTGGTGAGGTTGGCGAGCGCCTCCTCGGCCACGCCCAGGCCGTGGTCGCGCACCTTGATGTGCGCGTCCGCGCCGGTGGCGCGCGCGCCGATGTCGATCTGGGCGATGCCGGTCGCGGGCGTCTTGCCGTAGCGGCGCGCGTTTTCCACCAGGTTGGAGATCACGCGCGCGAGCTCCACCTCGTCGGCCATGACGCGCAAGTCCTTGGGCACGTCCACGACGATGCGCACGTCTTCGGCGTCCTTGAACGGGAAGATGCAGGCCTCGACCACCTCGGCCAGCGCAACGGGCCGCAGCTCGGCCTGGCCGGGTCGGGCGTATTCGAGGAACTTGTCGATGATGGCGTCGAGCTGCGCGATGTCGGCCACCATGTGTTCGCGCGCCTCGGGGTCGGAGACGCTCATCTCCGTCTCCAGCCGCAGCCGCGCCAGCGGCGTGCGCAGGTCGTGCGAGATGCCGGCGAGCATCACCGCGCGGTCTTGTTCGATCTTCGCGAGCTGGGCGGCCATGCGGTTGAAGCCGATGTTGACTTCGCGGATTTCGCTGGTGACCACGCTCTCGTCGAGCTGGCTGGCGTCGAAATCGCCATCGCGCAGGCGGCTGGCGGCGAACGAGAGCTTTTTCAACGGCTGGTTGATCAGCCGCGCGAAGAACGCCGCGCCGGTCAACGACAGCACGCCCGCGGTGGCCAGCCAGATCAGCCAGGCGCTGCTGCCCAGCGGATCGACGCGGGTGCGGTCCATGAGCAGCCAGTAGGCGTCGCCGTCGATGTTGAAGCCGACCCACAGGCCGCTTTCGCCGTTGACTTCGCTGGCCACCACCGTGCCGCTGCCCAGGCGGCGGCTGAGCTCTTCGGTGATGCGGTGCTCCAGCGCGCCGTCGCCAAACGGCGTGAAGCGGTCGCCGGGTTCGCGCGGCGCGATGCGCACGCCTTCCTGCACCGCCAGCGTCTTGATCAGCGAAACGCGCGCAATCGCATCCGAATACACCAGCGCCGCGCGCGTGAGGTTCACCAGCGACGCCACCTGCTGCGCTGCGATGATGGCGCGCGGCTCGTATTCCAGCGCGCGAAAGGTCTGCACCCAGGCCACGGTGCTGCCGAAGAGCAGCAGCGCGAGCATGATGAAGGTGCGCCAGAACAGGCTCAGCCCGACGCCCTTGGGCCGCTTGCGGCGCGCGCCGCCCTCGAGGGGCGCCGGCGCGGTGGCCAGCGGCGCGACCATCGAGGCCTCGCCACGGCCACCGGCGGCTGCGGCTTCGGGGCGCTTGAACAGGGACATGGCGTAGGGGCAGGGTGGCGGTGCAGTCGGGCGTCTGGCGGCACCGGCCCCGCGGGCCGGTCCGCCCGTCAGGCGGTGGCGTCGGGCACGAACACGTAGCCCACGCCCCAGACGGTCTGAATGTACCGCGGCGAGGTCGGGTCCTGCTCGATGAGCTTGCGCAGGCGGGAAATCTGCACGTCCAGGCTGCGGTCGAAGGGCTCGAACTCGCGCCCGCGCGCCAGTTGCGCGAGCTTCTCGCGCGACATGGGCTGGCGCGGGTGACGCGCCAGCGCCTTGAGCATGGCGAATTCGCCGGTGGTCAGCGGCAGGTCTTCGCCGTTGCGCTTGAGCAGCCGCGCGCCGAGGTCGAAGGTGTAGGGGCCGAACTGGATGACTTCGTTGTCGCTCGACGGCGCGCCCGGCGCCTCCATCGTCGGCCGGCGGCGCAGCACCGCGTGGATGCGCGCGAGCAGCTCGCGCGGGTTGAAGGGCTTGCCCAGGTAGTCGTCGGCGCCGACCTCGAGGCCGACGATGCGGTCCACATCCTCGCCCTTGGCGGTGAGCATGATGATGGGTGTGCGGTCGTTGGCCGCACGCATGCGCCGGCAGATCGACAAGCCGTCCTCGCCCGGCATCATCAGGTCCAGCACGATGAGGTCCACCGTCTCGCGCAGCAGGATGCGGCCCAGGGCTTTGCCGTCCTCGGCCACCATCACCTCGAAGCCTTCCTGCGCGAGGTAGCGGCGCAGCAGGTCACGGATGCGGGCATCGTCGTCGACGATCACGATCTTGTCGGGGCGGGTCGAGGGATGGCTCATGGCAGTGGCGTCCTGAATTTGTAACAGCGGCGATTTTGCGGGGGCTTGCGGCGTTTTTCAGCGGATTTGCCCCAGTTTTTCCCGCAGTTACAAATGTTGCCCCGACGCCGCACCGCGATACCGTCCGGATATGCAGGGCAGAGGTGGCGGGTCAATAATTGGCTCATCATGCAGATGCTTCGCGCTTTCATCGTTTTCGCGCTCGGTGGCGGTGGCCTGGGGCTGGGCTTGGCGCAGCCGGCTGCGGCGCAGGACGCCGGGCCCCGTCCCGCCGGCCCGAGCCTGCGCGAGCTGATCCAGTCGCAAGGCAAGGCGCCGCCCGGCACGGTCGAAGAACGCCGTCTCAGCGCCGAGGAGCGCGCGCGGCTGCGCCAGCAGATCCGCCAGAGCGGCGCGGACGGCCGCTGAAGCCGGCGCACAGCCCACCCTGTCGGCCCGGCGCTGCGCCGTGCAGCCCGCTCCCATCGCGTCCACGCTCCCCCCACGCAAACCCAGGAGGATTTCCGCCATGAACCTGACCCGTCGCCACAGGCCCGCATGGGCGCTTGCCTTGGCCCTGGCCGCTGCGGCCACGCCGGCCTTCGCGCAAGGGGCTGCAGCCGAGGTGCCGCACAACGTGGTGACGCTGGCGGCCAGCGCCAGCGCCGAGGTGATGCAGGACCGCCTGAGCATGCTGCTCGCCGTCACCCGCGACGGCAGTGATGCCGCGGCGGTGCAGACGCAGCTCAAGTCCGTGCTCGACGCCGCCCTGACCGAGGCCCGGACGGCCGCGCGCGCCGGCGGCTTCGAGGTGCGCACCGGCGCGTTCAGCCTCTACCCGCGCTATGGCAAGGACGGTCGCATCAGCGGCTGGCAGGGGCGTGCAGAGCTGGTGCTCGAGGGGCGCGACATCGCCCGCATCAGCGCCACCGCCGGCAAGCTCACCGGCCTGACGGTGGCGCAGGTGAGTTTCAGCCTGAGCCGCGAGGAGCGCCAGCGCGCCGAGTCGGCCCTGCAGGCCGAGGCGATCGAACGCTTCCGTGCTCGCGCTGGCGAAATCGCGCGTGGCTTCGGCTTCAGCAACTTTGGGCTGCGCGAGGTGGCGGTCAACACCGAAGACAGCGGCCGCAACCCGCCCATGCCGCGCATGGTGGCGATGGCCGCGCGCGCCGAGGCCGCCGATGCGCCGGTGCCGGTCGAGGCCGGCCGCAGCACGGTGACGGTCACCGTCTCGGGCAGCGTGCAACTCCGCTGAACAGGGCTGCAGCGAAGATTTGCGAGGTTTTTCGCCGAAACCCCAGCGCCGACCGGTCGTTATTTGCTAGAAAAAACGTAGCGGCTTCCGGCCGGGGCGATCCGCTTACTGCGCCACCCAGCCGCCGTCCATGTTCCAGGCCACGCCGCGCACATTGGCCGCAGCGGCCGAGCAGAAGAACACGGCCAGCGCGCCGAGCTCTTCCGGCGTGGTGAACTGCATCGACGGCTCCTTCTCGCCCAGCAGCTGCCGCTTGGCGTCCTCGTTGCTCAGTCCCAGCGCCGCGGCCTTGGCGTCCACCTGCTTCTGCACCAGCGGCGTGAGCACCCAGCCCGGGCAGATGGCATTGCAGGTGACGCCGGTGGTGGCCGTCTCCAGTGCCGTCACCTTGGTCAGCCCCACCAGGCCGTGCTTGGCCGCGACATAGGCCGACTTCTCGGCCGACGCCACCAGGCCGTGCACCGAGGCCACGTTGATGATGCGCCCCCAGTTGGCCGCGCGCATGGCCGGCAGCGCCAGCCGCGTGGTGTGGAAGGCACTGGAGAGGTTGATGGCCAGAATCGCGTCCCACTTCTCGGGCGGGAAGTCCTCCACCCGCGCCACATGCTGAATGCCGGCGTTGTTCACCAGAATGTCCACGCGGCCGAAGGTCTGCGCGGCATGCTGCATCATGGCCTCGATGTCGGCCGGACGGCTCATGTCGGCGCCGTGGTAGCTCACCGGTGCGCCCAGCGCCTCGATGCTGGCGCGCGCAGCGTCCACGTCGCCAAAGCCGTTGAGCACGATGTTCGCCCCCTCGCGCGCAAGCGCCTGGGCGATGCCCAGACCGATGCCGCTGGTGGAGCCGGTGACGAGAGCCGTCTTGCCTTTGAGCATGGGATGTTCTCCTGTTGATTTACGATGCGTCGACGCCTGACGCGATGGCCGCATTATCGAAGCGCTCCCCCGCGCGGCACTGACACCCACACGACCATGAACCCCACCCACCCCGAATTGCACCGCCTGCGCTGCGCCGACCTGGGCCGCACCACCACCCACCAGATGGCCTGGTGGCAGTGGGGCGACCCGCTCGCTGCACACGCCGTCGTCTGCGTGCACGGGCTCTCGCGGCAGGGGCGCGACTTCGACGTGCTCGCCCGGGCGCTGCTCGCGCGCGCGACGCAGCCGCTGCGCATCATCTGCCCCGACGTGGCTGGCCGCGGCGAAAGCGACTGGCTGAGCGACCCGCGCAACTACCAGGTGCCGCAGTACGCCGCCGACCTGCTCGCGCTGCTGGCCGCCTTGCACGCCCAGGCGCCGCTGCGCTCCCTCGACTGGGTGGGCACCAGCATGGGCGGGCTCATCGGCATGGCGGTGGCGGGCCAGACGGCCGTGCCCCTGCCGGCACCGGTGCGCCGCCTGGTGCTCAACGACGTCGGCCCGGTGGTGCAGTGGCGCGCCATCGAACGCATTGCCGCCTACCTCGGGCAGCCGCAGCGCTTCGCCTCGGTGGAGGCGGCGGCCGACGCGCTGTGGGCCATCTCCTCCACCTTCGGCCCGCACACCCGTGAGCAATGGCTGGCGCTGTGCCGCCCGCTGCTGCGGCCCGCGCCGGAGGGCGGATTGCGCTTCCACTACGACCCCGCCATCGCCCTGCCGTTGCGCGGGCTCACGCCGCAGGCCGCAGCGGCGGGCGAGGCGGCCATGTGGGCACTCTACGACGCGATCTCCGCGCGCACCCTGCTGCTGCGCGGCGCCATGTCGGACCTGCTCTCGCCCGAGACGGCCCTGGCGATGACGCAGCGCGGCCCGCAGGCGCGTTGCGTGGAGTTCGCCGGCATCGGCCACGCGCCCACCCTGGTTGCGGATGACCAGGTCGAGGTCGTCTGCCGCTTTCTGCTCGAATCCGAGGCATGAGGCGCCCCGACTCGTTTCTTCACTGCCCCTGGAGATGTCGCCTGGGGCGCAGCTTGACGCCATGAGCGCCGTGCAGACCGAACCCGTCGCGCGGCCAGCCGCCACCGGCACGGCGCCTGCGGTGCTGGCTGCCACCGCCGCGCCCGAGGACGCCGGCCTCGTCGAGCGCGCCCGCGCCTTTGCCGAGCCGCTGATCGCGTCCGAGCTGCTGGAGACGGGCGAGAACATGCTCGCGCATGCCGACGCCGTCGCCCGCATCCTGCGCGACATGGCCGCCGGTACCGACCTGCAGGCCGCCGCCTACCTGGTCTACGCGAGCGAAATGCTCAGCCGCCCGCATGACGTCATCGCCAAGGCCTTCGGCGAGGCCCATGCCAACCTGGCGGTGGAGACCGCGCGGCTCGTCAAGGTGCAACGCCTCTCGCGTGCCACGCAGGCCGCCAGCGCCCAGCCCGACGACCCCGCAGTGCAGACCGAGAACGTGCGCAAGATGCTGCTGGCCTTCAGCCGCGACCTGCGCGCCGTGCTGCTGCGGCTGGCCTCGCGCCTGCAGACCCTGCGCTGGCATGCCGCCCAACGCAGGCCGCTGCCGGCCGTAATGGCGCGCGAGACGCAGCAGGTGTTCGCGCCGCTGGCCAACCGGCTCGGCATCTGGCAGATCAAATGGGAGCTCGAAGACCTCGCACTGCGCTTCCTCGAGCCCGACACCTACAAGCAGATTGCCCGCTGGCTCGACGAAAAGCGCGCCGACCGCGAGGCCTACATGGCCGCGCTGCGCGAGCGCCTGGCGCGCGAGCTCGGCGCGCTGGGCATCCCGGCGCGCGTCGAGGGCCGGCCCAAGCACATCTACAGCATCGTGCGCAAGATGCGCGGCAAGGGGCTGGACTTCAACCACGTCTTCGACGTGCGTGCCCTGCGCGTCATCGTGCCCGGGGTGGACGACTGCTACGCCGTGCTGGCCTGGGTGCACCAGCACTTCACGCCCATCCCCGAAGAGTTCGACGACTACATCGCCAAGCCCAAGCCCAACGGCTACCAGTCCCTGCACACCGTGGTGCGCGACCCCGCCGACGGCAAGCCGGTGGAGATCCAGATCCGCACCGAAGCCATGCACGCCCATGCCGAACACGGCGTGGCCGCGCACTGGGCTTACAAGGAAGCCGGTACCAAGGGCTACGCGGGCGTGAGCGCCGCCAGCAGCTACGACGCCAAGATCGCCGTACTCCGCCAGTTGCTGGCCTGGGAGCGTGACCTCTCCGGCGCCCTGCGCGACAAGGGCCTGTTCGACGACCGCATCTACGTGCTCACGCCCGAGGCCGCGGTGATCGAACTGCCGCAAGGCGCCACCCCGGTGGACTTCGCCTATGCGGTGCATACCAACCTCGGCCACCGCTGCCGTGGCGCGCGGGTCGACGGCGCCATGGTGCCGCTGAACACGCCGCTCAAGAACGGCCAGACGGTGGAGATCATCGCCGCCAAGGAGGGCGGCCCCTCGCGCGACTGGCTCAATGCCGAACTGGGCTTCATCGCCAGTGCCCGCTCGCGCGCCAAGGTGCGCTCCTGGTTCAACGCGCAGATGGCCGAAGCCACCGCCGCGCGCGGCCGCGAGGCGGTGGAAAAGCTCCTGCAGCGCGAGGGCAAGACCGCCATCAAGCTCGAAGACCTGGCCAGCCAGCTTGGCTTTCGCTCCGCGCAGGCCTTGTTCGACGTGGTGGGCAAGGACGAATATTCGCTGCGCAACATCGAAGCGGTGCTGCGGCCGCCACCGGCGACGGCCGCACCGCCCGAGGACGAGCAACTGCTGCGCAAGATGCAGGGCGGGGGCACGTCCGACAGGCCCGCGGCCGGGGGTGTGCTCGTCGTCGGGGTCGATTCGCTGCTCACCCAACTGGCCCGCTGCTGCCGGCCCGCGCCCCCCGACGCCATCAGCGGCTTCGTCACCCGCGGCAAGGGCGTCAGCGTGCACCGCAGCGATTGCAGCAACTTCCGCGAAATCGCGGCGCGCCATCCCGAGCGCGTCATCCCCGTCACCTGGGGTGGGGCGGCGCGCTCGGCGGCGGCGGTGTATCCGGTGGACGTGGCGGTCGAGGCCGTCGATCGCCAGGGCCTGCTGCGCGATATTTCCGAGGTGTTCGCCCGCGAGCGGCTCAACGTCATCGGCGTGCAGACGCAGTCGGTCAAAGGCGTGGCCTGGATGACCTTCACCGTCGAGGTGCCCGACGCCGAGCGCCTGGGCGGCGCGCTGGCGGCCGTCCGCGCCGTCACCGGCGTGCGCCGGGCCCACCGCCGATGAGGCCATCGGCGTGGTGCCGGGCTGCTCTTTCGGCAGGTCACCCGGATTTTGCTGCTATACTTGCAGCTTCAACGATTTCAGGCGCGTAGCTCAGCTGGTTAGAGCACCACCTTGACATGGTGGGGGTCGTTGGTTCGAGTCCAATCGCGCCTACCAATTCCTTCTTTCCGCACAACGGCTCAGGGTAAACCTGCGGCGGCGTGGTGTGCGGCGGTTCCTAGAATCGGCGCCGTGCCCGCCGCACAGCGCCCACCGAGCCGACCGAGGAGTTTTGCCATGCCCGCCCCGTCCCCAGCCTCTGGCAAAGCGCCTGTGCGCACCATCAAGAAGTACCCCAACCGCCGTCTGTACGACACCGCCACCTCGAGCTACATCACGCTGGCGGAGGTCAAGCAGCTGGTCATGGCGGCCGAGCCCTTCGTGGTGCGCGACGCCAAATCCGGCGAGGATCTCACCCGCAGCATCCTGCTGCAGATCATCCTCGAGGAAGAGGCCGGCGGCGCGCCCATGTTCTCCGAGGCGGTGCTGGCCAACATCATCCGTTTCTACGGCCATGCGATGCAGGGCTTCATGGGCGCCTACCTCGAAAAGAACGTCCAGGCCTTTGCCGAAATGCAAGCCAAGTTTGCCGAGCAGTTCAAGGGCGCTTCGCCCGAGGTGCTCACCCAGTTCATGAGCCTGCAGTCGCCCTTCATGCAAGGGCTCATGGGGGGCTATGCCGAGCAGTCGCGGGCACTGTTCTCGCAGATGCAGGAGCAGATGCAGAAGCAGACCGAGCAACTCTTCGGCGCATTTGGCCTCAAGCGCTGACAAGTCTGTTGTGAACGAATCCGTCGTTACTCCCGCGCCGCAGGCCGATGCCGCGCCGCGCATCGGTTTCGTCAGCCTGGGGTGCCCCAAGGCGCTGACGGATTCCGAACTCATCCTCACCCGCCTGAGCGCCGAGGGCTACCGCACCAGCAAGACCTTCGAGGGCGCGGATCTGGTCATCGTCAACACCTGCGGCTTCATCGACGACGCCGTGCGCGAGAGCCTCGACACCATCGGTGAGGCGCTGGCCGAGAACGGCAAGGTCATCGTCACCGGCTGCCTCGGCGCCAAGACGGCGGCCGATGGCGGCAACCTCGTGCGCCAGGTGCATCCGCGTGTGCTGGCTGTCACCGGGCCGCACGCGACCGACGAGGTGCTCGACGCGGTGCATGCGCACCTGCCGCGCCCGCACGACCCCTTCATCGACCTTGTCCCCGGCGCCTTCGGCGAGGCGGGCCTCAAGCTCACGCCGCGGCACTATGCCTACCTCAAGATCAGCGAGGGCTGCAACCACCGCTGCACCTTCTGCATCATCCCGTCGATGCGTGGCGATTTGGTCAGCCGCCCGGTGGGGGACGTGCTGCGCGAGGCGCGCGCGCTCTTCGAGGGCGGGGTGAAGGAACTGCTGGTCATCAGCCAGGACACCTCGGCCTACGGCGTGGACGTGAAGTACCGCACGGGCTTCTGGGACGGCAAGCCGGTCAGGACGCGCCTGCTGGAGCTCGTGCAGACCCTGGGCGCGATCGCCAGGCCCTACGGTGCCTGGGTGCGCCTGCACTACGTCTACCCCTATCCGAGCGTGGACGACATCATCCCGCTGATGCAGGAGGGGCTGGTGCTGCCCTACCTGGACGTGCCGTTCCAGCACAGCCACCCCGATGTTCTGAAGCGCATGAAGCGCCCGGCCAGCGGAGAGAGGAACCTGGAGCGCATCCAGCGCTGGCGCGAGATGTGCCCCGAGCTGGTGGTCCGCAGCACCTTCATCGCGGGCTTTCCGGGCGAGACGGCGGAAGAGTTCGGGCACCTGCTGCAGTTCCTGCGCGAGGCGCAGATCGACCGTGCCGGCTGCTTCGCCTACAGCAACGTGCAGGGCGCCGCCGCCAACGACCTGCCGGGCATGCTGCCCATGGAGC
>OFTY01000377.1_pt1 | contig 34029 bp, 26 predicted proteins | sample 1775061 | NCBI WGS metagenome assembly OFTY01 (sample SAMN08195773, study PRJEB24354) | sludge metagenome | isolation source: sludge from phenol fed wastewater aerobic bioreactor B | place: India: Nagpur | collected 2016-09-16 | reverse complement strand
GGGAAAAATTGTCTTGTTAACTGTTGATAAAATTGCTCATACCGCGTAGCTCCATTCTGACCGGAAATCAGCAGGTCAATATCGGTAACGGCTACACGATGTTGGGCCAGGAAACTTTCCAGGGCGGCGTGTAATTCCTGCCGCGAGGGTTTGTAAACCATCCTGATGCCATCCAGACGGGCAATTCCGGGTGTTGTACCGATCGTAAAAAATGCGGCCCCCTCGCCCGACAACGTCCCCGTTGTTCCGCTGGTAAACAGGTCCGCCGGCTGCGTGAGCGCTGTTTTCCACATCCCCAGCCTGCTCTTGATATAGAAATGCTCATCCGTCATCTCATCGAAAGCTCCTACCAGTGCCACGTCCGCACGGCCCTCGGCGAGCTGCATCATACCATCCAGCAGCGCATGTTCGAAAGAAAAACCCCGATGCACGAAAGTGTTGTTATACCGGGTACATTTCTGCTGTAAAGCAATGAGCCCGTTTACGGAGTTGTAAGTGGATTGTATGAAGGGCGTTGGGTTGAGCGCGGTTTCCGCGTAATCCCGGATGTTGTGCAGGAAGCGCTCTGTATCCTGCAGGCTGCCGCGACCAGTCCCTGTAACAATCGCATCGGGAATGGCGATATCGCTGTTCTGCAAACATTTCAAAGCAGCTACCAGTCCCATTTTGAGCACGCGGCTCATGCGACGCAGATTGTTGGGCGTGATGAACCCGCTATAGTCCGGTTCCTTTGCCCGCAAGCGGTTCAACGGCCCTTCCACCACCGGCATTTGCGGCGTGAATGAACCGAAAAAGCTCTCCTGCGGAGAGATAGCGGCACTTCCTTGTATGTAGTACTTACCCTTCATATTGACTGATCACGAGTGAAGCATTGTTACCACCGAATCCAAAGGAATTGGAGATCACGTTCCGCACCGGCACGCCGGTGATCAGTTGTGTTTCCGGCACAATGTTCAGCTCTTCCATTTTCTCCGAGAAATGAAGATTGGGAAATATCAGCTGCCCGCGAATGGCCAGCACCGAAAAGATCGCTTCGATGGCACCGGCGGCAGCAAGTGTATGTCCGGTGAAAGGCTTGGTGGAACTGAATCGGGGTACTTTATCACCGAACAGGCGTTCCAGCGCTTTGCCTTCGGACAGGTCATTATTCAACGTGGCGGTACCGTGCACGTTCACGTACTGCACATCATCGGCTGTTCTGCCGCTCATGGCCAGCGCTTCTTTCATCGCTTCATAGGCGCCATCTCCTTCGGGTGAGGGGGCCGTGGGGTGAAAGGCTTCGTTAGTATTGCACCATCCGCTGAGTGTGGCCAGCACTTTGCTTTGGCGCTGACGGACGAGGGAGGCGCTTTCCAGCACGAGATAAGCGGCGCCTTCTCCCAGGTTAAGCCCGTTACGCTGCTGGTCAAAGGGGCGGCAAGGTTGTTTATCGATATTCTTGAGCGAGTTAAAACCATTGATGGTGAACCGGGTCAGGGCTTCCGTTCCTCCGCATACCGCCCGTTGCACGAGCCCTTGTTGAATCAGGCGCGCTCCGTACATCAGTGCATTGGCGGAGGAGGAACATGCGGTGCTGATGGTGGTGACGTATTCGCGGATACCAACGTCGTCGGCTATACGTTGTGTACAGTCGGCACAATCCAGCGTATCGATGAACTGCAGGAATGCGCCGTCCTTTTCGGGATCGAGGATATCGAAATAAACTTTTTCCGTATCGCACATGCCCCCTACGGTGGAGGCGTTGATAAAAGCGGCCGGCATTTCCCGGGCATCGTTGATCCCGGCGGACCGGAGGGCTTCCTGCATGGCCACAAGGCCTAACAGGGTGGTACGGGAGTAACCGGGAACATTTTCCTTACCCGCCATGGCTGCCAGTTCCTGCGTGGTAGCAGTTACTTCCGCCACCGGCAGCACGGCTTTGTGAATGGTATCGATATGGCGGGTATAACCGAGCCCGCTCCGTTGCAGGCGCAAGCTCTGAAGGTTCTCCTGCACATTGTTGCCAATGGCGGTGACCATCCCCATCCCCGTAATAAACACCTGTTCCGCCATGCCCTTGTTGCTTAAGCCGGTTGTTTGCTTTGGATGAATTCTGCCATGCTTTGCACGGATTGCAGGATCTTGCGGCCTTCACGAGGGTCTTCCACCTTGATATGGTAATGCCTTTCCAGCAGCACCATCAATTCCAGGGAATCAATGCTGTCAAGTCCCAATCCTTCGCCAAACAGCGGAGCATTGTCATCAATGTCCTCCGGCTTTGTATCCTGCAAATTCAACGCTTCAATGATCTGCTGTTTCAGTTTCAATTTTAATGCTTCCATAATGTTGTAGGTTTCTACGTCCCGGATGTTCGTCCGTGGCGTATTCCAAAGGAGTAAAAATAGTTGTTTTAAGGTTGTTTTGAAAATGTTTATCGTGTTAGCTGATCCTTCGCTGTTCCACCCTTGCCGCTATCCCCAACATCAGCAAACCGCAGGCCAGCAGGCGGATGATGTCCGGTAAGATAAGCCGGATATTACCGTTGCGCAGGTATACGTCGTTGATCGCATCGAGCCCCCAGCTTAAAGGAGAGCAGCGGCCGATCAGCTGTATTTTTTCAGGCATCACTTCCAGCGGGATCCAGATACCGCCGATGGCGCTGAGTATCACGATTGAAATAGCCCCGAAGTTCAATGCCTGATTAGGCGTTTTGAACAGCGTGCCGATCAGGATACCATATGCCGTGGCCGTGATCCCTATACTCACCGCGGTGATGAACCCTGCCAGATGATCCACTCCCAGTTGTAATTTGGGCAATCCCAATAGGGGCATACCGAAAAGACCAACGAGGATCATGAGGTAGAACTGTACAACGCAAATGCCTACAAAAAAGAGCAGCTTTCCGGCGAGTATGGACAAATAATTACCGGGGATCAGCTTCAACCGCACCAGGCTGCCGTCTTCCCTTTCCCGGATCATATTTCCGGCAATGGGGATAACGATGAAGAACATCGCGAAAATGCTCCAGGCCGGTACGTTGTGCTGTACGGAATTGGAGATTACATCGATCTGCTTTCCTTTGCCGATCATCGTTTCCTGCAAGCCCACAGCTTTCAGGCGGATCGTGGGAAAGGTATCATGCACTGAACTGTCGCGGCTCCGCAACTGCATTTGTATCCTTTCCAAAAGCAGATCCGTTTGCACCTGCGTGAGAAAATTATCCAGAGCCTGGCGGATGGCGCTTTTGAAGGCCTTCTTCGCGGCGGGGTCGAAGTAGAGTTGAACGGCCAGGGAGTCCGATGCAATGGCCTTCACCGGCAGTTGCGCGGGAATGCCCATCCGTTTTGAAATATCGTTGACGATCTTGTTGGCATTGCTCACAATCTCTCCTGTAGCGCCTTTGGGAATGGTGATGCATATCTTGTAAGTCCCGTCGGCAATCAATTCCTGCGCCTGCGCTTCGGTAAGGGGCGCGCCCTGCAGAGTGTCGATCACGTTGAATTGCCCCGTGCCGCCCAATCCTTCCCGGATATGCCTGCCCAGCCGGCCGTGATCGTTATCCACCGTCAGAATATCGAATTTGATCTCCTGGTAATCTTTGAAAGGCGCGTCCTGGATAACGGCCATCACCGTGATCAGCACTACCGGCATTACAAACAGCAATGCCAGTCCCGCTTTATCCCGCAACAGCAGGAGCCATTCTTTTCGTATCGTTGCAATGAGCCTTAACATGTTTCTTTTAATCTCTTACTGCGTGACCTGTGTATAACAGGAACACTTCTTCCAGGTTACGGCAGTCTGCATGCTGACGGATCATATCCTCCGGCCTGCCTTGTATGATCAGTTTTCCTTCATCAATGATCACGATATCTTCGCAGATCTGCTGCGCTTCTTCCAGCAGATGGGAAGTATACAGCACACTTTTCCCCTGCCGATTGTATTCCCGCAGGAATTGCAGGATCATGCTGCGCGACTGTACATCCACGCCCGCTGTAGGTTCATCCAGCACCAGCAGTTGCGGATCATGCAGAATGGCGGCAATGATATTCGTCCGGCGTTTCATACCACCGGAAAACTTACGCACTTCCTTGTGCGCCGCCTTTTCCAGGCCGAACGCTTCGAGGTAATTCGTTATTTTTTGCTTCAGGGAAGCGCCTTTGAATCCGTAAAGGTTGCCGAAGTAAGTAAGGTTCTCCATTGCCGTCAGCTGCGGGAACAATGCGATCTGTTGTGGCACGATGCCGATGATGCGCTTCACGGCTTCCCTCCGGGCGGCGTCTTGCGGAAGATCGAATATTTTTACCGTTCCACTGTCTGCCTTCACCAATCCACACAAAATAGAAATGGTCGTTGTTTTTCCCGCGCCGTTCGGTCCCAGCAATCCCACGATGCTCCCTTCCGGAAATGCGAACGAAAGTCCCTGCAGGCTTGGCACGAGCGCCCCTGCGTAGGTTTTGTGCAGATCCTTCACTTCAATGCTGTTCATAGGGAAGCCTCAGAATTTTACTTTTGATAACCGGCGGAAAACTTTTTCTTCTTCATCCGCGATATGCAGCAGCATGTTGCTCAGTTCATTATAAGATACGGTGTCCGCAGCACGGGCCTTACAAACGCGCCCGGCGGAAAATGCAAAGTTGCGCCAGAGGTCCCCTACAGCCGTCAGTTCCTTACCGATCGCTTTGAGTTCGTTGTTATTTAATAAAGTCCCGGCTTCCTGCAGGAAAGCGGCGTACATAAAACGGAAACCGGCGCCACCGGTACCGATCTCTTCCTGCATGCGGATGATATTGCCGCGGTCAAGCCCTGCCCTGCGGTCTCCCACCTTCTCCGGGTATTTCTTCACCCGTTTGGCGAGATACCGGATGCCTTTCACACCAAACTGCGGCATGGGTATTTTGAGCATATAATAACAAGCCTGCTTAATCCCTTCCTGTATGGGTTTAGCGAAATCCACCTGTTGCGGAACACTGACGGGATAGTACATTTTGCCTTTAGGTTCGGGAAAACCTTTCGCAAAGCGGGCCTGAGCAAGACTTTCAGGGTCTATAACAGTGGTGGTGTCCATCACAGGATCACTCACAAGGTAATCCCTTCCCTGCTTCCCGAACACTACCAGGTTGTGTGCATTGAAGTGAAAGCGGTAAGATTCCGGGAAATAAGGCAGATAATACACACTGCTCAGCATCCCCACCGGTATTCCTTTTTCGATCACATCATCCAGCGCCTGCATGGCTTTTTCCGGTTTGCTGAACTTGTGTGATTCCATCTTTACGCCGAGCCGTTTGCAAACCCTTGAAAAAATAGCGCCGGGCCAGATGCGGTAGGTGGTGCCGGGCACGCCGTTCACTTTTACCATCGGCAGATGCCCGAAGAAAATACCGGCGCCGATGCCGAAGGCCATCGGCTCGCTGATCTGCAGTCCGTAATGGCGGAACATATTGGAAATAACGCCACTCTCGCAGTGCGCTGTTTGTACGTGATTGAACGCTGTCATGATAGCTGTTTATTGGGGTCGCTTGAATGGTACCAGTTTCCCTTTCTGCAGCGCGTCCGCAGGAATGGAAAATATCGCTGCATAACGCGCCAGCAGGGTGGCACCCAGATTTTTAAATACGGCCGGCTTCATATGCCGCTTCACCTGCCACTGGAACTTACCGGCCTTTCTTGCCAGCAAAGGCAGGTCCAGTAAAGTTCTCTCCATGTAATACGCGATGGGACTGAGTTGCCCGGCCAATACCCGGTCGCGTGTCTCATTCACGCGCTGCTCTACCTCTTCCCAGGCTTGCCCGAGCGCCACGTTTTCCGGTTCCCAGCCGATGCTGGATACCGGGGCGTATTCGCCGGAGGGGTCCACTGCATAGAATAATTGTTTGAATGTACCATGATGCAGGTTATCTCCATCCTGGGGAACTTCATCTTTTTTCATGTGTGCAGTTTTAACAGGATTCCTATTTGCTGAAATGCAGCAGAACCGCTTAAATTAAATGGCCTGCTGCATTATTAATTGGATCATTCGTAATTGACTCAAACTACCGTGATATGCGCATATGCATATGAGAACCGCGCACTTTCCGGCACCATCATCACGATCTTGTCTCCCTTCTTTAACATGTTCTGGTTAAGCAGTTCTTCCAGCATGAAATAAGGGGAAGCGGTGCCTACATTGCCCACACGGGTGAGGTTGGTGAACCATTTTTCCTGCGGGATGTGCACGCCCAGCCGCGCAATCTCCTCATCAATCCGGAAACGGAAATATTCGGAAGAGAGGTGCGGAAGGAAGTAAGTGATCTCATCGATATTGATCTTGTATTTATCCACCAGCTCTTTCCACATCTGCGCACCGGATGGAACGATATTCTTGCCGAGCAGGCGGGTATCCTGTTTGAAGGAGAACACGCTGTTGGCGGCCCATTCGTCCGGCGTCATGTCCGTCCAGCCTTTGGTGGAACCGTCACCGTTCTTGATAGCGCCTGCATACATACAGGTTTCAAGATTATTGGCATAAGACGCGATCTCTACCCAATCTACCCGCAGGGAAAGCCCGTTCTCGTTCGGTTTGTCCTCGAACAGGGCTGCGCTGGCGCCATCGGAGAGCATCCATCTTAAAAAGTCTTTTTCAAAAGCGATGATCGGATTTTCTGCGAGGTTTTTCAGGTTCTCTGTTTCCGGCTCAAACTTCTGTGCCAGCATCCAGGCGGAGAATTTCTCGGAACCCGTGCTCACGGCATTATTGGTATTTCCGCATTTTACGGACATGAAAGCGTATTTGAAAGCCTGCATCCCGGCAGCGCAGGCCCCGGTAGCAGCGATCAGTTCCACCGGCCGGCATTGCAGCAGGCCGTGTACCATGGCGGCATGATTGGGAAGCAGCTGATCGGGCGAAGTAGTACCGCAGGCCAGCAGTTGCATCCGGTCGATTGGAAACTTGTCATCAAACAGGGCCCGTACAGCTTCTGCCGTCATTTCAGCATTGGTGTGGGTGGACTGTCCATCCTTGTCCAGTGCATAATACCGCGTCTTGATCTTATTATTCCCGAGGATCATGTTCCTGGCCCGGGAAGGCTTCCCATCCACCATTCCGAGGATGCTTTCCATTTCTTCATTCCCAACCGGCTCATTCGGCAAAAATTTGGAGAGCCTCGTAATATATACTTCTTTCATCCGATAATATTTATTTCGATATCTTTTATCATTTTCAATTCTCGCAGGAAAATCCGCTACCGGCAACGGCTGGCAGGCTTCCGAGCAGGATTTGACAGTGTAAGCGGGCGTAAATATAAAATTTTGAACGAATAAACGAATAACACCAGTGTACAGTTGCGGTAAAATAATACAGGCTTTTTAGCAAATTCCTGCCACAAATCTACGCAGAATCATTCTTCACGGAGATGTACTCCTTTGTAATAAGCAACTTCTTTGCCAAGTTGTTTCCTGCTCAGCAACAGCTTCAGCCACGAAGCGATGGTTGTGAAAGGAGACAATACGGGGATGGCCAGCAGCAGGATAGCGCGGTACATGGAAACCCGTCCCTGGCGGCTCACATCGCCGGGGCCTCCTTTCTTGCTGATATAGTTGGCCCAGAAGCGGAAAGGTTTCACTCCTCTTTGCTCCAGCACAATGAGACCGGGTTTGAGCTCCACACTGTCCAGCTCCAGCAGTTGTGCATGTAGTTGGTCATAGTTCCCTTTTTCCAGCGCCACCTGGATGGGTGCGGCAAAACGGCCGGACTCCACGATCTCTTTCTCCTGCACGCCTGCGGGCGGGAAAACGAAGAAGGCCTCCTTTTTGCCTTTGGTGGCCCAGCGAAGGATCGTGATCAGAGACACAAGATTGGGATGTTTATCCATCAGCACAATGTTTCCCACCAGTTTTGCGCCGGCCTGCTGCAGGTAACGTTTCATCTTTTCCTGAGCGTTGATCCACATGTTCCGGCATCCCAGGAGGGTCACCACCGGCTTGTCTTTCAACAACCTCCGGCCGTCCTCGCTTTGCAGGAACGCCGCCACCGGCTGGGAGGGAGACAGGAACCAGGGTTGATAAGCCATGATCACCAGGTCAAAATGTTCATCGGGGTTCACTTTCAGGGGCATGATGTTGCGGGGTTTGCCCAGCACTGTTTCCGGCATGGCGTCGAAGAATTCCTGCTTGGACCATGGGAAAGGGAAAGGCTGTACCGGCACGATCTCCTCGTACACCACTGTTGCTTTACCCTCCAACGGAGCCACTACGTGATCGATGATCCGCCGCAGCTGGCCGGTTTGTGTAAAGTATACCACTAATATCTTCGGTTGTGCAATCATATCAGGTATCAGATGTTCCAATAAAATCTGTAAACATACAAAAGATTTTCAATTTGTTCCCTACAGCTTCTTCACCTCACCGGATCCCATTCTGCTGCTCCTGATCTGCGGCTCTCCTTTATAATATACATTGCCAGAGCCCATGATATTGGTGGTAAGCTCCTTGCTGGCATGCACTTTGGCATCTCCGCTGCCTGTGATCTGTACCTCCGTTGTTTCCGAAAGGAGATCCTCCGCCCGGCAGCTCCCGCTGCCCGTAATCTCCACTTTCACTTCGCGCGTTTCTCCTTTTATGTCAATATCCCCGGAGCCGCTCACTTCCATGCTCACCTTCGGGGCGGTGAAGCTGCCTTTGATATTTCCGCTGCCGGAAACCGTTATCGCTACGGGATTGGCAGCAGTGAAATGGCTTTTCAGCGCTATGTTGCCGGAACCGGACATTTCCACTCCCTCCAACGTTTCCGTGGTCAGATATATTTTAATTTCTTTATGATGGCCGATGCTTACATTCCGGCGATAACGCACTTTCAGGGCGCCCTCTTCCTTTATCAGCTCCACCATCGGGATGATATTGTCCTCCGCCTCTATCGTGGCGGAAGTTCCGCCGCCTTTCGTGATATAAACATCCATATCGCCGGACACTTCCACACGGGTATATGTTCCCACGTTACGGTCTTCTTTCACCATACGTCCGCTGCCCCTGATATCATCGCAGGCGGTAAGTACGGTGACCGGCAAAAGCGCTGTCATGCATAATTTCAGGTATGTTTTCATCATAAAAGGGTTTAGAGGTTGGGATTTTTAAAGTGGAAAATACAAAGAATTCCGCTACGATCGCAAAAGCGAAATACTGCTATCTTTGCACCACAATGGCAGAAAAGATATTGATCCTCGATTTCGGTTCCCAGTATACACAGCTCATTGCACGCAGCATCCGGGAACTGAATGTTTATTGTGAAATACAGCCATGTACAAAACCCGTTAGCTGGGAAAGCAGTATTAAAGGCATTATCCTCTCCGGTTCTCCTTTTTCCGTAAATGACCCGCAGGCCCCGGTGGTGGATATTTCCGCCATGGCAGAGAAAGTACCCGTACTGGGTGTTTGCTATGGCGCGCAGCTGATGGCCAAAGTGTTCGGCGGAGAAGTGGCCAAAAGCAGCACCCGCGAGTATGGCCGTGCTTTTATGGAGCATAGCGACAAAGAAGAACCTTTACTGTTCGATATTTCCCCGAAAAGCCAGGTATGGATGAGCCATGCGGACACGATCGTTCGCCTGCCCGAGGGCTTCCAGCCTATCGCACATACAGAAAACATTCCGGTAGCGGCTTTCAAAAGCCATACCCTTACCAAACACCCGCTTTTTGCCCTGCAGTTCCATCCGGAAGTGACCCACTCCCTTGAAGGCAAGCAGATCATCCGCAACTTCCTCGTACATATCTGCGGTATCCACCAGGAGTGGACCCCTGCGGCATTCGTACAGGAAACCGTAGCCCGCGTCAAAGAGCAGGTAGGTGATAAAAAAGTAGTAATGGCCCTGAGCGGCGGCGTGGATTCCACCGTAGCTGCCGAGCTGATCCACAAAGCCATCGGGCAGAACCTCTATTGCGTGTTCGTAGACAATGGTCTGCTGCGGAAAGATGAGTTTGAGACCGTGCTGGATTCCTATAAACACATGGGTCTCAATGTAAAAGGCGTGAATGCCCGGGATCTTTTCTATGGTCAGTTGAATGGCGTAAAAGATCCGGAGGAAAAGCGCAAGATCATCGGGCGGTTGTTCATAGAGGTGTTTCAGCAGGAATCAACGCAGCTGAAAGATATTGCGTTCCTGGGGCAGGGCACCATCTACCCGGATGTGATAGAATCCGTTTCCGTGGCCGGCCCCTCTGCCACCATCAAATCCCACCACAACGTAGGCGGCTTGCCGGAAAAAATGAACATGGGCCTGGTAGAGCCGCTCCGCTTTCTTTTTAAAGATGAAGTTCGCCGCGTAGGCAGGGAGATCGGTATCAGCGATATTTTCCTCACCCGCCATCCTTTCCCCGGTCCGGGCCTGGCCATCCGCATCCTCGGTGAGATCACCGCGGAAAAAGTAGCCCTGCTGCAGGAAGCGGATGCGATCTATATTGAAAACCTCCGGGAATCCGGTCTTTACAATCAGGTATGGCAGGCAGGCACCATCCTGCTGCCGGTACAGAGCGTAGGCGTTATGGGCGATGAAAGGACGTATGAATTCACCGTGGCCCTCCGCGCCGTAACATCTACCGATGGAATGACCGCCGACTGGGCGCATCTTCCTTATGAGTTCCTGGCAAAAGTTTCGAACGATATCATTAACAAGGTGAAAGGGATCAATCGTGTGGTGTATGACATCAGTTCCAAACCCCCTGCTACCATTGAATGGGAATAATTACGTGGAATGATTTTTGCAACCCTGGCACCATATGAACCGATCGAGAACATTTACAAACCTTGTATTGACGGTATCTTGTCTGATACTGCTGCAGGCCTGTGGCATTTTTCGGAGCACGCCCTCTAAAAAGGACGGACCTCCGCCGGTGCTTACCAAACCGAAGGTAGAAGAGAAGAAACCCGAAGAAAAGAAACCCGAAGTAAAAGCACCGTTCAACGTACCGGCCTTTGCAAAAGAGGTAAAACGGAGCAGTTACAATGTTGCGATATTCGCACCGTTCTACCTCGATTCCGTATTTGCCGCCTCTTCAGATATTCCCGGCCGCACCATGCCGCGGTATGTATTGCCCGGACTGGAGTTTTACGAAGGCGTACAACTGGCACTGGACTCCCTCGGGAAACAGGGCATCCGGATGAATGTGCGGATATATGACAATAAATCGAAACAATCCGATGTACAAGCCCTGATCCGGAACCATCAACTGGATAACACCGATCTTATCATCGGAGCGGTGGGCACGCCGGAGTTCAAGCCGTTGAGCGATTTTGCCAAACAAAAAGAGATCAACTTCGTATCCGCCACCTTCCCGAATGATGGCGGTGTTTCCGATAATCCTTTCCTGCTGATCAGCAACAGTACGCTGCGTTCCCACGTGGAAGCCATCCATGATTATGCGCAGAAAGGATTTGCCAACAAGACTGTTCTCATTGTAAGAAGGGCTACTGCTTTTGAAGCGTCCATCGCCAATAACATCAAAGCGGCCAATGACAAAATGTATTACGAGAAAAAAGTACGGATACGCGAAGTGATCTGGAGCGACGCCACCACCGAACAACAATTATCGCAATACCTGCTGGCCGACCGGCCCAATCTCTGCATCATCACTGCCCTGGACGAACCCGGTGCGAAAACCATCCTCCGGAAGCTGGCTGCACTGAAGACCACCTACCCCCTGCATGTTTTCGGCATGCCTACATGGGATGTGATGAAGTTCAAAGAACCAGAATTCGCCGGCGTTACCATCTACTATTCGTCTCCTTACTACAATGATAAAACGGATGCCTACAGCCGCTACATCACGGATCAATTCAAACGCATATACAAATCCCGGCCTTCGGACATGGCGTATAAAGGGTTTGAGCTGACCTGGTATTTTGTACGCCTCCTCGCCCAGGACGGCCTGTATTTCAATAAAGACGTTAATAAACCTTCGAACAGGGTATTCACCACCTTCAATTTCCAACCAGTATACCTGAAGGACGGAGAACACACGCCCTCGTACTTCGAGAATAAAAATATTTACATCATCCAGAAAGGCGATAGCGCGGACCTCAAGATGAACGCAGTATTATAAAAAAAGAGGCTCACGCCTCTTTTTTTATTTAAATATCGATGCAAGCATTTCATCCAAAGGCCCTTCTTCCGAGCTGTAACGCCCGATGATCTTACCTTGCGGATCTATCAATATCTTCGTAGGCAGGGTATGTATCCCGAACCCCTCGCTGATGTCATTCGTTCTATCAAATCCCTTTTCAGGATCATAGCGCAGACCTCTTAATATATGCTTCCACATCCCTATCCCATCCTTTTCCACCGCCTTTCTCCAGGCATCATGATTGCGATCATCGTCTGAAACGCTGATAAATTCAATCCCTCTGTCCTTATACTTCCTGTATAAACTGATCAGATGCGGATTTCCCTTTCTACAAGGTACGCACCAGCTGGCCCAGAAATCGAGCAGCACATATTTCCCTTTAAAATCGGCGAGGTTGAGCGGTTGTCCGTTAATGTCCTTCCCGGAAAAAACTTTCGCCAAGCTGCCCGGCGACCCTGCCCTAAGGTTCTCGATCTCTTTCTTCAATTCCTTTCCCATGGCCGTTTCCTGCCATTTCGTACCCAGCCGTTTGTAATAGCCTTCCTGCTCCTGCAGGCTCAATGAAGATACATGAAAGCGCAGGTAGAAGAGGGTGATGAAAGATTGCGGGTACTTGTTGAAGAAATCGATATCCACCTGAGCAGATTCTTTGAAAAAGGGTTCCAGCCGCTCGCGGATAGCCGCATTCTTCTCATGATCTTTCTCCGTGCGCAGGGAATCCAGCTGCTTCGCATACTTCTGCTCAACTTTTCTCTTCTCCTCATTCAGGGCCATGTACTGCCGGTTCAAGGGAGAGCCTTTGAACACTGCTTTCCTGAATTGCCCGTATTCCAGCTGTGCATCAGCTGTTACATCCGGTTCCAGTACCACCATCGTTGAATTGTTCTCGTTGCGGGTGTCTTCCTTCAGCATCAAATAGCCCACGGAAGGGATATTCAGCCTGCCGGAGAACTGGAATGTTCCGTTTTGCAGCGTTGCGCTGTCTTTCACCCTGGCGGCGGGGCCTTCGTAGGAGAGATAGAGTACCCCGTTTTGCAGACCCTTTACGGTGCCTTTTAAGGTGAAGGGCTGCTGGGCGGAAGCTTGTCCGGCCAGCAACACGAATAGTCCTATCAAATGTTTTCTCATAAAATTTATTGGTCGTTTTGTTTAAGATCCGGATTGTAGGAGATCTCGTCCTGCGGCAGCCGCAGCACCACTTTCGGGTCGGTGGCGTTGACGGTGAGCGGACCGCTGCTGAAAGAGCTGTAGTTCCGCACCATCGCCAGGCCGTTCCTAAAATAATCAAAACTGTTGTGCCCTTCAAACGCGAGCTCAATGCGGCGCTGGCGGAGAATCTCTGTGAGGAGGTCCGGTCCGGCCAGGTTAATAGCCTGCGGCAGACCCGCGCGCATGCGGATGGTATTCAGATCCGCCAGTGCATTTGTGGTTTCCCCCAGTTTTGCGGCTGCTTCCGCGCGGTTCAGGTACATTTCTGCCAGGCGCAGGTAATGCACGGGCGAGTTGGAATAGATAGCCGTATAGTTGATGCCATATTTGATGCAGGCCAGTGTATCGGTATTGTTACCGGGATAGATGTTCAGTTTGTAGAAGTTCCGGCGGAGGTCTGTGGGGGGTATCTGGTCGAGGAGGTCTTTGGAAGGCCGCGCCCATCCACCATTGTAGCCGGATAGCGTTGGATACATAAATGACTGGGCGAGGATGGATTGCGTGATGGTATGATTGATCGCCCAGATCGTTTCCGCATTGCCCTGGTTGCCGCTGTTGTAATAATTCACGTAAGCCTGTCCCTGCAAGAGATTATATCCACCGTTCAGGATCACAGAGTCTGCGTATTCCTTCGCTTTACGGTTGAAATTCGCATCGGGGGCAGTGGTATTCCCACCCATGTAGAGATATACCCTTGAGAGTAAGGCATACGCCGCATACCGGTTCGCAAAACTGTTGTTCGGTCTTTTCTTCATCAGCCGCGCTGCTTCCGTCAAATCTTTGATGATCTGATCATAGGTTTGCTGCACCGTGTTCCGTTGTGGCCGGGCCGACAATTCCGTTATGGGCGCAAGGATCAGCGGGATGCCCGGATTAGTAGCCGGCGACTGATAATAAGGCCTGCCGTAGAGGCGGACAAGATCGAAAAAAAGAACGGCGCGAAGGAAGAGGTTTTCCCCTTTGGCATTCAGGATATCATCATTGGTTTCATCTGCCTTCACATGCTTCAGCACGAGGTTCACGCCCAGCAATACACGGTATGCTCCCCTCCAGTACCAATGCGAATTCCCGTAGTCTTTCAGTGCGGAGTTATTATAAAGGAAAGCATCCAGTTCCCGGGCATTGTTGAGTTGATTGGTACTTGGTGCATCAATCACACGGATATTATTCCCACGGAACTCGGCGAGGTTCATCCAAAGGGCGTCCAGTACATAGCTGGGACTGTATTCCGTTGCGCCGCCCAGCGTGGCGTAGTTACCCGTGGTCGCTTTCATGAAGCCGTCAGGAGTGGAGAACTGCCGGTCTTCAAAGTTGACATTATGCGGCGTCAGCTCATCCAGTTTTTTATCGCAGGCAGCACACGCAAACAATATTGCCAACGCAGCTGTCAAATATTTATATTTCATTTCATTCCTGATTTAGATGTTTTTAAAAACTAACATTCACACCTGCGAGAAAACGCCGCGGCATGGAACTGGCCACACCCGTACCGGCGTAATCGTTGGCAGTGGAAGCAAGACGGGCGCCTTCGGGATCAGCAGCATACAATTCCTTCGATTTGATCACAAAAAGATTGTCTGCACTGATGTAAACATTGAGACGGCTAATACCCGCTTTCCTCACCAGGGAAACCGGTATATCGTATCCCAGGCGGATGTTCCGGAAGCGCAGGTAGCTGGCATCCTGGTACATGAGGGATGAGCTGAAACTGGTGCTACCCCGTTGTGCAAAAGCCGGATCGTAGAAATCAGGATAGTTCGCGTCCTTGTCTCCCGGCCCCTGCCAAAGCCGGATGCTTTTATCCGGCTTCACAAGATTGAAGCCGCTCTGCCAGGATGTTGGGGTCAGGAAGTTGGCTACTGAACGGTTCATGATCTTGTTGCCATATACGAAATTGATGAGTACACTGAGCGATACCCCCTTGTAGCGGAAAGTATTCGTAATACCGCCGTAAAACTTCGGCGTAGCGGAACCGACTGTTCTGAAACTGCGGATACCATCTGCCAGCACAATCGGCAGACTGTCCACCAGCATCACTTTCCCGTCCGGCATCTGCCTCTCAAAGAGCGGACGCCCGTTATCAGGATTCACGCCGGCATAAGGTATTGCTTTCAACACATTCAGGTCTTCTCCTTTGTAGCGGTAAAAATTCCTCGTCCAGTTATCCAACAGCGAATCGCCAAAGATCCTTGACAACCGGTTCTGGTTAAAACTGATATTAAAATCTGTTGTCCACTCAAACCCTTTCTTCGTCCGCACATTCACAGAGGAGAGCATGATCTCCACGCCGGTATTGGTCAGCTCCGCGATGTTCCGTATCTGCTGCGGAAAACCGATGTAGCTGGGTAATTGCGCTACCTGTATCAGGTTTGCGCTGCGGCGTTTATACCAGTCAACGCTCAGGTCGATGCGTTTCCAGAGATTGAGGTCGAGGCCAACGTTGGTGGAATGGGTGGTTTCCCAGGTGATCTCATCGTTCCCCAACCGTTGGATGGTGGATCCGAAATTGCTGCTGTTATCGTAACGCACGTTATCCTGGTAAACAGTGAAGTTCAGGAAGTCCGCACCGGCCTCTCTCCCACTGGTGCCGGTAGCGGCACGCAGCTTCAGGTTGGAAACGGCGTGCACGGATTGCATGAAAGGTTCACTGCTGATCAGCCATCCACCGCCGACGGAATAAAATATACCGTAACGGTTGTTGCGGCCAAAGTTGGTGGACGCGTCACGACGGAGGGAAGCAGAGGCGAAATACTTCTGCCGGTAGTTATACCCAGCTTCACCAAATAGCGAAAAGGAAGCCTTGCTCACCGGTGTTACACGTGTAGGCGTTGGCGTTGTACCTGTGAGGATGTTGATCCAGGTGCCGAAATTATTGAAAGCTCCCACGTTCCGCTCACCGGGATATGCGGTGTTGTATACGTCCATTGCAAAGCTTTCCACTTCCGTGCGCCCGTATTCCTGACCAACGAGTGCACTCACCTGATGCTGGTTGAACGTGCGGTTAAAACTGACCTGGTTGGAGGTAAGAAAATACGTGTTCTTAGTGTCCGTAATGCTGAGGGAACCGTTCACGCGAATGCGATTGCTGGCAGGTCCGTCATAGCGGCCACGGTATGTGCGTGGATCTTTATAGGAATTCAGATTGTTGCTGCCCAGCTGTGCAGTATTGGTGCTTTGCAGCGTGAGCCAGGGAAACAGCTTGTAACGCAGGATCACAGAGCCAAGGTAGTTCTGTATTTTACGGATGCTGGTATTGTAGCTGTGTGAGTACAGGGGATTATCGTACCACTGCGTGACCGGGGTGGACAAAGGGCGGAAGGAGTAATTGGGAATGGAATCTGCCAGCTGTCCGTTAGCATAGGTGGGCAATACCCAGGGCTGGAAGAGGTAATACTGGTTCTCGCTGGTACTGGCCGTGTATTTATCGATGATCGCGCTGGCATTGAGACCAACGGAGAGCTTCCGGCTGATCTGTTGATCGATGTTGACGCGAAGCGCTTTACGGTCGAGCCGGTCATCCAGCAACGTACCATCTTCACGATACCAGTTGAGTGCCGTATATACGCGGGTCTTGTCATTGCCACCGGATACGGAAAGGTTCACATCATTTTGATGCCCGTCTGTGAACAATACTTTATCCCAGTTCTGGTAATGTTGCAGATCGGCATCTTTAAAGGGGCGTGCAGTATTATAGAAATCCTGCAAGGCAGGATACCTCGTTTGCAGCGATGGCGTTACCTTGTACATCGCCTCCATTTGCCGGTTGATATGTGTGGTCAGCTCATCGGTGTTCATAAATCGTACCAGCCGGTCATCCTTTGTTTGTCCATATTTCAGGCTGAGATCCACGGTGATCTTCCCTGCCGTTCCGCGCCGGGTGGTGACTACGATCACTCCCTGCGCCGCACGGGAACCATAAATAGCCGTAGAAGCCGCATCCTTCAATATCGTAATGCTTTCTATATCGTTAGGGTTCACCACGTCCTGCAGGTCCGCCGCGGTGGAGATCACACCATCCACTACAAGCAACGGTCCGAAATTGGTGTTCCCGGCATCGGGAAGACTGGCCTGGCCGCGCATTACCACCTGCCCGCGATTGCTCACACTGCCCCCGCCGGCTTCGGTGATGTACAAGCCACTGGCTTTCCCTTTGAGCATGGCCAGTGCGTTCACGGTAGTAACGCCTTCCCGCAGCTTTTCGCCGGACATGCGCTGCACGGCGCCCGTCAGTTCCGGGACTTTCTTCTGCGAATATCCAACCACTACCAGCTCTTCCAGCTTGGTATTGCTTTTTGTCATTTCGACATTTAATTCCTTAGTCCCCCTGGATATATTGAAAGTAAGCGGATTCATCCCTGCGTAAGATACCGTCACATTGTCTCCGGGACGTGTACTGATCATAAACTGTCCTTTTGAATCCGTCACCGTGCCGCGCCTGAAGGTTGTATTATAAACGGTAGCACCGGGCAGCGGTGTCCCGCTTTCTTTATCTTTTACGGCTCCCCGCAAAAGAATGAACGGCTGCTGCTCAACATTTTCCGGCTGATTCATCGGGGTGATGAAAATGGTGTTGTCTTCGATGCGGTAAGTAAAGCGGCTGCCCTGCAGCACGCGCCGCAGCGCTTCCCGCAGCTCTGCTTTGCTCAACTGGATGGTGATACGGTTGGCAGCTTTCACCAGGTCTGCATTATAAAAAACGGAGAACCCGCTCTGCTGGCGGATATCCTCCAATACGCGCGACAGCGGCGCATCTCTGGTGTTCAATGTAATTTGCTGCGCATAGGTACTGATACTCAAGCCCAGTAAGGCGATTAGAAAAATGGTTGATCGTTTCATGTCGATTTTGATTTTGGACGCCTGAACAATGGAGAACTGCGGCCCGCAAGCGGCCGCGATCTTTCTCCATCAAGATCGGTTTTTGATTATTTTATAATGATGCGTTCCTATTGTGTCCGGATGATCACCTTTCGTCCTTCCATACTGAATTTCAGTCCACCTACCAGCGCTATCTTCTCCAACACCTGCTCAATACGGGCCTGGCGGCGGATGGCACCATGGTAGTGCTGGCCGGTATTGTCGCCTTCATACACGATATCCACGTCGTACCATCTGGATAATTGCCGCATGATATACGGCAGATCCTCGTTGTCAAAATAGAAGAACCCGCGTTTCCAGGCGGTTGCCTGCTCTACATCTGCGCCGGGCAGAACTTCCAGGCTGCCATTTTCGCTGTTGGTCAATGCCTGCTGTCCCGGTTGCAGCAATCGCTGCCGGTCGCCATGGGCGATCCTGATACTTCCTTCCAACAGCGTAGTTCTGGCGGTTTGTTCATCATCATAAGCCATCACATTGAATGCCGTGCCCAGCACTTCGATGGTGCCCCGGCGCTCCAGCGCTACGTGGAAAGGATGTTCTGCATCTTTATTGATCTGGAAATAAGCTTCTCCGCTGAGGTAAACGGTGCGGTCCTTCCCTGAAAAGTGCAGCGGATAACGCAGGGCAGATGCGGCATTGAGCCAAACGCGACTACCGTCCTGCAACAGCACCTCATAGGTTCCTCCGCGGGGAGTGGTGAGTGTGTTGTAGAGGATCTCATTGGATGGACCAGTTCTGTGCTGTTGCTGGTAATGAAGGCTTCCGGATGCGTTCCGGATGGGGGTGCCGTCGGTTTCCCGGAGGGTGTCCGGGGCGGAGGGGTCCAGCGTGACCACCTTCCCGTTTGCCAGTGTCAGCTGCGCGCGGGCTGTACCCGGTTGCACAGTCGCAAGGGATGCTTCCTGTACAGACTGTTGCGTACGATGCTCTTTCCGGATCAACAGAACAGCGGTAGCCGATGCCAACACGAAAACAGCTGCCGCCGCCCACCAGAACATGCTCCGGTTACGATGACCACTGCGGGACGCTACGATTTCCCAGGCAGCCGGGATGGCCTGTTCATAGGCATGGTAGGCATTTAGCCGCCGGAGGCGCTGCTCTTCATTCATCAGCTCATCCAAAAGCACCCTGTTCCGGACGTCTTCGTCCAGCCAGGCCTGCAGGGCTTCCTGATCGCCCTCCTGCTGTTCTCCCTGCAAATGACGGAGAATAATCCCTGTTATGAAATCCGGTTGTTCCATGTATGCACTTATCCCTATAACACCTTCCATGAAGAAACGGGTGAAAAGGATCGAAAAAAAAGTCTAATGCCGCTGGAGAAGAAAAAAGGCCTTATCTGGCCAGGATGAAAAGAAGTGCCAGCCAAAGCCGGTCTGTAAGTTTAAGACGCAGCAGCTGTAGTGCGCGCGCTTTTTGGGTTTTAACAGTATTAATGGAAACCTGTAACTGGTCTGCGATCTCCTGGTTAGACAGTCCCTCCAGGTACCCCAGCTCAAATACCGTCCGGCACCCTTCCGGCAGGGCAGCTACCGCGCTGTACAAGGCGGCCGTTACCTCTGCATCAATGATGTATTGCAGGATGTGCTCATGATCCGCTTCACCGGGAGATTGATGTGCAACGAACTTTTGCGCTACTTTGTTATGTCGGAGATAGTTGAGACAGGCATTCCGGACCATCGCATATAAATAGCGCTTTCTGTCAGATTCCTGCCCGAAACTTCTGGATGCGGAAAATATCTTCACAAAAGTATCCTGCACCACATCCTCCGCCTCCGCTTTGCCAGGCAAAAATTTCTCGGCATAGTAGCAAAGCCTTGCATAGTACGTTCTGAAAACAAACTCATGATCATCCCGCCTGTTCGTTAGATCGTAAGCATCTGACGAGGAACGCTTCATGACACAAATATAGAGTTTTATCCTATTTTTAATATGCCATGGAATCAGTGCTCACCTTCACAGAAAGAGGCATTTACTGCCCGGCCGGAGATTTTTATATCGACCCCTGGAAACCGGTACCCCGCGCAGTGATCACCCATGCCCATTCCGATCACGCCCGCTGGGGCAACCAGCACTATCTCTGCACGAAAGACAGTGTGCCGCTGCTACAGCTCCGGCTGGGGAAAGACATTAGTGCACAGGGATTGCCTTACGGCGAAACCCTTCATTTCAACGGCGTCACCGTTTCCTTCCATCCCGCCGGCCACATGATCGGCTCGGCACAGGTGAAGATTATGCACCAGGGTCAAACATGGGTGGTGAGCGGGGATTACAAAACAGAGAACGACGGGATCTCCGGAGCTTTTGAGCCGCTGAAATGCCAGGTCTTCATCACCGAATCTACTTTCGGCCTCCCCATCTACCACTGGAAACCACAGGCAGCGATCATGGATGACATACGGTTATGGATACACGAAAATGAGCAATCCGGCAAGAACAGCATATTAGTAGCGTACAGTCTGGGTAAAGCCCAAAGGCTGCTCTACAACCTCCGCAACGCTGTGCCCCGGTTCCTTGTCCACGGCGCCATCTACAACGCCCACGAAGTGCTCCTCCGGCAAAACTGGCCGCTGCCGCCGGTAGAACTGATTACACCGGATACGCCAAAGGAACATTTCAGGGGAAGCCTCATTATTGCCCCACCTTCCACAGCGGATTCCGCCTGGATGCGGCGCTTCTCCCCCTATTCACTCGGTGTATGCAGCGGCTGGATGCAGGTACGCGGGAATGCCCGCCGGTATAACGCAGACGCAGGGTTCGCGATATCGGATCATGCGGACTGGCGGGGATTGCTGCAAACTATCCGGTATACCGGCGCGGAAAAGGTATTTGTAACACATGGCTTCAGCAGTGTGCTGGCCCGCTATCTGCAGGAGAACGGCCTGCAGGCGGAGGAGGTGAAAACTGCTTTCGGTAACGAAGAAGAAGAAACAACAGCGTAACATGCAACAATTCTCCCGGCTCATATTCACCCTGGCGCAAAGCACCAAAACCAACGAAAAGCTGGATGCACTCGGCCGTTATTTCGCCACGGCAAATGAGCAGGACAGGCCCTGGGTACTCGCGCTCTTCACCGGCCGCCGGCCCAAACGGGTGGTGAACTCCACGCAACTGAAACAATGGAGCATCGCCATGGCGGAACTACCCGAATGGTTGTTCGAAGAATGTTATCATACCGTGGGTGATCTCGCCGAAACCATTGCGTTGTTACTGCCGCCGCCGGAAACGAAAGCGCAGCCGCAACCTTTGCATCACTGGCTGGAATCCCTGCTCCGGCTTGAAAAAGCTACGGAGGCGGAAAAGGAAACCTTCATTCGCAGTGCCTGGGACCAGATGGAACACACAGAACGTTTTGTGTTCAACAAACTGATCACCGGAGGATTTCGCATCGGGGTATCGCAGAGCATGATCGTTAACGCACTCGCAAAAACTTATCAGATAGCGCCCGCCACGGTTTCGCATATGATCAGCGGAAACTGGGATCCGCGGCAGACTACAATGGAGGCCTTGCTGAATGAGGAGAACAGTAATACAGACGATTCAAAACCTTATCCTTTCTTCCTCGCCTATGCGCTGGAAGCGCCGCCGGCCGGACTGGGAGCGCCGGAAGAGTGGCAGGCGGAATGGAAATGGGATGGCATACGCGGACAAATGATCCGACGGAACGGCCAGCTGTTCATCTGGTCGCGGGGAGAAGAGCTCATCACGGAGAAGTTCCCCGAACTCACCGCCCTGCTGCATGCCCTGCCGGACGGTACCGCCATCGACGGGGAAATACTGGCCTACGATCAGCAGCAGGACCGTCCCCTGCCGTTCCAGGCGCTCCAGACCCGCATCGGCAGAAAGACAATCACCAAAAAACAATTACAGGAAGCACCCGTAATCTTTCACAGTTACGATCTGCTGGAGTGGCAGGGGCAGGACATTCGCGGATGGCCTCTGCAGGAACGCCGCCGCTTGCTGGAATCCCTCGTGGCACAAATCCATCAACCCGCCCTGAAACTCTCGCCCATCATCCCATTCCCTGCATGGGACCAGCTCGCCATCCTCCGTGAACAATCCCGGAACAACGGCAGTGAAGGCATCATCTTGAAAAGATGCAGCTCTGCTTATCAGGTGGGCCGGCGGCGGGGCGACTGGTGGAAATGGAAGATTGACCCCTATACTGTAGACGCTGTGATGATCTACGCGCAAAAAGGTCATGGACGCCGCTCCAATCTTTATACAGATTACACTTTTGCCGTATGGAACGGTGACCAGCTGGTACCCTTTGCCAAGGCCTATTCCGGGCTTACAGACAAGGAGATCGCGGAGGTGGACAGCTGGGTGAAAAAGAATGCGCTGGAAAAATTCGGGCCGGTGCGTACGGTAAAACCCGAGCTCGTTTTCGAGATCGCTTTTGAAGGAATTGCGGCTTCCGGGAGACATAAATCCGGCATCGCACTGCGTTTCCCGAGGATTCACCGTTGGCGGAGAGACAAGCCGGTGAGCGAGATCAACACCCTGGATGACCTGAAAAAACTGCTCGGAACAACCCCCTCTTAGTCTATAAATTTAGTGTTGAAGAAACCCCCTACCTTTACCCTGACCGGGCAGGAAAAACGCCTCTCCGGCCACCAAAACATCCTTGATACCGGAAGAACGATTAAGGAAAAGAAACCAATCATTAGCGACCAACATTAAAAAAAATCGTCCTAATTCTTTTCCCCTTCCCACCGGAAGGCATTGAGGAAGTGTATAAACAGACTATTTCACGAGAAAATCATACGCAAGGATCATGGACCTGCTGTCTGCATTGTTATTAGTTGGACTGGGATTTTTTATCGGGACGTTTGGGACCCTCATCGGAGCGGGCGGAGGCTTTATATTGATGCCGCTCCTGCTGCTGATGTATCCGAATATGCCTCCGGATGTGCTCACCAGTATTTCACTGGCTGTTGTATTTCTGAATGCATCTTCCGGTTCCGTGGCTTATGCCCGCAAAAAACGGATCGATTTTAAGTCCGCGTGGATCTTTGCGCTCGCCACACTTCCCGGCGCTGTAATTGGTGCATTGATGACGTCTGTGATCTCCCGGCATATCTTCAATATTATCCTCGGCGTACTGTTGATCGTTGTATCTGTTTTCCTCATGCTTAAACCGCAGCAGGGCGCTTATGCTTCCCGCAAACTGAACGGCCGCAGTGTGGACCGTTGCGTAACGGAGAGCAACGGTGAAGAACATCATTTTTCATTCAACATTCGCACGGGCATCCTGATCAGTTTCCTTGTCGGCTTTGTGAGCAGTCTGCTCGGTATCGGCGGCGGGATCATTCATGTACCGGCGCTGATCAGCCTGCTGAACTTCCCGATCCACATCGCTACCGCCACCTCGCACTTTATCCTCGCCGTGATGGCGCTCGCCGGTACGATTGTGCATATGATCCAGGGCAGTTTCTGGGAAGGATGGCAGATCGCTTTGTCCATCGGCATCGGCGTAGTAATGGGTGCGCAGCTGGGTGCGGGTTTATCCAGCAGGGTGAAACCCAAAGGCATCATCCTCGCACTGGCGGGAGCTTTGCTGATCGTTGGCGTACGCCTGATCCTCGCGAAATAATCTTCTTACATCTTCCTGTACAGGCTTTCAGCACATCTTTCGTGCATGCGGTAAATTTTCCTAATTTCATGCAGCATGAAAGAGACAAGAGGCTGGCAAGCAGTAGCGCAATGGCTGGCGGACAAAGGATTGCAGCCGTTCGCATTCCAGGAAGAGGCCTGGGAGCATTATCTCAAAGGCCGTTGCGGCTTGGTGAATGCCCCTACCGGTTTCGGGAAAACATTTTCGCTTTTCCTTGGTGTGGTGATACGGTGGATGAACGAACAGCCGGATTACCGGAAGCGATCCGGCAACGGGTTGAAATTGTTATGGGTCACGCCGCTGCGCGCACTGGCTAAAGATATTGGCCGCGCTATGGAGGAAGCGTTACGGGAATTGCAGGTGCCCTGGAAAGTAGGGATCCGCAGCGGAGATACCAGCCTCAGCGTTCGTGAGCAACAAAAGCGGCAGATGCCGGAGATCCTCATCATCACACCCGAATCCATCCACATCCTGTTCGCCCAAAAAGAATATCCTTTACGTTTTGCAGGCCTCCATACCGTTGTCATAGATGAATGGCATGAACTCATCGGCAGTAAACGCGGAGTGATGGTAGAACTGGCCCTGAGCCGCCTGCGCGGTATGCATCCGCATTTGCAGACCTGGGGTATCTCCGCTACCATCGGCAATCTTGAAGAAGCGTTGGAAGTATTGACGGGCACAACTTCCCGGGAATCCGTGATCGTAAGAGCCGATGTGCAGAAAAAGATAGCGGTGCATTGCGTGTTGCCGGATGAGATCGAAAAATACCCTTGGGCGGGACATATGGGCCTGCGGTTGCTGCACAAAGTACTGCCCGTTGTACAAGCCAGTAACACTACACTCCTCTTCACCAATACCCGCGGGCAATCCGAAATATGGTACCAGCAGATACTGAAAGCGGAGCCGGAACTGGCCGGGGCTATCGCCCTGCATCACGGTTCCATAGATGCAGAATTACGCATCTGGGTGGAAGAAGCGCTGCATACCGGCGTGTTGAAGCTCGTTGTATGTACCTCCAGTCTTGACCTCGGTGTGGACTTCCGGCCCGTTGATACCGTCATCCAGGTGGGCAGTCCCAAAGGCGTTGCGCGGTTCCTGCAACGGGCGGGACGTAGCGGTCACCGCCCGGATGCCGTGAGCAACATCTGGTTCCTTCCCACCCATTCCCTTGAGCTGGTGGAAGCAGCAGCGTTGAAAGACGCCATGGCAGAAGGTTTGATAGAAAGCCGCATGCCCGTGGTGCTGGCGTATGATGTGTTGCTGCAATACCTTATGACATTGGGGGTATCAGACGGGTTCCACGCGGAAGAGATATGGGAGGAAGTGACAAAGACTTTCTGTTATAAAGACCTTACTCCCGAAGAATGGCAGTGGATGCTGGCTTTCCTTACCACCGGCGGAGAGGCGCTGCATAGCTATGATGAATTCCGGAAGCTGCATCTCGTGGGCGACCATTATCATTGCGTGAGCCGGCAGCAGGCCATGCGGCACCGTTTACACATCGGTACCATCGTGAGTGAAGCCATGCTCAAAGTACGATTCATGAGCGGCGGATATGTGGGTGTAATCGAAGAATATTTCATTTCCCGCCTTTCTCCCGGCGACGTCTTCAGTTTGGGCGGGCAACAGCTGGAATTTGTGATGATCAAAGATATGACCGTGATAGTGCGCAGATCCAAATCGAAGAAGAGCATCGTACCAAGCTGGGCCGGAGGCAGGATGCCGCTTTCCGCCAATCTCGGGAAAATGCTGCGGCGCAAATTTCACGAAGCGATGGCCGGCACCGCACAGGAAGAGGAGATCATCGTACTGCAACCTTTATTTGAGCTGCAGCAATTGCTGTCTCACATCCCGCAGGAAAATGAACTGCTCATCGAACAGATCCAGACAGACGACGGGTTTCATCTTTTCGTATATCCGTTCGAGGGAAGGCTGGTTCACGAAGTGATGGCCGCATTACTGGCCTGGCGTATCAGTCAGCGGCATCCCATTACTTTCTCCATCGCCATGAATGATTATGGCTTCGAACTGCTCTCCGACCAACCCATTCCGGTGGATGATACCAATGTACAGGAACTCTTTTCCACGGAAAACCTTACCATTGATCTGCAAAGCAGCGTGAATGCCACCGAAATGGCCCGGCGGAAATTCAGGGATATTGCGGTGATAGCGGGACTTATTTTCCAGGGATACCCCGGGAAGAGCAAGGCCAACAAGCATTTGCAGTCGTCGGCATCCTTACTGTTCAATGTATTTCACGATTACGATCCGCAAAACATCCTGCTGCGGCAGGCGTTCAATGAAGCATTCTTTTACCAGATGGAAGAAGCGCGCCTTCGTGAAACGATGGAGCGCATTTACAACAACCGGATCGTGATCACTTTCCCGCAGCGGCTGACGCCATTCTGCTTCCCGATCAAAGTGGACAGTTTGCGTGAGCAGCTCACCAGTGAGAAGCTGGAAGACCGGATTAAAAAGATGATCCTGGAGCGGTGAGGAGTTTGTATAATTTAAAATTCGCAATTGACTTTGGAGGATATATCATTTCATTTCAGGGAACAACACTGGCGATTGTCCGCCGGAAGAGCGATCTATTGGGAGGAAGAGCAGGCTTTGATTGTAGCAGACCTCCATGTGGGGAAGTCCGCACACTTCCGGAAATCCGGCATTGCAGTTCCGGCAAATATTGTGCAGGAAGACCTTTTTGTATTGCAGCAGCTGATCACCCGGTATCATCCGCAGCAGATCATTGTTGTAGGAGACATGTTCCATAGTTCCGCCAACAATGACGTGCAGTATTTCAAGCTGTGGCGGCAGCAGTTCCCTCACATCCGCTTCGAGCTCATCATCGGTAACCACGATATCCTGCGCCCTGCGCACTATGCTGACCTGCAGATCAACCTGTACCCATCGCTTGATCTGCGTAACATCCACTTTGTGCATGATGCGGCAGACAAGGCCTCCCTGCCCCCGGATCACTACATATTCTCCGGGCATATCCATCCCGGGGTGCGGATGGTGGGGTTAGGGCGGCAGCGCCTGCAGCTGCCTTGTTTTTATTTCGGGGAAGAGGCGGCGGTATTGCCGGCATTCAGCCGGTTCACAGGATTATTCTCCCTGGACCCCGAGCCTTCGTCGGTGGTGTTTGTGATTGCCGGAACGAGGGTGTTGAAAGTCTAAACACAAAAAAACCGGGAGCAAAAACTCCCGGCGTGATCAATGGTTAACCTGGGGGCTCAACAATGAATTGTTCCCTTGCATATGACATACGTTTGAATCAACCTATGCCAATATTCCTGGTTACAAACACAAACAATGATGAAAGCTACGTTGCAATAACGCGGGAGAATGCGCGTGTATTGTGAACGTATGGGGCTCCACAATGGAGAACAGCAGTGCAGGAAAGCTGCACGCCGGACGTACAGGGATAAACAAGCAATGAATTCGCGGTACGATGATCCGGACATCTTCTCAACAATGCCCGTCCATCATGACGCATCCGGGGTACAAACAACAGTGAATCTGCATCTGCTATGGCAAATGCACCGGGTCAACAGAGGATCGAAATAATAAGATGGGAAAGAAGATCAGTTCTTCATTTGTTTTTTCAGCATGCTCACCTGCTCCTGCAGCTGATTCACCATACCCGCCAGGTGATTGACGCTCAGGCGATGTTGCTGGCCCATTTTCTGGATCACTGCATCGGCCTGCCAGATCTCCAGCACATCATCCATACTCACCGGATAAGGTTCATATTGCGGATTATCGGATACCAGGGTAACCTTGCTTTTGGAACGGTTGCTTTTCAGCACGCGTTTGTACACGATACCTTCCCGGTTGGTCACTACAATGTAGGCTTCATTATTACGGATATCGTCCCAGCCATCCACCTTGTGGCAAACCACCACGGAACCCGAAGGTGTTGGCAGCATAGAGTCTCCGGCGATCTCGAAAGCCCTGTAACTACCGGCTCCCAGCATCGGCAGGGTGAAGGCGTTCAGCTCTTCGATGAACTCCTCATCATTGAATCCCGCCAGATAACCGGCCGCCGCTTTCACCGGAACGAACACCACATTCTGACGGGAGCTGCTTCCCAGCTTCTGCTGACGCCGCCGTTCGAGAAAACTTTCCTTCTGTGAACTCAGATCACGGCGCAACAGATCGTCAATGGATACACGAAACATATCACTGACCTGTTCCAGTACTTCCGTGCGCGGCTCCGCCCGTTCTTCTTCATACGCTCCCAGTAGAGAACGCTTAATATTCAAACGGTCGGCAAATTCCTGCTGCGTCCAGCCCTTTTGCTTACGCAGATACTTCAGGTTACGGCAAACAGTTGACATCCCTAAATTATTTAGTACAACAATGCTAACAAAATTAGCAAATATTTTTTGTATTTACCAAATATATCTTCACATATCTTTGCCCCGGACAAAACTCAATTATACTATGAATACATTGTTGCTTCTTCACTCATTGGTAAGGTGGCTGATCCTGCTGACCGGCATCTGGGCTTTTATTCGTGCATGGCAGGGCGTTAGCAGCAAATCCCCCTATTCTTCCGCCGACACAAAAGCCGGATTGTTCTTCATGATCTTCCTGGATATCCAGTTCCTGCTGGGCCTGATCCTGTTCTTTATCAGTCCGCTCGTTAAAACAGCCCTCGGCGATATGGGCGCAGCCATGAAAGTTACGCCGTTGCGGTTCTTCACCATTGAACATACTACCATGGCCATCCTCGCGATCGCGCTGGTGCATATCGGTCGCGCCCGCATCAAAAAAACAACGGAAGACGCAAAAAAACACAAGCTGGCGCTGATCTTCTTCGGCCTGGCCCTGCTGCTGATCCTGCTCCTCATTCCCTGGCCTTTCCGGGAAGTACTGGGCAGAAAATGGTTCTGATCTGTTTTACTCCGGATATAAAAAAGGACAGGTCCAACCTGTCCTTTTTCTTTCTATCGGATAGCCTGCCTTTTATTTAACCCCGTGTTTTATAGAATAATCTGTATGAATAAACGTAGGGCAGCGCCGCCAGCAACCCGGCAGCAAACATGAACAGGAAAACCCCGCTGAGCACGGTCAGGAACATGCCTGCAATAATGATCCCGATACCGGCAAACAGCCACAATTTTCCGGCCATATCATGTGTTTCCTTCCATATCCTGTCATCCTGCAACGTCCAGGGCGTACGCACCCCCACAAAGTTGTTGGGCTTCAGATGCCACAGGAAAAGACCAATGCCGGAGATCAGCATTCCCACCCCGATGAATACCCATTTTTCCAGGAAGATCTCCTTCCCCGCACTCACGAGATAGATAATAATCGTCGTAAACACAGCGAGATAGATATGTATCCTGAAACGGATACGGTAATAAGCCCGTATATGCTCCGCATTCTCCTTCGGCGGCTCATTCTCCTCCACCGGCTTGGGAATATACCGGAACAGGAAATACAGCAATGCATTGGTGAAGAAAAGGAAGATCATCAGCAACAGGAACTCCCGCTTGTCCCCCACCCGGTCCGCCACCCCGTTCAAATGGAAATTCGTAGGAATAATCTCGGGCAAACGATTCCAGATAATACCCAGATAAGCCATGGGCGCAATCAGGAGTGCGAGTAAGAGCACTTCCTTCACATAATCCGTCTGCTTCTTCTCTCCGGATTTTATTGCGTCATCGGCAAGATAAAACGGCTCCGTTTTCATCGTCAAAAGGATTAGTGTACCTATATATTACTACAGTTATCGGGCCAGATAAGTTTAAAAATTTTTACTAACAACATTAGTAATACTAAAATATTTAGTAATTTTAGATAAATAGAAAGGTATATGCTGCTGAATGGACAGCGAACGATCGCGCACTTCGATATGGATTGTTTTTTTGTATCTGTGGAATGTTTGAAGGACAGCCGGCTGAAAGGCAAACCGCTGCTCGTGGGCGGGTATAGCGACCGTGGCGTGGTAGCTGCCTGCAGTTATGAAGCCCGCGTTTTCGGTATTCATTCCGCCATGCCGATGAAAATGGCATTGCGGCTTTGTCCGCATGCGATCATCCGCAGTGGCGATATGGAAGAATACAGCAAATTTTCTCGGATCGTTACCGGTATCATCTCCGAATCTGCCCCTCTATACGAAAAATCATCCATCGATGAGTTTTATCTGGACCTGACTGGAATGGACAAATATTTCGGATCAATGAAATGGACCAGCGAATTGCGGCAGAAAATCATCCGCGAAACGCATCTGCCTGTTTCCCTGGGGATGGCCTCCAACAAAATGATCTCCAAAGTGGCCACCAATGAGGCCAAGCCAAATGGACAGCTGTCCGTGCCCTTCGGGCAGGAGAAAGTTTTCCTCGCACCCATGCCCATTGAAAAGATCCCGATGGTAGGCAAAGAAACCGCTGCACAGCTGCGGCGGCGCGGCGTGGAAACCGTGCGCACGCTGAGCGAAGTGCCGGTAGGTTTGCTGGAAGCCTGGATGGGTAAAAACGGCATCGCATTATGGAACAAAGCAAACGGGATCGATGAAACCCCGGTGATCCCTTATCATGAACAAAAGTCCATTTCCACCGAGAACACCTTCGGCGCCGATACGATTGACCTGCAATTTATCAACAGCGAGCTGGTACGGATGACCGAGCGGATCGGATTTGAGCTGCGACAGCAGAACCGTTTGACAGGATGCGTGACCGTGAAGATCCGCTACTCCGATTTTGAAACCGTCACCAAACAGATGAGCATTTCCTATACGTCCAGCGATCATGTGCTGCTGGAGAAAGTGAAAGAGCTTTTTAACAAACTGTATGATCGCCGGCTGCTCATACGACTGATAGGCGTGCGCTTCAGTCACCTCGTATCCGGCAATTACCAGATCAGCCTCTTCGATGACACGCAGGAAATGATCTCGCTCTACCAGGCGATCGACAGCATTAAAAGCCAGTTCGGCTGGCAATACCTCATGCGGGGCAGCAGCAGCGGCAACCGGTATGAAGAGCGACTGAACCCGTTCCAGAAAGAGAAGAAACCGGTGGAGAAGGAGGCGGACGGGAAAACGATGATCCTTCGGCGGAGGTATCCGGGCTGGAGATAATTTTTGTAACGATGTATTTGAATTGTAAAACCTGGTTCAGTCTGCGCTACGGCACCATTCCCACGAGGGAGCTGGTAAAGACGGCCGCATATCACGGGATCACCTCCCTCGCATTGACCAACATCAATGCCACTACGGATATATGGGAGTTCGTGAAAGCCTGCGGGGAGGCGGATATTAAGCCCATAGCGGGACTGGAATGCCGTAATGGTTCCCGCTTCTGTTACGTACTGCTGGCGCAGGATCTTGAAGGTCTGCTGCATATCCATCATTTCTTATCCCGGCATCTGCACAGCGATGCACCTTTCCCGGAAACGGCCCCGTACCTTCCGCGGACATTTGTGATCTATGCCTGGGGGAGCCGTCCGTTGGCAGCGCTCGCGCAGCATGAGCTGATGGGCGTGCGGCCGAGGGAGATCAACAAACTGTTCCGGCTGGACACGAAGCATTGGGCGCATAAGCTGGTGATATTACAGCCCCTGAGTTTCCAGGACGCGGAAAACCAGGCCCTGCACAGGGTATTGCGGGCAGTGGACAATAACGTACTGATCAGCCAGCTGCCGGAACATGAGGTGGCGGGCGTGGACGAATGTTTTATTCCTCCACACGCGCTGCTGGAATGTTTCAGGGAACATCCCCATATCGTGAAAAATACGCTGCAGGTGATGGAAGCCTGCGAAATAAAAATGGGGCCGCAGAAATCCCGGAACAAACGATGGTTTACCGGCAGCGCTGCAGAAGACCGGGCGCTGCTGCGGCAGGAAACGCTGAAAGGAATGGAATACCGCTACGGCAACAATAACCGGGAAGCGCTGGAACGGATCGAAAAGGAATTGCAGATCATAGAGGATCAGGATTTCATGGCTTATTTCCTGATCACCTGGGATATTATCCGTCACAGCATGCAACAGGGATTCTTTCACGTCGGGCGGGGAAGCGGCGCCAATTCCATTGTGGCCTATTGCCTGCAGATCACAAATGTGGACCCGATAGCACTGGACCTCTACTTCGAGCGTTTCCTCAACCCCTATCGCCAGTCACCGCCGGATTTCGATATCGATTTTTCCTGGCAGAACAGGGATGAGATCACGAAATACATCTTTGATAAATACACTGAAAAACATACGGCGCTGCTGGGCACCGTCACCACATTTCAGACCAATGCCGTGGTGCGTGAGCTGGGCAAGGTATATGGCCTGCCCAAACAGGAGATCGACAAGATACTGGAACATCCGTATGATATCAGGCTGGGAAATGACAGCATCCATCAGCAGATCCTCCACTTCGGCAGTATCCTCTCCAAAGAGGGCACGCCTTTCCCCAATCATCTCAGCATCCACGCCGGCGGGATCCTGATCAGCGAAGCACCCATCCACCAGTATTGCGCTACGCACATGCCGCCCAAAGGGTTCTCTACCACCCAGTTGGACATGCACATGGCGGAATCCATCTCGCTGCACAAGTTTGACATCCTCAGCCAGCGCGGCCTCGGACATATCCGGGACTCCATGGACCTCATCCGTGAGAACAAAGGCGAGACGATCGATATCCACGATGTGAAAAAATTCATGGAAGACGAAAAAGTGCGCAGCGCACTTAAAAATGTCAACACGATCGGCTGCTTTTATATCGAATCCCCTGCGATGCGCCAGCTGTTGAAGAAACTGAAATGCGAGGACTATATCACGCTGGTAGCTGCCAGCTCTATCATCCGGCCCGGAGTGGCGCAGGCAGGCATGATGCGGCAATACGTGTATAATTTTAATCACCAGGAAGAAGTAAAATACCTTCATCCCATCATGGAATCCCTGCTCAGCGAAACATTCGGGGTGATGGTCTACCAGGAAGATGTGATCAAGGTAGCGCATCATTACGCCGATATGGATCTGGCGGATGCGGATATCCTGCGCCGGGCAATGGCCGGTAAATATCGTGGACAGGGAAAGTTTGAAGAGATACAGGAACTTTTTTTCAGCAACTGTGCCCGGCTCGGGCGGCCGGAAGCCGTTAGCAGGGAGGTATGGCGACAAATTGCCAGTTTCGCCAATTTCTCCTTCTCAAAGGCCCACTCCGCCAGCTTTGCAGTGGAAAGCTATCAGAGCCTTTATCTCAAAACCTATTTCCCGGCGGAGTTCATGGTGGCGGTGATCAATAACTTCGGCGGATTTTATAACCGTGAATTGTATTTCCGGGAATTACAAAAAACCGGGGTACAACTTTTCCCGCCCTGCATGAATAACAGTGACTACTATACGAATATTAAAGGGAACGATGTATTCACCGGATTCATTCATGTAGAAAGACTGGAAGAAGCCTGGATAAAGCGGACACTGGAAGAACGCCGTGTAAACGGGCCCTTTGGAGGATTGGAGGATTTTATAGACCGTGCAGGCCCGGCGCCGGAACAACTGGAGATACTCATCCGCATCGGGGCGTTTAACTTCACCGGCCATACAAAAAAAGAACTGCTTTGGAAGGGCCCGGCGCTGCTACGTGGCGTATCTCCCGAAGAGCTCATTCCTCGGCTGTTCCGCGAGCCCTCCCGGAACTGGACTCTCCCGCACCTCACCTATCACCAGCATGAAGATGCGTTTGACGAGATCGAGTTGCTCGGCTTCCCGCTCCATTCCCCTTTCGAAGTGCTCCGGCATGATCTGGCCCCATATGTGCCTGCAGCCGATTTCAAAGATCACCTCGGTAAAACGATCCGTACCATCGGCTATTTCGTTTGTCTCAAACATGTGTACACCGTTAAAAGAGAACCGATGTGTTTCGGGTGTTTCCTCGACAAGAACGGCGAGTTCATGGATACCGTGCATTTCCCGGACAGCCTGCGGCAGTACCCGTTCCAGAAAGGCGGCTTCTACATCATGGAAGGCAAAGTGACAGAGGAGTTCAAGGTCTGCTCAGTGGATGTATACAATATGCGTAAGATCGGGTATTTTGAGGACGGGGAGGCCCCGGAAATAAAAAAGGCTGAAGCCCCGAAAGCTCCAGCCCTTTCAAAAAGATAGTATCGTTCTATTCCAGCCCGAACAATCCCTTGTTCAGCAACTGCAGTGTTTTTTCCTTATACTGCCCGTTCACCAGGATGGAAATATTATGACGGCTGCCACCGTAGGAGATAATCCGCAAAGCCACTTCGTTCAGGGCATCGAACAGTTTTTTCAGGATGG
>OFTY01000375.1_pt1 | contig 34417 bp, 34 predicted proteins | sample 1775061 | NCBI WGS metagenome assembly OFTY01 (sample SAMN08195773, study PRJEB24354) | sludge metagenome | isolation source: sludge from phenol fed wastewater aerobic bioreactor B | place: India: Nagpur | collected 2016-09-16 | reverse complement strand
GTGGCCCGCGCTGCATTCGAAGCGTGGCGCCGAGGCCGGGCTGCAGCCGATCTGACCACCTTCTATTGGGAAGAAAATCTCGATCGACCGCTTGAAGAGGTCCGCCGCGAGTTGAAGCTGCGTCCGCCGGAAACCTATCTGAGGGTGCGCGCTCTGTCTGAACAGGTCGAACGCGAATACCAGGCGGTGAGGCAGGCATGAGCTTCAGCGACAAATCGGCTATCACCGGCGTGGGCGAAACCGCCTTCGTGAAAGGCACCGAAAAAACCGCAGTCGATATGATGCTGGAGGCATCGCGCAATGCGATTGCGGATGCGGGACTGAAGCCGTCGGATATCGATGGCATGGTTCCCCCTCCGATTTACACCACCTCGGAAGAGATGGCGGCCAACCTCGGCATCGATGTTCTGCGCTATGCCTCGACAGTCCATATGGGCGGTGCGAGCCCGACCACGGCCCTCCAGAACGCCGCGATGGCCATCGCCAGTGGATTGTGCGATCACGTTCTGGTGACGCTCGGCTGGAACGGTTATTCTGCCCTGCGACCCAAGCCCGGCGCACCCCCGACGCGGCCGATGAACATGAACACGCTGACGAACACGATCCAGGGTTATTACATCCCCTATGGCGTGTTCCTGCCGGTGCAGATGTATGCCTGGCTCGCTACACGGCATTCGAAGATCTACGAAATTGGCCCGGAGGCGATGGCGGATGTCGCATTGGCTTGCCGTCGCCATGCACAGCTCAATCCGCAGGCCTTCACATATGGCCGGGAACTGGATGCTGAAACCTACCATTCCGCGCGCTGGATATCCGAACCATTTCGCCTTTACGATTGCTGTCTTGAAACCGACGGAGCCTGCGCGGTCGTTGTCTCGCGGATGGACCGTGCCAGGGACATGCCGCATGTCCCGGTGAGCATTGCTGGCGCGGCGGAAGGACATCCCTATCCTGCCGATGACATCCCTTCGCGTCCCGATCCCTTCAAGATTGGCCTGAGCTACGCCGCGCCGCGCGCATTCGAAATGGCCGGGGTCAACCGCGAAGACATGGATTTCCTGCAGATATACGACTGCTTTACCTATGTCGTCCTCCTGCAACTGGAAGCAATGGGCTATTGCGAACCTGGCGGTCAGGCAGAGTTCGTCGCCAATGGACAGATCGAGCTGGGCGGGCGCTATCCCGTCAACACCCATGGTGGCCTGCTGAGCGAAGCCCATGTTTGGGGCCTGAACCATATCGTGGAGGCAGTGCGCCAGTTGCGTCACGATTGCGGAGAGCGGCAGGTCGAGGGCGCTCAGACCGGCTTGGTTACCGGCTGGGGCGACCTGGGTGATGGCAGTATCGCGATTTTGAGGAGGTTCGCGTGAGCGACGAAAAGGATCTTCCACCCAAAATGCGCGCCTCGGCGCAGGCTGCCCCACCAAAGCCACTGCCTCGCCCGCAGGATCCGGTGGAACAGGAATTCTGGAACCGGTGTCAGGACGGCAACCTCTACTTTCAGCAGTGCGAGGGATGCGGCAGCTTTCGGCATCTGCCGCGCTACATGTGCGCCCGCTGCGGCTCACCCGAATGGTCGTGGGAGCGCAGCAGCGGCAGAGGCACGCTGTTTTCCTGGACGGTGACCCATCAGGCCCTGCATCCCGCATTCGCCGCCGAGATTCCCTTCATCGCCGCAGTAGTGGAACTGGAGGAGGGTGTACGAATGGCCACGCGGCTGATCGATTGCGCGCATGACGAGCTCACACTCGATCTGCCGGTCACGCTCGATTTCGAACCGATCTCCGACGATTTTCGCCTGCCGGTATTTCGGCCCGCCAGAACTGCGTCCGCCCAAGGATAAACCAAAATGGACCTCGACTACGGACCCCAATATGACGCGTTTCGCGAGGAAGTGCGTCAGTTCCTTCAAACCCATGGTCACCGTGCACCCGGTGGGCAAGGCCGCGCCGCACGACCATCCCCCGAAGCAGTTGCATGGCAAAAGCTGCTGATCCAGCATGGATATACCGCGCGCACGATCCCCGAGGAGTACGGCGGATACGGGGCCGAGCCGGACATTCTTGAATCCCGGATCATCGCCGAGGAATTTTCGCGCGCCGGGATACCGGGAGGCCTTGCGAACCAGGGAATCTCCATGCTCGTTCCAACACTGCTGGAACTCGGAACCGAAGCCCAGAAAAGGGAATGGATCAAGCCAACCCTCGAAGGCGAGATAGTCTGGTGTCAGGGGTATTCGGAGCCCGGGGCCGGATCGGACCTCGCCGCTCTCAAGACCAGCGCCCGGGTCGAAAATGGCGATTTCGTGATCAACGGGCAGAAGATCTGGACCAGCACCGCCAAGCAGGCGGATATGATCTTTTGCCTGGTGCGGACCGAACCGGACGCGCCCAAGCATGGCGGCATCTCATACCTGATCTTCTCGATGGACACACCCGGGATCGAAGTGCGTCCGCTCAGGACCATGACCGGTCATGCCGAATTCAACGAGACATTCTTCACCGATGTTCGCGTTCCCATGGACCAGATCGTGGGACAGCGCGGGCAGGGGTGGTACGTGGCCAATGCAACGCTGGGCCACGAACGCGGCATGCTAGGCGATCCCGATGCGCTGGAAAGCCGGCTCCAGGCGCTGGTCAGGCTGATGCGGGCAGAACAGGTCGGCCAGGGGTGCGCAATGGACAACGCGGTCCTGCGTGACCGGCTGGTTGCATTGCAAGCCGAAGTCGCGGCAATGAAGTTCAATGGCATGCGCATCCTGTCGAACAGCCTCAAAGGCGATCCCGGAGGCATGGCGAAGCTGATCGTAAAGCTGCAGAGCTGCGAACTGGCCCATCAGATATCCGCGCTCGCGATCGATGCGATGGGCGAGATGGGCATCCTCTATCATGGGAGCGAGCGCGAACGTGAAGGCGGCGCGTGGCAGTGGAACTACATGTTCCAGCTGGGACTGATCATTGGTGGAGGCACGGCCCAGATCCAAAAGAACATTATCGCCGAACGCGGACTGGAAATGCCGCGAGAACCCAAGCTGGCAAGGCCGGCTGCGGTTGAACAGGCCACCAAGGTTGCCAGCGGACAGGAAAAGGGAGCAGCCTGATGGATTTCGGACTTTCGCAAGATCAACAGATGCTGCGTGATGCGATCAGTCGCACTCTCGCTGATACCTGTCCGCTCGATCATGTGCGCGAATGCACGGAGGGCACGGCTTCCTTCAGCGACAAGGTGTCCTCGGCGCTGGGCGAACTTGGCATTTGGGGAATGATGGTTCCCGAGCAATATGGTGGCCTTGGCATGACAATGCTCGATGCCGCCGTCGTGGCCGAGCAACTCGGCTACGCCGTCGCGCCGGTGCCCTTTATCGGTTCCCATGTTCTGGCGCCGCTGGCGCTGGCACAGGGCGGTAGCGAAGAATTGAAAGCGCACTGGCTGCCGAGGATCGCGAAGGGTGAAGCGCAGGTCGCGGTCGCGATCGCGCAAACGGTCGAGATCCGGGACCAGGCAAGCGTGGACTTCGACGGCGAGAAGCTCGATGGAACAGCGTTGTTCGCGCTCGATTTCCTTGGGGCAGACGCGTTTCTTGTCGCGGATACCGCCGGTCGCATGCACTTCGTAGCTGGCGATGCTGCGGGTCTGGAGATGGCCCATCTCACCACGATCGATCGCACCAGGAGCGTGGGGGAATTGCGATTTTCCGGCGTAGTGGGCGAAGCTCTCGCGGACGATGATGGCTCCACATCCAGCCGGCTACGCGATGCCGGCCGGGTGATACTGGCCGGCGATAGCCTTGGTGCAGGCCAGGCTATGATCGAAAAGGCGGTCGACTATGCCGGGCAGCGCGAACAGTTCGGGCGTGTGATCGGCAGCTTTCAGGCGGTTAAGCACATGTGCGCGGAAATGGCTGCTCGTCACGAACCGTGCCGTTCGCTCGTATGGTATGCCGCCCACGCGTTCGATACGGCGCCCGACGAGGCTCCGCTCATGGTCTGCCATGCGAAATCGCACACGGGTGAAGTCCATCGCTTCGTCGCCCGAACCTCCACCGAAGTGCATGGGGGGATGGGCTTTACCGATCTTCTCGGCCTGCATTTCTGGTTCAAGCGAATTGGTTTCGACCGGCAGATTCTGGGCGGGCCCGAAAAAGTCAGAGCCGAAGCGGCGGCCTTGCAGGGGTGGACGCAGGCCGCGTGAGATAATGAAACCGGCGCACGTTGACCGAGAAAAGCGTGGCCACGGAGGAGAGAGGACCTTTAGACGTGATCGACTGGAACCTTGGCGATATCCTCGATGCAATCGAGCCCGTGGTGCCGGGCGATGCTCCGGCGCTGATTCACGGCGATCGGATCATTACCTGGCCCGAAATGTCGAAGCGCTCGAACAATCTGGCGCGCAATCTGCGCGCGCAGGGCGCCGGCGACGGTGCGAAGATAGCCTTCTACATGCGCAACCGTCCCGAATACGGGGAATTGATGGCAGCGTGTTTCAAGGGCCGGCTCACGCACGTGAACATAAATTATCGTTACCGTCCCGAAGAGGTTTTCTACATCTTCGACGATTCCGATAGCGAGGTAATCGTTTACAGTTCCGAGTTTCGCGCCTGCGTTCTTGAACTGAAGGAGCGATTGACCAAGGTTCATACTTTCGTGGAAATTGGCGATGCCTCGCAGATCGCTCCCTTCGCGCTGCCTTACGAAAAACTCGTCGAAGGGGACGGCGCACCTCTCGATATCAAGCGGTCTCCCGATGACCTGCTGTTCATCTACACAGGCGGCACCACCGGCATGCCCAAGGGCGTGATGTGGCGACACGACGACATGCGCAAGGCTCAGCTCGATGCGCAAAAGCTGCTTGGTCCAGTTCCCCAGACCATGGAAGAAATGGTGGCCCTGGTGAAGCCGTGCGAGCTTCCGCGCATCTCTTTCCCAGCGTGCCCGCTGAGGCATGGAGCCGTGTTCATTCCCGCTATCGGCACGCTCATGTCGGGTGGGGCCATCGTCACGCTGTCCGATCCGTCCTTCGATGCGGAAGAATTGTGGGATGTGGTGGACCGGCACAGGGTGCAAAGCATCGCCATTGTCGGTGACGCTTTCGCCAAGCCCATGCTGCAGGCGCTGGACGCACAGCCGAAGCGCTGGGACACGAGCAGCCTGATTTCGATCATTTCGTCCGGCGTTATGTGGAGCAAGCAGGTAAAAGAGGGCCTGTGCAAGCATATCCCCCAGGTCATCCTGATGGATAGTTTCGGCGCTTCGGAAGGGTTGGGTTTCGGCTTGTCCGTGACGACCGCGCAGGGCGGCACCAATACAGCGAAATTCGGGATCGGGGAATTTTGCGACGTGTTCGATGAAAACGACCGGAAGGTCGAGGCGGGGAGCGGCGTACCCGGCTATATTGCGCGCAAGGGCGCAATTCCTACGGGGTATTACAAAGACCCGGTAAAGTCAGCCAAGACTTTCAGGACGATCGACGGCGTGCGTTACTCCATCCCGGGCGACTGGTGCCGGGTGGAATCCGATGGCAGCCTGACCTTGCTTGGCCGCGGCAGCGTTTGCATCAATACTGCAGGCGAGAAGGTCTATCCGGAAGAAGTGGAAGAGGTGCTCAAGACCCATTCCGCCATCGCCGATGCGTTGGTCGTCGGAGTTCCAGACGAAAAGTGGGGCGAAGCCGTGACCGCTGTGGTGCATCTGAACAAGGATGCTGAATTCGACGAGCAGGCGATCAAGGATCACGTGCGCGCACAACTGGCAGGGTACAAAACTCCCAAGGCGATTTGTCCCACGCAGACCGCCTTGCGCGCGTCTAATGGCAAGGCGGATTACGCGACTGCCAAGCAAATCGCAAAATCAGGTGCCGTGGTGTCGTGAAGGAAACCTGCTCTTCGGATTACGATGCTGTCATCGTCGGGGCCGGATTCAGCGGTATATATCTGCTTCACAAGCTGCGACAGGCGGGGTTCGATGTGCTGCTGATAGAGGCAGCGAAGCTGCCGGGAGGGATCTGGTACTGGAACCGCTATCCGGGAGCACGGGTCGATTCCCAGGTCCCGCTTTACGAATTTTCCATACCGGAATTATGGCAAAGCTGGGAGTGGAGTGAAAGATTTCCCGGCTGGGAGGAACTGCGCGCCTATTTTCGCCACGTGTGCGATACGCTTGACCTCTGGCCGGCAATGCGAATGGAAACGCGGGTCGAAAGCGCGCATTTCGATGAAGATACCGCCCGATGGCGTTTGGATCTGGGCGATGGCGGAAAGGTCAGTGCGCGTTTCCTTCTACCGGCCCTGGGGTTTGCTTCGAAACCCTATATTCCCGATATCCCGGGGTTGGGCGATTTCGAGGGCGACTGGTGCCATACCGCCCGCTGGCCGCAGGAAGGCATTGACCTTTCTGGCCGCCGGATCGCCCTGATCGGCACTGGAGCGAGCGGCGTGCAGGTGGCCCAGGAAGCTGCAAAGTGTGCGAGGCAGCTTACGCTTTTCCAGCGCACGCCTATTCTGGCTCTACCCATGCGGCAGGAAAAACTGGACGCCGATCGTCAGCTTCGCGAGAAATCTGATTATCCGGCCGTCTTTGAAAAGAGGCTAACGACGAGTGGCGGTTTCGAATGCCAATCGCTGGACGTGTCGGCGCTTGCGGTGACAGAGGAAGAGCGGACTGCGCATTTCGAGGACCTATGGCAGCAAGGGGGACCAACGCGACCGCCAATCGCCATGCCTATGATTTCTGGCGTGACAAGGTCCGCGCTCGGATCTGCGATCCCGACCTTGCCGAGAGACTTGCCCCCTCTGAGCCGCCGCATCCATTCGGGACGAAGCGACCTTCGCTCGAACAGAATTATTACGAGATCTTCGCACAAGACAATGTGACGCTGGTCGATTTGAAAGAAAGCCCCATCACGCGCATTTCGGCTGTAGGTATCGAAACCGGACAAAGAGAGGCTGAATGCGATCTGATCGTCTTTGCGACCGGTTTCGATGCTGGTCGCGGCGGGCTCATCGACATGAATATCGCTGGCCGCGGTGGGCTGACACTGGGGGAAGCATGGAAAAGCGAGATCAAAGCCTATCTGGGCATGGCCGTGGCCCGGTTTCCGAACATGCTGTTCGCGTACGGTCCGCTTAGCCCTTCAGGCTTTTCCAACGGTCCGACAAGCGCCGAAATTCAGGGTGACTGGATCTGCGATTTCCTGATCTGGTTGCGCGATAACGGGATCGACCATTTCGAAGCCGATCCGCAGGCCGAGCGGAGCTGGACCGATATGGTGGCTCAAGCAGGGTCGATGACGCTCTTTCCTAAAGCCGAGTCCTGGTACATGGGCGCCAATATTCCCGGCAAGCCCCGACAACTCATCAATTTTCCCAGCGTATGCGGTTACGCGGCAATGTGTCACGAGGTCGCAGGGCACGACTATCGTGGTTTCATAAAGACCACCCTATCCGGTACGGAGGATGCGCCGAGATGAATGAAATTACTGCAATCCACGAACTGGCAAAAGATATCGATCCCGTCTGGGCGGGCGATGGAGCGCATATCCCCGAATGGTTCGCCTGGGCGCTCAGCGTACCTCGTGAGGAAGGCTTCGTAGAGGTTAATGGCGCGCGCGTGCATTATTTTCGATGGGGAAAGCGTGACAGGCCAAAATTGCTCATGACTCACGGGTTTCTCGCCCATGCCCGCTGCTTTGCATTCATCGCTCCGTACCTCGCCGAGGATTACGACGTGGTGGCGTTCGACCTGGCTGGCATGGGCGATAGCGAGATGCGCGGCTTGGCTGATATAGCGGCGCGCGGAAGTGAATTCGCCGAAATCAGCGAGGCGCTCAATTTGTTCGCCGATGGTGCCAAGCCGACGATCATCGCCCACAGTTTCGGCTCGGGCGCGGCGCTGACCGCCGTTACCCAATCGCCGGATGCCTTCGCAGGCGTTATCGTCTGCGATCTCATGGTTATGCGGCCCGAAAAGCTGGAGAAATACTGGACCATGGGCAGATCGAGCCCCGGATCGGGAAATCCCGACAAACCAGTCCGGCGCTATCCGAGCTACGAAGCGGCGCGAGAAAGGTACATCCTGTCGCCGCCGCAGCCAGTCGGTGAACCTTTCCTGCTGGACTACATGGCCTATCACTCTCTCCGCCGCGATGGCGAGGAATGGACATGGAAGTTTTCTCCCGAAGTGTTCCGGCGCAGCAACAAGCCCGACGAATGGTTGACCGTAGGCCAGAGGTTGGTCCTTGCGCCAGGGCGCAAGGCAATTGTGCACGGCGCCAAAAGTCAGCTCTTCGATCGCGATTCTGCCCGCTATATCCGGGAGTTGGGCGGGGAGGACATACCAATTATCGCAGTACCCGATGCGCGCCATCATCTCATGCTGGATCAGCCGCTCGCGTTCGTTGCTGCGCTTCAGGCGGTACTGGCATTCTGGAGCATCTGAAGCCTCGCCTGAACGAAACGATCTGTACTTGTGATCATCGTTTTTAGGCCCGTCCCGACAACATGGCGCCTGGTCGCCTCGCACCGAACGATCTCATTTCGACATGCGCAAACTCCATGCCGAGCTGCTGGATTGGTCGGTACGGTGTCTATATTTCGTCATGAAAGGGGCTTTCGCCAGACGATCGTTATCATGTTGACTGCGTTCCTGTCTTTCTGCGGTGCCTACTTCCTGACGTGGGCGGCGGGACAGGAAATGACCCTGATTGCCCAGATCGGACTTATCGCCTTGATGGGGATCGTCATGAAGAACGGCATCCAGCTGGTTGACTTGGCAAACCGGTATCGTGAGGCGGGGATGGACGCGGCTAGAGCCATGCGCAAAGCAGCGCCGGAGCGACCGCGACCGGATTTGTTGATAGCGCTCGCGGCTGTTTTGGGATGATGCCGGTCGCACTCACGCAATCCGGCGCAGCCGAATGGCGTAACGCAATTGGCTATATCATGGACGGTGGCCTCACGATATCCACACTCCTCACCTTGTTGGTAATTCCGGCTGCGAACCAGACCTGACGCACAAGGTTGCGCGCGGTAGAGTCTGTTCGCAGCTTTCGGGGGCCTACGCCAAAGCCTCAGTCCAGGCCTCACTCGCGCATCAGTTTCGATATTGGGTCGTGAGACCACCAACGGCTCTTTACAATGGAACCGCTAAACCCGGATCTTCTGCGGTGGGTCCAGTTTCGTTCGATTTGACGGCGCCCGATCGGTTGCTCTTCGGATCCGGAGGCGGTTAACCGCACATCTGTCACGACCTAACGCAAATTTCAGGCGCTGGGGGTACCGATGGGGGTAATCCCACAGGTGAACGCCAAATTAAAATTGTATTTCAGATATATATCTAATGGCTGTATGTGCCTCCTCCGCTACCATTTTTCTGTTTGACGGTGGTCGTCAAAGGTTGAAAAATTTCCTGATTTTCGCTGGTTTATGAACAATCGTTGATTGTCAGCACATTTGAATGCAGCGAAGAAGGCCTCGTTGGCCGCGATTAAGAAAAGGACTGCGCCAAAGTCGGCGCAAGACCAAAAATTATTCAATGAACTCAAAACATAATGGTGCGGTCGAGAAGACTCGAACTTCCACGGCCTTTCGGCCACAACGACCTCAACGTTGCGCGTCTACCAGTTCCGCCACGACCGCACATCATGATGGTCCGGATCGGGTCCGGCACCAGGTAGGAGCGGGCGCCTAGCAAAGCTTTGTTGGCGATGCAAGCGAGCACCGCGCAATTATTTTTCGGGATCGCGCAATCGGCGCGGCGGCGCAGAGGCGCAGGTTCGCGCCATGTCATCGAAACGACTCCGAAGAGTCACTCAACTGTCACGGCTCTACCGTCAGACCGTCATCGAATCACCCTAGTGGCGGCGTCACCGGGGGCGAGGGGCGATTCCTTTTCTCGTTCGCGGATGAATGTTCAGCAGCGTGCCGAGGGCGCGCACACGGGGAACGGAGATTTTCATGGCGGCTTTTGCGCGCGTTCGTTTGGTCATGCTCAGTGGCGTGGCCTGTTCTGTCCTGGCAGCCTGCGGCGCCGACAATATCGCGTCGCCGGGTGAGGGCGGCACCATCATCATCAATCCCACGCCGACCCCCACGCCGACGCCGACCCCGACGCCGACCCCGACACCCAGCGTGACCCCGGCCGCGGGCTGTCCCACGATTTCCGATCCGCAGGGCCTGACCGACAGCGGCACGATCAAGAATCCGACCGTCGGCGAATTCCGCGTCTGCACGCTGCCGTCGCGCATCAACAAGAGCGTTACGCTGCCCAAGATCGCCGGTCTCGTCTATCGCATGAACGGCCGCGTCGATGTCGGCACCGATCAGGGCGCGGCGACGTCGGGCACGACCAACGTCGTGCTGACGATCGAGCCGGGCGTGATGCTGTACGGCGAATCGGGACCGTCGTGGCTCAACGTCAACCGCGGCAACTCGATCCAGGCGGTCGGCACCCCGACGCTGCCGATCATCTTCACCAGCCGCGACAACGTCCAGGGCCTGAACACCGAAAATTCGTCGGGCCAGTGGGGCGGCGTCGTGCTGAGCGGCCGGGCGCAGATCACCGATTGCGGCACCAGCGGTGCGGCCCCGGGCACGACGGCGTGCGAACGCCAGACCGAAGGCGCCGTCGATCCGGCGCTCTATGGCGGTGCCACTAATGGCGAAAGCAGCGGCCGGATGAGCTATGTCCAGATCCGCTATTCGGGCTACATCCTGTCGGCGAACAGCGAGCTTCAGTCGCTGACGCTGCAGGGCGTCGGTTCGGGCACCCAGCTCGACCATATCATGTCGTACAACAGCTCCGACGACGCAGTCGAAGTGTTCGGTGGCCATGCGCACATGAAATATTTCATCGCGGTCGGCGCCGAGGACGATAATCTCGACACCGACGTCGGGACCAAGGCGAACTTCCAGTACGGGATCGTCGTCCAGCGCGCGAACATCGGCGACGCGATGATCGAAGCCGATACCGACAATGCGCTCGACGGTGACAATCCGCGCCAGAACACGCGCGTCGCCAACTATGTTTTCTACCAGAATTCGCCCAACGCCTCGTCCGACCAGGCGTCGATCCTGCTGCGCGGCGGCACCGACTACGGCATCTACAACAGCGTGCTGCTCAGCCCGAACAACCCCTGCCTGCGCATCAGCCGCACGCAGACGGCTTCGGCGACGCAGAATGCGGCAATCGACGAATTTGGCGCGCCGGTGTTCCAGTCGGTGCTCATGCAGTGTTCGGCGACCAAATATATCGGCAGCGGCGTGACCGCGGCCGAGGTGCAGTCGATCTTCGGTGCCGGCAGCAACGGCAACAGCGACACCTATGTTCCGACGCTGACCAGCCTGTTCGTCAACGGCGCGACCGAAACCGCGGTGACGCCGTTCGATATGTCGACGCTGAACGGCCAGACCTTCAACAGCATCGAACTGACCCGCGCCGGCTTCTTCGACAAGACGACCTATATCGGTGCGGTCAAGGACGCCAACGACACCTGGTACCAAGGCTGGACCTGCAACAGCGGCACCGCCAGCTTCGGCACCGGCAACAGCGGTCTTTGCACCTCGCTGCCGACCAGCTGAGATTGAAACGTCGACCGGGGAGGGGGCGGCGCGTGCCGTCCCCTCCCGCATATCTGATCCGGATTCTGGGGAAACCGCCATGTCCAAGCCGTACCGGCTCGCCAGCCTGCTTTTGATCACCACGGCGCTCGTCGCGCCCGCCACGGCGATGGCGCAGACCGACCCCACTCCGGCCGAACCCGCGGCAGAGGCTGCCGCGGACGCGGCGCCCGCGGATGCCGCCGAACCGGCACCGCAGGACGATACCGACATTTCGATCCCCGGCGCGGAGATCGTCGTCACCGGCCGCCGCAGCGCCAATATCGAGCGCACCGCGCCGCAGGTCGTCTCGGTGCTCGGCGCCGCCGACATCGCGCGTACGGGTGAAGGCAATATCGCCGGCGCGCTCGGCCGCGTCACCGGCCTCAGCGTTGTCGGCAACGGCTTCGTCTATGTTCGCGGCCTTGGCGACCGCTATTCGCTCGCGCTGCTCAACGGTTCGCCGTTGCCGAGCCCCGAACCGCTCAAGCGCGTCGTCCCGCTCGACATTTTCCCCAGCAGCATCATCGCCTCGTCGCTGGTGCAGAAAAGCTATTCGGCGAATTTTCCCGGCGAATTCGGCGGCGGCGTCATCAACCTGACGACCAAGGCGGTTCCGCGAGAGCCCTTTCTGACCATCGGCGGCAGCATCGGCGGCAATTCGGAAACCACCGGACAGCTCGGCTACACCTATTATGGCACCGGCAGCGACTGGACCGGCTTCGGCGACGGTGGCCGCAATCTGCCGCCCGCCTATGCGGCGTGGCGCGCATCGGGGCTGCGCATCAACGATCCCAGCGTCAACCAGCAGGCGATCGCCGGCCAGTTCGTCAACGCCAGCAATGCGGTGCTGCAACAGAACAACAATATGCCGGTCAACTGGGGCGTGAACGTCACCGGCGGCAAATCGTGGACGATCGGCGATGCCGAACTCGGCCTGATCGCGACCGCTGGCTACACGACCAAATGGCGCACGCGCGATATTGCGCAGCAGACTGCGAACGCGCTCGACCTGTCGTCGCTCAACACCAATGTCCGCCGCGTCGTTACCGACAACCGTGTCGTTGCCAACGCGCTGCTCGGTCTCAGCCTCGAATTCGGCGATAACAAGATTCGCTGGACCAACCTTTATATCCGCGACACGATCAAACAGGCGCGCCTCGGTGCCGAAGACCGGCCCGACACCGCCGATGCCAACCCCGGCGTCAGCTTCCAGTATCAGGACACCGCCTGGTACGCCCGCCAGCTGATCGACACGCAGTTTGTCGGCGAGTTCAAGCCGATGGACGGCCTCGACGTCGATATCCGCGCCGGCTACGCCAATTCGCAGCGCGAAGCGCCGTTCGAGCTGAGCTTCATGTACAGCCGTTCGAACAGCCCGACAGATCCCTATGGGCAGTTCTTCACCAACACGCTGAACACGGGCCAGCGGCCGGGCAGCGCGACGATCGCCTTTTCGGACCTCAACGAAGACCTCTATTCGGCCGGTATCGACGTCACCTACGATCTGGCGGCGCGGGTCAAGCTGATCCTCGGCTATGCCTTCAGTGATACCAACCGCGTCACCGAACGCCGCGATTTCCTGTTCCAGGGCAACAACAACATCCCCCTCGGCATTTCGCTGCTGCGCCCCGACCTGCTGCTCTCGCAGGCGGTGATCTGCTTCCCCGGCGTCGATGCGACGGTTGCGCCCGATTGTCCGGCGAACCCCGTTGCGACGGGGATCGCGCTCGTCGACAGCACGGGGTCGAACCCGACTTTCAAGGCGACGCTGCGCAACCATGCGGGCTATGTTCAGCTCCAGGCCGATCTGACCGACCAGCTCAATCTCAACATCGGCGCCCGTTACGAAAGCGCCAATCAAGGCGTGAGCGCGGTGCAGGTCTATACGGTCAACCCGACGCTGCCGCCGGCGACCAACCTCAAGCGCGACTATCTGCTTCCTGCCGCGACGCTGACCTACGAAATCTCGCCGCAGCTGCAATTCCGCCTGAGCGGGTCGAAGACGATCGCGCGGCCGCAGTTCCGCGAGCTGGTATTCCAGACCTATTATGATCCGGACAGCAACCGTACGTTCCAGGGCAATCCGCAGCTCGTCGACAGCCAGCTCTATAACGCGGAAACGCGCCTCGAATGGTATTTCGCACCCGAACAGCGCGTGTCGCTCGGCGGCTTCTGGAAAAAGATCAAGAATCCGATCGAAACCTACGCCAGCTTCGACGGCAACAGCGTGACGACGCGCTTTGCCAACGCGCCCGAGGCGACGCTTTATGGCGTCGAGTTCGAGGCGCAGAAATATTTCGACCTCAGCGGTATGAACGGGGCTTTCTGGGCCAGCCGCCGCGCAGTGCTGATCGGCAACTACACCTGGTCGCAATCGAAGCTGAAGGTCGGGCCGAACGATCCGGTTCAGGCTTATCCGTTCACCGGTGCGACGCTGGCGAGTCAGTTCTTCCGCGACGGCGCGCCGCTGACCGGCCAGTCGGATCATCTGGTCAATCTGGAATTCGGCCTCGAAGACACCGACAAGCTGTCGCAGCAGACTTTCCTGATCTCTTATGCATCCGATCGCGTCACGCGGCGCGGCCCGTCGGGTCAGCCCGACATCTTCGAACGGCCGGGCATCCAGGTCGATTTCGTCGCGCGCCAGGGTATCCCGCTGTTTGGCAAGGAACTCGAACTCAAGTTCGAGGCCCGCAACATCTTCGGTACGAAATACAAGGAAATGCAGGAAAGCGGCGACAACCGCATCTATTACAACCTGTACAAAACCTGCACGACCTTCTCGCTGGGCGGGTCGCTGAAATTCTGAGGCATCCCTTGCCAGCCGCCCCGGCCGCAGCGCCGGGGCGGCACTGGCGGGTGCCGGCGCCAGCCCGGACTCGCCCCTCTGACAAAAAACTGTAATCTTCCCGTCAACTGATTGTCACGGACGGCGCCTAGGCGATTCGCGAGACAGGTTTCAGCTGGGGGACAGATAGGGTCATGGCGACGCTGATGAGGGGATCGGCCGTTCGGCTGCCGCGCTGGCTGCGCGCCGGCAGGCGGTCGCCGCGCGATGCCGCGCCGCTGATTGGCGTCGTCATCCTCGGCGCACTGCTGATCTGGCAATGCGTCAATTTCCTCTGGGCGCTGATCGTTCCGCTCACCCCGCTCGGCGCGTGGCAACCGCAAACCGCCGTCATCGCGTCGCCAGCCGAACGCCGCGCGATTTTCTCGAGCTTCGACCCCTTCTTCCGGAGCGGACCACAGGGACCGGCCAGCGCGACGGTTACCTCGCTCGGCCTGACGCTGTTCGGGGTCAATCTCAACGAAGCGACCGGCGGGGGCTCCGCGATCATCGCGGGCGATGACGGTCTGCAGAACAGCTATGCTGTCGGCGAAGAGATCGCGCCGGGCGTCAAGCTGGTCGGCGTCGCCTTCGACCATGTGCTCCTCGACCGCGGCGGCACGCGCGAAAGCCTGTTTCTCGATCAAAGCGGCGACGCGCCGGTCGCCAATCCCGCGACGCCGCTGCCCGCCCCGACGCCCGAGGTCGGATCCCCCGGCGCGGCGGCCAACGGCACCACGGCGAGCGGCGAGATGTCGCCCGCCGCGCTCAAGGCCGGCATCGGCTTCGCGCCGCGCACCGAAGGCGGCAAGGTCACCGGCCTTTCGGTCCAGCCGCAGGGCGACGGCGCCGTCTTCCGCGCCGCGGGCCTGCGCCCCGGCGATGTCATCCGTTCGGTGAACGGCCGTCCGATCGGATCGGCCGCCGATGCCGCCGTGCTCGCCAGCCAATTTGCGCCCGGTGCGCGCGTCTCGCTCGAGGTCGAGCGCGGCGCGAGCGTCGTTCCCGTCGCCCTGTTCCTTTCGAAACAATAGGTTTTATGCGCCTCAAACTCTCTCTCATGCTGGCCGCCGCCCTTGTCTCGGCGACGCCCGTGCCGGTGCTGGCCCAATATACGCTGAACGTCCGCGACGCCGACGTTCGCGCCTTCATTCAGGATGCGGCGCGGATCACGGGGCGGACGTTCGTGATCGACGGGCGTGTCAACGGCAAGGTATCGGTCGTCACCGACCGGCCGCTGTCGCGCAGCGAATATTTCGAAATTTTCCTCTCGACGCTGCGCGCCAACGGGCTGGTCGCGGTGCCCAATCCCAACGGCAGCTATCGCATCCAGCCGATCGACGGCGCGGCGACGCAGCCGACGCGCATCGGCAGCGGCGGTGCGGCGCAGAACCAGTTTGTCACCGAAATCATCCGGCTGCGCCATATCGACGCGATGGCGGCTGTCGAAACGCTGCGCCCGCTGGTCAGCCCGCAGGGCTCGCTCACCGCAAACCGCAATGCGAACAGCCTCGTTGTCGCGGATTTCGCCGACAATATCCGGCGCATTCGTGCGCTCGCGTCGAGCATCGACCGCGATACCTCGACCAGCGAGGTCGTTGCGCTGAAAAACGCTGGCGCGCGCGAAATCGCCGCCGCGCTTCAGGCGCTGGTCCCGGCGGCGGGGGAGGGCGCGCAGGCGCCGGTCGCGATCGTTCCGATCGACAGCAGCAACGCGGTGGCGCTGCGCGGCGATCAGGCGATGGTTGCGCGCTTCGTGTCGATGGCGCGCGATCTCGACATGCGCGCGGCGGGCGGGACCGAATTGCGCGTTTACTGGCTGGAACATGCCAATGCCGAAACGCTGCTCCCGACGCTGCAACAGCTTGTTGGCGGCGGTAGCGACCCGGCGCAGAAGGCGGGATTGCCGCCGGCATCCTCATCGTCTTCGTCGGGTGGCAGCGGCGGCACTCCGGCCCCCGCGGCCACGACCACCGCCAGCGCCGCGCCGACCACGGTCAGCGGGGCGGGCGGCAGCATCGCGACGCGCGGTCCGGCGATCGTCACCCGCTACGAAGGCGCCAACGCGATCATCGTCGCCGCCAATGCCGATGTGCAGCGGATGCTCGGCGAACTGATCCGCCAGCTCGACGCGCGCCGTCCGCAGGTGCTTGTCGAGGCGATCGTGGTCGAAATCGGCGACGATGCGGCAAAGCGCCTCGGCGTCCAGTTCCTGCTCGGCGGCAAGAATATCCCCTTCGCCGCGACGAGCTACGGCAATGCCCAGCCCAATATCCTGACGCTGGGGGGCGCTTATGCCGCAACCAAGCTGACGCAGGATTCGACGACCGTCGACGGCACGACCGTCGTGACCCAGACGTCGAGCGCGCTCGGCAGCAGCCTGCAAGAGGCCGCGGCGGCGTCGCTGCTCTCGGCAACCGGTGGATTCGCCGGCTTCGCGGGCGATATCGGCAAGAACACGGTGTTCGGCGCGATCATCAATGCGGTGAAATCGGACACGACGTCAAACCTCCTCGCGACGCCGCACATCGTCACGCTCGACAATCAGGCCGCGAAATTCCTCGTCGGTCAGGAAGTGCCGATCACCACGGGCGAGGCGCTGAGCAAGAATTTCGACAACGCCTTCCGTACCGTCCAGCGCGAAGAAGTCGGCATCAAGCTGGAGGTCACGCCGCAGGTCAATGGCGCGGGCGAGGTCAAGCTGTTCCTGCGTCAGGAAGTGTCGAGCGTTGCCGGCCCCGTGTCGTCGCGCAACAGCGACCTCATCCTCAACAAGCGCTCGTTCGAAACGACGCTGACTGTCGACGACGGTCAGATCCTCGCGATCGGGGGGCTGCTCAACGACGACGAACGCAAGACGATCGAGCGGATTCCGCTGCTCAGCGACATCCCGCTGATCGGCGAACTGTTCAAATCACGCAGCCGCAGCCGTGCCAAGACCAATTTGATGGTCTTCATCCGCCCGACGATCCTCAAAAATGCCGAGGACAACGCCGCACTGACGGCGCGCCGCTATGGCTATATCCGCGACTTCCAGCTGCGCCGGAATCCCGGCGAGGAACCCGCGATCGACACACTGGTGCGCGATTATATGGGCACGACGCCGCCGCAGCCGAGCGCGGCGACGGCCGCCGACGTGACTGTCGGGCCGGGCGAGCAGCCTGCGCTGCGCCGTCCGGACGGCAGCGTCACGCCCGTCGATGTGCCGCCGTCCGAGGGAGGCCAACCGTGACGGACGATGTGCCGGCCGCCGCGCCGCAGACGGTGCCGGTCGACATCCCCTATAGCTTCGCGCGCGGTCACGGCGTCGTTATCGCACCCGATGGCGAAGGCTGGCTCGCGACGCTGCGCGAGGGGAGCGACCCGGCGGTGCTGATCGAGGTAAAGCGCTACCTCGCCGCCCCGCTGCGGGTCGTGACGGCAAGCGTCACCGATTTCGACCGGCTGCTCTCGGACCATTATGCAGTCGACGCGTCGGCGGCGGCAATGGCAGGCTCGCTCGATGGCGGCGACATCGATCTGATTGCGAGCGGCATGCCGAGCGCCGAGGATCTGCTCGACAGCGCCGATGATGCCCCCGCGATCCGCCTCATCAACGCGATCATCGCCGAAGCGGTGCGCCAGGGGGTCAGCGATATCCATATCGAACCCTATGAAAGCGGCCTTGTCGTGCGGATGCGCGCCGACGGCGTGCTGCGCGAACATCTGCGCATGCCCCCGCATGTCGCGCCCGTCGTCGTCAGCCGCATCAAGGTCATGGCGCGGCTCGACATTGCCGAACGCCGAGTGCCGCAGGACGGGCGCATCGCGCTGACGCTGGCGGGCAAGGCGATCGACGTCCGCGTGTCGACGCTGCCCAGTCGCGCGGGCGAGCGCGTCGTCATGCGCATCCTCGACAAGGAAACCGCGGGGATCGATTTCGACGTCCTCGGCCTGTCCGGCGAAGCCGACCGCATCCTGCGCGAGGCGCTGGCCGAACCCAATGGCATCATTCTCGTCACCGGGCCGACGGGTTCGGGCAAGACGACCACGCTCTATGCAGCGCTGACGCAACTCAACGACGGTCAGCGCAATATCCTCACCGTCGAAGATCCGGTCGAATATGCGGTCGAGGGCGTCGGTCAGACGCAGGTCAATGCGAAGGTCGGACTCGATTTCGCGGCGGGACTGCGCGCTATCCTTCGCCAGGACCCGGACGTCGTGATGATCGGCGAAATCCGCGACCGCGAAACCGCCGATATTGCGGTGCAGGCATCGCTTACCGGCCACCTCGTCCTGTCGACCGTCCACACCAACGACGCGGTCGGCGCGATCACGCGCCTCAAGGATCTGAAGGTCGAACCCTTTCTGCTTGCCTCGACGCTGCGTGCCGTGCTCGCGCAGCGTCTGGTGCGCAAGCTGTGCCCGACGTGCCGTGAGCCGGTGCAGGCCGACAATGGCATCGCCGCGATGCTCGGCCTCGACATCGGCACCGTGATCTGGCGGCCCAAGGGCTGCGACGAATGCGGACATACGGGCTTCAAGGGCCGGATCGGCGTGTTCGAAGCGATCAAGGTCGATGAGACGGTGCGCCGCTACATCTACGCTGGCGGCGACGAGTCGATGATCGCGAAGCACGCCTTTCTGAAGGCGCCGACGCTCGCCAGCGCGGCCCGCGCGATGGTCGCAAAGGGGATCACGACGCCGGAGGAAGCGATCCGCATCGCGCGGCGCGAGGATGTCGATGCCTGATTATCGCTATGTGGCGATCGATCCCCAGGGCCGCGAGCGCAAGGGACGATTGACCGCCGCCAACGACGACGCTGCGCGAGCCAACCTTGCCGCGCGAAAATTCCATATCGTCGCGGTCGAGGAAGCGGGTACGCGCGCCGCGCCCGCGCGGTCGCTTTTCGCCTTTCGCAGCGCGCGGTTGAGCGCGAAGGAACTGGCGCTCTTCACGCGCCAGCTTGCGACGCTCGCCGAAGTCGCGCCGCTCGAAGAGGCGCTGCGCACGTTGACGCGCCAGAGCGAGGCCGAAAGCGCGCGCGCGGTGATCGGCGATGTGCATGCGGGCCTGCTCGAAGGACGCCGCCTTGCCGACGCGATGGCGCGGCAGCCGGCCAGTTTCCCGCCGCTTTACCGCGCGATGGTCTCGGCGGGCGAAACCACGGGTAGTTTGACGACGATCCTCGCGCGGCTGGCCGACCTGCTCGAACGCCAGGCGCAGGTGCGCGGCAAGCTGATCGCCGCGCTTGCCTATCCAGTCGTGCTCGCGGTTGTCGCGATCGGGGTTGTCGCGGCGCTGATGATCTTCGTCGTGCCGCGCGTTGTCGAACAATTCGACGACGTCGGGCAGCAACTGCCTTTCCTGACCCGCGCGGTCATCGCGGTTTCCAGCTTTGCGGCGAACTGGTGGTGGCTGATGCTGCTGCTGATCGCGGGCGCGATTTTCGGCTGGGTCAGCGCGATGCGCCGCCCGGACTTCAAGGCGGGGGTCGATGCCCGGTTGCTCCGCCTGCCGCTGCTCGGCCGCCTGCTGCGCGACCTCTATGCCGCCCGCTTCGCCCGGACGCTCGCGACCATGGTGTCGAGCCGGCTGCCGCTGGTCGAAGGGCTGCGGCTCACCGTGCCGACAATCCGCAACGCCGCGCTTGCCAGTGCAACCGACCGCATCGTCGATCAGGTCCGCGCGGGCGGCAGCCTGTCGTCGGCGTTGCGCGGTGCCGGAGTGTTTCCGCCACTGCTCGTCTACATGACCGCAAGCGGCGAAAGCGCGGGTCGACTCGAACAGATGCTCGAACGCGCCGCCGATTATCTCGAACGCGAATTCGACCGTTTTACCGCCGCTTCGATGGCGCTACTCGAACCTGTCATAATTGTCATTATGGGGTCTTGCGTCGCGCTTATCATCCTTTCCATCCTGCTTCCGATCCTCCAGTTGCAGAACCTTGCAGGGCTATAATAGATGTCGCTGATGCAGCTTTTCCTCCGCCTGATGCTCGACCCCTCGCGCCCGCCGCGGCGCCGCCGCAAGCGCGACGAGCGTGGCTTCACGCTCACCGAGCTGATGGTCGTCATTTTCATCATCGGGCTGCTCGCGACGGTCGTGCTGATCAACGTCCTCCCCAGCCAGGACAAGGCGATGGTGACGAAGGCTAAGGCCGATATTGCGACGCTGGAGAATGCACTCGAACAATATCGGCTCGACAATCTGACCTATCCGGCGACGACCGACGGGCTGAACGCGCTGTCGACGCCGCCGCCGTCGCTGGCGCAGCCCGAACGCTACCGCCGCGGCGGTTATATCAAGAAACTGCCGAGCGATCCTTGGGGACGCCCCTATAATTACCAGGCGCCCGCCGCGAACGGAAAGCCGTTCGACGTCTGGTCGCTCGGCGCCGACGGCGCGCCCGGCGGGACCGACGAAAATGCCGACATCCACGGGGACAGCTGACCGCGGTCGCCTCCGGCGCGGCAAGGCGCGTGGCTTCACGCTGGTCGAACTGATGGTCGTTCTGACGATATTGGCGCTGGCCGCGACCGCCGTCGTGCTGACCATCCCGGGCGAGGAACGCAGCGTGCGCAGCGAGGCCGACCGGCTGGCGGCGCGGCTCGCCGCGGCGCGCGACGTCGCGGTGGTCGAGGGGCGCAGTGTCGCGGTCAATTTCGCGCCGTCGGGCTATGGTTTCGAACGTCGCATCGACGGCGCCTGGGCGCCTTTGCCCGGCCGGGCCTTTGCGCAGCGCAATTGGCCCGCCGATATTCGCTTCGCCGCTGGCGACGGGCAGGGCGCGGCGCGCATCCTGTTCGACCGCGTCGGTACCAGCCCGACGCCGCAGGCGGTGGTGCTGGCGGGCGGCGAGGCGCGCGAAGTGGTCCGCGTTTCGGTAACCGGAGAGGTCAGCCGTGATCGCTAGGCCGTCGATCGCCGGCCAGCGCGGGTTCACCCTGCTCGAAATGCTCGTTGCGCTCAGCATCATCAGCATTGCGGCGCTGACGCTTGTCCGGCTCGATGCCTATGCGGTGCGAACCGCGGGCGATCTCGACGAAAGCACCGTCGCGGGCATCGTCGCGCAAAATCGTGCCGTCGAACTCTGGACCGATCCGGCGCCACCGACGATCGGCGCCAGTACGACCAGCGTGACCAATGCCGGGCGCAACTGGCGGATCGAACAACGCGTCGCCCCGACAGCCAACGACAGCCTGCTGCGTATCGACCTGATCGTCCGGCCCGAGGCGGGGCGCGGGCAGGCGGTGCTGACGATCATTCGGGCGTCGCGATGAGGCACATTCGCATTTCCTCTCCCTTTGCCCTGAGCATGTCGAAGGGCCGTCCTTTCTTCGGCGTCAAAGAAAAGAGAGGTGATTCGTCAGGCTCAGCACGAACCGAGGTTGCGATAGGCCAGCACGGCTTCACCCTCGTCGAAATGCTCGTTGCGCTCTCGCTCTTTGCCGCGATCGCGGCGATGGGGGTGAGCCTTCTACGCAGCAGCGTTGACACACAAGAGGCGGTACAGACGCGGCTCAAGGCGATGAGCGGGATGAACCGCATCCGCGCGGTCATGGCGAACGATCTGGCGCAGGCGGTGCAGCGGTCGACGCGCGGCGCGGCGGGCGAGGCGGTTCCGGCCTTCACCGGCTCGGCGAACGGCTTCGCCTTCGTTCATGCGGGTGCGGCTACGATCGAGGGGGGCGCGCGGCCCGATGTCGAACGCGTCGGCTATGCCCTGATCGGAGGTGAGTGGCGCCGCGCGGTGCAGCCGACGCTCGACGGCACGACGCTCGGCGACGGTGACCGGCTGGTCGGCGACGTTTCGGCGGCTGCGGTGCGCTACCGCGACGAGCGCGGCAACTGGAGCGAAAGCTGGTCGAGCGATCCCGACGACCGTTTACCGCGCGCGGTCGAGGTGCGATTGACCCGAGCCGGACGGCCGCCGCTGACGATGCTGTTCCTGACCGCGCCGACGCTCCCACCGCCGCCGCCTTCGCCCACTGGGGCGACGCCATGACCGGGCCAACACGGGACGATCGCGGGGCGGCGCTGCTCAGCGTGTTGCTGCTCGTCGCGGTCATGGCGGTGATCGCAGCGACCGCGCTCGACCGGTTGACGCTTGCGACGCGGATCGCGGCCAGCGCCGCGACGGTCGATCAGGGACGCGCCTATGCCTTTGCCGCCGAACAGATTGCGCTGCGGCGCGTCGCCAATCTGGTGGCGCGCGATCCGTCGCGACTGTCGAATGACGGCGATTGGCTCGACCGCGATTTTATCCTGCCGCTGCCGGGCGGGCAGGGGAGCGCGCGGCTGAGCGATGCCGACAATTGCTTCAATCTCAACAGCCTGGCCGCCGAAACCGCGCCGGGAAAGCTCAGCCAGCGGTCGGGCGCTACCGCGCAATTTACCGAGCTGATGGTGCTGCTCGGTATCGACCGCGGACAGGCGATGGCGATTTCCGGCGCGGCCGCGGATTGGATCGACAGCGACGGCAACGACGGGCCGCTCGGCGCCGAAGATGGCGTCTATCGCGCGCTCCCCGGCGCCTACCTGCCCGCCAACCGCAAGATGGCCGATGTCAGCGAATTGCGCGCGGTGCGCGGCGTGACGCCCAAAATCTATGCGCGGCTGAAGCCGTGGTTATGCGCCTTGCCGCGCGCCGAACCGGTGAAGCTGAACGTCAACACGCTGCGTCCCGAACAGGCGCCGCTGATCGCGATGCTGATGCCGGGGCAGATCAGCATCGCCGATGCGCGGGCGGCGCTGGCGGCCCGACCCGCTGGCGGCTATGGCAGCAGCGTGCGATTCTGGGAGGCGCGCTCGCTCGCCCGGCTTGATCCGCCCACCGACGTGGGCGAACAGGCCGCGGTGACCAGCCGGTGGCTCACGCTGACGACGCAAGTGACGATTGGGGACGGGTTTTTGACGGCACATTCGCTTATCGACGTCAATGGCGGCGCGCCGGGCGCCGGTCAGGCGCCGCCGGTCATCGTCCGCCGGGACTGGGGCGAGGCCGACTGACGTGGCGCGGACGCTGATCCTCTGGCTGCCGTCGGCGGCGGCGCTCGGTGGCGACGAAGCCGCACGGCCTGCTTGGCTGCGCGTCGACGATGGTGTGATCGTCGACAGCGGGCAGGACGACGGCTGGGTCGACGCCTGGGAAAAGCCGCAGGACGACGCGGGCGACGATCGGCTCATCGCACTCGCCCCTGCAGGCGACGTGCCGATCCATTGGCGCGCCTATCCCGATGCGGCCCCCGCGCAGGCGGCGGCGGCGGCGCGGATCGACGCGCTGCGCGACAGTCTGGGCGACGCGGCCGGACTGCACATCGTGGCCGGTGAGCCGGCCGAGACCGGACAGGCGGTGCCGGTGGCCGTCACCACCCACGCCGCGATGACGGCCTGGACCGGCTGGCTCGCGGCAGAGGGGCTGACCGCTGCGGCGATCCTTCCCGCCGCCGCCATCTTGCCGCCGCCCGACGCCGATCATTTGTGGACCGCCGAACTTGGCGGCGAAGCGATCCTGCGCTCGGCCGATCGGGCATGGCGCTCCGATCGGGAAATCGACGCGCTGGTCGCGCAGGAGCGGACGATCGTCCCGCTGGGCGCCGATGCGGCGCGGGAAGCGTTGCTGCTCTCGCTCGCCGCGCCGCCGCTCGATCTGTTGAGCGGAAGCTGGAAGCCGAAGCGCCGCTGGGCGGTCGATCCGGATCTGGTCCGGATCGGCAAGCGCCTGCTCGCGGCGTTGCTGATCGTCAGCCTGCTGGTCCCGGTCGTTTATGCGGTGCGCCTTGCCGCCGACACCCGCCGCGCCGATGCCGCAGTTGTTGCGGCTGCGGCAACGCTGGGGATCGAAGCTCCCGATGCGACCGCGGCGGAGGCCGAAGTCGATCGCCGGCTGGCCAGCGCGGGCGGCGGGCCGCTCGCCTTTTCGGTTCCGGCGTCGGCTCTGTTCGATGCGATGCGCGACACGCCGGGAGTGACGCTCAAGACGCTGTCGCACCGCACCGATGGGACGCTGACGACGACGCTGGCGGGGCCGCGCGTGGATGATCTCAACAAGGTGCTGCTGGCGCTGCAGGCACGCGGCTATCGCGTGACCGCGCAGCCGATGGCGGGCACCGATGGCCAGCAGATGGCAAATATCACGGTTCGGGCGGTGCCATGATCGACAGGATGCGCAATTGGTGGGCGGGTTTGTCACGGCGCGAGCATTGGCTTGTCGGCATTGCAGCGGCGCTGGCGCTGGCGGTCCTCGTCTGGGCGCTCGCCCGTCCGGCCTATGCGGCGCTGGTCGATCTTGGCACCAACCATGCCGCCGCGATCGAGCGCGAAGGGCGCGTCGCGGCCAAGGTGCATCTTTTGTCGCAGCGTCCGGCGAAGGCGGTCGCTGCCGCCACCGATGCGGTAGCGATTGACCAGTTTCTGGCGCAATCGGCGGGCGAGATCGGCCTGACTCTCGACCGTAACGAAGCGCGCGGAACGGCGCAGGCAACCATCGCCATCGCGACCGCGAAGGCGCCCGTCCTCAACGACTGGCTCGCGGCGCTCGAGACGCAGGGGTTCGTTGTCGATCAGCTCACGGTCACCCCCGCTGCCGACGGCACGGTGGGCATGACCGCCGAACTGCGCAAGGGCGGACAGTGATGGCCCGCTCGCACCGCCTCTGGATCGCCGCCGCGGCGCTGTTCGCGCTGCTGCTGATCGCCGCGACCTTTCCGATGCGGCTGGCATTGTCGCTCGCCGGGGTCGCCGACGCGGGCTTCAGCGCGCGGACGGTGCGCGGCTCGGTCTGGTCGGGCGAACTTGTCGACGCGCGATTGGGCGCGCTGCCGCTCGGCACGGTCAAGGCCAGCTTGTCGCCGCTCGCGCTGCTGACGGGCGGCACCGAACTCGCCTTTGCGCGCCAGGACGATCGGCTGGGCGCCTTGTCGGGCCGACTCTACGGCACAAACCCGCGCGGCGCCGCCGACGTCAACGGCGTCACGACGCTCGCGGGCGGCCTCGGCGCGATCCCCGTCGACACCATCCGCTTCGAAGGCGCCACCACACGCTTCGACAATGACGGGAAATGCGTGGAGGCAAGCGGGCGGGTGCAGCTTTCGATCGCGGCGCCGATTGCCGGTCTGGATCTGGCGCGCGGGCTGTCGGGACCGCTGAGCTGTGCGAACGGGCGTGCACAGGCGGCGCTGAGCAGCCAGTCGGGGATGGAGCGGCTGACGCTGGGGTTTGACGGTCGTGGCGCGTGGCGCGCGCAGTTCGCGATCACCGTCGACGACGATCCGACGATGGCGGCGGCGTTGACGATGCTCGGCTTCCGTCCGGCGGCGGACGGCTACGTGCTGGCGACCACGGGTCAATTCTGACATGGCGGCGCTCGACGCCTTGCCCTTTGGCATGGGCGTCGGTCTGGCCGCGTTGGCGGGGTTGCTGCTCGGTAGCTTTCTGGCGACGCTGGTGCTGCGCTGGCCGCTGGGGCGGTCGGTGTTGCGCGGGCGTTCGCATTGCGATGCGTGCGGCACGGCGCTGACCGCGCGCGACCTTACACCCTTGCTGTCGGCCATCGCGGCGCGTGGTCGCTGCCGTCATTGCGGCGCGCCGATTGACGCGCTGCATTGGCGGGTCGAATTGTTGTCGGCGGCGATCGGGGCAGCGGCGCTCGCGCTGATGCCCGGCACGGCGGGCTGGCTCTGGGCGCTGTTCGGCTGGCTGTTGCTGCCGCTCGCGCTGCTCGACGCGCGGCATATGTGGCTGCCCGATCCGCTCAACGTGGTGCTGGCGCTCGCCGGACTGCTGCTCGCCGGGCCGCTGCTCGAAGTAAGTCTGCTCGATCGCTGGATCGGCGCGGTGGCAGGCGGGCTGGTCCTCGCCGGCATCGCTGCCGCCTACCGGCGCGTGCGCGGGGGCGAAGGGATGGGGGGCGGCGATCCCAAGCTGGTCGCGGCGATCGGATGCTGGATCGGGTGGCAGGCGCTACCGCTGCTGCTGCTGCTCGCTAGTCTGGGCGGACTGGTCTGGGCGCTCGCCTTCCAGCGAAAAGGAGACGGCCCGCTGTCGATGCGAGCCGTCCCCTTCGGTGTTTTTGCCTGCACCGCCGCCTGGGCGACGGTGCCGCTTTGGCCGTTGATCAGCGGCCGATAACGACCGTCACCGCACGGCGGTTCTTCGCCCAGGCTTCTTCGTTCGATCCGAGTTCGGCCGGACGTTCCTTGCCATAGCTGATCACATTCATGCGGCTCGGGTCGATGCCGAGCGAGGCGAGATAATTCTTCGCCGCATTGGCGCGGCGTTCGCCGAGCGCGATATTATAGTCGCGGGTGCCGCGTTCGTCGGCGTGGCCCTCGATCGTCACCCGCACCGCCGGATTGCGCTGCAGCCATTGCGCTTGGCTTTGCAGCGTCGCCATATCCTCTGCATCGACATTATATTGATCGAAGCCGAAGAAGATGCGGTCCGAGGCGACGTTGGCGATGAAGTCCTGCTGCGAACCCGGAACGACCGCATTGGGATCGGTTCCCGTGCCGGTCCCGGTGTCGGTCCCTTCGGGGGCCGGCGGCAGCGTTTCGGGGGCTTTCTTCGAACAAGCACCCACAGTCAGCATGGTGATCGCCGCGATCATCGCGGTGGTTTTGCGTATCGTCATGTCGTCTGTCCTTTTTGTTGCGTTTTCAGTCGTGGCGAAATGCGATGAACGTCAATTTAACACAGGATTGAACCCCGCGGTTTTCCTTTGGTTCCGCGCGCGTCGGCGCGCCTCAGGGCAGGATCGGGCCCCAGCTCGGGTCGGACCCGTCCTGCGGCGTCGGCAACCGGCGCAGGTTCACGCCGGTCAGGTCGACCTGCCAGATCGTCGATTTGCCCTCGCGGCCCGATGTGGTGCGGAAGAACTGGATTACGCGGCCGTTGGGCGACCATGTCGGCGCTTCGTCCTGCCAGCTGTTGGTCAGCAGCCGCTCGCCGCTGCCGCTGGGCGTCATCACGCCGATGCGGAACTCGCCGCCGCCCATTTTGGTGAAGGCGATCAGGTCGCCGCGCGGCGACCATTCGGGCGTCGCATAGCGACCGCCGCCGAAGCTGATCCGGCGCTGATCGGACCCGTCAACATTCATCGTATAGATTTGCTGGCTGCCCGACCGGTCGCTCTCGAAAACGATCTTCTTTCCATCGGGTGAGAAGCTGCCGCCGACGTCGATGCCGGGGGCGTTGGTCAGCCGCACCGGCGTCCCGCCTTCGGTCGAGATGCGATAGATGTCGGTGTTGCCGCCGACTGCCATCGAAAAGAGGATCTGCCGGCCATCGGGCGACCAGCGCGGCGCGAATGTCGCGTTGCGGCTTTCGGTCACCAGCTTCTGCGTGCCCCCATTGACGTCATAGATGAAGACGCGGACGCGGTCGTTCAGATAGCTGACATAGACGATCTTCTTGTAATCGGGCGAGAAGCGCGGAGACAGCGCCAGCGCCTGGCCGTTGGTGATGAAGCGGTGATTACCGCCGTCCGAATCCATGATCGCAAGGCGCTTGATCCGGTTCCCCTTGGGGCCGCTCTCGGCGATATAGGCGACGCGGCTGTCGAAGAAGGGCGATTCCCCGGACAGACGCGAATAGATGGCGTCGGCGCATTTGTGCGCGGCGCGGCGCCAGTCGCCGGGCTGGATCTCGAAACCCTGTCGCACCAGCTCGCTGCCGAGCTGAGTGTCGTAGAGATAGCAGCCGACGACGAAGCCGCCGGTGCTGTTCGTCTGGACGAAGCCATGGACGACATTTTCGGCGTTGCGCGCCTGCCAGTCGGCGAAACGTGGCGCGCGCACTTCCGCCATGCTGATCGCGCGAACGCTGCCGGGGCCGAGCGGCGCGTAAAGCCCGCTGCGTTCAAGGTCGGCGGCGATCACATCGGCGATCTGCCGCCCCAGATTGTCGGTGCGCAGCCCGGCGACGGTGGTGACGGCAGGCGTGGCGAAAGCGGGAACCGCGATGACCGTGCGGTCCTGGGACAGCGTGCCTTCGATCGTTTCGCGCGGTTCGGTGGGGACCGCGGGGGCGGGTGTGGGCGATGCGACCTGCGCCAACGCCGGGGCGACGGACAGCATGAGCGCGAGCGGGAGGGCGATGGAGCGAAGCGGCATCTCTCTTACCTCTTGATGAAATCGAGCGTGTAATTCTGCCAGAAGCTGTAATTTTCCTCGGGCAGGTCGAAGGGGGCGGCGAGTTCGATGGCACGCTTGGCGCATTCCTGATGCCGCTGGACCTGGAATTTGTTGCTGTCGTTCTGGCCGCTCGTCTCGACGCTGGCAAATCCGGCGAGCGCCCCCGACTGGGTCAGGCGGAATTTGACCACGGTCTTGAGTTGATCGACATCGACGCCGCTGATGCGGCATCCGTTCCAGCGCGGGCCGACGGCGGCCTTGATGCTGACGTCGATCGAGCGCTTGACCTCGGCCGCCGTCGCGGCGGCCGGTGCGCCCTTGGAAGCCGGTGCCTTTGGCTGCGAACGGCTCAGCCCGTCGACGATGCCGTCGAGACGGCCAGTGGGCCGCGACGACTGTTTTTTCGGTTCGGCCTTGGGTGTCGGCCGCGGCGGCGCCTTCTTGGCCGCTGGCGGGGATTTCTTGGGCGTGGCCGGAACGGGCTTCGCCACCTGCTTTGGTGCGGGGGCGGGCGTCGGGCGGACGACGGGTTCGGGCAGCGGCGGGGTCGGCACCGGTTCGGGCGGCGCGGCGATATCGGCCGCATCCTCCTCGCCCAGCCGTGCGGCGGGGGGATTGGCGCTGATGACCGGCGCGGTCGATTGCGGCGCCGTCTCCGCGATCAGATCGACCTCCATCGGCGGATTGTCGAAACGGCGCTGGCCCGCGGTCCATTGCACTGACAACAGTACGATAATCACGACATGCGCGGCGACGGCCACGGCGATGCCGCGTCCCTGTGTTGCCCCATATGCCCGTGCTTCGGCCATGATCTTGACCCTATGGCTGCGTTTCTGAACCGTCCGTGACCGCGCTTTCGGCGGCAGCGGCGGTATCGGTGTCGGCGCCCGTCGTCACCAGCGCGATGCGCGACAGGCCGGCGCGGTTGAGTTCGCCCATCACCCGCATTACCCGGCCATAATCGAGCCCCTTGTCGGCGCGCAGCATGATCTGGCGCGGCTTGTCGCCGTCCTTCGTTTCGCGCGCGATAGCATCGAGGCGGGCCGGCAGTTCGGCCTCGGGGACGACCTGATCGCCGATATACAACGTGTCGTCGGCATTGATCGACAGTTGCACCGGCTCCTGCTCTTCGGTCTCGATCGGCTTGGCCCGGCTTTCGGGCAGGTCGATGGGCACCGCCGAGGCAAGCAGCGGCGCGGTGATCATGAAGATGATCAGCAGCACCAGCATGACATCGACGAGCGGGGTGACGTTGATCTCCGACATCGGCGCCCGGCGCCCGCCGCGCCCGCGACGCCGGCCGCCGACGCCGCCCGAAGGTCCGGTCATCGCCATCAGGCTTCGACCTCCAGTTCGCGGCTGAAGGTCGCGTGCAGGCCATCGGCAAAGCGGCCGAGCCGCGATTCGAGCCGGTTCAGCCGCTGCGAAAAGGCGTTATAGGCAATCACCGCGGGGATGGCCGCGAACAGCCCGATCGCAGTTGCGAAAAGCGCCTCGGCGATCCCCGGCGCAACGACGGCGAGGCTGCTGTTGTTCGATGCGGCGATCGCGGTGAAGCTGCGCATGATCCCCCACACCGTTCCGAACAGACCGACGAAGGGCGCAACCGAACCGATGGTGGCCAGCGTGCCGATCTTTTCGGCGAGCCGATCGACCTCGCCGGCGACGGCGCTGTTCATCGCAATGCCCAGCCGTTCGCGCGTTCCTTCACGGTCGATGACCTTGCTCCGCGTCGAACGGCGCCACTCGCCGATCCCCGCAGCCAGCACCTTCGCGCTCGGCAATTCTTCATTGCCATTCTTGTCATAGAATTTGTCGATATTGTCGGCGCGCCAGAAATCGCGCTCGAAGCTGTCCGACGCCTTCATCATTTTGCCGACGCCGCGGCCGTGGGTGAAGATCACCGCCCACACATAGATGGACGCGGCAAGCAACCCGATCATTACCGCCTTCACGATGATATCGGCCTGCAGGAACAGCGCGATGGGGGACAAGGTCGCCGCGTCGGCGGCCAGCTTGATATTGTCTAGCAAGGGATGGTCTCTCCATTCATGATCGCGGTAAAGCGGCTGGCCCACCCGGCGGGCTGGCGGCGCGGCCGGCCCTCGGGCGACAGAAAGGCTGCGGTAACACGCCCGTTGGTTAACTCGTCCTGACCGCGAAGGATGCGTTGCGCGATAATCACGCTCGCCCCGCGCACCGCCTCGACGGTGCTGATAACCAGCAAATCGTCGTCGAGCTTGGCCGGGCGTACATATTTGATCGCAAGATCGGTCACGGCCCAGGCGCCTTCGCCCGCTTCCATCGCCGCGCGCTGGTCGATCCCGGCGATGCGCAGCATGTCCGACCGGGCACGCTCCATATAGCGCAGATAATTGGCGTGATAGACGATGCCGCTGAGGTCGGTGTCCTCGAAATAGACGCGCAGCCGGTAATGATGCGCGGCCCCGACAAAGGCGCCGGGGATGAAAGGAGGCGGAACGTCAACCATAGTTGCGAGCGATAGCGATGCTTCGACTCGTCGCAAAGCCCTCTTGAACGGTTCGTCGCAGCGCGGGGCCGGTTGACGGATTCAAAGCCGCACTTTTCCGTCCTATTTTGCCGCGCCGCCGCCAGAATCGAATAGTCCGTCCTGCACGCCCGCGGGCGGATTGAGGCCCAGATGCTTCCACGCGCTGGCGTTGAGGCAGCGGCCGCGTGCGGTGCGGGCGATCAGGCCGATCTGGAGCAGATAGGGTTCGATCACATCCTCGATCGTGTCGCGCGGCTCGCTGAGGCCCGCCGCCAGCGTTTCGACCCCCACGGGGCCGCCGCGATAGATGTCGGCGATCATGGCAAGGTAGCGGCGGTCCATCGCGTCGAGGCCCAGCGCATCGACCTCCAGCCGGTTGAGTGCCGCGTCGGCGACCCGTGCGTCGACGATCTGCGCCCCCGCCACCGTCGCAAAATCGCGCACGCGGCGGAGCAGCCGCCCGGCGATGCGCGGTGTGCCGCGCGAACGCTTCGCGATTTCGAGCGCGCCGTCGGGCGCGATGCCGAGGCCGAGCAGGCGCGCGGCGCGGCCGATCACCTGTTCGAGTTCGGCATGGGTATAGAAATTGAGCCGCACCGGGATGCCGAAGCGATCGCGCAGCGGCGTCGTCAGCAGCCCCTGCCGCGTGGTGGCGCCGACGAGAGTGAATTTGGGCAGATCGATCCGCACGCTGCGCGCCGACGGTCCTTCGCCGATCATGATGTCGAGCGCGCGGTCCTCCATCGCGGGATAGAGGATTTCCTCGACTGCGGGCGACAGGCGGTGGATCTCGTCGATGAAGAGGACGTCGCCATCCTCGAGATTGGTGAGCAGCGCGGCAAGGTCGCCCGCCTTGGCGATCACCGGGCCGCTGGTCGACCGGAAGCCGACGCCCAGCTCCTTCGCGACGATCTGCGCCAGCGTCGTCTTGCCCAGACCCGGCGGGCCGAAGAAGAGCACATGGTCGAGCGCGTCGGCGCGCGCCTTTGCCGCTTCGATGAAGATGCGCAGATTCTCGCGCGCCGCCGCCTGACCCACGAACTCGGCGAGCGACTTCGGCCGCAGCGCGGCGTCGGCATCCTCGGGGGTGCGGATCGGCGTCGTCAGGGCGGGCTCAGTCATAATGCTCTATTGCCTCGCCGGTGATCGAAACCCAAGGCTCCTTGCGCTCCTCATACACCGAATAGTCGGGGACGAAGCCGTGGCCGGGCGCGAAATTGCCGAGCGGGATGGCGTAGGCGTCGTGATACGGGCGTGCGCGATACCAGACGCCCGAACCGCAGGTGCCGCAAAAGAAGAAGTCGGCGGTGTTGCCGCTGTCGCCGGTATATTGCCACATCTTCGCGCTCGCTTCGCCCTCGATGCGGACCTGCTCGGCGGGAAAGCGGACCTGTGCGGCAAAGGCGCTGCCGCTGCGCGCCTTGCACTCGCGGCAATGGCACACCGACACGCGGATCGGCTCACCCGTGCAGGCAATTCGGATCTGGCCGCAGCGGCAGGAGGCGTGGCGGGTGATGTCGTTCATTTTTCGGGGCTTGCTGGCGAAAGAGCTTTGTCATCTTCGCGCTTGTCGGGGGCAGCTAATTTGTTTGAATGGTTAGTGTTCAACTCAGTTTGCGCTGCGGTGGCCGAACTGCCCTGAGGATACTCCGTTTTCAGTGCTACAGATGTCGCTAAACCCATAGAAAATGCCACAAATGACAGCCAGCCAACAATGCGACTGCGCAGAGCGATTTTGACCGTGTCTTGCAGTCCCTTATTTAGTCGTGCGAATTCCGCCTCGTCGAATTCTCCTTCCAACGAAGTTTCAACCCAAAACGCGGCTATCTTCTCTAACGGTGGTAGCGAGGCGTTCGCCGAAAGTTGGCCAAATACCGCAATTAATAGAGCTAGGCCTATGCCGAGATAGAAGCTGGCTGCTGAAACCAAAATCGGAAGAGACTCATCGGCTCGTACATTTGAAAGAGACGCCAATCCGCCTGCATTCAGGGCAAGCAAGCTCGCCATCAACCACTTGAACGATGAGGCGTGCTGCTCCAGAATGATATTCTGGCCCCGCTGCGTTGAGCTTAGCTGCAATTCCGCGAGGCGCGAGATGATGTTATCAGAGTCTCTTGCTTGATCGCTCATTTGGCTGCCCTTTTCAGCGAGAGCCGGACTAGTGCGTCCAGACTAGCATCCACGCCCAGCTCTTCGCTCGCCGCGGCGACGGCGGCGCTGGCTTCGCCGGGTTTGAAGCCGAGGCCGGTGAGGGCGGTTACGGCATCGCCGAGCGGGCCGGCGGCCGGGACGGCCGCGGGACCGGTGCCGGCGATCCCGCCCAGTGCGCCCGCCTTGTCCTTCAGTTCATGCGCGATGCGTTGTGCGAGCTTCGGCCCGACGCCGTTGGCGCGCGCGATCATCGCGCTGTCGCCGCTGGCGAGTGCGCGCTGCAGGTCGGCGACTTCGAGCGCAGAGAGGATCGCGAGCGCGACCTTCGCGCCGACGCCCTGGACGCTGGTGAGCAGGCGGAACCAGTCGCGTTCCTCGGCGCGGGCGAAGCCGAGCAGGCGCAGGAAATCCTCGCCCACCAGCATTTCGGTGTGGACGGTGACATCGCCGCCGACCGGGCCGAGCGCGTCGAGCGTGCGCGCCGATGCCTCGACCAGATAGCCGACGCCGCCGACGTCGATCACCGCATGGCCTGCGCCGCTTGAATCGAGCCGTCCGGTGAGTTTTGCGATCATGGCGATGTGCTAGCGCGGTAGGAATGAAAAGGGAACAGATTTGGTTCACGCGAAGACGCGAAGGCGGGAAGATGTTGCATTTGCCGCAAAGCGGCATTCATCGTCGGGTGGTGCGCGATGACGCGGCGTCAAGGAGAAAGGGGCCTGACGGTCCGAGCCAGCCTCTTCGCGCCTTCGCGTCTTCGCGTGAACCCTTCAAATACGCGGCCGGTGGTTCGCGTGGCAGATCGCGACCGCCAGCGCGTCGGCCGCGTCGGCGCCCGCGACCTTCGCGCCCGGCAGCAGGATACGCAGCATCGCCTGCACCTGCTCCTTCGCCGCGCCGCCGGTTCCGACGATGGCTTTTTTGACCAGGCGCGGCGCATATTCGGCGACGGTCAGCCCGCCCCGCGCGCAGCCGAGCAGGACGACGCCGCGCGCGTGCGCGAGCTTCAGCGTCGATTGCGGATTGTCGTTGACGAAGATTTCCTCGACCGCCGCGCAGGCGGGGGCGTGATCGGCGATCACGGCCGCGAGCGCGGTATCGAGATATGCCAGCCGGTCGGGCAGGGGGGCCTTTGCGTCGGTCTTGATCTGCCCGTTGGCGATGTGGCTGATCCGGCTGCCCTCGACGCGGATAACGCCCCAGCCGGTACAGCTGAGCG
>OFTY01000374.1_pt1 | contig 34741 bp, 31 predicted proteins | sample 1775061 | NCBI WGS metagenome assembly OFTY01 (sample SAMN08195773, study PRJEB24354) | sludge metagenome | isolation source: sludge from phenol fed wastewater aerobic bioreactor B | place: India: Nagpur | collected 2016-09-16 | reverse complement strand
AAGCGTCCACTCGGCGTTGCAAATGCTCGCCGTAGCCCGCGCTACGGCTGCGCTTTGCGCCTTGATTGGGCGCTTTTTGGCGGCCTGCTCGGACGCGCCCGATTCATTCACAACTTCTGAGCGATGTCGGACTCATTCCCGCTCGATCTTGGCGTGGCCGCGCCGCGCATCTTCGTTGCCGGCCACCGCGGCATGGTGGGCAGCGCCGTCGTTCGGGCACTGCGCGCCGCGGGGGTGCGCGACGAGGCCATCCTCACCCGCAGCCATGCCGAACTCGACCTCACCCGCCAGCAGGCGGTCGAGGACTTCTTCGCCGCCGAGCGGCCCGACGCCGTGGTGCTCGCGGCCGCGCGCGTGGGCGGCATCCATGCCAACGACAGCTACCCGGCGGATTTCATTGCCGACAACCTCGCCATCGCGCTGCACGTGATCGCCGCCGCGCACCGTTTCGGCGTGCGTCGCCTGCTGTTCCTGGGGTCGAGCTGCATCTACCCGCGCCTGGCACCGCAGCCCATGACCGAAGACGCCCTGCTCACCGGGCCGCTGGAGCCCACCAACGAGCCCTATGCCATCGCCAAGATCGCGGGCATCAAGCTCTGCGAGAGCTACCGCCGACAGCACGGATGCGACTTCCGCAGCGTCATGCCCACCAACCTCTACGGCCCGGGCGACAACTACCACCCCGAGAACTCCCATGTGGTGCCCGCGCTCATCCGCCGCTTCCACGAGGCCAGGCGCGCCGGCGCGCGCAGCGTGACGCTCTGGGGCACCGGCACGCCGCGGCGCGAGTTCCTGCACGTGGACGACATGGCCGCCGCCTGCCTGCACGTGCTGGCGCTGCCCGAGGCCGTCTACACCGCCGCCACACGGCCGCAGCAAGGCCACCTCAACGTCGGCAGCGGCAGCGACGTCACCATTGCCGAACTCGCGCAGGCCATTGCGCGCGTCGTCGGCTTCGAGGGCGAACTGGTGTTCGACCCCACCCGCCCCGACGGCGCTCCGCGCAAGCTCATGGACAGCAGCCGCCTGCGCGCCCTGGGCTGGGCGCCGCGCATCGGCCTCGAAGAGGGCCTGCGCCACGCCTATCAGGATTTCCTCAGCACCTCCGTCTCACCCACGTCATGAACGTCACCATCATCGGCACCGGCTACGTCGGCCTCGTCACCGGAACCTGTCTTGCCGACATCGGCAACAGCGTGTGCTGCCTTGACATCGATCAGCGCAAGATCGACATCCTCAATGCCGGTGGCGTGCCCATCCACGAGCCCGGCCTCAAGGAACTCATCGCCGCCAGCGTGGACGCCGGCCGCCTGCAGTTCACCACCGACGTGGCCGCCGCGGTCGCCCATGGCGACGTGGTGTTCATCGCCGTGGGCACGCCGCCCGACGAGGATGGCAGCGCCGACCTGCAATACGTGCTCGCCGCCGCGCGCAGCATTGCGCAGCACATGCAGGGCTTCAAGGTCATCGTGGACAAATCCACCGTTCCCGTGGGCACCGCCGACAAGGTGCGCGCCGCCGTGCACGAGACGCTGGCCGCGCGCGGCACGCCCGATCTGCCGTTCAGCGTGGTGAGCAACCCCGAATTCCTCAAGGAAGGCGCGGCGGTGGAGGACTTCATGCGCCCGGACCGCATCGTGCTCGGCGTGGACGACACGCCCGAGGGCCAGCGCGCGCTGGCGCTCATGCGCCAGCTCTATGCGCCGTTCAACCGCAACCACGAGCGCACCCGCGTCATGGATGTGAAGAGCGCCGAGTTCACCAAGTACGCCGCCAACGCCATGCTGGCCACGCGCATCAGCTTCATGAACGAACTGGCCAATCTGGCCGACAAGGTCGGCGCCGACATCGAACTGGTGCGCCAGGGCATCGGCTCGGATCCGCGCATCGGCTACAGCTTCCTCTACGCGGGCACCGGCTACGGCGGCAGTTGCTTTCCCAAGGACGTGCAGGCGCTGGTGCGCACCGCGCGGGAATACGGGCAGCAGCTGCGCGTGCTCGAGGCGGTGGAGGCGGTCAACGAAGAGCAGAAATTCGTCGTCGTCAACAAGGTCTTTGCGCGCCATGGGCGTGACCTGCGCGGCAAGCGCTTCGCCGTCTGGGGCCTGGCCTTCAAGCCCAACACCGACGACATGCGCGAGGCGCCCAGCCGCGTGCTCATCTCGGCCCTGGTGCGCGCCGGCGCCGAGGTTTGCGCGCACGACCCCGTGGCCGTCGACGAGGCGCGCCGTGTGCTCGCGCTCGACTGTGCCGATGCGCCCGAACTGCTGCAGCGCATCCACTTCGCCGAGCGGCCGCTCGATGCGCTCTCGGGCGCGGACGCGCTGGTCGTCATGACCGAGTGGAAGCTCTACCGCAGCCCCAACTTCGCCGCGATGAAGGCGGCGCTGAAGTCGCCCGTGGTGTTCGACGGCCGCAACGTCTGGGAGCCCGATCTCATGGCCGCACAGGGCTTCGACTACAGCGGCATCGGCCGCAACAGCCGCGCCGCTGCCGCCCACTGACCTGCCTGCCCACCGACGAGCCCCGCCATGCGCCACTACAACCCCATCCAACGCATCCTCGTCACCGGCGGCGCCGGCTTTCTCGGCAGCCACCTCTGCGAGCGCCTGCTCGCCGACGGTCACGAGGTGCTCTGCGCCGACAACTTCTTCACTGGCACCAAGGCCAACGTCGCGCACCTGCTGGACCACCCGCGCTTCGAGCTGATGCGCCACGACGTGACCTTTCCGCTTTACGTGGAGGTGGACCAGATCTACAACCTCGCCTGCCCGGCCAGCCCCATCCACTACCAGCACGACCCGGTGCAGACCACCAAGACCAGCGTGCATGGCGCCATCAACATGCTGGGCCTGGCCAAGCGGCTGCGCGCGAAGATCTTTCAGGCCAGCACCTCCGAGGTCTATGGCGACCCCGCCGTGCACCCGCAGGTCGAGAGCTACTGGGGCAACGTCAACCCCATCGGCCTGCGCAGCTGCTACGACGAAGGCAAGCGCTGCGCCGAGACCCTGTTCTTCGACTACCACCGCCAGCACAGGCTGCAGATCAAGGTGGCGCGCATCTTCAACACCTACGGTCCGCGCATGCACCCCAACGACGGCCGCGTGGTGAGCAACTTCATCGTGCAGGCGCTCAAGGGCGAGGACATCACCATCTACGGCGAAGGCCAGCAGACCCGCAGCTTCTGCTTCGTGAGCGATCTCATCGAGGGCTTCGTGCGCCTGATGGATTCGCCCCCCGAGGTGACGGGCCCCATCAACCTCGGCAACCCGGGCGAATTCACCATCCGCGAACTCGCCGAAATGGTGCTCGAACTCACCGGCAGCCGCTCGCGTCTGGTGTTCCAGCCGCTGCCGCCCGACGACCCCACCCAGCGTCGGCCCGACATCCGCCTCGCGCAGGAAAAGCTCGGCTGGGCGCCCACCGTGCCGCTGCGCGAAGGCCTGCTGCACACCATCGGCTACTTCGACCGGCTGCTCAGCGACGGCGCGGGTGCCTGAAGCGGGCGCCCCGGCGTCCGTGACCACCCCGTTGCCCAGGATTTTGAGGTTTTCCACCGGAACCCCAGCGCGAAACGGTCAGGTTGTGCTATCAAAATGATACTTTACCGTTCGTTGCCCCGCGGTTGAACTTCCTCCCATGTGTGGCATCGCTGGCCTGTTCGCCTACCACCCCGCGGCCCCCGCGGTCGACCGCGCCGCCCTGCAGCGGACGAGCGCGCACATGGCCGCGCGCGGGCCCGATGCGCAGGGCGAGTGGGTGGCCGCGGACGACCGGGTCGCCCTGGCCCACCGGCGGCTGGCCATCATCGACCTGAGCCCCGGCGGCGCGCAGCCCATGGCCAGTGCGGACGGGCAACTGGTCATCAGCTTCAACGGCGAGATCTACAACCACCGCGAGCTGCGCGCCGCGCTCGAGCGCGAGGGCGCCGTGTTCCGCAGCCACAGCGACACCGAAGTGCTGCTGCAGCTCTACGCGCGCAAGGGCCGCGCCATGCTGCCGCTGCTGCGCGGCATGTTCGCCTTTGCCTTGTGGGACGGCCGCTCGCGCAGCCTGCTGCTCGCGCGCGACGCCTTCGGCATCAAGCCGCTTTACGTCGCGGACGACGGGCGCACGCTGCGCCTGGCCTCGCAGGTCAAGGCCCTGCTGGCCGCCGGCGGCATCGACACCGCGCCCGAGCCCGCCGGCCATGCGGGCTTTTTCCTCTGGGGCAGCGTGCCCGAGCCCTACACCCTCTACCGCGGCATTCGCAGCCTGCCGGCCGGCCACAGCCAGGTCGTTGACGCGCGCGGCCCGCAGCCGCCCGAGGCCTTCGGTGGCCGCATCGAGGAGCGGCTCGCGGCCGCCGCAGCCAAAGCTGCGCGCGGCAGCCGCGCCGACGCCCTGGCCGCCATCACCGCGGCCTTGCGCGACAGCGTGCGCGCCCACCAGGTGGCCGACGTGCCCGTGGGCGTGTTTCTCTCCTCCGGCCTCGACTCCGCCCTGCTGGCCGCGCTGGCCGCGCCCACGCCCGACGCCGCCGCTTCGGTGCAGACGCTCACGCTCGCGTTTGCCGAATTCGCCGGCCAGCCGCAGGACGAGGCGCCGCTGGCCGAGCGCCTGGCCGCGCAGCTCGGCACCCGGCACGCCACGGTCCGCATCGACCGCCGCGCCTTCGAAGCGGACTTCGACGCGCTGCTCGCCGCCATGGACCAGCCCAGCATCGACGGCGTGAACACCTGGTTCGTGGCCAAGGCCGCTGCCGCGCACGGCCTCAAGGTCGCGCTCTCCGGCCTGGGGGGTGACGAACTGTTCGCCAGCTACCCGAGCTTTGCCGACCTGCCGCGGCTGCAGCGCGCCGCGCGGCCTTTTGCCGCGCTGCCCGGCCTCGGCGCGGGGCTGCGCCGCCTCGCCGCGCCCGTGGCGGGTGCCCTCACCTCGCCCAAGTACGCCGGTGTCGCCGAGTACGGCGGCACGCTGGGCGGCGCGTATCTGCTCCGGCGTGGCCTCTTCATGCCCTGGGAACTGCCCCAGGTGCTGCCGCGCGAGATGGCCGAGCAGGGCTGGCGCGAGCTCGGCGCGCGCGCCGGCATCGACGCGCTCGGCCTGAACCTGCGCCCCTCACGCCTGGCCGTCAGCGCACTGGAGATGCAGAACTACATGCGCCACCAACTGCTGCGCGACGCCGACTGGGCCAGCATGGCGCACTCGCTCGAGGTGCGCGTGCCCCTGGTCGACACGGTGCTGCTCGACGCGGTCGCTCCATGGCTCGCAGCCCACCCGGACCTCACCAAGCCCGAAGTCGTCGCCGCCGCAGCCCCCACGCTGCCCCGCGACCTGCTGCGCCGCCCCAAGACCGGCTTCACCGTCCCCGTGCGCGACTGGCTCGCCGGCAGCGCCCCGCACGGCCGCGGGCTGCGCGGCTGGGCGCGGATGATTCATGCGCGGCAGGCCAGTGGGGTGGGGGTGCCTGCATGAGGGCACCGCAGGTTCTCGTGTCCACGCTCGCAGCGCGCACTGGGGGCGTGCCCGCGATGCTGCGCTTCGCGCTCGACACCCTGCGCAGCGCGGGCCTCGAGCCCATCGTCGCGCACTACGAGCCCTACAGCCAGGCGCCGCAACTTTCGGTCCCTGCATGGGCCTTGGGGCGGCGGCGTCCGGCGAGTCAGGCCGCACCGCCCATGTTCGGCGCGCCCACCCACGCCGTCGGCGCCTGGTTGCCCGAACTCGAATTCACCCACTACCTCCCCACGCCCGCCTGGCGCCAGCTGATGGCCGGCTGCGATGCCTTCCTGGTCGTCAGCGGCAATGCTCTGGCGGCCACGGCCTTTGCGCGCACCGGCCGGCCGTACGTGGCCTGGGTCGCCACCGATTGGGAGGGCGATCGGCGTGACCGCGTGCGCAACTTCCCCTGGCCGCGCAGGCTGCTCGACCGCTGGGTGAATGCGCCCGTGATTCGGCGTCTGGAGCGCGAGCTGCTCGGCCGTGGTCACACGCTCGCGCTGAGCGAGCACACGGCGCGCTCGCTCGATGCGCTCACACCTGCGCCCTGCGTGCGGGGCACGCTGCCGATGCCGGTCGACGTCGAGCGCTTTCGGCCCGATCCGGCCGCGCGGGTTCCCGGTCGCATCGGCTTTTCCGGCCGCATCGACGACCCGCGCAAGAACATCGGCTTGCTGCTCGAGGCGTTCGCGCGTCTGCGCTCGCAGGGCCTGGGTACGTCGCTGCACCTCATCGGCGGCGCGCCCACGCCGGCGCTGGCGCAGGCGGCGCAGCGCCTAGGGATCGCCGAGCAGGTGGTTTTCGTGCCGCATCTGAGTCCCGACGAGCTGGCCCAGACGCTGCGCACGCTCGATGTCTTCGTGCTGCCGTCGCACCAGGAGGGCTTGTGCATTGCCGCGCTCGAGGCCATGGCCAGCGGCGTGCCCGTGGTGTCCACCCGCTGCGGCGGCCCGCAGGAGTACGTCATTCCTGGCCAGACCGGCGAACTCGTTGGATCTGACCCCGCGGAAATGGCCGAATCCATCGGCGCGCTGCTGCGCGAGCCGCAGCGTCGCCAGGCCCAGGGCGTGGCGGCCAGAGCGCTCATCGAGCGCCGATACACTTTGCAACGTTCACGCAGCACATTGCTTCAGGCATTGGCAACGACATTTCCCCATCTTCAAATGCACAGCCACGGAGGAAACCGCGCACCATGAAATCCATCCTCATCACCGGCGGCGCCGGCTTCATCGGCGTCAACAGTGCCCAGCACTTTGCATCCCAAGGCTGGCGCGTCACCGTGGTCGACAACCTCTCGCGCCGCGGCACCGAGGACAACCTGCACTGGCTGCAGGCCCAGGCCCCCATCGCGTTCGAGCGCGCCGACATCCGCGACGCCGCGGCCATGGAGCGCATCGTCGCCGCCGTGCGCCCCGACGTGCTGCTGCATCTGGCTGCGCAGGTGGCCGTGACCACCTCCGTCGTCAACCCGCGCGAAGACTTCGACATCAACGCCCTGGGCACCTTCAACATGCTCGAGGCGGTGCGGCTGCACAGCCCCGAGACCTTCTTCATCACCGCCTCGACCAACAAGGTCTACGGCAAGATGCACAACGTCCCCGTGGTCGAGCGCAATGGCCGCTACGAGTACGAACACCTGACCGATGGCGTCAGCGAGGACCAGCCGCTCGACTTCCACTCCCCCTACGGCTGCTCCAAGGGCGTCGCCGACCAGTACACGCTGGACTACGCGCGCATCTATGGTCTGCGCAGCACGGCGTTCCGGCAGAGCTGCATCTATGGCACCCGCCAGTTCGGCATCGAGGACCAGGGCTGGGTGGCCTGGTTCACCATTGCTGCCGTGCTCGGCAAACCCATTACCATTTACGGTGACGGCAAGCAGATTCGCGATGTGCTCCACGTCAAGGACCTGGTGCGCGCCTATGAAGCGGCGGCTGCGCGCCCTGACGAAGCCAGTGGCCAGGCCTTCAACATCGGCGGCGGGCCGGGCAACACCATGTCGCTGCTCGAACTGCTGGCCTACCTCAAGGACGAACTGCGCATCGACATCCCCCTGCGCTGGGACGACTGGCGCCCCGGCGACCAGCCCGTCTTCGTCTGCAACCTCGCCAAGGCCCGCGAGCGCCTGGGCTGGCAACCCCAGATCGGCGTACGCGAGGGGGTCAAAGACCTCGCCCAGTGGGTCAGCCAGAACCAAGCTCTGTTTGCCTGGCTTCAGTAGTCGCTGACAATCTCGTCATCATGGTGCAAACATCCGTATCGACGCCCCACGGGCCCGAGATCGAAGTCCGGCTTCGAGACGCGTTGGCGGCCTTTCCGGCCGTGGAGCTTGCGCTGGTTTTCGGATCGATTGCGGAGGGTCGCCAAAGGTTCGACAGTGATGTGGACGTCGCCGTCCAAGGTCCAAAGGCCTTTAGCGTCGCAGAGCGGGCCGACATCATCGCGGCGCTCGCCGCAGCAACCGGTCGCCCGGTCGATCTGATCGACCTGGCGACTGTGTCCGAACCCCTGCTTGGCCAGATCGTTCGACACGGCCGAAGGTTTCTGGGCGGCGATGACGCCCATGCACGCCTGATCAGCCGGCATCTTTTCGAAGAGGCCGACTTTATGCCCTACCGGCGGCGCATTCTTGCAGAGAGGCGCATGGCATGGACCGGGACGTAGTCGAGCAGAAGCTCGAATCGCTGAGGCGATGTGTACATCGCATACAAAGCCGCTGCCCAGCGGATGCCGACGTCCTCGCCAGGGATGCCGACCTGCAGGACATCGTGTCACTCAACCTCACGCGCGCCGTCCAGTTGTGCGTCGACATCGGGGCGCATTTGATTTCCGGTCTCGACGTGCCCGCACCGGGCACCATGGGAGAAACCTTTGACACCCTTGCCGCCGCAGGAATCCTCGACGCGCCGTTGGCGCAGCGGCTGCGCAAGGCGGTCGGTTTTCGCAACATCGCCGTTCACAACTATGAAGCCATCAACTGGCATGTCGTTCACGCCATCGCAACGGATCATCTTGCTGATTTCACCGACTTCGCCCGCGCTGTGGTCAGGCGATTGGAATGACGCAAGGTGCGCGCGACGCCCGTCGCGGCTCCCTTCATCCCTGAACGGACCCACCCCATGACGGACTCTTCAGCCGAGCGTGCCGAGGCGTTCTTCAGCCACGAGCACCTCACCGTCATCGAACCCCCGCGCGGCTGGCGCATGCTGGACTGGCGCGAACTCTGGGCTTACCGTGAACTGTTGTGGGTGCTGACGTTGCGCGACGTCAAGGTGCGCTACAAGCAAACCGTGCTGGGCGCAGCCTGGGCCATCATCCGGCCCTTCACCACCATGCTGATCTTCAGCATCGTCTTCGGTCACCTGGCCAGGATGCCCTCGGACGGCTACCCCTACCCGGTGTTCGTCTATGCGGGGTTGCTGCCCTGGACGTTCTTTGCAGCGGCCATCGGCGCCTCGGGGCAGTCGCTCGTGGGGTCGGCGCACCTGGTCAGCAAAGTGTATTTCCCGCGGCTCATCATCCCGCTGTCCTCCGTGGGGGCGGGGCTGGTGGACTTGTTGATCTCCACCGCCATCCTGTTGCTCATGATGCTGTGGTATGGCGTGGGCTGGTCGCTCAACCTGCTGGCCGCGCCGCTGCTGCTGGCGGGCGTGGTGTTCGTGGCGCTGGGTGTGGGCACGCTGCTGTCGGCGCTCACCGTGGCGTACCGGGACTTCACCCACGTCACCCCGTTTCTGGTGCAGATCTGGATGTACGTCACCCCGGTCATCTTTCCCGTCACCCTGGTGCCCGAGCGCTGGCGCTGGCTGCTCTACCTCAACCCCATGACCGGCCTGGTCGAGGGCTTCCGCTCGGCCTTCCTCGGCAAGCCCTTCGACCTGAGCGGCCTCGGCATCTCGCTGGCCATCGGCATCGCGCTGTTCGTCGCGGGCGTGGCCTATTTCGAAAAAGTCGAGCGGCGGTTTGCCGACATCATCTGAGCCTGCCGAACATGAGCATGCCCCCCGCCATCCGCGTCCAAGGCCTCTGGAAAGAGTACGTCGTCAACCACGCCCAGGAACGCCACGGCACGTTCTACGACCTGCTGGCCAGCGGCCTCAAGGCGCCGCTGCGCCGCCTGCGCCAGTTGGGCGGCGCCGTGCCGGAGCAGGAACGATTCTGGGCGCTGCGCGACGTGAGTTTCGACATCGCGCCGGGTGAGGTCGTCGGCGTCATCGGACGCAACGGCGCGGGCAAGAGCACCCTGTTGAAGATTCTTTCGCGCATCACCGCGCCCACCAAAGGCCGCATCGAAGTGCGCGGGCGCCTGGCCAGCCTGCTCGAGGTGGGCACCGGTTTTCACCCCGAGCTCTCAGGTCGCGAGAACATCTACCTCAACGGCGCCATCCTCGGCATGACGCGCGCCGAAGTGGCCCGCAAGTTCGACGAAATCGTCGCCTTCGCCGAGGTGGAAAAATTCATCGACACCCCGGTCAAACGCTATTCCAGCGGCATGTATGTGCGGCTGGCCTTTGCGGTGGCGGCGCATTTGGAGCCTGAAATCCTGGTGATCGACGAGGTCCTCGCCGTCGGCGACGCGAAATTTCAGAAGCGCTGCCTCGGAAAGATGCGGGACATTTCCACCCAAGGGCGGACGGTTTTGTTCGTGAGCCACAACATGTTGGCCGTGCAGCGGCTGTGCGATCGCGCGGTGTGGCTGGACGCGGGGCAGATTCGTGCCGATGGCGAGGTGGCCCTGGTGGTCGGCGACTACCTGCGCGACGGTACGGACGACCGGCGCGAGCGGTCGTGGCCCACGCCTGATACGGCGCCGGGCAACGAGCAGGTGGCCATCGCCCGGCTTGCGGTGGAACCCTTGACTCCGGATGGCGGCGGTGCCCTCACAGTGGCCACCGGCGCGCGGCTCATCGTGGAATACTGGAACCACGTGCCGTCCGCCGCATTGAATCTCAGCCTCCACATTTTCAGCAGCGACGACACCCTGGTGCTCAACGCCGTGCCACTGACCGAGCGGAACTGGTTCGGCAGGCCATTTCCGCAGGGTCGGTTCCGCTGCACCTGCGAACTGCCGCCTCACCTGCTCAACTCGGACAAATACCGGGTTGAACTGCTGGTGGTTCGGGACCAGGCCCAGATCATCTTCCGCGATGACTTTGCGCTCGGCTTCGAGGTGATGGACGTTCCGACCGACACGGCCTGGCACGGCCGCTTCCCCGGTGTCGTCCGGCCTCAGATTCACTGGACCACGGAGCAGCTCGCATGACCGACAAGCCCATTTTCGTCACCCAGCCGCATTTGCCGCCGCTGGCCGAGTTGTTGCCTTACCTCGAACGCATCTGGGCCAACCGGGTGCTGACCAACGGCGGGCCATTCCATTCGGAACTCGAGGCTCGGCTGTGCGAGTACCTGGGCGTTGAACATCTCAGTCTTTTCACCAACGGAACGATTGCCCTGGTAACGGCGTTGCAAGCCCTGCGCATCACAGGGGAAGTGATCACCACGCCGTTTTCCTTTGTCGCCACAGCGCACGCGCTCACATGGAACGGCATCCGGCCGGTGTTCGTCGATATCGACCCCGAAACCTTCAACCTCGACCCCACCCGCATCGAAGCTGCCATCACCCCGCAGACGACGGCCATCCTGCCCGTCCATGTATACGGCCGGCCGTGCGATGTCGATGCCATCGAGCGGATTGCCGACCTCTACAACTTGCGCGTGCTCTACGATGCTGCGCATGCATTTGGCGTGCGCTGCCACTGCGGCAGCGTACTCAGGCACGGCGATCTGTCCGTGCTGTCCTTCCATGCCACCAAGGTCTATAACACCTTCGAGGGCGGCGCCATCGCCTGCCGCGATGCGAGGATGAAGCAGCGCATCGATTACCTCAAGAACTTCGGCTTTGCCGATGAGGTCACCGTGGTGGCGCCTGGCATCAACGGCAAGATGAGCGAGTTCAACGCCGCGCTGGGGCTGGTGCAACTCGATCACCTCGCGCGCGCGCTCGAGCGTCGATCCGAAATCGACCAGACCTACCGTGCATCACTCGCCAATGTGCCGGGCATTTCGCTGCCGGTGCCGGTTGTCGCGGAGGCTTATAACTTTGCCTACTTCCCGGTTCTCGTCGGTGACGATCACCCGCTCGGGCGTGATGGCCTCTACCAACGCCTGCGTGAGTATGGAATCTTCGCCCGACGGTATTTTTATCCTCTCATTTCGGACTTTCCCATGTATCGGGGACTTCCGTCCGCTGCGCGGAGCAATCTGCCTGTTGCGCAGCGGGTGGCGCAACAGGTTTTGTGCCTTCCAATTTATCCGGGGCTGTCTGACGCAGACCTGGAGAGAATCATTGACGTCATCAGGTGTGCATGATGGGCCTGCTCAATGCCGCACAAATCGAAGCGATGGGATTCGCGCATGTCGGGCGAAACGTCCGGTTGTCAGACCGCGCCTCCTTCTATGGCGCCGAGCGAATCTCCATCGGTGACAACACGCGGATTGACGACTTTTGCGTTCTCTCCGCGGGCGAAGGGGGTATCGCAATCGGGGCGTACGTGCATATCGCGGTCTACTGCAGCCTCATCGGTGCGGCAGCCATCCGGCTGGCGGATTTTGCCGGCCTGTCGTCGAGGGTTGCCATCTACTCCAGCAATGATGATTACTCCGGCGCGTCCATGACCAATCCCACCGTCCCGATGCGCTTCAAGCATGTGACGGACGCCCCTGTGTCGCTCGGGCGCCATGTGATTGTCGGCTCGGGCAGCGTCATCTTGCCGGGCGTCGTTCTGCAGGATGGGGTGGCAATCGGTGCGCTGAGCCTGGTGAGGCGCAGTTGTGAGCCCTTCTCAATCTACGCTGGAAACCCGGCGCGGCGCATCGGCGAGCGCAAGCGCGACCTGCTTGCGCTGGAGCAGCAGTTGCTGCGGTCTCTGAGTCACGAGGCGGGCGATGACTGATCCGATGAGCCGGGTCATCGAAACCCGTTATGGGCCTGCGCCGACGCAGCCGCCGCTTGTCAGCGTGCTGATGATCACCTACAACCACGAGGCGTTCATCCGCGAGGCGATCGAGAGTGTGTTCGCACAGGTCCTCGACTTTCCGGTTGAATTGGTCATCGGCGAAGACTTTTCGACGGATTCCACGCGAACGCTGATTCAAGCCGTCTGTGCGGACGCACCCATCACGGTTCGGCTGTTGACCAGCGATCGCAATGTGGGCATGAACAGGAATTTCGCTCGGACATTCTCTGCATGCCGGGGCCAATACATTGCGTTGCTGGAGGGGGACGACTATTGGCTGGACCCTTCCAAGCTCGCTGTGCAGGTAAGCTACCTGAGGGCGAACGAAGATGTCGCCCTCGTGGCGCATCGGGCTTTGCGCGTCTTCGAAAAATCGGTGGACAGCACCGTGCGGTCTCGATGGCCTCATGAGGTAATTCCCGCCAACGAGATCGGAGAGCTCTCGCTGTCGCAGATCGTCGGATTTCGCTTCATGATTCCCACTGCTTCCGTTTTATTCAAGCGCCGCATCATTGACCCGATCGATGAATGGGTCTATGGCTTGCCTTTTGCAGATATTTTCATTTCGTGTAAGGCAGCTATGGTGGGAAAGGTCGTTCTACTGGATTTTATAGGTAGCGTCTATCGCGTTGGAACGCACGGAGAAACTGGTCGCCCTGGCTCAAACGAACGCTTTGCAAATGGACAGACTGCACTGTTGCTTCGCCTTTTACCATCGGCGGCTGACGACCAAAGAGACGCGTTGCTGGATGGCTTGCAGCAGAACGTCTATGGAAGATGTGATGAGGTCGACCGGGCGAGTGGCTCTCGCTTCGAAGCCATACGCCTCCTCAGCCATCTGGCGATTACTCAACTCCGGTTCGGGAGGGTGCCTGCTGGAAGGACTTTCCGTTGGCTGCTGCGTCTCTTGTTAAAGGGATCGCTCGGTCCGCGGCCGCCGCATGCCACTTTTCAAGGGTAAGCCGTCAGGACTTTTCATGGAGGCGATCGCCATAGTCCGCACCGAAGATTGCGCGGGATGAGCCCCCCGACATTGCCTACGGTTCTGTTTGTTACCCCCTCCGCCTACCCCCTCGGTGGCGTTGCGGTCTGGCTTGACTATCTCGCGCCCGCTCTATTCGCGCATGGCTGGCGGGCCAAGGTGGGGCTGGTCGCAGGGCGCTGGCATGACGTGGGGGCGTATGGGGCGGCCTACCCCGGACTTGAGGCGCTTGCCATCGAGAATCCCACTGGCAGCGCCGAAGGGCGCATCCGCGCGATTGCGGACACGCTTCGACGCGAGCGGCCCGACGTGGTGGTGGCCGTCAACATCGTGGACACCTATGCGGCCGTTCGGCGGGTGCGGCGCGAAGGGCAACCCATCAAGGCCGTGATGGCTTTGCATGGCATTGCGGCCGATCTGCTGGGTGATTTGCGGCGCGAAGCGCCGCTGGGACTCGATGCCGTCGTTGCCACTAACCATCTCGCTTGCCGCTTGTGCGTGGAGCACGCCGGTGTGCCCCCGAAACGGGTGCTGTATGCGCCCTACGGGGTGGATGTCGATGCTTTTGGAGCGGTTCAACGCACGGCGCGAGAGGGCCCGCTGCGTATCGTGTGGGTTGGGCGCCTGGAGCAGGACCAGAAGCGGGTGCACGATCTTTCGGCCATCCTTGCCGCACTGGACGCGCGAGGCGTGGACTATCGGCTGCGCATCGTGGGTGACGGGCCGGAGCGCTCCGCGCTCTCCGCCGTCTTGGCCCCGTGGCTCGAGCGTGGACGCGCGGAACTCATCGGCGCCTTGCCGCCTGCTGCCCTGGCGGCCAAGGTGTATGCGCACGCCGACGTGCTGCTCATCACATCGTCATGGGAGACCGGGCCCATTGTTGCCTGGGAGGCGATGGCCGCAGGGGTAGCGGTCGTCTCCAGTCGTTATGTTGGCAGGGGTCTCGAGGGCGCCTTGCGAGAGGGCCACAATAGCTTACTGTTCCCCATCGGCAGTGCGGACGAGGCAGCAGAGATGCTGGCCCAACTGGCGGCAGACGAAGCCCTGCGTACCCGCCTTGCCGATGCTGGACGCGCCCTCGTGCGGGAGCGCTACAGCGTCGCAGCATCCGTCCGGTCGTGGGCGCAGGCCCTGGATGCGGTCATGGCGATGCCAACGGTCGATGCGAGACCTGACGTTGAACGTTGGCCCGCAGCGGCCGGGCGGCTGGATCGCTGGCTGGGCGTCGGGCGCGCCGAGACGGTTCGCCGCATGCTGGGGCGACGTCATGTCCACGCGGGGCCGGGGGGGGAGTGGCCGCATACGGCATCCGAGATCGAAGACGAGCCGCGCCTGCTCCGCCATGCGGCACAACTGGATGCCGAGCAGCCATGAAGCCACGGATCGCACACTTTCTTCTGATTCCCGAACTCGCGCATTCGCCCCCGAACGACGCGGCGGTGTCCGCTTGGCTGGACCTCGGATTCGACGTCGACCTGTATGCGCCCGGGGGGCGGTTCGACGTTTCGCGCTATGGGCCGCGAGTCCGGCCCTGCGTGGCCGAGTATGGCTACCGGTGGATTGTTCGAAACCTGATAGCCGCTCGATGGTTGGACTACGCCGCCTTCTCCGGCACCACCGAAGACCCGATGGCGGTGGCGGGGCTGCTCGGGCGGGTGTACCGGCGCCCGGTCGTCACTTTTGCCGACGAGATCAAGTCCGGCAGCTACGCCGGTGATCGTTCGCGCCGTTGGAAGGCGTGGTGCCGCGCGGGGATGCGCGCTTCTGCGCTCACGATCGTCAACGAGGAGGAGCGATTGCCCTTGCAGAGGGCGTATGCAGGGCTGGACCCAGACGCTCGAATGCTCGTCTACCCAGGGTGCTTTCGTCAGCCACCCACGGCGGGTGACCGCCACGCACTCCGGGCTGCCCGTGGCTTTCCGGCTGATGCCTTGTTGCTTTGCTATTCCGGCGTCATGAACCACGGCAACGGCGGCCTGTGGATGGCCGAGGCTTTGCGGGCCTGTCCCGATTTGTGGGTTTGGGGGCAAATCGTCAATCTCGACCCGCTGACCCGCGGATTGCTCGAACGCCTGCAGGGCAGCGAGCGCCTGGTGCTGGAGCGCGAGCGGCTGTCCTGGCAGGACGCGTGGGCGTCCATGGCTGCGGCTGACATCGGCATGGTGGTCTATCTGCAGGACGCGCCGCAGTACCGCCACATGGGCATCGCCTCCAACCGCCTGTGCATGTTCCTCGCGATGGGTGTGCCGGTGATTGCCAGCCGACAGCCGAGTTTCGAGTTCATCGAGCGGTACGACTGTGGCGTGCTGGCGGACGGGCCCGAGGCGATGGCCGCGGCTGTGGAGCGCATCAGCCAGCGCCTGCCGCAGATGCGCGCCAATGCGCTCACCTGCGCGCGCGAGTACATCCGAGCGGGCGAGCGTTGGGTGAAACTCCGCGATGCCTTAAAAGAGATGATGCGATGAACCGCGATTTGGACGCGGTTGTAGTTCTTACTGCGACCATTAGCCCTGGGGATGTCATATATTGTGATCGGAACCTCGTTGCGCAACGGCTTAAAGATTATCTACATGCTTTTAAGTTCTGGTTAGGTGAGCCTTTTGTCAAGAAGCTGGTATTCGTGGAGAATTCTGGTTTCGATCTGGAATATTTTAAAGACAGCGTTAAACGCCATCCCGGGGCGTCGGCGAAAAAGTGGAGATCCTGGGTTTTCAGCAGCCTCCATTTGATCGTAATTTAGGGAAAAGTTATGGAGAGATGCTGATCTTGCAGCACGCGATCAGGCACTCGAAGCTGGTAGCCAATAGTGAGGTCATCTTGAAGGGCACTGGTCGTTATGTGCCAACAAACTTTTTTAAGGTTTGGCCGCAATTGAGTGCGATTGGAGATGTCGACATCATTGCTAATTTTTATCAATTTCCAGCCGTGGCGGATTCGCGGTTTTTTTTGGCAAAGCCGGATATTTTTGAGGAATTCCTCTTCCCGTTGATCGAAAAGATCAATGACGGCAAAGGATATTACTTTGAACATGCATTGGCCGAGGCTATCCAAAACACCGTGGCCTCTGGAAGGCGGTGGAGATCATTTCCCGGGGGGGGATTTCTGGTTGATGGCGTACAGGGTTCCACCAACACGGTCTACGCGTATCCGCATTGGAAGCGGTATGCCTACCGGGCCATTGCGAGTCTGCGCAACGGCGTGCCATTTCGATGGCGTCTGGGGGCGCCCGTCGCCCGGCACCGTGAGAAGCCGGACTGAGCGATCCCATGGACCAAAGATTTGCGGGTCAGCTGTCAAGCTTGCGCGGTATTCGACTAGTCGTGGGGGTTCTGCTGTTCGACGTCCGCCGTTACTTGACCTCGCTTCGCTCTGAGCCAAGCGGTTGGTTGCGTGTACGCAACCGCGCCGAGCGGCTCGAGCCCGCGCCCGACGGCAGCGGTTACCGCTGCCTCTGGCAATGGACCAGCGACCTGCACGCGCCCAAGCATGTTCCGGCGCTCGGCCGATGGCTGATGCGCCGTGCGCTGGACGACCATCCCATCGTTCTGGCCGATGCGCCACAGGCCACGTCAAGCGCGCCGCCGCAGATCAGCTTCCTGATCGGTCACCGCGGCATGGCGCGGCTGCCGCACCTGCTCATGACGCTGCGCAGTATCGCGGCGCAGTGGGGCGTGGCGGTGGAATGCATCGTCATCGAGCAGGACGTGGTCAGCCAGCTTCGCCCGCATCTGCCCGCGTGGGTGCGGCTGGTGCACACCCCGCCGCCCGCGCCGGACATGCCGTATTGCCGGGCATGGACCTTCAACATCGGCGCGCAGCACGCCCGTGCCGACGTGCTCGTTCTGCACGACAACGATATGCCGGTGCCGGCCGACTATGCCGCGTGGATCCTGGCGCGCACCGCTCAGGGGTACGAAGTGCTCAACCCCAAGCGTTTCGTGTTTTATTTGAGCGAGGCCCACACCCAGGCGGTGTTCGCGGGCGGCGCGGATTGGCTGGACGCGCCCCCGGACGCCATCGTGCAGAACCTCGAAGGCGGCGGCAGCGTCGCCATCACCCGGGCGGCGTACGAAGCCATCGGTGGCCTGGACGAGAGTTTCATCGGCTGGGGCGGCGAAGACAACGAGTTCTGGGAGCGGGCCCAGACGCGCCGCGTCTGGCCCTGGGCGGGCCTGCCGTTGGTGCATCTGTGGCACGCAGCGCAGCCAGGCAAGCGCGATGCGACGTACCACACCGCGCAGCACTACCAGGCGCTCGCCCGCATCGACCCGCGCGAGCGCATCGCGCGCCTGCGCGCCATCGCACAGGGGCGTACGCATGGGCCGGCGGGGTGGGAAGGAGCTATCAAAAAAGATAGCGAAACTTCACCGGTTGGCGCTGGGGTAGGGAGGTAAAACGGTTGAAAACCTCCGCAGCCATGCCCTCGGGGCTCGTTGACATGCCCCTGGCGCCCCCCGCGGGCCGTGTCGCGGCCGAGCCCGCGGTGCGCGCGGACATCCAGGCCCTGCGGGGGTTGGCCATTGCGTTGGTGCTCCTGCACCACGCGCGGCTGTTGCCGGCGCTCAAGGCGGGGTACCTCGGGGTGGACGTGTTCTTCGTCGTCTCGGGCTACCTCATCACCGGCATCGTTGCACGCGGGCTGCGCGCGGGAACGTTCAGTTTCCGGGACTTTTACTGGCGCCGCGTCAAGCGCCTTCTGCCTGCGGCCTACCTGACCTTTGCGGCCTGCGTGCTGGCGGCTCCGGTGTTTCTCACCCAGCCCGAGATGCGCGATTTCGTGCGCCAGCTCATCGGCGCCGTGACCTTCACGGGCAATATCGCGCTGTGGTTGCAGACCGGCTATTTCGAGGGCGCGGCGCACCTCAAGCCGCTGCTGCATGTGTGGTCCCTCGCCATCGAAGAGCAGTACTACCTGCTGCTGCCGGCGGCGCTGGCATTCACGCCGCAGCGCTGGTGGAAGCCGCTGGCGCTGCTGGCTGTGGCCGCGAGCCTGGCACTGTGCCTGGCGTTGGTGGGGCCCAAACCGGGTGCGACGTTCTACCTGCTGCCCACGCGCGCCTGGGAGCTTGGGGTGGGCTCGCTGGGCGTGCTGGTGCTTGAAGGCAGCCGCGCGGGTGCCTGGCTTGCGCGTCTGTTCTGGCCGGCCCTGGCGGCTTTGCTGCTGGTGCCGTTCTTACCGACCGGCGCGCCGCACCCGGGGCTCGATGCGCTCATCGTCTGCACGGCCACGCTGATCGTCATCCTGCGGCGGCACCCAAGCGCCCAGGGCGCGCGGTGGCTGCGCCCGCTGGTGGGCCTGGGCGATATTTCGTATTCGCTGTACCTCGTGCACTGGCCGCTGCTGGCGTTTGCGGCCAATGCGTGGGTGTCGCCCGTGCCGGGGTGGGTGCGCCTGGGTCTGGTGGTGTTCGCGGTGCTGCTGGCCGCAGCGATGTACCGCTGGGTCGAGCAGCCGGCGCGGCGCGCGGCCTGGGGGCCGACGGGATGGCATGTTGCGTTGGTGGCGACCGCTTCGCTCGGGTTGGTGCTGTCGGCCTTCGTGGTGGCGGCGGTTCAGCGCCCGTCATCCGGGGTGGATTTCGCTCAGGTCCGGCAGGCGAATTTCGGGTTGAACCCGGCGTGTGAGTCCAGCGATGTTTTCCGGCCGCGGCCAGAGTGCAGGACGAGCGAGCAGCCAACCCTTTTGCTCTGGGGCGACTCCTACGCGATGCAATGGGGACAGGGGCTGGCGGACAGGGTGAAGGGGGGTGTGATGCAGGCAACACGCAGCAGCTGCGGCCCACTGCGCTGGCTCTCGTTTTACAAGACAAATGACGGCTGGTACAACCGGGCGTGGGCGACGGAATGTATTCGTTTCAATGACGACATACTGGCCCATCTTTCCACGCTTGTTTCGACGCAAACGGTAGTGCTGGGAACGCTGGGTGGACAGTATCTGGCCAGTCCGGTCGTGAGACGACTCCCAGACGGTACGGAAGCCGAAGGGCGCGGTGATGTTGACTTAGCGGTCAGGGCGATGACGGCGATGGTGACCGCTGTGCGCGCCTTGGGTAAGCGAGTTGTATTAATTGCACCGCCCCCATCTGCCTCCGGCATCGACATCGGCCGCTGTCTCGAACTGCGCGCGGCTGGCAAGCTGGTTCTCGGAGCGGATCGGCCCAACTGTTCGATCGACGAAGCCAAGTACCGCGCGCAGGCTGCTCCCGTGCACGCGCTGCTGCGTCGCGTTTCGCGCGAGGCCGACGTGCCCATCTTCTGGCCCGACGAGTTCCTGTGCCATAACGGCACCTGCATCGTCGAGCTCGATGGCATCCCGCTGTACCGTGACACCGGCCACCTCAGCGTCGCGGGTTCGCGCCTGCTGGGTGAACGCTGGCACCTGGCGCAGCGGTTGGAAGCGATGGCTCGGTAATGCTATGAAATCAATAACAAACACGCACCATTTCGCGCTGGAGAACGGGTGTTTCGATCGGCCACTGGCCTTTCAATGGCATCGAAGGACTCCAAATCCGACCCATCGCGTTCGCGGGTTGGCCCGATGACACCCAACCTCGTCAGCACCATCATCCCTGTCTACAACCGTCCGGCGCGGTTGCGCGAGGCCGTGGCCAGTGTGCTCGCGCAGGACTGGCGCCCGATCGAGATCCTGATCGTCGACGACGGCTCCACCGATGAGGGCGCAACGCTCGCGGTGGCCCATGCCTTGGCGGCTGAACATCCGCAGATCATCCGCGTCCTCTCCCAACCCAATGGGGGCCCGGGCGCAGCCCGCGAACTCGGGCGCCAGCATGCGCAAGGCGAGTTCATTCAATACCTCGACAGCGACGACCTGCTGTTGCCGGGCAAGTTCAGCGCGCAGATTCAGGGTCTGCGCGACGACGGGCAGGCGGGCATCTCGTACGGCCTGACGCTTCAGCGTGACCTCGCCACCGGGCAGGAACGTCCTACACACGGCACCGACGTTTCACGAGAAGAGATCTTGCCGACTCTGTGGGCCGAGCGCATCTGGCCCACGCTCACGCCGCTTTACCGCCGCAGCGTCACCGACGCCATCGGCCCGTGGAAGCCGCGCCGCATCCTCGAGGACTGGGACTATGACCTGCGGGCGGGCCTGCTGGGGGTCCGCCTGCACTATGCCCCGCAGCCCGTCGCCATCGTCCGGATGCACGGAAAGGACCACGCCGGACTGGCATGGCAACGCGACCCACGCGCTCTGGCGGACCGCGTGCAGGCCTACCTCGACGTGGCTGCCCTGGCTCGTGAGGCTGAGGTGCCGCGTGAGACACCTGAGATGACGCGGCTGGGCCGCACGCTGTTCTGGATGGCCCGCGAAGCCGGGGCCCTCGGTCTGCCGCACGAAGCCCGGGCCTTGTTTCACGAGGCGCGGCACATCCTTGGGGATAATCCGCAACAGTCGGGCGGCCTGACGGCGTACCGCGTGGCAGCGGCGGTTCTGGGTTGGCGCCGCGCCGGCCGCCTCAGCCGGGCCATCGACCGACTGAGAAGCTCCTGAAATCTTCCGCTCCACATGTCAACCGATCACTCGGCCCCCGAAGTCTCCGTCGTCATGAGCGTCTACAACGGCGCCGACGCTTTGCCGCGCACGCTGCACAGCGTGCTGTCGCAAGAGGGGGCGGATTTCGAGTTCATCGTCATCGACGACGGCAGCACCGATGCATCCGGCCGCATCCTCGACGAGTGGGCGGCGAGCCACCCGCGCCTTCGCGTCATTCACCAGCAGAACACCGGCCTCACGCGTGCCCTCATCCGCGGGTGTGCCGAGGCACGCGGGGAGTTCATCGCCCGGCAGGATTGCGGTGACGTCTCGCTGCCCGGGAGGCTGGCGGCGCAGGTGGCGGTGTTGCGGGCAACGCCGAAGGCAGTGATGGTGGCCTGCGGCGCGCAGTTCCTCGGCCCGCGGGACGAGGTGCTGTACACGGCGATCACTTCCGGGCCAGAGTTGGAACGGGGATTGGCCAATCTGAACCTGCAGAGGCTGCAAGGACCTCCGCACCATGGCGCCACGCTGTTTCGACGGGAGGCCTATCAGAAGGCGGGTGGCTACCGAGCGCCCTTTGTCGTTGCTCAGGACATCGATTTGTGGCTGCGGCTCGTCGAAGTGGGGCGATGCGTGGGTCAGGAGACGGTGGGCTATGCGGCGCGGGTCGAAGTGGGCGGCATCAGCCATCGCCGGCGTGATGAGCAATTTCACTGGGGGCAGGTTGCGATCGACTGCGCGTTGGCTCGTCGTGCCGGGCACGACGATGCGGCGCTGCTTGAGGCAGCGGTCCAGCAAGCTCCTCAACGGGGTTCGGTGACCCGCCCGGACCCAGCCCGGGAGCGAGCACGTTTTCACTATTTCGTGGGCTCATGTCTGCGGTCGAGTGACCGGCAGGCGGCTCGCCGGTATTTCCGAAGCGCCATTCAGGATAGTCCCCGGCATCTACGTGCCTGGTTCCGATACTTGCTGGGATAGACGATGAAGCCCCCCGTGTTTGACCCTTCGTGGTCGGAAGAGGTCATGGCTCTGTACCGCCATGACATGCAGGAAATTTGGGATCGACGTCTGGCGCCCCACGTCTGGAACCAGTACCACAACCAACTGGACATCTACCTCGGGCTTGCCGGGGACCGGCCGCTGGATATCCTCGATGTCGGTTGTGCGCAGGGAACCTTGGCGCTGCTGCTCGCCGAGCGCGGGCACCGGGTCACTGCTGTAGATTTGCGCCAGGAATTCTTGACCTACGCGCAGTCGCGCCATACCCATGGCGATATTCGTTTTCGTCAGGCGAATGTTCTCGACGAAGATGTTGACGGCCAGTATGACCTGATTTTTGCCAATCAGATCGTTGAGCACCTCGTGTATCCCGAACGTCTCGTGGAAAGACTGAAGGCGCGCATGCGACCGGGAGGCCGTCTCGTGATGACGACACCGAACGGCGACTACTTGGTCAACAAGCTGCCGAGTTACCGCGAATTGGGCGATCCCCGACAGTGGGAGCATTTGCAGTTCACCGCCGATGGCGACGGGCATTTTTACGCCTACATCCGAGAGGAGCTCGAGGAGGTCTTCAGGCGCGTGGGTTTCGCCTCCGTTCAGGCTCGATTTTTCGAGACACCATTTGTCTCAGGTCACATGAAGCTGCGGTACGGGCACCCGTGGATACCGTCGGCGGCATTGCGGGCCGCGGATCGACTGGTTTTGTCGGTGCCTGGCTTGGCGCGACGTCTCGCTCACCAACTGATGGTCGTCGGTACCCTCTGAGCGGGAGAATGACGTTGATAGTAGGGGATGTCGTTGACGTTCTCGATGTCCTGTCCGATCGTTTTCGGGCCTGGACGTTGAGACTGCTGGGGGCTCGACTCGGAGAGAAGACGAGAATCGGCGCTCGGTGTGTGGTTCATCATGCGGCTGGGTTCAGCTGTGGTGCGCGCTGTCATTTCGAGCACGATGTGTTCATCAAGTTGACGTCTGACCACGCAACGGTGGATATGGGGCGGGAAGTTTTCGTCGGTCGTGGGGTGGAGTTTGATATCAGTCATGCACTGTCCATTGGCAGCCACACCTTGATCGCTCCGGGCTGTTTCATTACCGATCACAGCCATAAGCACGTTGCAGGCAGGACGATTGCGTCCCAAGGTTGTGAGGGGGCGCCGGTCTCCATCGGTTCCGACGTGTGGCTCGGGGCAAACGTGGTGGTTCTCGCGGGGGTGCACATTGCAGACGGCGCCGTTGTTGCTGCGGGCGCGGTGGTGCGAAGCAGCGTAGGACCGATGCAAATCGTGGCCGGTGTCCCTGCGCGAGTGGTTGGTCAACGCAACTGAAGTCATGTCCTCAATTGGCCTCACCATCGCCATCCCGACCTACCGCCGCGAGCGGGTGCTGGTGGAGACCATCGAGCACTTGCTCGCGCTGTCGTCACCGGCCGACGAAATCCTCGTGCTGGACCAGACCGAGCAGCACGAGGCCGAGACGGAACAGGCGCTCCAGCGTCTGGCCGACCGCGGTGCGATCCGGTGGGAGCGGCTACCCGAGCCTTCGATTCCGAAAGCCATGAACCAGGGGCTGCTGCGCGCGCGCCACGAGCTGGTGTTGTTCGTCGACGATGACGTCCGCCCTGAAGTTGCGTTGTTGGAGGCCCACCGAGTGGCTCACCTGCGCCATGGCAAGGCCATTGTCGCCGGCCGGGTGATCCAGCCGTGGCAGGAGGGCGTCGATTTTTCGAACGACCTGACCATTCACCTCGCCGGAACTCGCGCGGGGGAGATTGCGGAGTTCATCGGCTGCAACTTCTCGGTGCGCCGCAGCGCAGCGCTGTCCATCGGCGGCTTCGATGAGAACTTCGTGCGCGTGGCGTACCGGTTCGAAGCCGAGTTCGCACACCGCTTTCGCCGCAGTGGCGGGCGCATCTGGTTCGAGCCTGCAGCGTGTCTGCACCATCTCAAAGACGGTGCGGGCGGCACGCGCAGCTATGGGCACCACCTTACTACCTGGCGGCCCGACCACGCGGTGGGCGCCTATTACTTCAGTCTGCGGTCACGCCAGTGGGGCGAGTTGCTGTCCCGCCCCTGGCGCGCCGTGGCCACGCGCCACCACCTGCGCCATCCGTGGCAAATCATCGGGACCTGGCTGGCCGAGGCACGGGGGCTGGCGTGGGCGTGGCGCTTGTGGCGTTCAGGCCCGAAACTGGTCGACGCAAAGGCGGTTGGTGCCGCGGCTCTTACGGAGGCGCGCGCGTGACCGAGATCCTTCTGATGCTGGTGGCCTTTGCCGCGTTGCTGGCGTTCACGAACTGGCGCTGGGGCTTGTCCCTGTTCCTCGTCGCCGGCTTATTGCAGGACCCGGCGCGCAAGCTGGTGCCGGGCCAGCCGGTGTACTTCGTGCTGTTGGCCGGCGCGGTGTTCGGGGCGGCGTGGCTGGGCGCGGGCCTGTCACGGGTGCGGCTTGGGCCATCGGCCATGGAGGGCTGGCGGCGCTACATGGGTACACCGTTCGCCCTGTTCGTCGCCTTGGTGTTGCTGCAGGCCTTTCACTCGTATGCGCGGTTTGGCAGCGTGCAGATGACGGGCATTGGTTTGATGGTGTGGCTGGCGCCGGTGTTCGCGGTGGTGCTGGCGTATCAGTTCGCCGTGCGGCGCGGACTGCCGGCCCTGCGTCGGTGGATGAAGCTGTACGTGGTGCTGGCGTTGCTGGCCTTGTCGGGGGTGTATCTGCAGTACGAAGGCGTGGAGTGGCCCGTGCTGGGCGAGGTGGGCAAGGGCCTCACGATCTACGATGTGGGCACCGTGCTCAAGGCGTACTCCGGGTTCTTCCGCAGCTCCGAAATTGCAGCCTGGCACACGGCCACGGCGGCCGCGCTGCTGTTCATTCTTTTCACTGGCCGGCGCCTGAACTTCTTGCGCCTGCTGGCCGCTCTCGCGCTCATCGGGGTGCTGGTGGCCCTGGGCATCCTGACGGGGCGGCGCAAGATGTTGGTGGAGGTGGTGATATTCCTGAGCCTCTACTTCTTCCTGGTGGCATGGTTCCAGCGCGGTGCCCACCGGCTTGCGGTGGGCCTGGCGGTGGTGGGGCTGGCGGGGTGGTTCGCGGTGGTCGGGTTTGTGGACCCTGACCCCGGCGAGCGCCCGGACACCGCCAACTACCAACTTGCGCCGGGGGAACGCTACAAGGGCTATGCGGTTCGAGGCAGCACGGTGTTTCAGGATGCGCCGGAGCGCTTTTCGCAGTTGGGGGTGCGGCCGATTGCCTTCATCGTGGAACGGGCAGGCTGGATGGGAGCGGGTGTGGGCTCGGCAAGTCAGGGGGTGGCTTCGGATGAGGCGGCGGCTTTGAATCGCGGTGCAGCGGAGGGCGGCCTTGGCAAGATCACCCTTGAGTTGGGGGTGCCGGGCTTGTTGCTCGTGCTCTGGCTGTTCTGGTCGTTGGCTCGGTATGTGCGCGCGGCCTTGGCGGTGACCGTGCAACTGTCGCGACCGCATGCGCGGGTGGCGTTCGCACTCGTTGCCCTGTTGGCCGCGAAAGTGGCCTCTTTTTCGGTTGCGGCGCAGGCCTACAGCGACATTTTCATCCTGCTGCTGCTCGGCAGTTTCACGGGTTTCGTGCTGGCCATGCCGGTCATGGCGCGCAAGGCTTTGGCCGCGCGTGAAGCAGCCCAAGCCGAGCGGGCGGCGCTGCTGGCGCGGCAGGCTGCCCCGGCAGGCCTGCGACTTCCTGGACGCATGGCGTGACGCAGTCGGTCGATTTGAGAGCAGACACCCCCACCGGCTTGGCGACCAAACCGCGCGTGCTGTGGGTGGCGACCCACCCGATCCAATACCAGGTGCCGCTGTTTCAAGCGGTCGAGCGGGCCGGTGCACTTGATTTCGAGGTGGTGTACATCCAGCGGCCTGATGCGCGGCAGCAGGGCGCCGGCTTTGGTGTGGCGTTCGAGTGGGACATTCCGCTGCTCGAGGGGTACCGCTGGCGCATGGCCGATGGCGTGGCTGGCCGGGGCGGGTTGGAAGGCTTTGCCGCCACCTGGTTGCGACAACCGGTGCAACTGCTACGTCGCTTGCAGCCAGACGTTCTGGTCCTCACTGGCTGGCACGCCTTGCCGCTGGTGCAATTGCTGCTCGCTGCCCGTTGCCTCGGCATTCCGGTGGTGATGCGGGGTGAGGCCAATGCGCTGCGCAGACGAGCCTGGCGAGCGCGGGCGGCGCACCGGATGGTGTTGGCGATGTGTCGGGCCTTTCTTTGCATTGGCAAAGGCAACGAGGCGTTTTACCGAGGCTATGGCGTACAGCCGTCGCGGTTGTTCTCGGCCCCGTATTTCGTGGACAACGCGCGATTTCACGCAGCGGCCGAACAACTTGAGCTTGGCCGCGACGAGTTGCGTTCGCGCTGGGGCATTCGAAGAGATGCCGTGTGCTTTTTGTACGCGGGCAAGCTCGAGCCGAAGAAGCGGATCCTCGATCTGCTGGCCGCACTCGAACGGGCCTGCGCGCGCACCACGGCCCCGATGCATGTGCTGGTGGTCGGCACGGGGGCGCTCATGGACGAGGCGCGAGATTTTGTCGAGACCCGCAAGCTGCCGGTGCACTTTGCCGGTTTCCTGAACCAGACCGAAATGCCCGCCGCCTATGTGGCGGCTGATGCGCTGGTGCTGCCGTCGGACCATGGCGAAACCTGGGGGCTCGTGGTCAACGAGGCCATGGCCTGCGGCCGGCCGGCGCTGGTCAGTGACCGGGTTGGGTGCGGCCCGGATCTGATCATCCCGGGGCAAACCGGTGACACGTTCCCGTTTGGTGACGTCGACGCCCTGGCCCAGCGCCTGGCGGATTGGGCGCAGGACCCTGGCCGGCTCGGGGCGATGGGCACGCGTGCGCGTCAGCGGGTGACCGAGGGCTATTCGGTCGAGCGGGCGGTGGAGGGCTTGCACGCAGCGGTCCAGGCTGTGATCACGCGTGGGGCGCGGGGGCGTGCATGAGGGTGCTGCACGTCATTCCCTCGCTCTCCCTGGAGCACGGCGGCCCGACGCGGGCGCTGGCGATGATGGAGCGCGCGTTGACGGCCGAGGGGGTGACGGTGGAGACGGCCACGAGCGACGACGACGGGCCGCAGGGCCGCCTGAACCGGCCGCTTGCGGTGCCGGTGCCGGAGAACGGCGTTGTGCGGCGGTACTTCCCCCGCCGCACCGTTTTTTATAAAGCCAGCCCGGCGCTTGGCCGGTGGCTCGCGGACCATGTGCGTGACTATGACCTGGTGCACATCCACGCGCTGTTCTCGTACAGCAGCATCGCGGCGGCGCGCGCGGCGCGGCGCGCGGGTGTGCCCTATGTGCTGCGGCCGCTGGGCACCCTGGCCCGGTACGGCGTGACGCAGCGCAGGCCGTGGCTCAAGCGGGCGTCGCTGGTCTTGTTCGAAGGGCCCGCCCTGCGCGGGGCGGCAGCGGTTCATTTCACCAGCGAGGAGGAGCGCATCGAGGCCGAAGCCTGGGGCATTCCGATGCGCAGTCGGGTCTTGCCCCTGGGGGTGGAGCCGCTGGCCGCGACCGATGACACCCTGGTGCGGCGGCAATTTCCGGCGCTCGGCGAGGGGCCGTATCTGCTGTACCTGTCGCGGCTCGATCCAAAGAAAAACCTGGAGGGGCTGCTCGATGCCTGGGCGCTCGTGGCGCCGCAATGTCCGGCCGTGCAGTTGCTGGTCGCAGGGGGCGGCGAGCCGGGCTATGCGGCGGCGTTGCGCGCGCGCGCAGCCGCGCTGGGCGTGAGCACGCGGGTGGTGTGGCCGGGGCCGATCGACGGGGAGATCAAGGCCTCGGCCCTGGCGGGTGCGCAGGCGTTCGTGCTGCCGTCGTTCTCGGAGAACTTCGGCATCGCCGCGGCCGAGGCCTTGATGGCGGGCCTGCCGTGCGTGCTGGGGCGGGGTGTGGCGATTGCCGCGGAGGTCGAGGCGGCAGGCGCCGGGTGGGTGACGCTGCCGGATGCGCAGCACGTCGCCGAGGCGCTGCGGCAGGCGCTTGCGATGAACAGCGACCAGCGAACCGCGATGGCGAGGGCCGCGCGTGACCTGGCGGACCGCCGCTTCTCGGCGCAGGCCATGGGGCGGGGCCTGGTGGCCCTCTATCGGGAGATACTCGGCGTATGAAGCATGTGTTGGTCACCGGCGGCGCCGGGTACATCGGCAGCCACGCCTGCAAGGCGCTGGCTGCGGCTGGCTATGTGCCTGTCACGTTTGACAACCTGGTCTACGGACACCGCTGGGCGGTGCGCTGGGGGCCTTTCGTGCACGGGGATGTGCTGGACCGCGCCGCGCTGGACGCAGCCATGCGGGCGTGGCAGCCGGTGGCGGTGATGCATTTCGCGGCCTTTGCCTACGTGGGCGAGTCGGTCGACAACCCAGGGCGGTACTACCGGAACAACGTGGCGGGCAGCCTCAACCTGCTGGAAGCGATGCGCGACGCTCGCGTGCCTCATCTGGTGTTCTCGAGCACCTGTGCCACCTATGGCGTGCCGCGGGCGGTGCCGATTGCGGAAGACCATCCGCAGGCGCCCATCAACCCCTACGGTGCCTCCAAGCTCATGGTGGAGCGCATGCTGCAGGATTTCGACGCCGCGCACGGCCTGCGCTCGGTAAGCCTGCGCTACTTCAATGCCGCCGGCGCCGATCCCGAGGGCGAGACCGGTGAATCGCACGACCCCGAGACGCACCTGATTCCCCTGGTGCTCGACGCCGCAGCGGGCAGCCGACCCCACATCACCGTCTACGGCGACGACCATCCCACGCAGGATGGCACCTGCATTCGTGACTACATCCATGTGAGCGACCTCGCGCAAGCCCATGTGCTGTCCTTGCGAGCGCTGGAGGCCGGCGCCGCCACGACGGCTTACAACCTGGGCAACGGCCGCGGGTTTTCGGTGCGCGAGGTGATCGACGCCGCCCGCAGGGTGACCGGCTGCGACATCCCGGTCGTCATCGGCCCGCGGCGCGCGGGCGACCCGCCGGAACTGGTGGGGGACGCCACGCGCGCCCGATCCGAACTGGGCTGGGTGCCGCAGCATGCGGACCTGGACGAGATCGTCCGCACGGCGTGGCATTGGCATAACTACAAGAAATACTGATGCTCGAAAAGATTACTCCACTGATCCTCACATGCAATGAGGAGGTGAATATCGGTCGCGTGCTGGACAAACTGCGATGGGCGCGTGAAATTGTGGTAATCGACAGTTGTAGTACTGATCGCACAAAAGAAATTTGCGAAAAATTCGATAATGTACGCTTTATCGTCCGGCCGTTTGATAATCATGCCAACCAGTGGAATTATGGATTGAAGGAGACTGGCATAGCTACGGATTGGGTGCTTGCGCTGGATGCAGATTATGTGCTTACCGATAGCTTTATTGCCGAAGTTCGATCCCTCTCGGCCGAAGATTCCCACTCGGGCTACCGTATCAGATTTCGTTATTGCGTGTATGGTCGGCCACTTTTGAGTTCAGTCTACCCGCCGGTGGTTGGACTATTCCTCCGCCGGCGGGCGCATTACAGGCAGGATGGTCACACCCAGCGGGTGGTGGTGGATGGTCCTTTGGGGGAACTGCACTCGGAGGTTCTGCATGATGACCGCAAACCGCTAATTCGCTGGCTGGTGGCACAGGAGCGTTATGCTCAGCTTGAACGAGAGTTGTTGCTAAACCGCCCTTGGAGGGAGTTACGCTGGCAGGACCGCCTTCGTAGTTTGATATTCATTACCCCCTGGCTCGTCCCACTTTATTGCCTCACGGTTGGCAAGGGTTTCATGGATGGATGGCATGGTCTTTATTACGCCCTCCAGCGTGGGGTGGCCGAGGCTGTGTTATCGCTGAAACTGCTCGAAGCCAAATTAGTCGCAGTTAATACGAAAAAAGAGAATCTAAAGTGACCACCATCCTCGGCATCAACGCCTTCCACGGCGACTCCTCCGCCTGCCTGCTGCGTGACGGCGTGATGTTGGCCGCAGCGGAGGAGGAGCGGTTTCGCCGCGTCAAGCACTGGGCCGGCTTCCCGAGCAAGGCCATTCGCTGGTGCCTGGCGGAGGCGGGCATCGGCCTCGGGCAACTCGACCATGTGGCCATCAACCAGGACAGCCGCGCCAACCTCGGCAGGAAGCTGGCCTACACGGTGACGAAGCGGCCCGACCTTGGCCTGGTGCTCGACCGACTGCGCAACAAGCGCGAGCGCGCGGGTGTGGCCGAGCACCTGGCCGCGGCCTTGCCCGGCGAGCGCTTTGCCGGCCGGGTGCATGAGGTGGAGCACCATCTGGCGCATCTGTCCTCGGCGTTTCACGTGTCGCCGTTCGAGGAGGCTGTGGTGGTCTCGGTCGACGGCTTCGGCGACTTCGCCAGCGCCGCCTGGGGCGTGGGCCGCGGCACCCGCATCGAGGTGGACGACAAGGTGTACTTTCCCCATTCGCTGGGCACCTTCTACCAGGCCATGACGCAGTTCATCGGCTTTCCGAACTACGGCGACGAGTACAAGGTGATGGGCCTTGCGCCCTATGGCGAGCCGAGCTTTCTGCCGCAGATGCGCGAGATCGTTCGGCTGCAGCCCGATGGCGCCTTCGAGCTGAACCTGCGCTATTTCCGCCACCACAACGAGAAGGTCGCCTACGAGTGGGAAGGCGGCTCGCCCACGGTGGGGGCGCTCTACAGCCCGGCCCTGGCCGAGTTGCTGGGACCGCCTCGGGGCAAGGACGAGCCGCTGGAGCAGCGCCACAAAGACATCGCCCGCTCGGTGCAGTCCATGTATGAGGAGGCGTTCTTCCATCTGCTCAACGCGCTGCATGCGCGCCACAGGCTCGAAGCGGTGGTGCTCGCAGGCGGCTGCGCGATGAACTCGGTGGCCAACGGCAAGGTCACGCTGCGCACCCCGTTCAAGCAGGTGTACGTGCAATCGGCCGCGGGCGACGCAGGCGGGGCTATTGGCGCGGCCTACAGCACCTGGCACGCGCTGGGCGGCGCACGCACCGCGCCGCACCGGCATGCGTACTGGGGCCCGTCGTTTTCGGATGGGCAGATCGGGGACTTGCTGCAGGCCCGCAGCACGGAACTCGGCACACAGGGCTGCACCGTGCAGCGGGTGGACGACGAGGCACAGCTTTGCGCCGAGACGGCGGCCAGTATCGCGCGCGGCGAGGTGGTCGGCTGGTTCCAGGGCCGCATGGAGTGGGGGCCGCGCGCGCTGGGCAACCGCTCCATCCTCGGCGACCCGCGCCGCGCGGACATGAAGGACATCCTCAACCTCAAGATCAAGCGCCGCGAATCGTTCCGGCCGTTCGCCCCCTCGATCCTGCGCGAGGCCGTGGCCGACTGGTTCGAACTCGACGCCGACGTGCCGTTCATGATGCAGGTGTTTCCCATCCGCGCCGAGCGGCGCGAACGCATTCCCGCGGTCACCCATGTGGACGGCAGCGGCCGGCTGCAGACGGTGCATGCGGACACGAATCCGCGCTACCACGCGCTCATCAGCGCGTTTGCCGCGCAGACGGGCGTGCCCATGGTGCTCAACACCAGCTTCAACGAGAACGAACCCGTCGTCTGCCGCCCCGAAGAAGCCCTCGACTGCTTTCTTCGTACCCGCATGGACCGCCTGGTGATGGGGGGCTGGGTGGTGCAGCGCGAGACGGCGTCCTCGTGAAGGTTTCAAGCTCATCAAAAATGATAGCTAAAACCGACCATTTGGCGCTGGGGTTGGGCAGGAATTTCTTGAAACATGGGTTTCGACAGCTATTTTCTGGTCAAGGCGGCAGCCTGGATGCTCTCCCCGCTGCCGCTGGCCTTTCTTTTCGTGGCCTGCGGCCTGCTGGCCTGGGCCCGGCGCTGGCGGCGCACGGGGGCAAGCCTGGTGGTGGGCGCGCTGGTGGCGCTGTGGGCGTTCAGCACGCCGCGCGTGGCCTGGGAGCTGGCCGACCATCTCGAACGTCGGTACCCCGTGTGGCGTGCGCAAGACACGCCCGTGGCCGATGCCGCGGTGGTGCTGGGCGGTGCACTGGCGGCGGCGCGCCTGCCGCTCAACCCGCAGGTCAACCTGGGCAGCGCCGCGGACCGGGTGTTTCACGCCGCTGCGCTGTACCGCGCGGGCAAGGTCAAGGCGCTGGTGCTGTCAGGGGGTACCCAGCCGGGGCTGGTGGGCATGCCGGCCGAGGCCGAACTCATGCGGGCCTTGTTGCGCGAGCAGGGCGTGCCCGAGCGCGCCATGTGGCTTGAACGCCAGAGCCGCAATACCCGTGAAAATGCACGTTACAGTATGTCACTCCTTCGCGAACGCGGCGTGCAGCGGGTGCTGCTGGTGACTTCGGCCGCCCACATGCCGCGGGCGATGGCGTGGTTCACCGCGGCGGCGCAGGCGGCTGGGGTGCAGGTGACGGCTGCAGCCACCGATGCCGAGGCCCTGGGCGACGAGCCCGAGGGTTTCTCGCAATTCCTGCCCGAGGCCTCGGCGCTGGATTGGAGCAGCCGTTCGGTGAAAGAATATCTGGGCTGGGCGCAGGCCCGGTGGATGACGCGCGTGGTTCGCAACGGAAAGGTCTGAATGGTCAAGGTGTCGGTGATTACCGCGGTCTTCAACCGCGTCGGGACGATCGCGCAGGCGCTCGCCTCGGTGCGGAGCCAGTCCTGGCCGCAGATCGAGCACATCGTCATCGACGGCGGGTCGACCGACGGCACGCTCGAAGTCCTGCGCGCCCATGCGGCGGACCTCGCCACCTGGGTGTCGGAGCCCGATGGCGGCCTGTACGACGCCCTCAACAAAGGGCTGGCGCGGGCCACTGGCGACGTCATCGGTTTTCTGCATGCGGACGACGTTTACGCCACGCCCGATGCGCTCGCGCACGTCGCCCGTGCCTTCGAAGACCCGCAGGTCGACGCCGTCTACGGCGACCTCGTCTACACCCGCAAGGACGACGCCACGCGGGTGGTGCGTTACTGGCGCGCCGGGGGCTTCACGCCCGGCCAGATGGGCCGCGGCTGGATGCCACCGCACCCGACGTTTTATGCCCGCCGCAGCGTCTACGAGCGGCTGGGTGGTTTCGACACCCGCCTGCGCATCTCGGCCGATTACGACAGCCTCTGGCGTTTTCTCGGCAACGGCGGCGTACGCCCCGCCTACGTGCCCCAGGTGCTGGTGCGCATGCGGCTGGGCGGCGCGAGCAACGCCTCGCTGCGGGCGGTGTTGCGCAAGTCCAGTGAAGACCTGGAGGTCTTGCGCCGCCACGGCCTCGGCGGTCTGGCCGGTTGGCACGCCCTGGTGCGCAAGAATGTGGTCAAGTTGCCGCAGTTCGTCGCCCGGGTACCCGATGGGCAAGCCTGAAACCCCGCGCCGAGAGGCCTCGCGCCCTTTGCAGCTTGCGCTGTCCGACGGCGTGTCCCTTACGGTGCGAAGGAGCAAACGATGAGCACGATGAATCCGCTGCGCCGACTCGCGCTGCCCGCCCTGGCCCTGTGGGTGGGTGCCGCGTCTGCGCAAACCACGGCACCCGCGCCGGCCGCGGGTGATGCGCCGCCGCCGCGCGCGGTCATGCAGATGGCCGCTCCGGTGCAGAGCACGCCGGTGGGCGCGGCACCTGCCGCCGCCGGCATGGCGCCGGGTGCGGCCACGCAGAACAACGCGGCGGCCGCTGCCGCCACGGCGGCCAACGCCGTCAATCCGCTGACCTCGCTGGCAGGCCTGGGCACCGACTACACCATCGGCCCCAACGACCTGATCGACATCGACGTCTACGGCGTGCCCGAACTCAAGCGCACGGTGCGGGTGAATTCCTCGGGTCTGGTGTCGCTGCCGCTCGTGGGTCAGGTTTCCCTTGGCGGGCTCACCGCGCAGGAGGCGGAAAAGCGGCTGGAGAAGGTGTATGGCGAGAAGTACCTCGCCAACCCGCAGATCTCGGTGTTCATCCGCGAGTTCACTACCCAGCGCGTCACCGTCGAGGGCGCCGTGGCCAAGCCGGGCGTGTACCCCTTCACCGGGCAACTCACCCTTTTGCGCACCATGGCGCTGGTGGGTGGCGGCGGACCCATGGCGCGGCTCGACGAAGTCATGGTGTACCGCAAGGCGCCCGACGGCCGGATGGAGACGCTGACCTACAACATGGAAAAGATCCGTGACGGGACCGAGCCCGACCCCATCATCTACGCGGAAGACGTGATCGTGGTCAAACGCGACGCCACCCGGGCGCTGCTGCGCGACTCGTTGTTGCGCGACGCCATCGACGCGATCAACCCCTTCTCGGCCCTGGCGCCCAAATGACCGGGGCGGCTGGCGCTCGTTCCTGACCTGATGCGATCGCGCGCGCCCCATTGACGCTCCACCACTGCACCACCCATGGACTCACCCGACACCCGCCCCATGCCGGGACCCTCCCGCTCCACCGCGCTCCAGTTGCGCGAGGAATACATGCTGCAGACCGGCCTCGCCCGCCCAGGGGCGGACGAAGCGGGCGACGAGGGCTTCGACCTCAAGGATCTGCTGGCCATCCTGCTCAAGCACAAGTGGGTGATCCTGGCCGCGGGGCTGATCGGGCTGGCGGTGGCCACCGTCGATGGCCTCACGCGCACCCCCTTGTACCGGGCTTCGGCGACGTTGCAGATCGACCAGTCCACTGCGCGCATCGTGCCTTTCAACCGCGAGGGCGATGTGGTCCCGCAGGACTACGACGGCATGAATCTGCAGACGCAGATCGAGTTGCTGCGCAGCCGGGCCCTGGCGGAGCGGGTGATCGATGAACTCGGCCTCGATCCCTCGCGCGGCCGGGTG
>OFTY01000371.1_pt1 | contig 35183 bp, 41 predicted proteins | sample 1775061 | NCBI WGS metagenome assembly OFTY01 (sample SAMN08195773, study PRJEB24354) | sludge metagenome | isolation source: sludge from phenol fed wastewater aerobic bioreactor B | place: India: Nagpur | collected 2016-09-16 | reverse complement strand
AGCAACAAGTAAGATCTCGCGCCGGCTATCTGGGCGAGCTTGGCGTAGGATTCCGCCCCCTCCCGCAAACGCCCCCTAGATGGGTGTAAGCGCGTGTCCCGACGCCCCCGTCTCCCTCTTCAAGTGCGAGGTACTTGCGACACCGGCCGCCACGGAGGAACGCCTTCGTCGTTTCCGAAAGACACTTGGTGATTACGATGATTGGCACAGAATCGACATCGCAGCGCTCGACCAGCTTCGTCTGAAGGTGCTGATCATTGAAACCATAGCCGACGCAGAAGTAGGCGCGGGCGCGTTCCAAAGCTGCATCGGAACAGGTGAAGATGGTCCGAAATGGCTCCAAATGAGCGAGCCTGTATTTGTCGATGCCGGGAGTAATCATCAGCGGCACATACCCGGCGGGCGTCTCGCGACAGCCTCTGACGCCGATAATCTGGTGGTCGGCGTCCTCGAACCAGTCCAGTGAGCCGTGCACCTTCCAGACGTTTACAACGCGACCGCTATCGCCTGTGGGTCGGGGCGCTTGCGCCTGAGTGCGGGTCTGAAGATACCCGGAAGTGAAGCCGCTGAAGTGGATGAGGCCCGCCGCGTCGGCAGCATATTCCGCCAGCCTATCGTAGTTCGGAGTGATGACATCGACAGTACGATGCGTGCTGCTGAACAGATGTCGATAGAAGCGCGACAACGGCAGGTATCGCCGATCGCTCAGCATCGCCCCAAAAACCTGCTCGTCATAGGGCAGGAGAAAGCTTCTTGTCGCATCGGCCACATAGCCGGTCTGACGGCCAGTAAGGCGTACGGCACCGAGGGCGCTTTCCAGGTCCGTGCCGCGCCGGAGTTCAGAATGGAAAGCACTCCATTGCGTCGCTTCATCAGCACTCGGTGTATCAACACCGGGCAGACGACCCAATTTGTCGGCCAGCAGCCACATACCTGGAACGCCATGCGCCGCGGACGCGCCGCTTCCTAAAATGATGACTGGCGCAAGCGCCAGTGCCTCCTGCGCGAACTCCAGCATGTGGTCGAAATCCGACCCGGTACTCATGACGACATGCCCCTATTACGGACCGCTATGGCGGCGGTACTATGCTCAATGGACCCTTAGCCGATGGTGATCCTATGCCCGCCCATGTGCCGAAAAGCTCGTTCGCGGCACGTGAGTAGAATGACCTGCATGCGCTCGGCCGCCCGGGTCAGGATGTCGGTCATGACTTCCAGACGGGCATCGTCCGAGTAGACCAGCGGGTCGTCAAGGATCAGCGACACCGGCTCGCCCTTCTCGAGCAGTAGGTCGGCGAACGCCAGTCTCGTGAGCACCGCCAGCTGCTCCTGCGTGCCGCGGCTGAGGTCGCCGCAGCCCTCGCTGACGCCGCTGCGCGCGATAGAGGTCAGCCCCAGCTCCTCGCTGAACGTGACGTCGCAGTCCGGCAGCACGCGGCGGACATACTGGACGGCGCGCCTCGTGACCGGTCCAAGGAACGTCCGCGACGCCGCCTCCTGCGCCTCATTCAGAGTGGTCCGCAAAAGTGCCAGCGCATCCGCCTCGGCTGTGAGACGCACTACCGTCTGCTCGGCCGCGGCTTCCTCTTCCCGGGCGGCGTCGACCTGGCCTGCCAGACCCTTCGCACCCTCGCTTGCGATCGTGGCCTCCAGGCCGGCGATCTGCTCGATGAGTGCCAGCCGGCGGTCGCCGGCACCGGCTGCTGCCTTGTAGATGTTCGCGAGCCTGAGCCTCAGCCGATCCAGGTCGAACGCGCCGACCGCCTGCTCGGCCGCGACCCGGTCGCGCAGGCGCTCCGCCAACTCCGCCTCGGCCGCCATCAGATCGGCTTCCAGGTCGGTCCGGCTCCGTGCGCCGGTGAGCGCTGCCAGCTGCGTCCGCGCGTTCGCCAGGTCACGAGCCGCGCCGGCCGCCTCGAGCCCTAGCTTCCGCGACGCCTCCTCGGCTGTACGGAGCTGCTCGACCGCCACGTTGTGCCGTCCGAGTGCGGAGCGCTCCTCCTCCGAGCGAAGGATCTGCGCGGCCTCGAGGCCGGGCACATCGACGGACGTGTCCTCTTCGGCCGTCTGATCGACTTCCTTCGCCAGAAGCGCGCGTAGGGCCGCGCCGCCTGTCGCCAGCCCGATCATCGGATCGGCGACGCACAGGGTGTCCACCTGCCGCTTCAGGCCCTTCACCGCCTCACCGGCCGACCTGGCGTTGTTGGCGCGCGCGACCGCGTCGGCATAGCTCGGGACGCCGAGCCAAGCCAACGCGGCCGCCAGCGCACCTTCGGCAGCCTTCAGCTCGGCCGCGGCCGAACCGGTGCCGGGCGGCACGACCCGTACCGTCGCGTGCCGGCCCACCTCGATCAGCGTTGCCGCGGTGACCTCGCGCGCCGCATCGCCCATCGGCTCGCCGTCAACAATGATCGGGGTGCCATCCAGGCTCGTCACCTCGACCCGAACCGCGCCCGCCGATACGACCGCGCGGGCCTCCACCACGGTCTTGTCGAGCCGGGCCAGCTCCTCCAGCTGCTCGGACGCGATCGCCTGGTCCGCGACATTCTGCTGCGTGGCCAGTTCGGCTTCGAGCGCGTCGAGGCTCGTCATCCGCTCCCGCGCACGCGCGATCGCCTCGAACCGCTGCCGGCGCGCGACTGCGGCGCGAGCCGTGCGGAGTGCCGCCTCGGCCGTGTTGCGGGCCTCGCGAGCACGGCACAGCGCGGTCCGCGCGTCCTCCTCGCTCCGGATCGCCTCGTCCCGCTCATCGCCGTGCTGTTCAACCGCGGCATTCGCGGCGGTATTGGCCGCCTCGGCCTTCTCAACCGTCGACTGTGCCGCGTCGATCGCGGCGATCTTCTCGGTCAGCCGCTCCACGGTGCCGTTCGCCGTGTCGTACCGCGCCTGGGCCGTAACCAGACGCTCGGCTGAGGACTCGGCAAGCTTCAGGTCGGCCGCGAGCCGGTCCCGCAGCGAGGCCTGCTCCTCGTCCCCCAACTCGCGCTCGATGCGACGTCGTGCGGCGCGCGCGTCCTCCAGTTCCGTGAGGGTCGCCTCGTGCGCCTGGGCGAGCGCCTCGACGCCGGCACGGTGCTCGCGCGCTGCGTTCAGCCTGTTCTCGGCCGCGGCGAGCCGACCCGTCGACCTGCCGCGGCTGCCGGTCCTGAGTTCGGCATAGGCCTCCTCGACCCGGGCACGGACGGTGTCGAAACGCCGCCCGCCAGTGATCGTGCCCACCTCGCCCTCCAGCGCGGTACGGACGTTATCGCGAACCAGCCGGTTGGGCGCGTCGACACGAAGGGCACTGGCCTGCTCGACCCAGAGCAGCCCGAGCGCGCCGCGCGTGTCGGGGTCGGTGCCGCGATTGTTGCCGCGCTCGAAGCCGAGCAGCGTCTGCAGCTGCTCCTCCGCCGCGTCACTCTCGAAGCGCCCGCGCGGGCCGGTAAGCTGCACCCTTTGCGAGCGAAGGAACTGCTTCTCCACCTGCCAGCGCTCGCCCGCCACCTCGAAGCCGACCGAGACCCTGGGCGCCACGTCGTCCCCGATCGGGCAGTAGGAGCGGGTCAGCTCCGTCCTGGCCGAGTGGCGAATGAACAGCGCCGCGCGCAGCGCTTCCAGCAGCGTCGACTTGCCCGTCTCGTTCGGCTCGACCACGACGTTCAGCCCTGGCTCGAAGCCCTCGAGCCTGAGCGGACGGCGAAAGCGGCGGAAGTTGTCCAGTTCGAGCGAGACGATCCTCACCGTGCGCCCTCCGTCGCCCGGATGGCCTCGACGTAGAGCCGCTCCAGCGCAGCGGCCGCAACGGGGTGGTCCGCACCGCCCGCGTCGACTCGTGCTTTCAATAACAATGTGGCCGTGGCCAGCGCGCCCTGGATGTCGATCGCAGCGATGTCGTCTTCGGTCGGTTGGGCGGTCAGGCTCGCATCGTCGACGTCGAGCCAACGCAGCGCATGGCTGAGTTCGTCCGAACAGGTGCGCCCGACCGCAACCCGGTCGGCGAGAGACAGCGTACCCGAAAGCACGAGCCTCACCAGGGTAAATGCCTGGTCCACCGACGCCCGCAGGGCTCGCAACTCGCGCTCGAAGTCGTCTAGATTGGCAAGTTTCCAATTCCGCTCGAGCCAGCGGAAACGCCCTGTCTCCACCGTTTCTATCGCTGGCGCGGCTCCGCGACGCACGTCGGCGACGATGACTCCACCCGGCTCATCGCGCCCGAACCTGTCCACCTCCGGCGTGCCGCTGTATGCGGCACGATCACCGATCGGCATGAAGCCGTGCCAGTCGCCCAGCGCCAGATAGTCGAGTCCGGAGCGCTGCGCGCGGTCGGGCGGGATCATGTTGTCGGCTTCGCCGCGCGCGCCGAAGTCGACGACCGAACCGTGCGCGAGCCCGATGCGAAGGGCACCATCCGGTGTCGCCATGCCGTCGAACGCACTTGTCGGGTCTTCGCGGGTACGCCGGTGCTCCAGCGGAGCGGGCAGCAGCCAAGCGCCATCCTCCATCTCGACCGGCTCGGGCGTGTCGACCACGCGCACGTTGGCCGGCGCCGCACGGCGCACGCGCGACCACAGGCCATCCGATCGGGCATGATCATGGTTGCCGGGCAGCAACCACCAGGTGCAGGGTGCCCGACCCATGCGGGTCACCGCCTGCACGACCTCGCGATCGGCTGGACCGGTGCTGTCAAACACGTCACCAGCGACCACGACGTGAACGGCGTCACGCTCCCGCGCGAGCGCGCCGATCCTGTCGATCGCATCAAAGCGCGCTTCGCCCAGCGCGGTCCTGACCTCCTGAGGAAAGCGGCCGAATGGCTTACCAAGCTGCCAGTCGGCCGTGTGGATCAGGCGCATGGGCGCTGCGGCGAGATTGTGGCATTTCCGGTCATGCTCAGCACTCTAACGCGGCGAACGATTGGGGAACAGGGCCGACTTACAACGGCTGATCACGCTGGCTCTGACGCTCGGCACTCGAGCAGCGGATTGTGACTACCGATGTGTCCATCCAATGCTTCAAAGGACCGCACAGCGAGCAGATCGCAGCCGTCGCGCGTGCCCGTGACTCGGACGCGACGGCCGGCAAGTTTACGCGCCCCGCTTGGCGCATCAAGACGCCACTCACCGCCATCGTCGGTCCGAAGGATCAGCGACCGCCCGTTCCGCAGCAGCAGTCCGACCAGATTGTGAGCAGTCCCGCGCGGCACCGCTGTTCAGGCCTTTAGGTCAAGGTGACGCAGCAGCGCCTGCCGGTTCGCGTCGTCGTCATCGTACAGGGTCAGCCAACTTGCGGCGAAGTCGTCCGAGTGTCGTTTCCAAGCGGCATAGGCGTCGTCGGGCGAAACGGTGATCCGCTCCGCCGCGAGTACGGCGACAAGGCGCTCCACGTCATCAGCAACCGACCTTCGGCGAGCCTGCTCGTCAAGGTCGGGCTTCAGACGGGCGTGGATTGGTTCCTCTGCGCTCTGCGCCGCCCCGGCTGAGTCAGACGCCGCTACAAGGCTGGTGTCCGAGGCGCTGCCGGTTTGGTCGCTTCCCATAGCTCCGGCCGACCGCTGGTCGAGCTCGGCGAGCCGCGTGTACTCCTCAACGGGCATGACCACGAGCAAGGCAACGCCGTCCCGCTCCACGGCGATCGCACCAGCCTCGGCCGCGGCCAGGCATGCACGCACCTGCGCCGGTGTGGTAGGAAAGGGGACGCTTCGCATCGCTACACCGTAGCATCGTGTATTCAGCCGAACGAGCCTCAGCAGAAGCAAATCCGCGAGACGGGTTTGCGGCGCGCACCACTCGTGCTTTCAGTATTTCTATCTCTGGCTCGACCTGCTGCAGGTAGGTCGGCAACATGGCCATTGTAGCCGAGGTAATCGGTGGATTGGGACACACCAGTGCTGGCGAGGATGACGCTTGAGGTCAGGGGTGGCCTCACACACTTTCCTGGCCTTGTGTCGAAGACGGTGAGCGTGACCTGCACAGACCCGCGGGACGTCGATCAACTCGCTGAGTTCGCCGATGCCGCACTATTTTTCTCCCGTCCCGATCAAGGTGACAAGTGCGGTCCCGACGCGAGAACATACCTACTTAGGATCGAGCTGGGCGAGCGATCACGAGCGCTGACCGTCGCTGATCCGATCAATGATAAGGAAGTGGCGCGGCTGATCCGTTTTGTGAGGGCGCTTGCCGCGGAGCGCGAGGGTCAATCTCCTCAGCGGTAGAAATTAGCCCCTTTCGTGAGAGCTTACCTGTCGCCAAGAGCCTGATCACATTTGCAGCCAAGCTGAGACTAGTCTCAACTATCTGAAATGAGTCTCACTTTCGTTGCAAAGTGACACTCGCGGTCGATGACGTCCCGATCATCCTGATGGACATGACGCTGATCCTGGAGGACGCCGGCTTTCGCTGTCATGAGGCGATGGACGGCGATACCGCGATCGTGCTGCTGGAGGAGCAGGCCGACAACACCATCCTGCTGTTCTCCGATGTCGAGATGCCGGGATCGATCAACGGCTTTGCGCTGGCGCGTCATGTCGCACAGCACTGGCCCTGGATCGAGATCGTGATCGCCAGCGGCAATATCCGTCCCAATCCGGGTGACATGCCCGAGAAGGCGACGTTCATCCCGAAGCCCTTCTCGGCTGCGATCGTCCACGAGCACCTCCGCAGGACGCTGCCTGACGGCAAGAAGCCCGCGCCGCTGAAGAATGCGGTGACGACGCCGGTTCAGCCGGGAGCCTGAGCCACCCCTGCCGAGGCGAGCAACTGCGCGTCGGTCGCGTCGCGGTTGTCGATCCACCATTTGGCGTCCGCGATGCCGAGCAGCGCCGCGCCGGTTTCGACGCTATCGAGAGGTTGATCCTTGCGCAGCAAGGCGATCCGTTTTGCGCGAATGGTCGTTGCCCAGCTGACCTGTCGTTCCGAGCCGTTGAGCGGCGCCAGCGACAGATGGGCAACGGCTTGTTGCGAGGCCGCGGCGTCGCGCTCGTTCTCTTCCTGGCGCTGCTTGCGGTAGCACGCGCCGCAGACCGTCGTGCGCAGCCAGGTGGCCTTGCGCTCCTGCTGCGACGCGAACCCGGCAATGAAATGGGTTTGCTCATGGCCGCAGGTGTGGGTGATGCGATGGTCCATGACGTTTAGCCTGTCATATGGGCCGGATTTGTTCCAGCGGGATTGAGTCGAGCCGTTCGGTTCCGGCGACCGATGCTCGCGGCATGAAGATGGCGATCACGACCCGAGTGGGCTGCTCATCACCAGCACGGTCGCGCGCGCGATCGGCGCCGGCGCTACGCCGGCTCTGAAGGGGGCGACCGCCCCCCACCGCAGCGACTTGGCGACGGGGCGATAGCTGACCGGATGGATGCCATCCCGGCTCGGTTGCGCCCGCAGCGGGATGACGGTGTCGCCGAAACGTGCCGCGATCGACGTGACAATGGATGACGCGCGCAGGTCGTAGGGGGCAAGCCAGGCCACCTTGACGGCGGTGGTTCGCCGCCTGAGCGCAAGAAGGTTGGTTGGGAGCGCCGGACTGGCGGCATCGTTCGACCCGAGTGCGATGAGGGCGACGGTGGCGGCCGAAGCGCCCCTCACCCGCCGCTCGATCTCGGCCGAACCGGCACCCACGCGCGCATGAACCTCGCAGCGTATGCCCTGTGCTGCCAATGCCTGCGCCGTGCCGACCGCGGTGCTGTCGCCCAGGATCAGGCAGAAGGGAATCATGGCCGACCAGCCTGATGGGCAAGCGGTTTTCGTGGAGTGGTCATGTCGCCGTAGGCAAGCAGCCCGAAGATGGCGACAGCACAGCCGGCGATGCCGAACGCTGCGCGTGCCAGCCCGATCAGCCGCGCCTTGCGACCCTTGCGAAGGTGGTTCCACCCTCGATCGAGCGAGGTACGCCAGGACAGCCAGCCATCGCCGATATCGCTCGCGCCGAACATCGCGATGGGGATCGCGACGGCCAGCATGATATGCCGGATGTCGGCGCGGGCGATCACGATGGCGAGAAAGGTCGCGACCAGAATGAACAGCGCGATGGCGTTGATGACGCTGTAGAGCGGGCGCAGCCGAAAGATCCGACGCGAGGGCGCAGCGAGGTAGCGCACGATCGGACGGCGGCAGGTGTCGCAGACCAGCATGTGCTGCCCCAGCGGCCAGCGGCGCATCGCCTCATGGCAATACGGGCATTCGGGCCGGGGCAGGCTGATCATATTCATGCGACGTGGCCGACCCTGATCGCATCGGGAAGTGCAGCCCGGATCACGTCGGCGACGTCGGGCACGCAGATCCAGTTGGAGAATCTCGGGTTCGAGATCGCCTTGCCCTTGCACAACGCGGAAAGAACCTCCCTGCCGATCTCATCGTCGCGCGCGGCCCGGAATGCGATGCGGCCATCTGGCAGTGTCCGCTCGACGATCCCGGCGCATACCTCGATAGGTGCGCCCGCCTTGACGGGAACCGCCTTGGCAGGGGGCGATACCTCCAAAACGGTGCATTCAACCGCTACCGATGTGGAGGGACTTTGCGCCGGATGAACAGTGACAGGCTCTGCCTCGACGTACGGCGGCAATTCCGGCACAGACGCGGCCTGGACGATGGGCATGTTGATCGGCCCAGACGGGTCGCCGGTATGAGACGTATCGGCGGCGTCCGTGCTGTCAGGAACGATGCCGAGGCGGGTATAGATATCGCCCTCCTGGACATGGTCGGCGATGAGCTGGTCGGCGATCTCGACCATCTGCGCGGCGGTGACGCCGGTCGAAAACATTCGTCCCAGGGGCGATGACCCGCCGAACGGCACCCAGGCTTTGTAAAGGTTGTCGCATTTGTAGATCGGCTCGTCGCTGCCGATTTTGGAACGGTCGATCATCGCGGTGGGCGGAACGGACACGAATACGCCGACCTCCGCGAACGCCCTGTCATGCCCTTTTCGCTTCAGCCACGCCTGCAGCACCTTGCGTTGTCGTTTGGCCTGTTCGACCGGATTGGGGATGTTCTGCGGCTGACGTTGCGAGCGATACCAGACCATCCATTCGCCATGCTCGTTCTTCGAGATCCGGCCAGAGTAGTTCTTGGATTCGAAGATCGAGGCGGTGCGCGACGCCCGCGACAGCAGGATATGATCGAACTGCGCGAACCCGCCCTGCCCGTCCGGCAGGCGCAGATCGTGGATAAGCAGGTTGCGGTCGTTGTCAGGCCCGAATTGGTGATCGAGCATATAGGCGGTCTCGCGCTCGCCCCGCATCCCCTGGCGATGGTTCCGCACCGTCGATCGCACGCGCTCGGGGAGAGCCGCGAACTCGTCGGACGCCATCACTTCGTCGGCAAATGCGATCTCGGCCGCGCGGGTCGATTTCTTGCGGATCATCGTTTCGGCGTTCCCGGATTTGGCTGCGGCAGCGGTTGAACCGCCTGCGCCGGTAGCGGCGCGGAGGCGGGAGGCACCATTGCGGGCGGCTTGGCCGGCACCAGCCTCGCCTCGAGCCGTGGCCGTGCATCCTCGATCAGCTTGCGGAACGCATCGAGCGTCGCCAGCGTGGTGATCTTGCCGATGTCGGTCGAGGCGTAGCTTCCACCGAGCGCACCCACGCCAAGGCCGAGCAACAGCCCACCGCCCACGACGCCGATATCCTTCTTGCGCGCCGACCCGCTGGCGACCGCTTCCTGGATGCCGGTGTTCACGTCGACCAGCGTCATCAGCACCTGGCTTTCGAGTGTCTTCGACTTGAGCCCGACCGCCCCGCCGAACACACCGCCGACCCCGCCCCCGCTCTCACGCGACTTGGCGTCGGAATAGACCACCTTCACCTCGATCAGATAATCCGCCTTGGTGACAGGCCGGGTTGTGGCAGTCCCGCCATTGATCGCGCGTTCGCGTTCGAGCGCGCTGAACGCCTCGCCGCGATCGGCGACGCGGAAGCAATTGGATCGCGCGATCATCAGCTTGACCAGTGGCAGCGCGTCGACGCGCGCGGTCGAACCGCCGTTCTGCATCTCCGCCATGCGCATGAGCGCCTGCAGTTGCGGCGACAGGCCATCGGCCGGGTTGGCGGCCTTCTCCTCAACCAGCGCGGCAACGCCGAGCGGCACCTGGCATTGCGGCACGGCGGTCGTCTCGTCGACGCCGGTGCCGCCCTGCCCCAGCTTCTGGGCGTGGGCCATTGAAGGTGTGACGGCCGCGAGCGCGGCCGTCACGACGAGCATGCGGGTGCGATCAAGCACCGGCGCCCGCCTTCTTCGCATGCGCTGCGGGATCGCAGATCCCGGCACGCTCCTCGTCCGCCGCAACTTTCTTCGCGGCTTCGTCACAGTCCTTGCAGTCGGGACAGTCCGCGCAGTCCTTGCATTTGCCGTTGTGAAGCGCGTGCGCGCGATAGCGCGCCTTCTTCGCCTCGACCTCGCGCGCGGCATCGGTGCCGGCATGACTTCCGGCGAAGCTCGCCATCGCGAGCAGGACCGGCGCCGACGACTGCGCGCTGGCGGCCGACGGCAAGGCCACGGAGAGGGCGGCAAGCCCCAGCGCGGCGATCATCTTCAGTTTCATCGTGTGTACTCCTTCCCTGGCCGTTTTCAGAAGAAACCGTTGCGTCGGCCGTCGCGACGGTCATCGTGGCGGGCGCTGCTGTCGCCCAGCGCCGAGCGCCGGACCTCCAGCTCAACCCCGTCCCCCTTGCGGCGAATGCGGACATCCTGCGGGGCGATGTTGTTGCGCTTCGCCCAGCGGTCTGCGTCGGCATCCGAGCCGAACTCGCCCATTTCCTCGAAATCCCAGTTGCTCATGTCTCCTGTCCCGGTTGATCGCCGTGCCGGCGCGCGGGGGCCGGTCCTGGCGGTGCGATGCGAAATCCCCGCGCGTGGATGAAGGACAGTGTCACTGGATCGAGGCCGGTTTGGCGGCGATGCGCCGGACCACGAGATTGCTGTCGGCCCCCAGACGAAGATCGAGCGTGTGCCCGACCCGTCGCGTGAACAGCATCACGCCGGCAACCTCGTCGTGCAGCGTGCCCCTGCCGAAGAAGGTCCGAGAATCTGCCCATTCGCGGCCGTGGATGAAGCGGACGCGATATTGGCCGAGCGGGGCTGGCACGGTGACACGCTCGAAGGCGCGGACATAGACCGACAGCCGGTTCTTCGCCGTCGCCGGATCGAGCAGCTGGACGATGCTATTGTCTGCCGCACCCTGAATGGTCAGGTGGCTTCTGACGGTTCGCAGGTCGACGCTGGAGGAGACGGCGACCGTTCCCGATTCCGGAAAACCGGTGTTCGTCCCCACGATTGACGCGAACAGGCTGGAGGTTGCGCGCTTGATCTGGCCCTGCCCGGCCCAGGCCGCAAGGACCAGTGCGATGGCAACACCGACGCCCAGCGCCTGCCAGTAAGGGGCCGGCGTGAAGCGCGGGCGGGGCCGCCATCGACCGCGCTGATAATCGTGGCCCCTGTTCCTGGCTTCGAACCACGACCCTTTCGATCCGCCAGATATCCAGCTCGCGCTCCCCAGCGGCACCGATTTCCTGAACCCGAAGCGGTTCAGCTCGACCCGTGCCTTGCGATCGTTCCATTGCGTCGCACCGGGATCGAGCCCCTGCCGCTTGCGGTAGCGATCGCGCATATAGTCGCGATCATCGATGCCCATCGACCACCTCCATCGACTGCGAGGGGAGAGCCAGGGGAAACACGTCCATTCTGGACAGCATCGCGTGATCGCGCAGCGAGGCCTCGACGGCGACAACCTCGCTCGAAGTCAGTCCAGGTTCGCGTCGTACGAACAGGATGGTCGACGCCGATCCTGCCAGCCAGCGCGCGATGGAGATCCTGGGCATCAGCCGGTCGTGGTCGGCGAAAGCGTGGGTCGCTCGTCGCACGCCGGCCAGCACGGTCATTCCCCAACGCAGGGCGTGACCGTTTCCAGAATCGTGTCCCGCCGCCTCTGCGACGGCTTCCGGCGGGAGATCCCGTATCAGATCGCGGACGGCCGAAAGGGTCGCACCAGGTTCATCGCCGGCATGCTGGATCGCGCGGAGCAGCACATAGCGCGAAGCGCAGGTGTAGCCCGAGCAAACGTCAGGATCGTCGGGAAGGAACGCTTCGATCGCGGACGAGCGTGCATAGTCGCTCGGATGGTCTGCGAAGAAGTCCCAGTTGCCGCGCGCGGGGTCGATCAGCTGGTCGCGGACCTGGTCGGCGAGTTCGGCGATCGCGTCGCCATCGCCGAATACCGCGAGCCGGCCCCCGTCACCGGCGCGGACCGCTTCAAGCGCCGCTGCCGTCAGATCCGCGGTTTCGGCGATCGTGAGGGTCGCGTGCGTCGGCTCGGGTTGGCGCCGGAAGCGAAAAGGGAAACTACCGTCCACCGGGCGTACCTTCGGTTGCGGGCGGAACGAAAATTCCACCATCGGTGTGGAGCGACGCGCTGACGATTCCGCATCCGACCGCCCAGGCGAAGGTGAAAGCCGCCACCACGGCCTCCAGGAGCCCCGCCTGACGCAGCCGGCGCGTCAGGGGGACGAGCACGCGCGGCGCGGTTGACCGTGGCTCCACGGGCTTCCTGCGGGCCTGTTGGAGATGCTCGGACGCGCCCTCGATCGCATCGCAGGGCGGCGTGTCGAGCCGCGAGGTCCGGCCGATGCGGGGAGCCCCGTGCATATAGTCGCGGTCGGCGAGGCTCATCGTGCTGGCTCGGGCCGGACCCGGAGGGCACGCAGCGCGCGGGTGAGCGGCAGGAGTAAGACGTAGGTCAGGCCGAATATCGCGGCCATCGCGAGCGTTTCGCCGCCCCAGTCGAGCGCATCGTCGCGCCGCGCGAGCTGGCTGCATTGCGCGAGCGTATGGGTGTCGAGATCGCAGGCGTGCCAATGTTTCGTGGCGATCACCTGATCCCAGGTCGGTGGCGACGTGGTCATGCTCATAGCTCCAGTCCGATGTCCTTTTCGGGGTAGGGAAGTTCGATTTCCGGCTTCTCGACGCCGATCCGCAGCGATGCGGCTGCAAGGGAGGGATCGTTCTTGAAATCGGGCGGCTGCCGCTCGACGGTTTGGCTGACGTCGGCGCTCGGCTCGCCCCCAACTTTCTCCGGTCCGCGATCGAGGTCGGGCGGCAGCGAGGGGTTGAACGTCTCGCCCGCGCCTGCTTTCGCCGCTGTGCCGGCTGCGCCGCGATCGGGATCGATCGTCAGCGCGCCGGTGGTTTCGAGCGCCGAGGTCTTGTTGCCCTCGTTGCGCTCGATCGCGGCGGTCAGCTTCTCGCGGTCGTCGGTGAACAGCTGGATGTCGTCGCGGACGCGCGTAACGGTGACGTTGAACAGGCGTTGGTTGGAGAGGTTAGATTCCTTGTGGCTCATCACCGCGATCGCGGTATCGGTGGTGATGCCCTGCGCCGCGTGCATGTTGAGCGCGTAGGCGAGGCTGATCCGCTCCATCATCGGATCGCCCGCCTTCAGCTCGTGGAGCGTGCCGTCGCTCGCCTCGACCCTGATCCCCGACGGGTCGGCCGAGACGACGCGGGCGATGTCGTTGTTGTTGAGGCCGCGGTCCTTGTCGTTCTGCGTCCAGCGGATCCTGTCGCCTTCGTGCAGCCGGATCTCCTCGCGCTGCGCGAGCTGCATCGCATCGGTCTTGTCGACCGGCGATATCTTCTGCGGATCGAAGGTCCGAACCCGGTTGCCGATCTGGACCTGGACGCGGCCCTTCGCGTCGACGCCGAGCACGTCATAGGTGCCGGGGCTGAGGCCGAGTTCGCGCATGGCATGGCGCAGGTCGATCACCTGGCCCGGCTTGTAGGTATGCGCGTAGCGCAGTTCCTCACGCGTGACGTTGACCTTGTCGAGGACGGGCGTAACGACGCCCTCGCCCTTCAGCGCCCCCTCTGCGGCGAGGCCGTCCTGGATGCGCACGTTGAGCTCGGCGCGGGCGACGCGGCCCGAGGAGAACATCGCGGTGGTCTCGCGCTGTTCGGTGGTTAGGCCCAGCCAGTGTTCGGCCGCGGCCTTCACATGCTCGGGGTTGGCGGTGACCTTGTCGCCGAGCATCGCCATCGCCTCGCGCACCTCGCCACGGTTGGTCAGCGCAGCGACGGTGCGCAGCTGCTCGGTGCGCTGGCGCAGATTCTCGTCCATCCGCGCCATCGTGATCCCGCCGGCCTGCGCGAGCGCGAACGCCTTGCCGGCGTCGACCGCGGTGATCTGCTGGCGATCGCCGATCATCAGGAAGCGATCGACGCCGAGCGCATTGGCGATGCCGACCAGGTGCTTCATCTGGTCGGAACCCACCATCGAGGCTTCGTCGAGGATCAGCGTCGTGCCGGCGAGCGCGTCGCGCGCGCCGTCATAGCCCGCTCCCTTCCCAGCGAGCGCGTGGCGGGCATAGCTGTGGACGAACGAGGAGACGGTGCGGCTCTCGATCCCGGCTTCCGCGCCGAGGCGATCGGCGGTCGCCTTCATGAGCGCGAGGCCGACCACCTTGCCGCCCTCCTGCTCGACGTTGCGCGCGACGCTCGCCAGCATGGTCGACTTGCCGGCGCCCGAGACGCCTTGGACCGCGACGATACGATCGGCGGAGGTCAGCGCCATCGTCGCGGCCGCCATCTGGCCTGCGTTGAGTTCCTTGTCGCCCGATGCGGCGTTGATCCGCTCGATGACGGTGTCGGCGGAGACGATCACCCGCCCCTCCCCCTTGCCGCGCTCGATCTCGGCAAGGATACCGCGCTCGGTCGCGAGCGCCTCGGGCGTCGTGACATGGGTGACGACGCCGTCGATCCGGTCCTCCTTGCCCGGGATCAGCTTCTCGTTGCGGATGAGCTCGGAGACGCGCGCGTCGACATGCGCGGCGGCGACACCCTTCAGCCCGAGGTCGAGCGCGGTCCGGGTGATGTCGGGCACGGCGAACGCGGCTTCGCGCTGGGCATGGATGCGGATCGCGGAGGCGACGGCGTGCTGGGCGCGCAGATCCACCGGCGCGATGCGCAGTCGGTCGAGACCGCTGGCGACGAGCGGATCGGCGGATCGGAACCACTCGCCCAGGCTTTCGCGGATATTGGCCAGGACGTCACCGAGGCGCTCCATCGGTCGTGGCTGGGCATCGAGGCCGCTAGTGCCGGCACGCTCGCGCGCGGCATCGACCAGTGCCTTGCCGTCGAATCCGAGCGCGGCCGCCCGGTCACGCCATTCCTGGCGCAGGGCATCGCGATCCTCGACGTTCAGCTTGGCGTCGCGGGTATTGTTGGTCACCTTGCGCAACGCCTCGGCGGAGGTGACACCGAGCTCGCCGGCTTTCGCCAGGATATCGGCGCGCCGCTGGCTGAAGGTGTCGATCACCTCCTTAGGCACGCCGAAGATCTCGAACTGGCCGTGCTTGCCGGTGACGCTTGTTTCGTAGCCGATCTTTGCCAGCTCGGCGCGAAACTGGGCGTGATAGGCCGCGCCGATCGTGGTGTTGTTCTTCCAGAGCTGCTGGTTGTGGAGCGCCTGCCATGCCCCGTTCGCCATCTTGGTCATGTTGGCGATAAGGACGTGGATGTGGCCCTGCGGATCGAGAGCGCGGCTCGTGTCGTGCTGGAACAGCGCATAGACGAGGTTGCCGGTACGCACCGCATCCCCTGACCTGGACTGATCGTAGGTGCGGCCTTCGGCGAAGGTCTTCTCGACCCAGCCCATCGTCGCCTTTACCGCGTTCATATGCGCGGTGAGCACACGGGCGTCGCCGGCGACATAGGCCATGACGCTCGCCGATTTCGGCATCGAGAATGTCAGGTCGACGCCTAACCGCCGACCCTCGACCTGCCCGACCTTCTCGCCATCGGGCATCTCGCCGTTGAGGATCTTCTCGAAGTCCTCCTTGGTCACCTCGCCCTTGAGGCCAAGATCGGCCGCGCCCACCCCGCCCCAGGCGGTCGCCTCGGACGAATGCTCGGCGGTGTAGTAATCGTCCTTGGCGAAATACTGCGCCGCGCCGGAGGCGGATTTGACGGAGGCGACCGACAGCATCGGCTACATCCCCATGTCCATGTCGTCATCGATCTCCGGCGAATGATCCGGGCCATGATGACGATGGTGGTGATCGGGGTCGCGCTGCGTCGCAAACCCATCGCGCAATTCACGGGTCGCCTGGTCTTCATGGCGATCGCCATCTTGCCGACCGAGATCAGAGCCGTTCATTGGTCGTTCGGCGTCCGATCGTTGCGCGTTCGGGCCTGACGTGAGCGTTGGCGTCGCCCCCGGATCGGGAAGCCTGAGTCCGATCCGTGCGTCACGCATCTTGTCGGACCCGACAGGCACTGCTCCCTCGGACGCGCGGACGGCATCGGCGCCGGTCGGGCTGGTCATCACGCCCTTGCCGGTTACCTGATCGATCACCACCGGCAGCGCCCCGGTGACCTCCATCGCCGCAGCCGCCTTCTCCGCCTCGCTACGGGGCTTCTCGGGCTGAGCGGCGGTCAGGTCCGGCTGTTCTCGTTCCCTTGCCTCTACGCCTCCCACGGGCCGCGTGGGGGTATGTTCCCGGCCGCCCTCACCCCCCTCATCCGCGACCTTGTTCCGGGCGGTCTGACGACGCCGGTCTTCCGGCGAGACGTATTCGGTCGGCTTGAAGTTCTTGCGGGGAACCGCCCCCGGCGCGACCTCGGCATAGGACCGGTACTTGAGTTCGATCCGCGCAGCGGGGAAACCGTCGGGAAACTTCACGAAGCCGTGGAGCGACGGCAGGTTGTTGATGTCGTCGGGGATGACCAGCGGTTCGATCGCGGTACGCGGTGTGAGCGTCGAGGCGTCGCGGGTATTGTTGTAGCCGTAGCTGTATGCCTCATCCATCTGACGGACTTCCCGGCTGCCGATGAACTCGGAGCATTTCTCGGCCGTCGTGCGATCGGCGGTGGCGAGGATCAGCTTGGTGCGCGCGAGGCCGGTGAGCGCGGTCGCGTTCTGCAGGCCATAGGTCGCGACCAGCTTGTCGAACGAGTGGATGCCGAGGACGAACGCGCCTCCGAAGTTGCGCGCCGACTGGAGGCCATGCTCGATGCCGGGCAGCGCGTGGAGCGCGTGTACCTCGTCGAACAGATACCAGGTGCGCAGATCGCGCGTCTTGGGCAGGCGCATGAGGTTGTTGACCGCGAGGTCGATCCACAGCGTGAACAGGCCGCGGGTCATCTCCAGGTCATTGTACGAGCCGGTAATGAACATGATCGAGCCGTCACGATTGTCGGTCGCGATCCAGTCGCGGATCGAGAAGGCGGGCGGGCCGCCCGGGACGGGGTCCGGCATGAAGCGCAGCGCCTGTCCGTTGACGTTCAGGACTGATCGGATCGACTCCGCCATGCGGGCCGCTTTCTCCGTCGTCAGCGGGGCCGCGATCGTGTCGTCCAGCTTGGCGTTGATCGACTTCAGGTCAGCCTGCATCAGGTGATGCGCGATGGCGGCATTGTTGGCCTCGCCCATCTCCTGAAGCTTCAGGCACATCTCGATGAACAGCATGCGTGCGGCGTTCTGCCAGAACGGCTCCTTGTCGTCGGGATGCGAGGGGATGAGGGCCGAGGCGGCCGACACGAAGTCGGCATAGTTGCGGCACTCGTCGAACAGCGTCCACGGCGCGCAACGCTCGTCCATCGGGTTGAGGATAACGTCGGTTTCGGGGTTGTAGAATGTCTCCACGAACACCCCGGTAAGGTCGAAGATGACGGCGCGATGCCCGCGCGCACGAAGCTGCGAGACGTGGCTGCGCAGCTGCGTCGTCTTGCCGGTGCCGGTGGTGCCGATGAGCATGGTATGGCTCTGTTCGAGCCGCCACGGATAGGGGATGCCGGCGATCGTATAGGGAACGTGGATGCCCCGGTCGATGCGATCGAGGATTGGAGCCTTGGCGACCAGCTCCGGGACGTATGGGGGCTCGTGCTCGGCGCACTCGGTTCGGAACCTGCGCCGGTTGTGGCCGCTGACGGTTTTGACGAGGACATCTCGCTCGACCAGCAGGGCGCCGCGGTTATGGCGTTCCTGGAGCATGTCGCTGCCGCGCTTGTTGGCCCACATGATGAACCACATGATGAGCGGAGCGGCGATGAAAGCCGACATGACGAGCGTCGTCAGGAAGATTTTGACGGTTTTAGCCCAGGCGTGAACGACATGGGGCTCGTAGGGAACGTAACCGATCGGAACTTTCGTCACGACGCCGTTGGGCAGGGTCAGGTTGATAAGGTGGAATCTGTCCGCGCCGACCCATGTCCAGATCGCCGAGTAGAGCTTCATCAGGTCGAGCTGGAACTCATGCTCGGCGAGGCCCAGCCAGACGAAGATAATGAACAGGACGATGAACGTCCCGAGCCAGATCCAGATCGGCACCTGGAGGCCCGCCCAGGTCATCTTGTACTGGCTGGCAAGCAGCTGCGAACCGCGGGTGAAATTGCCGGAGTTGCGGGTGATCCGCCCCCGCGCTGAATGGTGCTTTACCGTCGCCGCCTGACCGTTGAACCGGATATCACCGCTGCGCATGGTGAACCTCCACGCGCTCCTGGGCGATGTCGATGATCTTCTCCGCGTAGTCGGGATGCTCGCGGGTAACGATGAGGTCCATCGAAGCCGACAGTTGCTCTAGGATGAGCAGGACGCGACTGACGTTGAATGAATGGCTCGCGACCGCCAGTGGAAGTCCGAAATGAAAGACTAAACGGGACGCCTCCGAGCGAGAGCATCCACGCTCTTTCGCGAAGCTGTCCAGGGTCGCAACAGCCTGACTCGAAAGCCTGAAGCCGACGTGGTGTGTAGTCATGATCCATCCACTCAACTGGTGGATGGCGGGGATTTCGGAGCCGGAGGTTTAACACGCGATTTCAGACATCGCCATAGAAAACGTATTACATGCTGAGAACGTCGAACTAGACGCTATTTCAACGGGTTAGCGAACTCCGGCTAGGCTTTTCCACCATGAGAACACGACACACCCTGTGAACAGACCGTATTTCAGGCACTTAACCTGCGGCGTGCCGCGTACGGTGTGCAAATCCTTAGGGACTGTCGCGGTGGTGGTGGCATCATAGCTGGATGTCCGATCACTGGACCGGGTTCCGGCAGGGAAAGCGCGGCAGGCAGGCGACCACCGGACTGGACCGAAGGGGGTTGGGCGGAGCGATCCCGCCCCACGACGGACCTGGCCGAAGGGCAGTGTCCGTCGCCTCATGCTGGTCCGGTAAAGCCGGACCAGCGAGCGATTATGAGTGTCGCTATTGTGCCCGTGGATAGGTGCTGGCATCGTGCGACATGGAGGCTGATCCACGATCAGAAAAGGCAGGTCATATGGCACGGAGCATCCAGCAGGAACGGGCACAGCTTGAGGCGGACGAACAGCGGCTCAACGAACGCCGCAAGCAACTGGCCGATCGCGAGCGTTCGGAGTTACTGAAAGAGGTGGAACGGTCGGGGTTGATGAAGGCCGATCCTGTCCAGTTCAGTGCGATCATCGGAGCGATCAAGAAACTCGGGATCGCCGAGACCGTGAAGCGCCTGACCGCGTAAGCGGGTCAGCGCGAAGGCGGGCTCAAGCCCATCATGCAAATAGAAGGGGAGCTGCCGTTAGGCGCTCCCCTTTTCAATGCTTGAGCTGAGCTGGCGACGCTTCGGTCCATTCAGGCAAAAGAATGGGGAGCATCGAGGCGAAGCCCGATGCCCCCCGACGCGATGGCGACTGGAGGGAGGCTATCCCCAGACCATGCGTATCCCGTCACTCGTGTCGGCCTGAGCAGCGAGTGTGTCGAAGCGTTCGAGGTAACGACCATCGAGGCGACCAAGGTCGCGGCGAACATAGGGCTGGCCGAGTGTCTCGCGTAGTTGCCCGATGGGCATGCTCCCGCAATTATCGTCCGAAAGTCGTAGCGCATCGAGGACGTGGAAGGCGTTGCCGTTCGCGAGATTGATCTCCGCTGCGCCGTCCGGGGTGCTGGCGACGCGCATGGTAATCGTGCGGGTCGCGTCATCGCGCCAGAAACGCACGTTGAGGCCACGGAACTGGGCTTCCTCGACCACGGCGATGACACCCACATCATGATCGAAGATCGCGCAGATCGACGCAAGTGACCAGGGGCACACGCGGGCTTCGAACGAGCAGGACACGAGGGGGTCATCGTCCTCGTATTCGAGCAGGTGGCCGCGCTCGCGGGCGAAGGCGCGGAACGCGGCAAGCTGGCGGGCGGTGATGACGGCGGGTGCGGCATCGGCTTCCCGATCGACGCTGAGGAAGAAGGTGATCGACATGGTCTGTCTCCCATTGGAACCATCCCCCCGGTTCCCCTCCCCTTCCGATCCGTCAGGATCGGCATGGCCGATTTTGGTGTTATGGGCCGGTCCGCAGGAACGGTTGCCTGTGCGATGCGTAGCTGGTGCTCGCAATGCGCAGGCATTGCGGCACCGCGAGCGAGCCGGCCTTTGGTCGGGCCGCGCCGGTCGATGCGTAGCGAGCGCGACACGCGGAGGCGTGGCCGCGATGCGAGCGAGACGGGCGCGGTCGATAAGCTGGTGCAATCGGCACGGCGAGGCGTAGCGAACCGGCGATCCGAAGGGATCGTCGTGAAGCGAGCGAGCCGTGCCGATCAGCATCCGAAGATCGTCGCCAGTCGCATCGGCCGAGGCGTAGCGCGCTGGTCATCGCACTCAGCGATGACCGCAAAGCGAGCGAGGCGGTGCGACGGAGCGCCAGATCGTTCATGGCACCGGCGAGGCGTAGCAGGCAGTGGCAATGCGACGGCATTGCCCTGCCGCGAGCGAGCCGTGCCGATCCGGCAACGCGGCGCGATCGACCGCAAGGTCAGTCCCATGCGGCGCGATGGGGCTCGATGCCCCGGAGCGCCGCTCAGGGCGACGTAAAAAAAGGGAAGGACTCCGGTTGCCCGGAGCCCTTCCGTGGGTGCGTCAGGCGCGACGACCGCGCTGGCTGGGCTGCACCGGCGCCTGCCCGTCCTTGCGGAAGACGTGGAGCGGTACGCCGGCGGTACGCAACTTGCGAGCGAAGTCGATCTGGACGCCCGATCCTTCGCAGACGATCGCTTCGACGGGACGCAGCGAGGCGATGCGGTCGTTGCGGAGGAACCCGCCCCGGTTGCCGTGGCGCTTGTCGAGGAACATGCGCACCAGCTTGACCTCGCGCGAGGCCGCCCACGACGCTGCGATGGCGTCGGCACCCTTGTTCATGGCGGTGGTCATCAGGACCATCGACGGGATGCGACGCTTGATCTGGTCGAGGCGTTCGAAGAGCTGCTCGTGGTCGTGCCATTCCATGCCGCCCGAGAAGGCGACAATCGGGCCGCTCGGGTTATGCTCGTCCCGACGCTTTGCCGCGCGCGCCGCCAGATAGTCGGCACCGTCGATCATCGAGGCGGTCAGCTTGGACGACACCCGGCTGCCGCGGACGGTCGAGAAGGGCCGTCCGGTCTCGACGCGATACACGTTCCCGGCGTGGTCCCTCATGCAGCGCATCGCCTCGGCGCAATTCTCGAGGGTCTGGCAGAGCAGCTGGGTCTCTTCGAGCTCCACCGCGTAGATCTCCGAGGGGTCGTAGCTGCGTACGAGGTCGCCCAGCTTCTTGGCGGCGTCATCCTCCCGTCCCTCGATGCGCTTGGCCACCATGTGGAAGCTGTTGACGAAACCCCATGCGAGGTCGGCGGCGAACTCCTCCATGCGGGTGTCGCGGAACACGTCGAACATTGTCGCCAGCATCTGTTCGACGGCGTGCGCGGCCTGCTCCGGGTCGGGCATGTCCAGCTTTTCGGCTTCGCTGACGATGGAAAGCTTGGCCATCTCGCTCGCTTCGATGAACGCCCCCTGATAGGTCTCGGTGGTGTCCTCGTCGGCGCGGCGCTCGTTGATCGCGCGGCCCATGTCGTTGAAGTTGCTGTACTTGGTCATGATAGCCTCCATGAGTTGAAAATCTCACCTTCTCTCGGTGAGGAATCTCATCCGGCATGCGGCGGTCAGGGCGGTCAGGGACGTTAACCGGGAAGCCGCGGCCCGCAGGGTCGCGGACCCCGGTTAACGCTCGCGCGCGGGGGAGCCGATTTTCTCGTGCCCTGGAGGCGGAGCGAAGCGGAGATGGAAGGGTGCGTGAAAATTGGGGGGACCGCGCGTCCTTGACGGCCCGCCAACCCCGCATGCCAGACTTCCTCATCACAGAGAGAGAAAATATTATGTTGTGGTGGGCACGCCGGGTCGGACCGAGCACGGGCGGCGGTGATGCGCCGCCAGGCGCAGCGCCGCAAAGGCAGCGCCAGTGAGCCCGGGAGGGCGAGCCAGCTGCCGCCGCCCGCGCGCAGGACGCCCGGCGCCGGCATAGGGATCGTCACCCGCAGGGCGGAGACCCCGCCAGGGGGCTCCGTGAGGCCCGCCAGGGCCGAATAGAGCCCGGTCCCGCCCACAAGGCGGGACGCCCCGCCCTGCCCCTCTACGGCCGTCCCACAGCCAGCACAGCAGGATCAGCAGGATCAGTCCCATTCATACTCGCCACCGTCATCCCCGGCATCGTAATCCGGCATTTCCTGGATTCCCGGATCATCCGGATCGCGGTGTGCATCGGGGTCATCGCCGTGCGGGTCGGTCTGGATATCCGGTTCGCTTGCGAACCGGATATCTTCATCGACCCGGTCAGCAATGTCCGGCTCGACGGCACTGTCATCGTCGAGCCAGCAGGGGCGCGGACAATGGAGCAGCTGGTGACCGCGATGGACGAAGGGCTGGCCGTTCATCAGGACGGGGCGCTCGGCGAGACGCCGGCAGGGCTCGTTGCGGCGGTTGCGGAACCCGCACGGCACCGCCAGCGGCGCGAGCGCGACGGCATGGCCTTCGTGTTCGCCGCTGGCTCGTGCCTGCTCGTCGACCGGAGCGACCGGGTCCGGTGCCGCAGGCATCGGCTCGGGCGCGAACGGGTCGCCGTCGAACATGTCGCGCTGGACGGTCATGGAACTGGACCTTTCAGGTGAGCGCGCGTGGGCGCAAGGCCGCGGTGCGAAGCAACGTGGCCGAAGCGTCCGAGCTGGCGATGAAGAAGCAGGCGCGAAGGGCGACACCCGCAGGCGCCGCCCGGTTCGCTGGCCGGTCAGTAGAACTCGGCGCGATCGGCGATGATCTCGCAGCCGTAGCGGTCGTTGCCGTCGCTGTCCTGCCAGCGGGTGTAGTGCAGGCGTCCCTCGATGGCGATGAGGTCGCCCTTCTTGCGGTTGCCGGCGATCGCCTTGGCGAGGCCGTTGAAGCAGGTGACCTTGTGGTATTCGGTCTCCTTGACGGTGAAGCCGTCGTCGCCTTTGTAGGTGTGGCCGTCCTTGTTGAGCTTCGGGCGATCGGTCGCCACGAAGATGGTCGCGACGCTGGTGGCGCGATTGACTTCGCGCAGTTCGGGGGTGCGGGTCAGGCGGCCGACGAGGTTCACGTTGTTCATGGCATTGCCTCCTTGGGTTGGTCGGCGGTCCGTCCGCCGGTGTCACCTGAAGGGCGTCGCGGTTCGGGGCGTCGCACCGGAGGGCGAGCTGGGCCGGCGCGCAGGCGGCGGGCCTGGTCGACCGGAGGGGAACCCCTTTTGCAGGGGTGGTGCGGGCAGCCGCGCGAAGCGCGGCAACACGGCCCTGCCAAAGGGGTTGCGAGGCCCCGGGGCGCGGCGCAGGTGACACGAAACGGCGGATGGGCCGTCGATCAGCCCAAGGTTCCCGCAGGCATTGCCATGGACAAACCTCGTGAACCGCTCATGTCGGTCGCCTGACCCGTACCCCCGAACGACCCGGCGCGAAGGCAGGCGTGCCGCCAGCGTCGCTCGCTGACCGACGTGGTGCCGCTCCTAAGCTCGACAAGGACGGCCGCGCCCGGGCGACGACGCACCGGCAAGGAGACCGGATGCCGCAAGGTCGCCCGACGGCCGACCCTCGCCAGGGCGATCGCCGGCAACCGCATCGGACCTGGGCGTCCTCATCGCCATCGGGGTTAAACGCCTGCCGATACCCGCTGGCAGGACAGCGACGGCTTTACGCGCCGCCCGGCTGCGAGATCATCGCCGATTGTGATGATCTATCCGTCCGGTCAGCGAATCGGGCGGCGTCTGCGGGCGTCGTCCTTCGGGTTGGCGTAACCAACGGTCAGCGTCGATCGGTTACCCGGACGGCGCTTGCCTGGACGGCACGAACGATCTTCTGAAAATACGTCGGGGGGCACCGCCCATAAATGAAGCTGCCGGTCCTCAGGTCGATGACATCATGGCCGCGCCAGTCGAAATCGTTGACGTCGTTGACGACGACGTGGCTTTCGCCGGCGCGCGGCAGGCCCATAGCCTTGGCGACCGGATCGGGTATCCGGTCGCTGCGAGAGGATCGCGCCTCCCCCTTCGTCGTGATGGGTACGACCGCGACGCCTCTGGCATCTGACGCGATTACCAGAACCGGGCGTTCCTTGACGCCCTCGTCACGACCGGCAGCCGCTTCATGGGCAAACAGATAGATGTAGTTGATGACATCGCCGGGTTCAGGCGGCGGTGTCGACGCGCTCACGCTCCCACCGATCGTCGGCGAGTTCGGCTTCTGTCGGGAGCGAGGCTTCAAGACGGGCCGCGAAGTCATCCGGGAATGTCCCTTCGGTATAGACCCGGCGATTGCCGTGGATCGCGCGAAGCGCAGCTTCGGCGCGGTCGAGGTAATCGGCGCTGACGACGGCGGCGAAGCGCCGGTTGCGCTTGGTCAGGATGACCGGCGCGAGCTGGCTCTTGTCGACGTAGACGCCCGGGGTCTTGTGGAAATCGGTGAGATTGACGGTCTCGTCACTGGCGGTAGCAGCCATCAGTGCCTCCTGTGGATCACGCGCATTATACGCAGTATGCGCGGAATAGCCAGAAACGACAACAGGGACCGCTTCGGTGATGAAGCGATCCCCGTCGGGGTGGCGACACGGGCGACGCATCAGCGCCGCCCGATGCCGGTCAGACCGTTTCGTCGACCGGCGCGGTGCTGGCGCCCAGACCGTCGCCGGTGTCATCGCCGGCGCCCGAGGTCGCCACGTCACGGCCATCGGCGGTGAAGGGCAGCGCGGGTTCGCCGTCATCCGCCTTGACGCCCAGCGCGGCACCGACGTCGCGGCGCTTCTGGGCGCGCTGCCACACGACGTTGTACGAGCCGTCGTCTTGGCGGAAGGCCGAGACCTGCAGCGGCGCGGCGAGCGACGGATCGTCGATGCGGCCGTTGAGGAACGCCTCGCCGGTGTTGTTCGAGGTGAGTTCGAAGAACGCCCCGACCTGCACCCACGTCCGGCCCGGGGTAAGCGCGTGGATCTCGTAGCGCGGGGCGCGCGGGTTGGACGACTGGACCGGCTTGAGCGCAATCGTCATCGCGACCGCGAGGGTGGAAATGCGGCCCATGAAAATGCCCGCGTCGTTCTGCTTGATCTGACCGATGTTCATGACGTGTCTCCTGTGATGTCGTGCTGGACCCCATGTCCTCGACACCGATCTTCAATCCTCCTCCCCTCCCCGGCCCTTCGGCCGGGCAGGGCGCGATGAGCGCCCCTCACCGACCGCGTCTTCACGCGGACGGTGGATCGTGCGGGACGCGGACCGGGCCTGATTGGGAGGTTGTCAACTTCAGGAGTTGGTCGGGACGATCGTCAGTACGGGCGGTTCGAACGATCCGAGGGCGAAATGCTTCAAGACCGCCTCATAGGAGCCGAGTTCGCGGGCTTCTTCCTCGCTGATGAGCGTTTTGCCGTCACCGGTCGCGTTGAAGGAGTGTCGTGGCCCTTCGCCGACCCAGATAATGGTTTCAGGGTTGAATGACCCGGCTGATCCGTCGGTCCAGCACACGAAAGGGAGATCGTTGGTGCAGCAGAATTCCCCGATCTCGTCGACATCTCCGATTGTCACATCGTGCGCTCGCATTCGGAGATGCTCGCCGGATTTGATGTCGTCGTCGGAGAGTGCTTCGCCCTCCCACTCAAGAGTGAGGCCCGAGGCATTCGCCAGTTCGATGAGTTTGGGAACTTGGTCGGCGGGCAGATTTCCCCCGATCGTAATTGAGACGGAGACGCGGTCGGCCATGTCGGGACCTCGTGATGAAGTGGACGTGCCGGTCCCGCGAGCGGTGTCATCACCATTCGCCCGGCTATCCATTCATCACCCCCTTCCCTTGATCGTGGCCCAGGTTCGAACTGCGATATCCTGTGCTTATCCGGCGATAAAGCGAAGGAATAGCTAAATTATCGATCCGATACGGTGTTGAATCGGGACTGGAGCCCATGAAGCAAAAAAAGGGCGACGCCGTGTGCCGGCGTCGCCCCGAGTTTCGGCGTGCGGGAGCGAAAGGGGGCGCGCCCGTGCGCCATGCGGTGCCGTGAGGGAGTGCACGGCACCGGGGGTGGATCAGGCGTCCTCGGCGACGCGCTGGCGGCGACCGCGGCCCTTGCCGACCGGCTCCTCGACCGGGGCGGTGGTTTCGCCCAGTCCGGTGTCGGTGGCGGCCGCATCGGGGCCGGGACCGTTGTCGACCGGGCCGCCATCGGCGCCGAACGGCGGCGACAGATCGTCATCCGCCTTGACGCCGAGCGCGGCACCGACGTCGCGGCGCTTCTGGGCGCGCTGCCAGACGACGTTGTACGAGCCGTCGTCCTGGCGGAAGGCCGAGACCTGCAGCGGCGCGGCGAGCGACGGATCGTCGATGCGACCGTTGAGGAACGCCTCGCCGGTGTTGTTCGAGGTGAGTTCGAAGAACGCCCCGACCTGCACCCACGTCCGGCCCGGGGTAAGCGCGTGGATCTCGTAGCGCGGGGCGCGCGGGTTGGACGACTGGACCGGCTTGAGCGCAATCGTCATCGCGACCGCGAGGGTGGAAATGCGGCCCATGAAAATGCCCGCGTCGTTCTGCTTGATCTGACCGATGTTCATGACGTGTCTCCTGTGATGTCGTGCTGGACCCCATGTCCTCGACACCGATCTTCAATCCTCCTCCCCTCCCCGGCCCTTCGGCCGGGCAGGGCGCGATGAGCGCCCCTCACCGACCGCGTCTTCACGCGGACGGTGGATCGTGCGGGACGCGGACCGGGCCTGCCGATCATCGGCCGATCTTGTCGGTCAGGGCGGTGCCGATATCGGCGTGTGCCGCGGCGAGCGCGCCGATCGCGCGGCTGACGACGTCGGTCGCCTCGTCGCTCGGATCGATGCACCAGCATTTGCCGGCGTGGCGGATGTCGATCAGCCGGTCGGATTTGTTGTCGATCCCGAAGGTGTAGCCGTGACGCTGGTCTAAGCCGGCGACGGTGACGTCGGTCGTTTTGGCCTCGATCGTGACGACGGGCGCGACCGCGGGGGTCAGCAGCACGGTATCGCGCGGCGTTTGCGCCTGTGGGACCAGCGCGGGTGCGGGCGGCTTGCCGAGCGACGGCATCTTCGGGATCGGCACGAGGCCGTTCACGGCGTCCTGCGCCATGTCGGCCGCCATCGCGGTCGCCATGAAGATGGCGGTGCGCGCCAGATCCTGGGCGATGGCCTCGCGGTGCGGCTCGGTCAGCGTGGGGAGGAGGTGGCAGAGTTTGGTGTCGAGCGCGAAGGCGACGGGCTCGGCGTTGGGATCGATGCACATGATCGTGACCTTTCGGCAAAATGCCCGGACCCCATGTCCAGGATGCCGATCCGGTCCCTCTCTCCTTCCGGCGCAGCCGGTGCCGGCATCGTCGCGAGGCGATGCCGTGCCGTTCAGCGAGGCGGTCGCGGATGTCGCATGAGGCGCTTCCGGGCGGCCGACAGATGATCGATCGAGCGTTGCAGGAAGAAGGCGTGCGCGCTGTCGGATTCGAGTGTCCCCAACCGGCGTTCGAGCGCCGTGATACGGTGGTCGATCGCATCGATCGTCAGCATGATATCGTCGAACGAGAGCGCGACGACGGTCTGCGGATAGGGATAGGGCAGCGCCGGCGCGACGAAGGCGAGGAAATGCGGCTGCACGGGCAGGTGGTGTAGCAGGGCGATCGCGACCGCGCGGCGGATCTGGCAGGCGTCGTGAACGAGTTCCGTCAGTAGCGTGTCCATCGCCATCGGGCGGACAATCCTCAGCGCGCCGGGGTCGAGGGTAACGGCGATCGGATCGGTCGAGGCGAGGCCGATCACGCCTTCCGACAGGATGGCGAGAACGTCTCCTTTCTCGATGCAGGGACCGTCATCGAGACAGGCGTCATGCGCGGCCTCGCTGGTGTCGAAATAATGGACGCGATACATGGGCTGGTCCCTTTCTGCTGGGGCAGGAATATTCCGGGCGACGTGCGGGAAACCGCGTGGGCGGGAGGCCGGAGAAGCTGAAGGCGCGGAAGCGTCCGCCGGTGTAGGCAGCCGAATCCACCGGCGGGCGATGCCGCTGCAGGCGCTCGAGCAGCCGGTTGGCGCGGCGCATCGCCGCGATCGCGGCCTCGTCGTGGTAATGGAGGGCGATCACGCGGACGAAGGTGCCGGTGTCGTACCGTAGGGTAGGCAGGGTGGCGTCTACGAGAGAACACCCCACTGCCCCCCTCCGAACCGGACGTGCAACTTTCACTGCATCCGGCTCTCCGCTCCGGGCACTGTAGAACGAAAGTCCGGCAGCTTCCCTGCATGAAGGAGTTGATGACAGGGCGCGCAAAGCGGCCTCGTCTTCCGGGCCCGTTCGGCGTGAAGCCTCCGGAACACCGGCCCATCCCTCATGCGACGCACGGGGTTGCTGTGGTGAAGATGGAACGGTCCATCGGTGCCGCCACATGCGGAGCATGCTTGGGCGAGCACTCGGTCAGTCAGGTTGGTCCTGCTTAACCGAAGAGCTTCCGTGCGAGGCGTGTTGTCGACCGACGGCCAGAACACCGGCCTACGATCGAGTTCCGCCAGTCGCCAAACCGCGATCCTCCTCTCATCCCTCCCAACGCCGATACGCACTACGTACCTGCCCGGGCCAACCCTGAGGCGCCGGAGCGAAGCCATTAGGCTTGTCCGATGCTTGTGCGCGAGCGTCTTGAACAGACTACCGCGCCAGAGAAACTCGAGCTTGTTGAGTGCGCCTTTCACATCCACGGCCAAGGCATAGTAATTTGCAAAGCCGCGAAGTTCGGCGTTGTAGACCTTGACGATCTCCGCATCATCCATGTGAAGCAGGCCCGGACGGTGCACAGCCCGTCCCAAGTCGAACTGACCATAGCCGTGCCTCTGGCTGAACGATTGCACCTTGTCGCGCGGGACCAGCAACTGAATTTGATCCGTCACCGTCCGCTTGACTGCGACGATGCCCGTCCGTGCCCGTTGTTTGACGAGCCGGTCGGACGCCGTGCGAGTGCGCACGTCGTAGCCAAGGAACCTTGCTCCCTTCCGAGCCTCGCGGATCCCGCTTTTCAACGGGGACGTTCGGAGCTCAAGCTCGCTCGCGAGGAAGCCCTCGATGGCGGCCTTGATCTCTTCGGCCTCGGCCCGGCTGCCGATAACCCCCAGAAGGAAGTCGTCGGCGTACCGGACGTAGCGAAGGCGTCGAAAGTCTGGATCGAACGGGTCCGTCGCGGGTAGCTTGCGCATCGCCGCGAGCGTCTCCTTTATTCGGTCCAGCCATGGTTGGATTTCATCAACCTGCCCTTTGTCACGCAGCGCAGCCACGCGCTTCCGGGCGTACTCGGAACGGCGCTGAAGGTGCCTGTATTCCGCCGATTTGCGACGTTGGGCACCCTTGTCGAAGCCAGCGACGAGCCCTTCCACATAATGGTCAAGCTCGTGCAGGTAGACGTTCGCGAGCAGAGGCGAGACGATGCCTCCTTGCGGCGTGCCACTATAGGTTTCGTGGAAACGCTGCTGCTCCAGATACCCTGCCTTCAGCATCGCACTGATGAGAGCGGTAAACCGCCTATCATCAATGCGACGTTCAAGCAGGCTCAACAATTTCTCGTGAGAGATGTTGTCGAAGTATCCTTCGACATCGACTTCGATCAGCCACTTCACGCCCTTCCATGTCTTGCGGACATGGTCGAGCGCCGTGTGACACGACCGCCCCCGTCGAAAGCCGTGTGACCGATCAGAGAAGATCGGTTCATAGACTTCGTTCAGGATCATCCTGACCACTTCCTGCACCAGTCGGTCGGTTGCAGTCGGGATGCCGAGCGGTCTTGTTTTACCGTTGGTCTTGGGGATGTGGACGCGCCTGACCGGCTGCGGGCGATACGTGCCCGCCGAGAGTTGCGCGATCACCGCATCGATCCGGCTTTCGTCGAGATCGGTTACGGCCTCACGGTCGATGCCGGGGGTCTCTGCCCCACGGTTCTGTTGGATGCGGCCCAAAGCTTCCACCCACAAGGAGCGGGATAGCAGCAGTCGGAACACACCGTTCACACGTTTGCCGGTCAAGGCAATCGTTCCAAGTGATTCCAGCCTTTTCAAGGCGGCACAGGGTTGCATCAGCAGACCTCCGCCCTGGTTCGATGCTGGATCGAAGCTGCCGCACTTCCCCCGCTCGGTTGCGCTTTCGCTCGGGTCACCCCGAACTTATACGGCCGACCGTCCCTCACCGAGGCAAGGGCTGTCCCGGCAATTACGCCGGGTGTTCGGGTAATATTGCGGCTCCGCCGCCATACAGGTCGATAACTCGACCAGCTACAGGCGGTCCCGTAGTTACGCGTGAAAGGAGATAAGCTAACGGTCTTAGGTGGCCTTTTCATCTCTAGTCCTCCGAAGGAGGTCACGCCGACAAGGTTGGCCGGTCAAGTCGATGGTACGGACTTGGCCGCTTCTCGGGTCCGAGCTGGTAGAGTGGACCCGACGCGTCGGTGCGGGGTTTCAGTCGCTTTCCTCGCCGCCAAGGGTTTAGGCCGCGAGAGATTGGGCTTCACGCAGTGTAGCGTTCACCATAACCGTCTTGCCCTGACCCGTTGCTTCAATGCGACTATTCACTTTGGGCCTTTTCCGAGCATGCTATGGTCCCGTTCTCCTTTCGAAGTTTCAGCCCGAGGGCACCGGTAAGCTCGGTGGGCAGATGCCATTGCCAACAAGCATCACGTCATCAGACGCACTCCTTTCTCGCGCCACAACGGCGCACACCATCCCCCTTCCTCGGGGCCGCCCCAGGCACGGTCGATTTCGTAGAAGGCGAGGATGCTGCGCATGGGGTCGGCTCCGGTTGTCACCGGGTCGGATGATCCTCCCGGTTCATAACAGCCGGTCCCCCTTCCCCTTCCTCAGACGTCCGGTGCTTCGTCGGGACGCTGGTGGCGCAGCGCACGCGCGAGCGCCCGCTTGCGGGCGGTCGCCGCGGCGCGCGACGGATAGGCGCCCGAGAGGCGAGAGGGGTGTGACAAGCTGTTGTCGAACACGACCCAGCCCGTTGCGGTATGGGCGACGTGCATCCCGTCGCTGCGCGAGGGGGTGGTCATGACGGGCGCGCCCGCCTGATCGCGGCCTCGGCGATGAGCTGGCCGGCAAGCGTGTTGCGATGCGACGCGATCCGGCTGTCGGGCGCAGCCACGACTTCGGCCGCGCGTGTCAGCAGCGCAGCGAGGTCAATGTCCGACATCGGCGCCGGGTTGGTCGCGGATCGCGCGGGTTCTTCCCCGGCCTTGTCGAGCATCAGCACGAGGATCGAGGGCTTGATCTCTTCGTCGAGCGGTCGACTGTCGGCGACGAACTTGCCGCCACGCGTGATCGCGAACGCGTTGAAGGTGGGTGATACCCCGTTATCGGCGTTGGGGATCGTGGTGCCGCGGTCGTGGAACTGGATGTCGATGAAGCGGGGCGGGCCACCATAAGTGGATTCGAGAAAGCAGAAGGTGACGCGGCGACCCTCGCTGGTCTTCGCCGTGATCGTGAACGCGCCGTCGGGCACGTCGATTGGTTTGTGCGGCACGTCGTTGTAGCCGGCGAAGCCCGCGGCGATCGCGTCGGCGCGCGTCATGACGGGGAGATCGGTGATATCGGGCATGATGAAAGCTCCTTGCTCTGGATCAGGCGGCACGCTTCAGCGCGATCAGGTCGGAAAAGCGGTCTCGCACCGCGCCGGCATTGGGATAGAGATCGGCGAGACCGTGCCGCGAGAGGATCGGTGCGCGGGACGCGGCGATGATGCCGGCCTCCTCGATGGTGGGAATGCGCGGCGGCCAGCCTTTGACGTAGCGCAGGTCGGGCGGCATCGCGGCTTCGAGCCGTCGCCGCTCGGCGGCATCGGCCTTGGCGAGGGAAATCCGGTTCCTCAAATTACCCGGTATGTGACGCGGTGCGACGTCGGCGAGCCAGCGTGCGGGCTGGAACGAGAAGGTTGAGGTCGCCTCGAGGCCGACCAGGTGGAGCAGCGCGGGACGGTTCGCCGGTGCCGAAGCCGATGCCTGGGCGTCGCCGAGCGATTGAAGGACGCAAAAGCGGCACGACAGTCGTGACGATTGGTAGCAGGTGTAGGCGACGTGCAGCGGGATGCCGAGCGTATCGTGCGCGGCGAAGACCTGCGGCGTCGTCCAGTGTGCGATCGGGTTCCACAGCATCATCGCGGTCCCGTGGGGATTGCCGGCGGCGGCGTAGCGGGTGTCCGCTTTCCATTCGGGGGTGCTCGCTCGCGCGATGCTCTCGTCGCGGCGCAGCCCCAGCACGTTGATGACAATCTGACCGCGCAGCAGCCGCGCCAGATGCGGCCCGATCACATGGGCCTTCATCTCCGACGTGCAAAAGCGCAGCGCGGAGGATGACCAGGGGCCGATCAGATTGTAGGTTTCGAGCGCCTCGTAGCGCGCCTTGCCGTTGGCGAAGCGCGTGGCCCAGCGGTCGAACAGGTCCCCGGCGCTGCGCCGGACGATCGTCAGCGGCACGCCGGCGCGGGTCGCGAGATCCTCGACCGTGGCGGGCGTTTCGTCCCACTCGGCGCGGCCGAGATCGGCGTGGATGGCGATGCGGCGTTCGCGCGGGTGGCCGAGCGCATCGAGGATCAGATTGACCGCGAACATCGCGGCCGAGCTGTCCTTGCCGCCCGAGAGGTTGAAGACGATCCACGCGCCGCGTTCGACCGCGTCGAGGATGGCGGGCGGCAGGGCGATGGCCGGAAGGCCGGCGACCAGGCCGCGTCCGATGTCGATGAACATGGGCCGTCAGGCCGCGAGCGGTGCCGGCAGCGCCAGCCACTCGGGTTCGTCGTTGGCGATGACCGGGTCGTGCGCGCGCGCCTCGGCTTCCGAGAACACGGTTGCGCTGGCGAGCGCCCCGAAGCCGTCGTCAGTGTTCCAGAAGGCAGCGTGTCCATCCTGATCGCGGGAGGCGAGAACGAAGCCGTATCGACCCTTATGGGCATCCGTGGCGGTATCGAGCGTGATGTTGCGCGCGGCGCGATCGAGGATGTTCTGGGTGCTGTGGAATGTCAGCCCCGCCTCGGTGATGAGGACGCAGCCGCCCCCGAACTCGCCGGGGCGCATCCTGTCGCAGTCGGAGATCCATGCGAACCCGCAGGGAAGCGCGGACTTGCAGACGATCCGGATCAGGCCGGCGACCGGCTCGATGCCGAATTGATCGCCCCAGAAGGTGGCGCGGCAATTGCCCGCGTCGTCCGGCTCGGTGATGTCGATCCGGCAGTCGAGGTACGGGAAAATCCAGTCATCGAACAGCGCTAGGAAGTTTTCGAACCGGCTCGCACCCTTGGGCGGGAACAGGCTGTGGAAGCGCGTGCCGAGGCTGTCATAGCCGAGCGCGAGATCGGCGTCGTCACCGTTGCTGTCGAGGATATCTACCGCCTGTTCGGCGGCGCGCAGCATGGCCGCTTCTTCGATCGTTACCGTCAGGGTGAACGCGGCCTTGGTGTAGGTATTCGCCATGGGATTGCTCCGAAATGGTGGGAAAATGGTGGCACGCGGTCGCGCTCAGGCGTCTGCGGCCTCGCCGAGACGCGCCAGCGCGGCCGCGGCCTCGGCGGGGTAAGCCTGGGTGAGATTGCCGTGCAGGAACGCAAAATCCGGGATCGGGAAAACACCGTTCGGCCCGGGCCGGGTAATCAGCAGCGCGCTGATGACGGCATCGGCCGGATCGGCATGGACGATGGTAGGCGTCCCGCCGTTATACTCGACCGGCGCGGTGAAGCCCGCCTCGCGCCAGGTGGCGAGCCCCTCCTCGACGCGCGTCGCATAGTCGGCGACGGCCTCGTCGAGCTCGTTCTCGATGTGGAGGACGAGTTCGACATAGCGTCCGAAGTCGTGGGCGTTGGAGAGACCGGCGAGGCGGCATCCCGGGGGTGGCGGGCCGTAGCGTGCGATCAGCGCGGACTTGTAGACCGCGATTTCGAGGCGGTTGAGGCTGTCGAAGTCGGGCGACTGCCCGAGTTGCGCGCAGTCTTCCTCGGCGGGACCGGCACCGAGATCGATGAAATAAGGCATGGGGCTCTCCGTCGATCGTCATTGATCGACGCGCCCCATCCCCCTCCCCTTTCTTGTCGGGTGTTCAGTCGCCGAAGAAGCGGCGTTTGATGGCGATCTGCGCCTCGCCATCGGACTGGCCGAGGGTCATCAGCCGGTCGGTCTCGAGCGTGATCGCGAGATCGGAGGGAAGATCGGCCCAGCGCGACGCGATCGTGACGGCCGCGGCCGCTGTGGTCAGCTCGCCGGGGTGTGCGCCATGCCATGCGACGGTTTCGTCCTCGCCCTCGAGATGGGGGTGCGGGCGCAGGACCTGCACGAAGAACGTGGCGAGCGGGCGATCCCATCCGATGCTGACGCTGGTGCCGGGTTCGATGCCGGGAAACTGGTGGCGGCTCATGGCGGTCCTCTCAACGTCAGTGCAGCGAGATCCATTCGGCGTGCCAGGGGCGCGGGTGCGGGTAGAAACGAAGAACGCCGGGAACATCGGTTTCGCCGCTGGCGATGCGTTCTTCCAGCCAGAGGATGTAGAGCGCGGCATCGGCGAGATCGCCGGCGAGCAGATCGTCGAGCATCGCGGCCTCGCGTGCCGTCTGTTCGTCGATCGCGGACCAGTCCAGCGCGTCTAGGAAACGGTCGCGTCGATCGGTGTAACGCGCGATGCGGGCAGCGTCGGCCCGGACGCTGGCGATGGCGAGATGGATATCCACGGGCGGTGCTCCTTCCGGCATGTCGGTGACATGCCGCCCGCTCCCGCTTCCCTCATGTGCGCGCCTTTCGGCGCGGGGCCGATGCCAAACCCCGGATGATCCGCTATGGCGGATTCGGGAGATCGCGATGAAGATGATGATGATCCTGCTCGGCCTGGCGATGGCGGCGGCGACGCCGGCACCGGCACAGGTCAATCCGCAGGTCGATCCGAC
>OFTY01000367.1_pt1 | contig 35749 bp, 30 predicted proteins | sample 1775061 | NCBI WGS metagenome assembly OFTY01 (sample SAMN08195773, study PRJEB24354) | sludge metagenome | isolation source: sludge from phenol fed wastewater aerobic bioreactor B | place: India: Nagpur | collected 2016-09-16 | reverse complement strand
ATCCTGAGTAGAATTTTTCGCATCCCGGGTGTTTCACGAACGATTCAAACAGGATGCCTGCATGCCACCGCGACTGGCCTTACGAAACATCAGCAAAGCCTACCCGGCCGTCCGGGCCAACGACGCGGTCGACCTCACCGTCGAGCCCGGCGAGATCCACGCCATCCTGGGCGAGAACGGCGCCGGCAAATCGACCCTGATGAAGATCATCTACGGCGTGGTCCGCCCGGACGAGGGCACGGTCCACTGGGACGGCCAGGAAGTGCGGATCGCCAATCCGGCGGCGGCGCGGGCCCTGGGCCTGGGCATGGTGTTCCAGCATTTCTCCCTGTTCGACACCCTGACGGTGGCCGAGAACATCGCCCTGGGCCTGCCGCCGGACACCGACATGCGGGCCCTCGAAACCCGCATCGCCGCCACGGCGGCGCAATACGGCCTGGACGTCGAGCCGCGCCGCCACGTCCACACCCTGTCGGTGGGCGAGCGCCAGCGCGTGGAGATCGTGCGCGCCCTGCTGGGCAAGCCGCGCCTGCTGATCCTGGACGAGCCGACCTCGGTGCTCACGCCGCAGGCCGTGCTGCGCCTGTTCGAGGTCCTGCGCCAGCTGGCGGCCGAAGGCTGCAGCATCCTGTACATCAGCCACAAGCTCGACGAGATCCGCGCCCTGTGCCATCGCTGCACGGTGATGCGCGCCGGCCGGGTGACCGGGGTCTGAGACCCGCGGCAGGAAACCGAGGCCAGCCTGTCGCGCCTGATGATCGGCGCCGACCTGCCGGTGCACGAGCACCGGGTGCGGGCGGCCGGGCCGGTGCTGCTGCGGCTGCGCGGCCTGGACCTGCCGCGCGCGCATCCCTTCGCCACGCCGCTGGCGGGCATCGACCTGGACCTGCACGCGGGCGAGATCCTGGGCGTGGCGGGCGTGTCCGGCAACGGCCAGCAGGAATTGATGGGCGCGCTCTCGGGCGAGGACAGGCGCGCGGCGCGCGACAGCATCCTGTTCGACGGCCAGCCCGTCGGCCACCGCTCGTCGGCCTGGCGGCGCATGCGCGGCATGGCCTTCGTGCCCGAGGACCGCCTGGGGCGCGGCGCCGTGCCGGAACTGTCCCTGGCGCGCAACCTGCTGCTCTCGCACCAGGGGCCGGACACCGTGCGGCGCGGCTGGATCCGCGACGGGGCCGTGCGCCGCATCACGGCCGGCATCATCGAGCGCTTCCACGTCAAGGCTGCCGGCCCGCAGGCGCTGGCCGGCAGCCTGTCGGGAGGCAACCTGCAGAAATACATCGTCGGCCGCGAGGTCGTGCGCCAGCCCCGCCTGCTGATCGTCGCCCAGCCCACCTGGGGGGTGGACGTGGGCGCGGCGGCGCAGATCCGGGGCGAACTCCTGGCGCTGCGCGACGCCGGCTGCGCCATCCTGCTGATTTCCGAGGAACTGGACGAATTGTTCGAGCTGTCCGACCGCCTGGTCGTCCTGGCCAAGGGGCGGCTGTCGCCCCCCATCGCCCGCGCCGAGGCCACGCGCGAACGGATCGGCCAGTGGATGAGCGGCCTGTGGCCCGGGGCCGATGCGGCCGCCGGGCCGGACGCCGGCCACGCCGCCGCGGAGGCCGCCCATGCTTGAGCTCGTCTCCCGCGCCGAGCCGTCGCGCCGGATGGTGTGGCTGTCGCCCCTGATGGCGGTCGCGCTGACGGCGCTGTGCGGCGTCTTCATGTTCCTGGCCGTGGGCAGGCCGCCCCTGGAGGGCCTGGCCGTCTTCTTCGTGGAGCCGCTCGCCAGCGGCCACGGCTGGGCCGAGATCGGCGTCAAGATGGCGCCGCTGCTGCTGTGCGCGGTCGGCCTGGCGCTGTGCTTCCGCGCCAACATCTTCAACATCGGGGCGGAAGGCCAGCTGGTCGTCGGCGCGATCGTGGCCGGCGCCTTCATCCTGCGCTTCGACGACGGGACGGGCGGCGGGGGCGGGCCGCTGATGATCGCGCTGGCGCTGCTGGCCGGCGCCCTGGGGGGCGCGGCCTGGGCGGCGCTGGTGGCCTGGCTGCGCGACCGCTATCACGCCAACGAGATCCTCGTGTCGCTGATGCTGGTGTACGTCGCGCAGCTCCTGCTCAGCTACCTGGTGCACGGCGTGATGCGCGATCCGGACGGCTTCGGCTTCCCGCAGTCGCGGCTGTTCGACGACGGCTTCCTGCTGCCGGTGTGGCCGGGCACGCGCCTGCACCTGGGGCTCGGGCTGGCGCTGGCGGCGGCGCTGGCGGCCTGGCTGCTGCTGGCCCGCCTGTTCGCCGGCTACCGCCTGACGGTGGGCGGCCTGGCGCCGCTGGCCGCGCGCTACGCCGGATTTTCCTCGCGCCGCGCGCTGTGGGGCTGCATGCTGGGCTCCGGCGCGCTGGCCGGGGTGGCCGGCGCCTGTGAAATCATGGGGCCGATCGGCCAGCTCACGCCCTCGGTCTCGCCGGGCTACGGCTTCGCCGCCATCATCGTCGCCTTCGTGGGGCGGCTGCATCCCGTGGGCGTGATCTTCGCCAGCTTCGTCATGGCCCTGTTCTACATCGGCGGCGAGCTGTCCCAGACGCGGCTGGGCATGCCCAGCGCCATCACCGGCATCTTCCAGTGCATCCTGCTGTTCTCGCTGCTGGCCTGCGACGTGCTGATCCACCAACGCCTGCGCTGGAGGCGCTGCCACCATGGACGTACTGGCTCCCCTGATCGCGGCCGCCATGAACGCCGGCACCCCCCTGATGCTGGCGGCCCTGGGCCTGCTCGTCAACGAGCGCTCCGGCGTCATCAACCTCGGTTCGGAAGGCATGATGCTGGTGGCGGCGGCCCTGGGCTTCGCCGTGACCGTGCAGTCGGGCAGCACGGGGCTGGGCTTTCTCGCGGGCGCCGGGGCCGGCGCCCTGCTGGCCGGCCTGTTCGCCTGGCTGGTGGTCTGGCTGGGGGCCAACCAGATCGCCTGCGGCCTGGCCCTGTCCCTGTTCGGCGTGGGCCTGTCCGCCTCCATCGGCCTGCCCTACGTCGGCGCCACGATCCAGGCCGCGTCCTGGGCGGTGCCGGGCCTGGCCGGCCTGCCCTTCGTCGGGCCGGCCCTGTTCCAGCATCATCCGCTGGTCTACGGCGCGCTCGCCCTGGCCGTCGGGCTGAGCTGGTTCCTCTACCGCACGCGCGCCGGCCTGGTCCTGCGCGCGGTGGGCGAGTCCCCCGAATCCGCCCACGCCCTGGGCTACCCGGTGCGCCGCATCCGCCTGGCGGCGCTGCTGTTCGGCGGCGCCTGCTGCGGCCTGGCCGGCGCCTTCATGTCGCTGGTCTACACGCCGATGTGGGTCGAGAACATGGTCGCCGGCCGCGGCTGGATCGCCCTGGCGCTGACGCCGTTCGCCACCTGGCGTCCGCTGCGGGTGCTGGCCGGGGCCTACCTGTTCGGCGGCATCACCATCCTGACCTTCCACATGCAGGCGCTGGGGGTGCCGATCGCCTCGCAGCTGCTGTCGATGCTGCCCTACCTGGCCACCATCCTGGTGCTGGTCCTGATCTCGCGCAACGTGAACTGGATCCGCATCAACATGCCCGCGTCGCTCGGGCGCGTGTTCAACCCGAATCATTGATCGTCGTCCACGGAGACCCTTCCCATGAAAACCCGCCTGTTTCGTCAAACCCTGGCCGCCGCCACCGCCGCGGCCTGCCTCTGGGCCGCCGGCCCCGCCGCCGCCGAGCCCCTGAAGATCGGTTTCGTCTACGTCAGCCCGGTGGGCGAGGCCGGCTGGTCCTGGCAACAGGACCTGGGCCGCAAGTACATGGAGCAGCAGCTGGGCGACAAGGTCAAGACCCAGTACGTCGAGGACGTGCCCGAGGGCGCCGACGCCGAGCGCGTCATCCGCGACCTGGCCCAGCAGGGCAACAAGCTGATCTTCACCACTTCCTTCGGCTACATGAACCCGACCATCAAGGTCGCCAAGCAGTTCCCGGACGTGAAGTTCGTCCACTCCACCGGCTACAAGACCGCGCCCAACGTCGCCACCACCAACGCCCGCTTCTACCAGGCGCGCTACGTCGCCGGCATCCTGGCCGGGCACAAGACCCAGACCGGCGTGGTCGGCTACGTCGGCGCCTACCCGATCCCCGAGGTCCTGCAGGGCATCAACGCCTTCACGCGCGGCCTGCGCAGCGTCAAGCCCGACGCCACGGTGCGCGTCATCATGGTCAACAGCTGGTTCGATCCGGGCAAGGAGCGCGACGCCGCGCTGGCCCTGCTGGACCAGGGCGCCGACATCGTCACCCACCACACCGATTCCACCGCCGCCGTGCAGGCGGCCGAGGAACGCGGCAAGTGGGCCATCGCCTACCACTCCGACATGCTGAAGTTCGGCCCGAAGGCCCAGCTGGCCGCCGTCACCCACCATTGGGGGCCGTACTTCACCCGCGAAGCCCAGGCCATGCTGGACGGCACCTGGAAGTCCGATCAGGTCTGGGGCGGCTTCAAGGAAGACATGGTCGCCCTCGAAGGCTTCGGCCCGGCCGTGGACGACGCCCTGAAGGCCGATCTCAAGGCCAAGGAAGACGCCATCGCCGACGGCTCCCTGAACGTCTTCGCCGCGCCGATCAGGACCAACGAAGGCAAGGTGGTGCTGACCGAAGGCGCGCTCGACGACAAGGGCCTGAACGCGATGGACTACTACGTCGAAGGCGTCGTCGGGAAATTGACGAAGAATTAGAGCCCCCACGCTGCGCAGCCTGCGGCCGCTTGCATCCACCTCGCGGCCTGCATGCCGCTCGGATTCACCAGGCGCAGGCCAGTCCGCAGGGACTGCCCCGCGTCCAGGCTCATCCCCCCGAGGGGGCGCTTTTCGCCTTGGGGCGGCCCGGCGGCAAAAAGGGTTCTTAGCCCGACTTTCGAGGCACCGACCAGGTGCTGACGACCTGGGCCACCGGGTCGCCGCCGCCTTCGGGCAGCAGCAGGGCTTCGCCGGCCGTCATGCGGCCGGTTTTCAGGATCCGGGCCCGGGCGATGATCCCGCCGGCCGGCGCGCCCCGCAGGAAATTGATCGTCAGGCTGGCGGTGACCGACTCGGCGACCCCGGTGGCGCCGACCACGGCCGCGTACAGGGCCAGGTCGGCCAGGCCCATCAGCATCGGCCCGGCCACGATGCCGCCCAGCCGCTGATTGGCCGGGCTGGGGGGCAGGCGCAGGGTGGCCCGGCCGTAGCCGATGTCCAGGATCTCGATGCCCAGCACGGCGGCGAAGGGATGCAGCCGGTCCAGCAGTTCGCGGAATTCATCGAGGCCGATGCGGGCCTGCGCAGCCCCGGCATCGGGGGTTTCGGTTTCGGCGACGATTTCAAGCGGCTTGGACATGGCGCAAAGAAGAGTCGAAAAGCCCATAGTACACTGGCCCGGCCGGGTCAGGCAGGTGCCGCCCGGCCGCTCCGGCCGGCGGTCCGGCCGGTCCCGCCGCAGGGCCGCCCAGGCGGACTGCGAGCCACATCATTGGGTAGTGAAATGAAGAAAACTTTGACGCGCACACTGGGAATTTCGGCCGGCCTGCTGCTGGCGGCCTCGGCCTGGGGGCATGGCCAGCAGCCCGCGCACGGCGCCCCCGCCGCCACGCCGGCCAAGACCTCCGCCACGGTGACGGCGTCCGATTGCTGGATCCGCCTGATCCCGGCCCCGGCGCCTTCGGGCGGCTTCTTCGTGGCGCACAACACGGGCGCGGAAGACGCCGTGCTGACGGGCGCCCATTCGCCCGACTACGGCATGGTGATGCTGCACGAAACCACCGAATCCGGCGGCATGAGCAAGATGGCCATGGTCCACCAGGTCAACATCCCGGCGGGCAAGGGCCTGGTGTTCAAGCCCGGCAGCTACCACCTCATGCTGGAGCAGCCCCGCGAAGGGCTGAAGGTCGGCGATTCCGTGCGGGTGGATTTCACGCTGGCCAACGGCGAAGGCTTTTCCACGACCTGCGAGGTCAAGTCCCCCAAGGCCATGTCGGGCGCGGGCGGGCATGGCGCGGCCGGCCAGATGAAGCACTGATCCGCTGATCGGCCCGCGGCCGGCTCAGGCCTGCGCGATGAACTCCAGGACCGTGCGGTTGAAGGCCCGAGGGTTGGCCAGGTTCATGCCGTGGGCGGCCAGGGCGATGCGCGCGCGCCGGGCCTGCGGCAGCAACTGCTGCAGCCGGTCCTGGCGGGTGCCGTATTTGGCGGGACTCTGCGCGCCTCCGACCAGCAGCACGGGGCAGGACAGGGCGGCGGCATCCCGCGGATCCACCGGCAGGTTGGCCTCGCGGACCTGCGACAGCAGCGTCGCGGCGTTGTCCCGCACCATGTCCTTGAACCAGCCGACCATCCTGCGCCAGGTGTCGGCGCCGTTCACCGTGTCGATGAACTGCTCGATCGCGCCTTCGGTGTCGCCGTCCCGCAGCCGCCGGACGGCGTCGGCGTAGAAGACCGGCGTCTCGGGCTCGTCCGCGTAGCGGAATCCGGGGTCGGCCAGCGTCAGCGAGCGGCACAGCTGCGGCGCCTGGAGCGCCAGGGCCAGCGCCACCTGGGCGCCCCGCGAATGGCCCACCACGTGCGCGCCGCCGTGCGCGCCCAGCGCACGCAGCAGCTGCGCCAGGTCGCCGGCGTGGCGCCCGACGGCGTATTGCGCCTGCGGGTGGGGCTGGGCCTCGGGCCAGCAGCCGCGCAGGCTGGGGGCGATGACGCGGCGCGTTTCGGCGAAGGCCGGGACCTGCCAGCGCCAGTAGCGGTAGTCGCACAGCGAGCCGTGGATCAGCAGGATCGGCGCGCCCGCGCCCGCATCCACCGCATGAACGAGATAGCCGAAAAAGGACTTGCTGCGCACTGGAAGTATAAAGAAGGCAACGCGCAGGCTCAGGAAAGTAAGCTTGATTCCTGGTTGCAGCATCTGCGGGATATTTTGACGAATCCGGATACAGATACACTCGATTTCCTTCAGGATTTTAAGCTTGATCTTTTCACCGAAGAAATTTATATCTATACTCCGAAGGGAGATATGCGGGTGCTGCCGAAAGGCGCAACGGCCCTCGACTTCGCTTTCGATATTCACTCTGAGCTGGGCGCACGCTGTATTGGCGCCAAGGTAAATTACCGGCTCGTGCCCATCAGCCATCAGTTGAAAAGTGGAGATCAGGTGGAGATCATCACGTCTTCCAAGCAAAAACCTTCGGAAGACTGGCTGGGCTTTGTGACTACAGCCAAAGCGAAATCCCGGATAAAATATTACCTCAAAGAAGAAAAGCGGAAGATAGGAGACGATGGGAAAGCGGTATTACAGCGCAAGCTCGACCATATGAACGTGCCGCTGTCGCAACATAATGTGAACGAACTCTGCGTTTATTTTAAAAAACCTTCTCCACTCGATCTTTTTTATGCTGTGGCCGTAGGGAGTCTTGATCTCAAAGAGTTGAAAAACTTTTCGGTGCACGGCGACAAATTACATCAGCCCGCCAAAGAGATTAAGCTCGAATCACGCTCGCTTATTTCAGAAGATGAGGTAAAGCATCATAAACCAGCAAAGGGTGCCGAGCTGATTATTTTCGGAGAGAGTTCGGACAGGATAAAATACAAACTGGCGCAATGCTGTCAGCCTATTCCCGGCGATGATGTCTTTGGGTTCATTACCTCTGGCGAAGGCCTGAAAATACATCGTACCGATTGCCCCAATGCTGCCCAGTTGCTCGCAAACTATGGGCATAGAGTCGTGAAAACCAAATGGGCGAAAAACAAGGAAATATCGTTCCTGAGCGGCGTGCGACTGACCGGTCTGGACGATGTGGGCGTGATTCAGAAAATTACCAATGTTATCTCCGGCGAGTTGAATATGAATATGCGTTCTATTTCGATAGACTCCCGCGATGGGACTTTCGAAGGCAATATCATGGTGTTTGTACATGACCGGGAGGAACTTGATGCGCTGTGCCAGGCCTTGGGTAACCTGCAGGGTATTACCAAAGTGGAACGCCTCGAGGCACAGCAGGAATAATTTTTTTTCAATGATGCAGATGCAAGCCGCGTGCGCAGCCCGAAAAGGCTATGGCTCCGGTTGCAGTAAATAGTTAACATGCGAACCACCAACGAACTTTACGAGCAGTATATATCCATTACCCAAAAGGCGGCCGACTTCAACAATGCCGCTGCCGTGCTCGGCTGGGATCAGGAAGTATATATGCCGCAAAAAGGATTTGCTCACCGCGGTCGCCAACTGGCCACTCTGGCTACTCAGGCGCACGAACTGCTGACCAGCGAGCTATATGGCACCCTCCTGCAGGAACTTGCCGGCAGAGAAGATCTTCAAGACGTTGCACGGAGCAATGTAATGTTGAGCCTCGAAGATTACCAGAAAGGAAAGAAACTCTCAGCAGCTTTCGTTGAGACCTTGACAGAACAAACCAGCAGGAGTTATGGTGCATGGATTAAGGCAAGGCGAGATAACGACTTTGCCGTGTATGTGCCGGAGTTGGAGCGTATGATTGCCCTTAAAAGGCAGCAGTCCGACTTGTACGGTTACCCGCAGCATCCTTACGACGCCTTGCTCGACGATTATGAAAAGGGCGCCACTGTAACGATGCTCGATCCTGTTTTTGAGGAGTTGCGTCAGCAGTTGCCGCCTTTGCTTGGACAGATTGCGGCGGCTCCGCAGGTGGATGATCAGTTTTTTTTCCGACACTACGCGCGGGAGAAACAATTTGAGTTTTCCGTGAAAGTACTGGCGCAGATGGGCTATGATCTCGATGCCGGCCGGCAGGATTATTCCGAGCATCCGTTCACTACTTCGTTTGCACCCACCGATGTACGTGTCACCACCAGGGTGGACGAAACAAATCTTGCTTCACTTCTCTGGAGCTCGATACACGAAGGCGGCCATGCCTTATATGAGCAAGGACTTCCGGAGGAACAATATGGACTGCCGCTGGGCGCTGCTGCTTCGCTTTCCATCCACGAGTCGCAATCAAGGCTTTGGGAAAATTGTCTGGGGCGGGGTCTCAGTTTCTGGCAGCATTTCTTCCCGATCCTCCAGGGCGTTTTCTCTGATGCTTTAGCTAATGTTTCGGCTACAGAATTTTTTAAGGCTTCCAACAAAGTTGCCCCTTCTCTTATACGCACTGAAGCTGACGAACTTACCTATCATTTTCATGTGATGATTCGCTACGAAATCGAAAAGGCTTTGCTGGAGGGAGTACTTCATCCACGCGATCTTTCAGGTGTGTGGAACGAATATTATCACAAATACCTTGGTATAGCGGCAAAAGATGATCTGAGTGGTGTGTTGCAGGATGTGCACTGGAGCCACGGCAGCTTTGGCTATTTCCCCACTTATTCTCTGGGCAGTTTCTATGCCGCGCAGTTTTATGAGCAGGCAGAGAAAGACCTTCCGAATCTAAAAGAACAGGTGGCTTTGGGCAATTTCTCAACTCTTCTACAATGGTTGCGTATCCATATACATCAGTATGGCCGACGTTACCGCAGCGAAGAACTCTGTGCGCGCGTCACCGGGAAAGGTCTGGACGTTTCCTGCTTTTTACATTATGCCCGGCAAAAATATTCGGCGGTTTACGGCGTTGAATTAAAGGCGTAGTATGACGATTGAAGTCGTAAAATATCAGGAGTCGCTCAACAACGATGAACTGGCCTTTCTCCGGCGCCGTGAAGAAAAAGAACGCCGGCAGACCTACAAGATCATTCGCGTTTTTATGGTCCTGTGCTTTCTCTGTCCCTTTATTGTGGCCTGGTTTCGGGCGCTGGGAGGGCAGGAAAATCCTTTTTCTCTGTTTCACTATTTTATCGGCGTTGTGTTTTTGCTTTGCTTTTCGGCTGCAGGCATTTACTGGGGATATTATCACAACCTTCGCCGGGTGCAATTAGATCTGAAGTATGCAACGAAGACTGTAGAACGAGTGTTTATCACCCGCAAACAATATATGCCCGTGAACAACGCTTATTTTTTTTATCTCAGCTCGGCGGTTAGGTTAAGCATAGAAGTGAGTGAGCCCGATTATAGAAGGCTTGAAGTGGGAGATGAACTGAACATCGAATACGCAACGTATTCCAGAATGTACTTTGGATATTTTTAGAAAAATAGAGTGGCCTGTTGGTTCAGGCCACCCCGGGGTTTTATTGAGGCTGGTGTTGCCCTTCGCGAAGTTCTTCCAGCATTTTTTTGTTGAAGGCTTCCAGATCGTCCGGCTTTCTGCTCGTTACCAGTCCATGATCCACGATCACTTCCTTGTCTTCCCACTGCACACCTGCATTCTCCAGATCGGTGCGCAGCGAAGGGTAGGAGGTCATTTTTCTTCCATCGATCAGCCCTGTTTCAATGAGTAGTTGCGGTCCGTGGCAAATAGCCGCAAGGGGTTTACCCGTCTCAAGAAAATGCTGGGCAAATGCCACTGCCTTACTGTTCTGACGAAGCTTGTCGGGGTTCATCACCCCTCCGGGCAACATGAGCATATCATATTCTGCCGGGTTGGCTTCATCGAGCACCTTATCTACAGGCACTTCTTTGCCCCAGTCCGTGTGGTTCCAGCCCTTTACTTTTCCTGCATTGGGAGAAATTACATGAACCGTTGCACCCGCGTCCTTCAGGGCCTGCATCGGTGATGTAAGTTCCACTTCTTCAAAGCCTTGTTCTGTAAGCAGCGCTACTTTTTTACCTTCAATACTTGCCATTGTCAATTTGATTTTAGATAGTTTTCCAATGCCGGAAGGGGTAAAAAAACCGCGCCGTAAAAAAACAGACGAAAAAGAAAAATTCGGAAGCAACCTATTTCCGTCGCTCGCTGCACGGAAGCGCATCTCCTAACGGACTAAAACACGGACCTGTATTTTTACATACGCGAAGTGAATAGGGACTGAGATTTACATCGGTTTACGCGCTACACAACGTACTACATCAGACATGCCACTGTGAAAAATCCCTTCGCTGATGTCGGTATGTAGTTCCTCAAGGGTCAGGAAGTTGAATCCTTCAAAATCGCTTCTAAAAGTAGCAACGTCATAGAGCATCGCCAGGTCCTGTGGTCCACCTGTGTTATTATGAATCTGGCTTTTGCTATACACCTCTGCCACCAGCCAACCGCCCGGCTTTAGCGCCTGCACGAGTTCCTGATGAAAGGATTTGCGTAAGCTTTCCGGCTGGTGTACAAAAATCAATGCTATGCAGTCGTACTGACGATGGGCACGGAATGTTCCTATGTCTGTGACTTCATAATGCACAGAAACTCCTTCGCGCTTTGCCCGGTCCAGGGTAGTTTTTTGAGCCGCTTCGCTAAAATCAAATGCATCAACCTGCCAGCCTTTTTTTGCTGCATAGATAGCATTTCTGCCTTGCCCTTCGGCCGGCAACAGCATGCTGCCCGCCATCGGTTGTGCGTCTAAAAAGTCTTTGAAAAACTGGTTGGGCTCTTCTCCGTAAACCGCAGTATGTTCTGTAAAGCGGTTGTTCCAAAACGCTTTCATATGTCTTGATGTTTGGAGGCGAAGTTCCGAAACGGTTTTGATCTCCAGGTTGTCCGGTATCATGAATATCAATAGGCAAATAGCCTCCCTGTTGGGGTGGTGCTGTGATTAATGTCACGCATAAGGGCAATGCCCGAAAATATTTTTGCGCACAAATTTTTCAATAGCATGTCTGAAGACCAATCGAAGCAAGGAAAGTTATGGGTCCTGCTGTCCGCACTTTACTTCTGCGCTGTTTATCCGGCTCTTGCACAACAAAGCGTTGAGCGCCTGAGGCTTGATGACGCACTCAACAGAGCCACTCAGCAAAACCGGAACATCCTTATCGCAAAGCTGGATGAGCAGGTTGCAAAGGCGGGTTACAAACAAACGAATGCGGTGTTTATGCCACAGGTGAACGTCTCCTACACTGCGTTCACGACCAACAATCCGTTGAATGCTTTTGGCTTTAAGCTGCAGCAGCAACGTATTTCTGCAATGGACTTTGACCCTGCAGGATTAAATAATCCGGAGGACCACCCCGACTTTATGACAAAGTTTTCGGTGCAACAGCCCCTGCTCAACATGGATATGTTGTATGCCCGACGCGCCGCTGCGAAACAGGTAGCACTGTATCGCTACAAAAGAATGCGTACGGAAGAGTTTGTTGTATGGCAGGTGCAGCAGTCTTATCTCCAACTGCAGCTTAGTTGGGATATGAAGGCGGTAATGGAAGAAGCGCTCGTGACCGCACAGTCGGCCCGCAAGTTTATCAAAGACCGTTATGATCTTGGCATGCTGCAGCAGTCCGACTTTCTGAATACTGAAGTCCATCTGAAGACCGTCGAAACACAGCTCGCAGAGGCTCAATCCAATATCAACAATGCTTCCGATTTTCTGAGTGTTTTGATGAATCGTCCCGCAGGAAGCACCTATCAGCCAGATACGGCGGTGTTTGCAGATGTGCCCGCTGATGAGGTGGTGTTGCCGGAGTCGCGGGCTGATATCCGTGCTATGGAATCTGCTGTGGGGGCATATAACGAAATGTTGAAAAGCGAACGAATGAATTATCTGCCTCGTCTCAATGCCTTTGCAGATTATCAGTTGCACGACGATCGCGCTTTCGGGTTTTATGGAAATGGTTATCTCGCGGGTGCGCAATTGTCGTGGGATCTGTTTCGGGGCGATTTGCATCAAAAAGTGAAAAGCCGCAGGTATGAGCGCGATAAGCTCGCTGAAGAGTTGGAACAAACGAAAGAACAAAGCCGCGTCGAGATTTCGAAAGCGCTGCGCCAGCTTAAAGATGCGCGCTATAAGATCAATCAACAGCAGGAGGCGGTCAATCAGGCAATGGAGGCATTGCGCATCACACGCAACCGTCATGAACAGGGCCTGGTTAGCACCACCGATCTGCTGATGGCGCAGACACAGCTTTCACAACAGCGCTTAGCCTATGCGCAGGCTGTTTTTGAAAAGAACAGTGCATTGATCTATCTGGAATTTCTCACAAAAAATCATCCTTAAAAAAAAGTACCCCATGATAAAGAACCAATTTACGCGGACTGGATTTGCAGCCGCAGCAATGGCAGTTTTCTTTGCCGCTTGTTCGGGAGACGACGAAACAAAAGCCATTAAGAACAATGACAAGCCCATACCCGTGGTTGTGGCTACGCCATCCGGTTCAGCCGGTGCGGGCATCGTAGCCAATGGTCAGGTGGAAGCCACACAATCGGCCATGATCAGCACCCGCATGATGGGATATATCACTGGCGTACACGTGAGAGTGGGCGATGCCGTAAAAGAGGGGCAGTTGCTTTTCTCGATTAGCAGTGCAGACATAGCCGCTAAAAAAGCGCAGACCGAAGCTGCAATTGCACAGGCAGATGCTGCTTTTCAGAATGCCGAGAAAGACTACGAGCGATATAAAACTCTTTTTAAAAATCAAAGTGCTTCGGCAAAAGAGCTGGAGAACATGGCACTACAGTACAATGGCGCCAAAGCAGCGTTGCAGGCTGCAAGACAAATGAGAAATGAGGTAGAGGCACAGATGAGCTATACCAATGTCCGTGCGCCCTTCAGCGGTGTGGTGACCCAAAAAATGATGGACGTCGGCAATATGGCTTCACCGGGCATGCCCGTGGTAGCCATCGAAGGGAAGGGCAGTCTGCGGATTTCTGCCTCAGTTCAGGAAGCTGATATTGCAGCGCTGAAACCGGGTACGGCCGCACTCATCACCATTGCCGCTGCGCGAAAGGTAGTGAAGGGAACGGTAACCGAAGTGAGTGCCTCATCACAGTATTCCGGAGGACAATACCCGGTTAGGATTTCTATACCTGCTGCCGATCAAAAAGACCTCTATGCCGGAATGTTTGCACAGATCAGCATCGCTGCGCCGGAAGGGCTGGCGCACACACAGGATGCAGTAATGGTACCGTTGAGTAGCATCGTGCGCCGGAACGAACTTGCCGGTATCTACACCATTAGCCACGATAATACCGCACTGCTACGCTGGGTGCGCCTGGGCAAGGAGCAGGGAAATGAGGTGGAGGTACTGTCCGGTCTCGACAAGGGTGAAAAATTCATTGTGCAATATGATGGCAAGCTCTACAATGGAGCGCCCGTTACGCTAAAGAATGCAGGAAGTCTTTAAGCAAGCCTCAATCAAATTAAAGATCAAAGACCAAACTGATGGAAAAAGGATTTTCGGGAAATATTGCCAAGGCTTTTTTACAATCGAAGCTGACTATTTTACTGATGGTAGCCTTCCTGCTGATAGGAGGTTACAGTACGCTGCTCATCCCCCGCGAAGAAGAGCCGCAGATACAGGTGCCTATGGCCGACATTTTTATCGGCTACCCGGGTGCTTCGCCCAAAGAAGTGGAAACCAAGGTGGCGGCACCTATGGAAAAGATCATCTCCAACATTAAGGGGGTAGAGTATGTGTACTCCACTTCTATGAAGGGGCAGGTGATGCTGATTGTACAGTTCTATGTGGGAGAGGATATAGAACGATCCCTCGTGAAGCTCTACAGCGAACTGATGAAAAACATGGACAGGATGCCGCAGGGTGTTACCATGCCCATGATCAAAACCCGCGCTATCGACGATGTGCCCGTATTGGGCCTGACTTTGTGGAGCGAACGGTATGATGATTTTCAGCTCAGGCAAATGGGCGAAGAACTGACGAACGAGATCAAAAAAATTCCCGACGTCGCTGATATTAATATTCTGGGTGGAAGAAGTCGCGAACTTAAGGTGATCCTCGACCGGGCAAAGATGGCGCGGCTGCATATAGACCTGCTGGCTGTCAATAAAGCACTGCAGGCCAGTAATAGTCAATTGCCCGGCGGCACGTTGCTGCAAAATGATACGGCTTATGCTGTTCAGACCGGCAATTTTTTGTCGGGTGCAGAAGACGTTCAGCAGGTGGTAGTCGGCATCAACGAACAACAACCGGTCTATCTGAAACAGGTAGCAACTGTGCAGGAAGGGCCGCAGACGCCGGCGCAATATGTAACCTTCGGGTATGGAAAGGCTGACCAGGCGATGGCCGGAAAATATAAGTCGAGCTACCCCGCGGTAACCCTTTCGGTTTCAAAAAAGAAAGGTGCTGATGCCATGAAGCTCAGTGAACGGATTTTGAAAAAAGTAGAACATATCGAAAAGAGCCTTCTGCCCTCGGATGTTCAGCTCAGCATTACGAGAAACTACGGCGAAACCGCCTCGCATAAGGTGTCGGAACTTCTACTACACCTGTTCATAGCGATTGTAGTCGTTACGTTGTTTGTTATGTTGGCTATGGGCTGGCGCGGCGGGCTGGTAGTGTTTCTATCGGTGCCGGTAACCTTCGCCCTTACCTTGTTCAGCTACTACTTCCTCGATTATACGCTGAATCGAATTACGCTGTTTGCGCTCGTTTTCATCACGGGTATTGTTGTGGACGACTCCATCATCATTGCCGAAAATATGCACCGGCATTTCAAGATGAAGCGGTTACCGCCTTTGCAGGCAGCCATTTTCGCCATCAATGAGGTGGGCAATCCTACCATACTGGCCACCTTTACTGTGATTGCCGCAGTCTTGCCCATGGCATTTGTCTCTGGCCTGATGGGCCCTTATATGAGCCCGATGCCCATTGGCGCTTCTATTGCCATGATGCTTTCCCTTATTGTGGCCCTGACACTGACGCCCTATCTCGGGTATATATTTCTGCGCGAAAAAGAAAAGCATGGTCACGAGCATAAGGACGATAAACACTTTGTGTTGGAAGAGACCCGGATTTACAAATTGTATCTCGCCTTTATTCAGCCCCTGCTGCAATCCCGCACCAAAAGGTACGCCTTCATCCTGGGTACGGTGGTCATCCTGATCGGATCGCTCGCGCTTTTTTATACCAAAACGGTTGCAGTTAAAATGCTACCCTTTGACAATAAAAATGAGTTTCAGATTGTCATTGATATGCCGGAAGGTACGCCGCTCGAAAAGACACAGGCGGTGGCGCATGATATTGCCGGTTACATTGCCACGCAGCCTCTGGTGAAGGACTATCAGGAGTACATTGGTACTTCGGCCCCGATTAGTTTCAATGGGCTGGTGCGTCACTACGATCTGCGCCGTGGCGATCATGTAGCCGATATACAGGTTAACCTGGTTGATAAGGAGGAGCGTCATGCTCAGAGTCACGAGATCGCCCGCGGGATGCGTGCTCCAATACAGGAAATTGCGAAGAGGTATCATGCGAATGTGAAGATTGTTGAAGTGCCACCCGGCCCTCCGGTGCTCTCCACGCTCGTAGCTGAGGTATATGGCCCGGATGCGCAACAGCAGTTGAGCATTGCCGGACAGTTGAAGGAGATTTTTAAACATACCGGCGACGTAGTGGACGTGGACTGGATGGTGGAAGACGACCAACCGGAATATCTGCTGGAAATTGACAAGCAAAAAGCTATGCAGCATGGCGTGGCACCGATGCAGATCACGGCTACCATCAACGGTGCTTTGTCCGGAATGACAGCGGGAAATATATACGAACCTCAGGCTTATAAACAGACAGCTATAAGGCTACAACTCAGCGATGCGGAAAAGGCAAGTATTGAAGATGTTCTGGCGCTTAACGTCACCAGTATGCAAGGCAATTCAGTGCCTATCCGCGATCTGGTTACGATAAAAAGGCAGGTACGTGAAAAGAGCATCTACCGCAAAAACCAGAAGCAGGTCGTATATGTGCTTGCTGATGTGGCAGGTACGCTGGAAAGTCCTTTCTATGCCATTTCTAAAATATCCGACAGCCTTAAAAAACTGAAACTACCGGCGGGATATTCTGTAACGGAAGAATACACGCAACAACCCGAGTTTGAAGACGACTATACTTTGAAATGGGATGGCGAATGGCAGATCACTTACGAGGTGTTTCGCGATCTGGGCATAGCGTTCGCGGCGGTTATCATCATCATTTACATGCTCATCGTAGGTTGGTTTCAGGATTTTAAAGTACCCGTGATTATGCTTGCAGCAATACCCTTGTCATTGGTAGGTATTGTGCTGGGACACTGGCTGATGGGTGCTTATTTCACGGCTACTTCTATGATTGGTTTTATTGCGCTGGCAGGGGTGATGGTGCGTAACTCCATTCTGTTGATTGACTTTATCAATATAAGGCTAAGAGAAGGCATACCGCTCAATCAGGCGGTGATCGAAGCAGGTGCAGTGCGTACTACGCCGATCCTGCTTACTGCCGGCGCTGTAGCACTGGGGGCAGTCATTATTCTCTTTGATCCCATTTTTCAGGGGCTGGCTATTTCCCTTATGGGCGGAACGATAACTTCTACCTTCCTTACCCTACTTGTAGTGCCGCTGCTCTACCATAAGATGATGAAGAATAAAGTTAAGTAACAAGGGCGGGCAGTCTTGCTTGAGGGCTGCCCGCTGTTTAAAATCAATACAATGAAATTACTCGTAATAACCTGTGTTCAGGAAAGCAAAAAAGACGTTATTCATCTGCTGCATCAATCCGGGATCTTTATTTTCAGCATGACCGATATTACCGGTTTTAAAGAAGATCCTCCTGAAGATCTGCGCGACCATTGGTTTAGCGCTGGTCATGAGCGGTTTGATTCTTTGCTCTTTTTTAGTTTCTGCAACGAAGAGAAAACGAATAAGGCCCTGCAGAATATCCGTCAGTATAATGAATCCGGCGATCGCTCTTTTCCACTTCGGGGATTTAAGATTGCGGTAGAGGATGCCACCTTTATTAATGATCAGTTATGAGAGAAAAAATTGTAAGAAGAGTAGCCGGCCTTATGGTCTTGCTTAGCATTTCGCTTGCCGTGTTTGTCAATGTTCAATGGCTTTGGCTTACAGCCTTTGTAGGCGTAAACCTTATCCAGTCCACGTTTACCGGCTTTTGTCCTTTAGAGCTTATTCTCGATAAACTGAATATCCGCGATTAGGTTCAAAACAGCATACCGGCAATCGTTGCGCTAAGGTAGGAGGCCAGGGTACCGCACAGCAAGGCTTTCATGCCCAGCCTGGCGAGGTCCGTACGCCGTTCGGGAACGAGGGCCCCGATGCCGCCAATCTGCATCCCTACGCTACTGAAATTGGCGAAGCCGCAAATGGCAACCGTTACGATTGTAAGTCCTTTTGGCGTGAGTATCGGTACCGCCTGGGTGGTAAGGCTGCTAAAAGCTACAAATTCATTGATCGTTATCTTCTGTCCCAGCAGAGTGGCCGCATTGTTCACATCTGAAGAAGGTATGCCCATGGCCCAGGCAAAGGGGTAGAAGATACGGGAAAAAATATAGTTGAGCGAGAGGTCAAAACCTGGATTGAAAAGATGGCCAATTTTCAGAAGAGACCAGTCGAGCAAAGCTATGAGCGCTATAAAGCCGATCAGCATCGCGATTACATTCATCGCGATCTTAAACCCGTCTGAAGCGCCATGACTGATGGCATCGATCAGGTTGCTATATCCGCTCTTTACATCCAGTTTTACCTTTCCCATGGTGTGCGATTCCTCCGTTTCAGGATAAACGATTTTGGCAATGACCAGGGCTCCGGGTGCCGCCATCAGACTTGCTGCAATAAGCTGCGGGGTAATGTTCAGTCCGGCCCGCAGTCCCATATTGGCATAGACGATTAGTATGCCGCCGGCTATACAGGCCAGACTGCCACTCATGGATGCAAGCAGTTCGCTTCGGGTCATAGTAGGCAGATAAGGACGTATCATGACCTGCGCTTCTATTTGACCAACAAATGCGCTGGCTACATTGCTGAGTGCCTCCGCGCCGCTTACGCGCATTACCCAGTTCATCATCCGGGCAATAAGGGAAACGATGCGCTGCATCAGCCCGATGTAATAAAGCACGGCTACCAAAACGGTGACCAGAATGATCGTTGCGGTGATATTAAACGCAAAAACAAAAGTCCCCGGATTTCTGAAGTTGGTAATGCTGCCCGTAAAATCATAGGCGCCAATTCCTCCATACACGAAGTTTACCCCCTCTTTCGCAAAGCCCTCAATTTTTTCCATGCCTCGTCCTAAAAAGGTGAAAAACTTATTGATGACCGGCACCTTAAACACAAGAAAACCGATAAGGGTTTGTAGCAACAGACCGCTTACCACCAAACGGTAATTGATTCTTTTCTTATTGTTGGAAAAAAGGAAGGCAATGCCCAAAATCAATACCACGCCTATCAAACCGGTAAATCGTTGCATGCTCTAAAAGTAAAGCGGGGAAACTGAAACTCAAAGATGTGCAAGCTATTTTGACCGGCAGTTGTACGTCATGCAGCGCGCTTTTTTCTGTCTTCCGAAGGTTGCGATGTTACGGTTTTATCAGGCACGGTCCTGTATTTTACGGGTGATGTTTACCACCATGCCGCGCGGAAGGAAGCGTACGGCGTTTGCCATGAGCCGGTTCATAAACCCATGAATCGCTACAGCCCTGCCTGCCATCATGGCTTTGTAGCCAAATTTGGCCACCTCGGCGGCCGAAGGCAGCTTTTTTCCTTTTACGAGTGCGCTTTCTTCCATGGCTGCCGCCGCCTGAAATCCGCTTTCTGTAGCACCCGGACAGAGTGCCGTCACGGTAACGCCAAGTGTTTCCACTTCATTATGGAGCGCTTCTGAAAAACTAAGGACAAAGGCTTTTGTGGCGTAGTAAACCGCCATGGTAGGGCCGGGCTGAAAAGCAGCGGTAGAAGCTACATTCATGATCTTTCCACTTCGGCGGGCCGCCATATCTTGTACATAGTATTTGGTAAGCTCAGTCAATGCCGTCACGTTTACCTGAATCATCTGCGCTTCCTTAGTCCAGTCGGTTTCGATAAACATTCCAAAATCACCAAAGCCCGCATTGTTGATGAGGTAATCCACCCGGATGTTGTTTGCAAGGGTCTCCTGATAAATCTCCCACGGTGCTTCTTTGCAGGAGAGGTCTTTCGGAAGGATATACACATTTACATGGTGCTCCTGTTCCAGCCTGGTTTTGAGTTCTTTGAGCTTAGCAGCATTCCTCGCAATCAGAACAAGGTCGTCGCCCTTTGATGCATGGATGTTTGCTAGTTCCCAACCTATTCCGCCGGATGCTCCGGTAATCAATGCTGTTGCCATTAGCGTATATTTTTTTTCAAAAGTGAAGGAAAGATGAGAAACGGACAACAGTAGAGCATAGTCTATACTTTCACTATTTTTGTTAAAATTTTATTTCCATGCAGATTGGTGCATTATCGAAGCGATCGGGAGTGAGTATTCATACCATCCGTTTTTACGAAAGGTCGGGCCTGATCAAAGGCAGAAGGAAGGCTCCGGGTGAACGAAATAACTATCTGGATTATGACGAAGAAACCGTGGAGCGCTTGTTGCTGATTAGGGACGCCAAGTCTATAGGATTTACGATAGGTGAGATCGGCCGGCTCATAGACGTGTGGTTTAACGACCAGATTACAACACCGGAAAAGCTCAAGGTGCTCGACGAAAAGCTTTTGTCGATAGAAGCCAGGATCAAAGAGCTCAAAGAAATGAAAAAATTGATTGCCGGTTTTAAACAAAGCGTTCTTTCCGAAGAATGCTGACGGGTGGATATTTCCGTAACCTATCCGGACGTAAAAAATTATTTTTCCGCGGATGAAAAAAACCATCAATAATGTCTTACATTTGACACTTATAGTGTTTTGTGGTGAGCGGCGGAGTTTTCCGACTCATGTGAAAAACATTTGGTTATGCTTTGAAAAGGCGATATTAACTTTGGTAAAGCGGTTTGCGTAAAAAATAAATCACACATAAAATGGCAGCAGTAGAAGACAAACTTAAGGTGTTGAAACTCGCTCTGGATAAGATCGAGAAAGACTATGGAAAGGGCTCAGTGATGATGCTGGGCGATAAGCAGCAGGACAAGATTGACGTAGTAAGTACGGGCTCGCTGGGCCTGGATGTGGCTTTGGGTGTGGGCGGATTTCCGAGAGGTCGTGTGATTGAGATCTATGGTCCGGAGTCTTCTGGTAAAACCACGATAGCTATTCATACCATAGCCGAGGCTCAAAAGAAAGGAGGTATCTGTGCCATCATTGATGCAGAACATGCTTTTGATGCCAGCTATGCGCGTAAACTCGGTGTGGATGTAGATAATCTCATCATATCGCAACCCGACTATGGTGAGCAGGCGCTTGAGATTGCCGACCGTCTCATCTCCTCCGGCGCTGTGGACGTTGTAGTGGTGGATTCTGTTGCGGCCCTGGTGCCCAAGGGCGAGCTGGAAGGCGAGATGGGCGACAGCAAAATGGGATTACAAGCCCGACTGATGTCTCAGGCGTTGCGGAAACTTACCGCTACCATCAACCGCACCAATACCATCTGTATATTTATTAATCAGCTACGGGAAAAGATCGGTGTGATGTTTGGAAATCCGGAAACGACCACCGGGGGTAATGCGCTGAAGTTTTACGCTTCGGTTCGTTTAGACATCCGGCGTATCAGCCAGATCAAAGATGGTGATACCGCCAGTGGAAACCGCACGCGGGTGAAAGTGGTGAAAAACAAGGTAGCGCCACCATTTCGTCAGGTGGAATTCGATATCATGTTTGGCGAAGGCATCAGCAAAGTGGGCGAGGTGATAGATATGGGTGTTGAATTAGGCATCATCAATAAAAGCGGAAGCTGGTTTAGCTACGGAGAAAACAAGATCGGTCAGGGACGGGATGCCGTTAAGCAGTTTTTATTGGATAATCCTGAGTTGATGGATGAGGTGGAAGGTCGCATTCGCGAGGCCCTCCAACCGGCATCTTAGCATATTTGGTAAGTACACGAAGTAAGCGTCGTCTCCTGTTGAGCGGCGCTTTTTCATTTTTTGCACTGCTCAATTAATTCCCGGGCTTCCGGTCCATCGCACCAGCCGAGTGGCGTGAACTCTTTTCCCTGCACCAGGTTATAGGCACGGAAAAAGTCTTCTATCTTTTTGCGGAGTGCCTCTGTAAGCTCGGTTGCGCTATGGTAATGGCCAAATACAGGACAAGTATTTTCTACGGCGATAAGCCGGTCGTTGCGATAAGCATGCTCTTGCTTTTGCATGGCCTTCAGTGCACCAATCAGGCGCACACTTACAAAGCTACCCGGCACTACGGGTTCCTGCATCAGCAGCAATACATCCAGCGGATCGTCGTCTTCAGCGCAGGTACCTGGCACCATGCCGAAATTGAAGGGAAATACAAAGCCTGCAGGCATACATTTCTTAAACATCAGTATCTGCCGTTGTTCGTTCCATACATATTTTACCGTACTGTTCTTTGCTGTTTCTACAATGATCTCGAGGTCTTCCATATTAAGTTTGTGCTGGTCAAAATATTATGCCTTTGACGAAATTACTCCTATCCGGCAGATGCCCGTAACGTTTCTTCCGGTCTTTTAAAAAAAACGAAAGCCATCCCTGAGGACGGCTTCCGGTCATGGTAAAAAATGATAAGATTAGTTGGAACTTCTTGGTTTGTCGGTGCTGTAGTCTTCCGGATAGAGCACGGACACGAAGCCGTTTTTACCGGTAAACATTTTGTTAGCAGCTTTCTGTATATCGCCAGGAGTTAGCTTATCCACCTGCTCATCATACTGAAGAACCGTGTTCTTGTCTGTCCCCCAGAAGAGAACTTCTGCCAGAGCATTCGTCCAATACTTATTTTCCTTCACTTCCGTGCGGTGTGCTTCTTTCCACTGGTTTTTTACCTTGTCCACATCTTTCTGATCAGGACCTTTTTCTTTCAGTGCCTTGATCTCCTCGTTTGCAGCAGCCAGCAGTTTATCTACATTCTCAGGACCACAGGGCAACTGCATTCCTACACTGTAGTGTGCATAAGGATATTTAGTAACACGGGCAAAGTATCCGCCGGAATAAATAGAGCCGAGTTTTTCGCGCAGTTCTTCGATCACTTTGATGTTGAGCACTTCGGCAACGGCTTCGGCGTGCATTTTGAACTCTTCGCTATAAGGAGTTTCACCATTGTATAAAGCAAAAATGAAAGACTGTTTTTCCTTTCCTTTTTTCACATTGAGCGAACCAGGAACGGGACGAACACCATTGTCTCTGAACTCAGGTGCTTTGTTGTTGGAAGGTATGCTACCGATGTAAGTTTCGATAAGCGGCAAAGCCGTTTTCGGATCAATATTTCCTACGAAGAAGAAATGGTAGCCATCGGCGTTGGCGTATTCGTTCTTATAGATGTCCAGCGCACGCTGCATCTTCAGCTCTTCAAAATCCTGAGCCTTGGGAAAAGGAACAGGTGCCAGCGGATTATTTTTGTACAGGGTGGTGATTGAAGTGTCGAAAAACTTGATCTGCGGGTTCTGTGTAAGGAACTGGATCTGTGTTTTTTGTTTATCAACGTAGGCTTTGAACAGCGCTTCGTCCGTTCTCGGTGCTGTAAGGTGGAGATGCAGCAACTGCAGCATGGTTTCAAAATCCTTTACGTTGCTCGATCCTTCTATGTTGTCCTGTATGTTATCCATACCCATGCGTACCCTAACCGGTTTGCCGGCGGTAGCCTTCTCAAGATCGCTCGGCGTAAACTCGCCAAAGCCCATTGCATTGGCCACTTGCACCGCATATTTTGCATTGCTTTTGTCTTCTACGCCGTAGTTGTTGGTACCACCTTTTTTCACCGCGCTCATGAGTATTTCGTCGCTTTTGAAGTCGGTGGTCTTCAGGGTGATCTTCACACCATTGCTCAACGTGTAGGTTGTAGTTCCCAGATCTTTATCTTCCTGCTGCGATACCACCTTGCCTGCTACCGGTGCTTTTGCTATGAGCGTAGAAGCTACCTTTTTCTCTTCCAGCGGCTGTACCTGCTGTTGGAAGCCTTTCTGCGTCATTGCCAGCATGGTTGCATTGTCGGGCAGTTTTGTGTCACCATTTTCAGGCCCGGTTACCAGCGTAAACGTGTTCGGATTGGCCATCCATTTTTTAGGCAGTTCGTTAAGGTCGCTCAACTGTATGCCGGGCAATAGTTTTTTGTGGTATTCATATTCGTTTTCGATGCCGGGGATGGGCTCTGCATTGAGGAAGTTTCTTACATACTCCATTACATAGTCACCGCTTTCGGTAGTGTTACGCTCGTTGTAAGCTTTTTCTATGCGCGACATCAGGTTCTTTTTCGCAAGATCGAGCTCGGATGCGTTGAAGCCATATTGCTTTGCACGTGCCAGCTCAGCAGTTACTGCGCTCAAAGCCTTTTGCGGGCCCTCGGCACCAAACAATGCGAACACAGAAAAATTTTCATAACCCCGTACCCATTCTTCGCCATAGCTTACGCCGGCAAATGGGAAAGGAGGATTGGCGCTCTTGGCCAGGTCGGCAAGCCTGCGGTTGATCATCATCGTAACCAACTGCCTTTCTATAGAATGCTTGTAGTCTCCAAGCGTAGTTTGCGGAGCCGATTTTACAGGGGGGAAGAAAAGCTGTAACTGATAGTTGGTCGCTTCCTTATCGGTCAGCACCATAGCCTCAGGCTTCGTGCGTGCGGGTACGTCAAAGGTCTTGCGTTCCGGTGCCTTCGGGTTGTTTTTCAATGCAGCAAAATGCTTGTTGATATACATCATTGCCGTAGCCGAGTCGATATCTCCCACTATGGCTACTGCCTGAAGATTAGGTCTGTACCAGTCTGTATAATATCGGCGTATAGCATCGTATTTAAACGACTTCAGGATTTCGTCTTTACCAATGGGCAGGCGGCTCGCATATTTCGATCCCACCATCAGGCTGGGCAAGTACTTCTGCATCATTCTATCGTCGGCACCTTTGCCCATACGGCTCTCTTCAAGTACCACGCCACGCTCATCATCTATGTCTTTGTTGGTGAGCAGGGCATTATGCGCCCAGTCTTCAATGATCTGAAAGCCTTTGTCAAGGTTCCCGGCTTTATCTGTAGGAATAGGCAGAATATATACCGTTTCATCAAAGCTGGTATAGGCATTGAGGTCGGCACCAAACTGCACGCCTATGGATTGCAGGTAGCTTACCAGGTCGTTTTTCTGGAAGTTCTTTGTGCCGTTGAAGTTCATATGTTCCATAAAGTGCGCGAGACCTTGCTGATCATCGGCTTCAAGAATGGAACCCGTGTTTACCGCAAGGCGCAGCTCTACCTTCTTTTCGGGTTTAGCGTTCGGACGGATGTAATAAGTAAGCCCGTTAGACAACTTGCCTTTGATCACTTTCGGATCTTTGGGCAGCGGAGAGTTTAGATCTTGTGCAAGGGTTATAGCTGGCGAAATGGCGACCCATGCGACGCCCAGCACCAACTTGCGCAGTCGAGAATGAGAAAAAGAAAACATAGATGAATGTTATTTGCGGCAATTTAAATAAATACACCAGTATATCTGTACTCCGCTGCCCGTGAATTTTCTTAAAACTTTTCCATGGAAGCCAAGGGCATATGTAATAAGCGCTTTTCTACCGGTCTTAGGCCACTCGTTTTCTGTAAAAAACAAAATATCTCAGCAGCAAGGTTTCCGCTTATCTTCGCGTCAGTAAATATCTTAGTTGAGGCACATGGCACTTATCAAATCTATTTCCGGCATCAGAGGCACGATCGGAGGAAAGCCCGGAACATCATTAACACCTATTGACGTTGTAAAGTTTACCACCGCTTACGGAGCCTGGGTAGCCCGGAAGACGGACGAGCGATTGATTGTTGTGGGCAGAGATGGAAGAATTTCCGGAGAGATGGTGCGCAACCTGGTGGTCGCTACTTTGCAGGGGCTTGGCTTTAATGTACTTGACCTGGGGCTGAGCACAACGCCTACCGTAGAAATAGCTGTTAAAGCGGAGCAGGCTGCAGGTGGTATCATACTCACCGCCAGTCATAACCCTAAAGAGTGGAACGCGCTGAAGTTGCTGAATCATGAAGGAGAGTTCCTGAGCGCAGAAGACGGTCAGTGGATACTCGATAACGCCGAAAAAGGTGAAAGCTTGTTTGCAGAGGTCAACAAACTTGGTTCATTGACAACCCGCGAAGATTATATCCAAAAGCATATTGACGAAATTCTGAAACACCCGCTGGTAGATGTTGCCGCGATAAAGGCCAGGAAGTATAAGGTGGTTTTGGATGCTATTAATTCTACCGGCGCATTGGCCGTTCCGCCGCTGCTCGAAGCGCTGGGCGTAGATGAAGTATTGGTGATCAACGAAGAGGTGACGGGCAAATTTGCTCACAATCCTGAACCACTTCCGGAAAATCTTCGCGAACTCTGCCAGGTGGTGGAAAAGCAGAATGCACATCTCGGAATTGCAGTAGATCCGGATGTGGACCGTCTTTGTTTTGTGTGCGAAGATGGCAGCCTTTTTGGTGAAGAATATACCCTGGTAGCCGTAGCCGATTATGTATTGCAAAATAAAAAGGGAAATACGGTTTCTAACCTTTCTTCCACAAGAGCCCTGCGCGACATTACCGAAAAACATGGGGGCACCTATACACCGAGTGCGGTAGGGGAAGTCAACGTGGTGAAAAAAATGAAGGAGACAGATGCCGTGATCGGTGGTGAAGGCAACGGAGGCATTATCGTGCCCGAATTGCACTATGGCCGCGATGCGCTGATCGGTATTGCTTTGTTTTTAACCCATCTTGCCAAAACAGGTAAGACCATGAAAAACCTGCGCGGTACCTATCCCGACTACTTTATTTCGAAAAACAAAATAGAACTGGGCGAGGAAGTAAACCTGAAGCAGATTTTTGAAAAAATAAAGAAGAAGTACAAAAAGCAGCCCATCAATACCGAAGATGGTTTGAAAATAGAGTTCGATAAGGATTGGGTGCATTTGCGCAGCTCCAATACAGAACCCATCATTCGCATCTACTCCGAAAGCACCAGCGAAACTACTGCCAACAACATTGCCAAGCGCATTATGGAAGACATCAAAGAGATGATGATGGCTGGCGTGGAATAGAAAATCAGAAATTCATAGCAAAACGGTCGCAAAGAAAATAGGCATCTTCGCGACCGTTTTTTTTCTTTGTTACAAAACTGAAACGTTTGCAACAATATGATGTAGTCATAATAGGCAGTGGACTGGCTGGTCTCCTCAGTGCGGTGATGCTGGCGCGCGAAGGCATGAAAGTGTGCGTGCTGGAAAAGAATAAACAGATAGGCGGCTGCCTGCAAACATTTTCGCTGCATAAGACAGTTTTCGATAGTTGCGTTCATTATATCGGTGGATTAGGAGAAGGCCATACGCTCAATAAAATTTTTCGTTACGCCGGTATCATGGATCAGCTCGAGTTAAAAGCCTTTGATGCGGACGGTTTCGACCGTATAGCTTTTGGCGACGAGCAAATATCATATCCTCAGGCGGTAGGCTTCAACAATTTTGTTGCTCAACTCGAACAATATTTTCCGGCGGAACGTGATGCACTAAGCGACTATATAAAAACCATCCAAACAGTTGGCGATCATTTTCCACTCTATCGTTTGCGCCATGGCGATGCATCAGAAAAAGCAAGGGTTTCTGGCTGGGAACTGACTGCCACGCTCGAAAAAATTACTCAAAACAAGCGGCTGCGAAACGTATGGACGGGCAATAATCTGCTGTATGCAGGCGCAGCGGGGAAGTCTCCGTTTTACCTGCATGCATTGGTGTTGGAAAGCTATATCCACAGCGCACACAAAGTGGTGCCCGGTAGTTCGCAGATCGGTAAGCTGCTGTGGAAGCAACTGCAACAGTTTGGTGGTGACGTGTACCGGCACGCCGAGGTGACAAGACTTGTTGAGGAAAACGGTTTGCTGAACTATGCGGAGACGAAGGATGGCGAACGGTTTTATGGAAAGCAGTTTATTGCCAACATTCATCCGCAGCAGGTTTTATCTCTGCTGGAAAGCCGCGTCATTCGTCCGGCATTTCGAAAAAGAATAGAAGCACTCGAGCAAACTACTTCAGCCTTTATGTTGAATCTCGTGCTGAAGCCGGGCAGTGTATTGCATCGTCCTTACAATCTTTACTGGCATCGAAATGATGATGTGTGGGAAAACACAGACGTGGCGAATCCTTCCGGCAGTCCTCAGCAGTATGCGCTTTATTTTACGGAAGACAAACATCATCCGGGCTATGCCGAAAGTCTTTCTATACTCAGCTATATGCCTTTTGCGGAAGTGCGGGCATGGAGTGATACTACCAATCATTCTGCTGCTGAACAGGAAAGAGGAAATGATTATGCTGCTTTCAAACAACAAAAATCAGCGCTATTGCTGGAAGAGGTGATGAAGCGTGTTACCGATTTACGCGGCAATATAGTAGCCGAAAGTGCAGCAACCCCGCTTACCTACCGCGACTATATCGGCGCGCCACAAGGTTCACTTTATGGCATTCTTAAGGATGTCAATAAGCCGGCAGAGACCGCTATTGCTATCCGCACAAAGATTCCTAATCTATTGCTCACGGGACAAAATGTAAATCTACACGGTGTGCTGGGTGTGAGTATTACCGCCGTGGCAACCTGTGGTGTCTTGACGGGACTGGACTATCTGCTGGGTAAGATCAACGCAAAACAGTAGAAATTAAAAATATTAATCACTAAGCCCCGCTGATTTTCATCATCTGCAACTGTTTTTTGCTGTCAGATATTTGATAGACTAACCAGCAATAATGTTATTTCAAACCAAATCAAGAACAATGGAACTTAAAGTGCAGGACTTCGATAAGCACCTTTTTTATCGCGAGACCGGATACCATGCTACCGAACATCCACATCTGTATTTTGAATGGCTCCAAATCAAGTTGCTTCAGAAAATTGACGAAAAGCTTGACCGTGTCAATCAGACATTTCCGCAAGAAGGTGTAATTCACCAACGATAGCCCAATTGCAGGGAAAACATAAAAAAAGCCATCGCTGGGCTTTGAAAGTTTCGTGGAAGGTTTGCTATAGACGTTTCCGTACGAACTGTTTATCCCGAAAGTAAATCCTCCATGATGAATTATATTCAAATTAAGCTCAGCGACAACCGCGCCGAAAAATGCTGTGGTTGAATCGCCTGTGTGGGTGGGATTGTTTCCATAACCCTGATAAACATCCCGGCGCTTCATGCTTCCTAAAGGCAGGTTGATACCAAAACTGAAATCAACCATAGCTTTTTTATTGATAAGGTGTACCCGTGCACCGGGAGCAATGTAATAGGTTATCGTTTTCGTTCTCCAGCTATTTTCTTTCCACCTACCCACATCGCCACACTCTATTCTGCGCAGGTTTGCTGTATAGGAAATATATGGGAAGATTTTCTGTCGAAATGCTCATAGCGCAGCCCAAGGTCGTAGCCCAATAATCCAAATCCACTCCCTACGCCTGCGCCGGCGGTCATCAGGTTTTTATAATCAGCTTTAACGGGAGTGCTCGTTTTTGCAGTACTGAAAAAAGGAAGCGAGCTAAAAAGCAACACTGAAAGGATAGGGTAAAACATTTGATATGGCTTTAAATCTAAAGGCAAGATAATCACTAAGTTGTTTGAAACAAAGAGGATGTGCACGACCTTGTTTCAATCAGGGCAAGGCAAATATTGCCAGGCGGAAATGGGGCACTCGCTGCATAAAGCAATTAAAAGCAAAAAGACCACTTTGCAGCGGTCTTTTAAAAAATTGAAAGTTTTTTGCGGTACAATCAATTGCCAAACTCGCTCAAAAATTTAATGCGCATCATCTGTAATTGTTCAATGCTCACATCGCGGTCTTTAAATTCTTCATAAGCATATTCCAGATTGTCGTCCTGACTGCTGCGGAAGTAATCAAAAATATCTTCCTGTTCATTTTCATCCAACTCCTGCTCCAGGCAATAGTCAAGGTTCAGGCGTGTGCCGCTCGCTACAATGGTTTCCATCTCGTTGAGCAGGTCGGGTAGGGTAAGGTCTTTGTTTTTGGCGATGGTTTCCAGCGGTATTTTCTTGTCAATATTCTGAATGATGAACACCTTCATGCCGCTCTTGTTCACCACACTTTTCATCACAAAATCATCCGGTTTGGTGATGTCGTTTTCTTCAACGTATTTGGCAATCAGATCAATGAATTTCCTTCCGTATTTCAGGGCCTTCCCCTTGCTCACGCCTTGTATGCGTTCCAACTCTTCCATGGTAGTGGGATAGTTGGTCGCCATGTCGGTAATGGAGTTTTCGAGGAAGATGACGAAAGGCGGTAACTTCCGTTCTATTCCCACTTGTTTTCTCAAATCCATCAGCAGTTCAAAAAGCACGGGGTCTGCTGCAGTGGCTGTTCCGCCATGGGCCGACACTTCTTCGTCATCTCCATCAGCATCTTCATAGTTGTGGTTCAGCGCCACCATAATGGAGAAAGGCTTCTTCAGGAATTTATGTCCCTTGTCCGTAATCTTCAGTAGTCCGTATTCTTCAATATCTTTTCGCAGCAAGCCTTCCAGCATCATCTGCCTGATGAGCGAGTTCCAGAAGTTGTCGTCCATCTCCATAATGAGCCCCGCACCAAAAGATTTGAGCTTGTCGTGACGGTAAGTCTTGATTTGAGGATTGAGCTTGCCCAAAATCACATTCACTACATAGTCTATGTTGAAGCGCTCATCCAGTTCATTGACCGCATCCAGTACAATCTTCGAGCTATCGCGTACTTCCAGTTTTTCTTTAGGGTGCAGACAGTTGTCGCAATTGCCGCAATTATCTTGTTTCAGGGTCTCGCCAAAATAGTGTAGCAGCAGTTTCCTGCGACATACCCCGCTTTCGGCATAGGCTACGGTCTCGGCAATGAGCTGTGCGCCCATTTCGCGTTCGCTGAGGGGTTTGTCGCGCATCAGATGTTCCAGCTTCTGAACGTCTTTGTTCGAAAAATAGAGCATGCATTTGCCCTCCAATCCGTCACGCCCCGCTCTGCCGGTTTCCTGATAGTAGTTTTCCAGCGACTTAGGGATATTCCAATGGATCACAAAACGTACATCAGGCTTGTCAATACCCATACCAAAGGCTATGGTAGCCACGATCACGTCCACTTTTTCCATCAGAAACTGATCTTGTCGCTGTGCGCGCAAATTAGCTTCCAGCCCGGCGTGGTAGGCTACTGCCGAGATGCCGTTGGCAACCAGCGTACTGGCAAGTTCCTCGGTGGTTTTTCGGTTGAGCGTGTAGATGATCCCGCTCTTGCCCTTCATGCTGTGGATAAACTTCACCATGTGTTTCAACACGGTTTCTTTCTTCCCCTTAGGCACAATCTCGTAGTATAGATTGGGGCGGTTGAAGGAGGAAATATAAATCTGCGGGGTACGCAAAGCCAGGTTTTTCACGATGTCGTCCTGCACTTTGGGCGTGGCAGTGGCAGTAAGCGCAATGATGGGGAGTTCCGGATTGATCTGGTCAATCATATCGCGGAGTTTGCGGTATTCCGGGCGGAAATCGTGTCCCCACTCAGAGATACAGTGCGCTTCGTCCACCGCTATAAATGAGATATTGATATCGGCAAAAAAGTCAATGTTCTCCTGTTTGGTAAGCGTTTCGGGTGCCACATACAGCATCTTCGTATCGCCGTTAACCAGGTCTGTCTTTACCTTTTTTTGCTGGGCTTTGCTCAGTGTAGAGTTTAGGAAGTGCGCCACATGCTCTTTGTCGCTGTAGCTGCGTATCAGGTCCACCTGATTCTTCATCAAAGCAATCAGCGGAGAAACGATCAGCGCCACGCCCTCGCTAAGCAAAGCCGGCAACTGGTAGCAGAGCGACTTGCCCCCGCCTGTAGGCATGATCACAAAAGTGTCTTTGCCGGATAGAATGCTCTTGATGATTTTTTCCTGGTCGCCTTTGAACGACTCAAACCCAAAATGCTCCTGTAATGATTTTTTTAAGTTCAGTTTCGATTTCGAGGTAATAGTACCTGCATCCATACAAAATGTTGTTTTACCTTAGGTAACGATCAATTCATCCGCAGAGTAAGTATGAGAAAACGATTGAAGACGGTTATTTTCAAAAGGACTGCGAATTTACGATAGGTAAGATAAAAAAACTAAAATTAACGCGCAAGGCTTTTTAAAATGTGATCAGGTCAGTGAGAGATAATGCGTCGTGAAAGAATAATCTTTTTCTAAGAATTCTATAAGTACTTCAAAATGTCCGGGCTCCGCGATGAAATCTACATCAGCAACGTCAATGATTAGTGTTTTGAAAAAGTTTTGCTTCAGGTACTGCTGATAAACTTCCTGCACGTTGATCAGATAATCGTCCGCTATGGCCTGCTCATAATTTCGTCCACGTTTGCGAATGTTGTTCTGCAGCTTTTGTACCGGGCAGTGCAGATAAATGAGTAAATCGGGCGTTGGCAGGTGTAGGTCTATGATGTCGAAGAGTTTCTGAAAAAGTTCGTATTCGTCCTCCTTCAGATTCACCTTGGCAAAAAGCTTACTCTTGGTAAAAATGTAATCAGAAATTATTTTTTGCTGAAAAAGATCCGAGTTGACGAGGTATTGTTTGAGCTGTTTGTAGCGGTCTGCCAGAAAAGAAAGCTCCAGTGGAAAAGCGTAACGATCGGGCTCGCCATAGAACTTGGGAAGAAAGTTATTGTCGGCAAACTCTTCGAGAATAAGCTTTGCGTCATAATGCTTTGCCAGCAGGTGAGCAAGCGTGCTTTTTCCGGCGCCGATATTTCCTTCAATGGCAATGAAGCGGTAATTCATAAAAAGGACAGTAAAGATAATGTGCTTCTTTTCGTTCTGCTTCCGGCTTATAAAATTTTCCGCACCTGGCCATGGTCTGTACAGGCTTCAAGGAGTGCTGCCGCCGTTTTTTTCAGTTTTGGGTGCATCAGCTCCGGTGCTATTTCGGTGAGGGGTACCAGCGTAAATCTTCTATCCTGAAGAAAGGGATGAGGAACGGTGAGCACTTTTGTCTGAATGATGTCCTTATCGTAAAAAAGTATGTCAATATCCAGCGTTCGCTGTCCCCACTGGGTTGTCCGCTGCCTGCCGAGTGTGTGTTCTATCTGCTGTACACGATCCAGCAGGGATAAAGCATCAAGTGCCGTCTCAATGCTCAGCACCTGATTGAGGAAATCGGGTTGGTCTTCAAGTCCCCATGCGGCAGTTTCATATAGCGACGAGCAAGCCACGATCTCACCAAATTCAGCTATGGATTTTTTTGCGCGATCTATCCAGTTCCGGCGGTCTCCTTCGTTGCTGCCCAGTAGCAGATATGCCAGCTTCATAGCAGACAAAGGTAACGGCAGTGCCGGTAATGCCTTTAGGTTTCTTCTTTACGATGCAACCCGCAGCCAGTATATTTGTTTCGCTAATTAAATAGCAACCAATTCATGAAGCAGTTTTTCAAAATGTTCTTTGCCTCCTTTTTGGCCATGGTGGTGATGGGGGTGATTGTGTTCGGACTTACCCTAGGGCTTATTGTCGGGCTGGCAGATGATGTCTCCGGCGACAAAAAGACAAATGCCAGCAATCAGGTGCTGGTGTTGGATATGGCGGACGAGATTCACGAAATCGGCGAACGAAATCCCCTGGCGATGCTGGGCAGTGGCGACCCATACACCGCAGGCCTCTATGACATCATCAAAGCCATAGAGCACGCCCGGACCGACAAAAGCGTCAAAGGCATTTATCTTAAAGTAGATCCCAGTTACAACGGATGGGCCACCTTGCAGCAACTGCGGCAGGCATTACTCGGTTTTAAGCAAAGCGGAAAATTTATCTATGCCTATGGCGAGACAATCCCTCAAAAATCAATGTATCTCGCAAGCATGGCTGATAGCCTTTTTGTCAATCCTGTTGGGTCGGTAGAGATAGACGGCCTGGTGTCTCAGATTCCCTTTTTCAAAAATATGCTGGGCAAACTTGAAATAGAACCGGAGATATTCTATGCCGGTAAGTTTAAAAGCGCAACCGAGCCCTTTCGTGCCGAGAAAATCAGCGAGCCCAATCGCGAACAGATTGCCGCGCTACAGGCCGATGTCTGGAATGAGTTTACCACGGCAGTTGCCACAAAGGCGCACACCGATCCGCTTACGGTAGATCAGTGGGCGCGGGAAGGCGCGATTCGTTTTCCGGAGGATGCAAAACAGCGGGGTTTAGTGAATGCTCTGGCCTATATCGATCAGGCGGAAGCTGCCATGCGCAGAAAGCTCGGGCTGAAAGCGGATGCTAAAATCAACTTTGTAGCTATCAATGATTATGCCTCGGGTGTAAGGCATAGTGGTCGCGGGAAGGGAGATCGTATAGCACTGCTGCTGGCAGAAGGAGACATTACCGATGGGGCTAGTAGTAGTGCCTATGAAATTGCTTCTGAATCCTTTATTGCACAGGTGCGTAAGTTGCGAAAGGATGATAAGGTAAAAGCCGTGGTGCTGCGGGTCAATTCGCCCGGCGGCAGCGCTCTGGCCTCTGAAGTGATGCTGCGCGAGCTGCAATTGCTGAAGGCAGCGAAGCCCCTGATCGTTTCGATGGGAGATGTTGCTGCTTCCGGCGGATATTATATCTCGTGTCAGGCCGATAGCATTTTTGCTTTGCCCAATACCATCACGGGAAGTATTGGTGTGTTTACCATGCTTTTTAATACTGAGAAATTGCTGAACAATAAACTCGGTATTACCATAGATGAAGTAAAAAATGCACCTTACGCCGATTTCCCTTCTTTTACCCGACCCCTAACAAAGGACGAAGCCAGCAGGATGCAGGCCGGTGTGGATACCATTTACAGCATCTTTAAACAAAGGGTGGCTGCAGGAAGAAAGCTATCCGTAGCCGCCGTAGATAGCATAGCGCAGGGTAGGGTGTGGAGCGGAACCGATGCTATCAAGATCGGACTGGTGGATGGTCTTGGCGGTCTGGACCGTGCTATCTGGAGCGCTGCAAAAAAGGCAGGGCTCAGTTCTTATAAAGTGGTAACCTATCCTGAGCCGGTGGATAAATTTGATGCCGTATTACGCCGTTTAAATAACGCAGATGCCGCCGCCCTAATGGCAGAAGCAGCCGATGGTAGCGGGCTGCAACAAAAGCTTGCCTGGCTTCAAAGATTGAAGTCGTGGCAGAGAATGAACGGCAATCCTCAGGCCATACTTCCTTTTTTGCCCATCATTCAATAGAGACAGAACCTGATTTTTTTACCCATTTTATTATTTGAATGATGAATATATCATTTCACGGCGCGGCAAGAACGGTGACAGGTTCCAAGCATCTTATTCATCTGCATTCCGGAAAAAAAATATTGCTCGATTGCGGAATGTTTCAGGGGATGGGTCAGGAGACCATTTTACTGAATAAGCACTGGGGGTTCGATCCGGCAGAAGTAAGTGTCGTTATTCTTTCTCACGCCCATATAGACCATATTGGCTTACTGCCCAAGCTTGTGAAAGATGGCTATCGGGGAAATATCTACTGCACCGCGGCAAGCGAAGAGCTTATAAGAATCCTCCTGTTGGACAGTGCCAGAATACAGGAAGCTGATGTGCGCTATACGAACCGTAAGCGTGAACGCGAACACCGCGAACTGGTGGCGCCGTTATACACCGAAGAAGATGCCCGGGAGGTTTTCCCATTGCTGGTGCCGGTAGAGTATAATGTCCGTGTGGAGCCCGAAGAAGGAATGGTACTTCAGTTTACGGATTGCGGCCATATACTGGGAAGTGCAGCAGTCAATCTTTCTATTCAGGAAGATGGCAAAACCACCCGGATTTGTTTTAGCGGTGACGTGGGCCGTTATAGCGATATGATACTCCGCTCGCCACAGGAATTTCCTCAGGCCGATTTTATCCTGCTCGAATCCACCTATGGCAACAGATTGCACGATCTCGCTACCGTGGCGGTAGATAAGATTATTGAGCAAATAGAACATACC
>OFTY01000366.1_pt1 | contig 35856 bp, 32 predicted proteins | sample 1775061 | NCBI WGS metagenome assembly OFTY01 (sample SAMN08195773, study PRJEB24354) | sludge metagenome | isolation source: sludge from phenol fed wastewater aerobic bioreactor B | place: India: Nagpur | collected 2016-09-16 | reverse complement strand
CCTATCAAATCCGCTCCAGCGACCTCGAAGACGAGTGGATCAAGGCCAAACTGGCGCGCCCAATCCCGTGTCGCGCCGAAGACGACAACCAGGAATCGCTATTTTCCGACATGGCCCAGTCGGCCCCAAGCTGCGATTTTTTGGCGGTCGTGTCCCGGCGCGTGGTGTAGGTTTTGAGGGTAGCGAAGCTGACCGGACGCGCGCTCATCGAACAAGCGCTGTAGCGGCCGGTCAGTTTCGCGGGTGGTCACCGGCGAACTTCGGATAAGTTTGGGTTGCGAGACTCAACTTACGGAGACCACCGATGACCAATGACAAGATGGACCTGCACGCCCTGGTTGGGAAGACAGCCGACGGCGATTTTCTACGCGATATGATCGGCGTTGCCGCGCAGCGGCTGATGGAGCTGGAAGTGGGCGACCTTACGGGCGCGGCCTATGGCGACAAGGATCCCGAGCGCCTCGCGCAGCGCAACGGCTATCGGGATCGGGACTGGGAGACGCGGGCAGGCACGGTCGAGCTGCGGATCCCCAAGCTGCGTAAGGGAACATATTTTCCAGGGTTTCTGGAGCCCCGCCGTATGGCAGAGAAGGCACTGACGGCCGTCATCCAGGAAGCTTATATCCAGGGGATCTCGACCCGCTCTGTGGACGATCTGGTCAAAGCCATGGGCATGAGTGGGATCTCAAAGAGCCAGGTCAGCCGACTGTGCGTGGAGATCGACGAGCGGGTGAAGGCCTTTCTCGATCGTCCGATCGAAGGCGACTGGCCCTATCTCTGGATGGACGCGACCTACATCAAAGTGCGGCGAGCCGGTCGCATTGTCTCTGTCGCGGTCATCATTGCCGTCGGCGTTAACAGCGATGGCCGGCGCGAAGTGCTCGGCATGACTATCGGTCATTCCGAAGCTGAGGTCTTCTGGACCGAATTTCTACGCAGTCTTGCCCGTCGGGGTCTGCGCGGCGTGAAGCTGGTGATCTCCGATTCCCACGAAGGCATAAAAGCTTCCGTCGCCAAAGTGTTCAGCGGCACCTGGCAGCGATGCCGGGTTCATTTTATGCGCAATGCGCTGGCCCATGCCGGCAAGAGCGGACGCCGGGTCGTGTCAGCATTCATCGCCACCGCCTTCGCACAGGAAACGCCCGAAGCCGCAAAGGCCCAGTGGCGCAGTGTCGCCGATCAACTACGTCCCACCGTACCCAAGCTGGCTGCTCTCATGGACAATGCCGAGGAAGATGTGCTGGCCTATATGACGTTCCCCGCCCAGCACCGTACCAAGTTGCACAGCAACAATCCGATCGAGCGGCTCAATGGCGAGATCAAGCGGCGCACTGATGTCGTCGGCATCTTCCCCAACGAAGAAGCCATCACCCGTCTCGTCGGCGCTATCCTTCTGGAACAGAACGACGAATGGGCCGTCCAACGCTGCCGCTACATGACACTTGAGAGCGTCTCAGGTTTAAGCGATAATCCCATCATCACGTTGCCTGCCATGGCAGCATGATCAATCCGGCTTAGCCGGAGGTCGCTGTGGCTATCCCAGCGAACCTACACCACGTTGTGGGGCACGATCTCAGCCTCCGAAATCCCCCAAATTCTCGCCAGACTGGTGTAGCTTTCGTGCCCCGCGATGAGGATCGGCTGTGGCACCGCCCATCCGCGCCATGCGTGCATCGAGTTCGGCTCGGTCGGGCCTCGAGCGGATTCGCGGCAAGTGGGGCAAGTTTGCCCGGAGTTTCATGTCAGCCAGCATCCGTGCGATCCTACGGCTTCAGCCCTTCTGGGCGGCGGGAGGTGGATTTTCGGAGCGCTCGACCAACGACCCACCAGAGGCCTCGCAGCTTCCAGTATCGACATATTTCCAGGCGTTGCCCTGATAATCAGTGGTCGATGTGCCGGCGCGTGGTTCCGGGACCAGCCATGCAGTCGTTCTGGCCCTTGAGCGCGACGCCAAAGCATTCTTCGCGCGCGGCGATTTCAGTGCCTTGGCTCCTTACTTCGGCCGTTGGCTCTTGGCCGGGCTTAGTCATTTAGCGACGCGAGCCAAGTCCCGAGCCTTGGCAAATATACCCAGGAATTCATCTTCAGTCTTACGGCCAATGGCGAGGAGGCTTTCGACGAGGAACGCAGGTGTGCCGCGGATACCGAGACCGAAGGCAAGATTGGCGTCCTGATGCAAACGGCTTAGAAATGCTTGGCGCCGGTCTTTCAGATCCTTTGTGGCCTGTTCCCAATCCGCGCCTATATCGTATCCAATATCGCGCAGCACTGTCTCGTTCAGCGGTATGTGCATTGCCATCGTACGGTCGTGATAGGCGGGATAAAGACTCTGTCGGTCCATCGCGAGGCCGACCAGGGCGGCGCGCTCTGCCATTGGCCCAAAGAATGCGAGGTCGCGATACTCTATTCGCACGTCACCGTCATGCTTCACAGCGGCTGCAAGAACGTGCGCGGTCACCTTGCAGATCGGACAGAGGAAATCATTGAACGCAACGATGGTCACTGACCCATCCGGGTTCCCGGCCGAGCGACTCGTCCGTTGGTCTGCGGCGGTTTGCGCTCTGCCATTTGAAGACATGTCCTGAGCCAAAGGCGCGCTTTCGCGAAGTACCCAGCTTCCGAGCCACCCCACTCCGGCAAGTCCGGTTAACACGGCAAAGTCGCGGCGGCTGAATGCCTTGCGCGGGGCTACATCGGCTTGATCGGGGGGAACGTCAGTTGGCACCATTGCTCGATTTCCGGACACGATATGATGGAAAGCGCAGCACGGCGGCAAAGCCGGCATCATTCGAACGAAATTGAAGAACGCCTTGGGCGGGAGCGATTGCTGCCTCGACAATCGAAAGGCCAAGCCCGGTGCCGCCCGACATGGCGCGAGGACCGCGTTCGAACCGGCGGCGCACGCGCTCAACCTCTTCCGCCGCGATGCCCGCGCCACCATCGACGACACGCAGCTCGAATCCCTCGTTTGCGGCGCACTCGATCCGCACCGGGCCGGTGCTCCCATGCTGCAGAGCGTTCTCTACCAGATTGCCGAGCGCCAGGCGCAGGGCTTCGGAATCAATGGCAAGTTCGACATCGCGCAGCGTACAGGCGGTGACGATTGGCCGATCGCTCGTCGCGGCGAGATGCGCATAGTCGCTGGCGACGCCGCTCACCACGTCACTCACGCGGGAGAAGCGGTTGGCCGGTTCAGCCTCTCGCCCCTCCTGCCGGGCGAGCTCCAGCAGCTGGCGCACCAGTCGACTGGTGCGATCCACCGAGATAGCAATCCGCTCCAGGGCATGGTCGCGCATAGCCGAGTCAGTGGCGCGACGGGCCACTTCCGCCTGGGTTTTGAGTCCAGCCAGCGGGGTCTGGAGCTCGTGCGCGGCATTGGCCACGAAGTCGCGCTCCGCCCGTCTGGCCCCCTCAAGTCTGGCGAGCAGATCGTCCATTGCCTGCACTAGAGGCCTCAGTTCTTCGGGCACGGGGTCAACGGCGAGCGGCTCAAGGGCCTGTGGCGAACGCAGCTCGATTGCGCGGGCAATACGAGCGAGTGGTGAAAGACCGCTCCGGACGCCAAACCAAAGTAGCAGTGCGAGCGCAACCAGCCCAACCGCTGCGGGCAACAGCAAGCCCAGCATCAGATCGTTGACCAGATGCTGGCGGACCGCCAGGCTGTCGCCGACCATCACCCTGATGCCACGCGCTGCGTCGACATGTGTGTAGACGCGCCAATGTTCATCCCCGATCTGGCGACTGGAAAAGCCGGGTGCGCCGCCGGCCAACGGCGCATCGGGCGCTCCGGCTGACTGGCCGACCAAAGCGCCGTCCAACGACCAGATCTGGCAGGACAGCTGTCGGGAGTAAGGCGCCGGTGCCAGTCGCTGCGCCGGCCCGCTGGCGGGAACGTCGAGCGCAGCGACCATGCGCGCTGCCTCTACCAGCCGACCATCAAGCACCCGCTCCACTTCAGCCCTGGTTGAAAAACTCGTCCAGCCTGCTGCACCCGCCCAGACCAGCATGGTCACGCCAGCGACGAGAATGAACAGACGGATCCGTAACGCAGTCATGATCGTGTAATCCGGTAACCCTCACCACGCACCGTTTCGATGCGGGTCCGGCCGAGTTTCGCACGGAGCTTGTGGATGTGTACCTCCACCGCGTTGCTTTCGATTTCCTCCTGCCAGCCGTAGATGCGATCTTCCAGCTGACTGCGCGACAGGACGTGCCCTGGGCGCTCGGCCAAAGCATGCAGGATCGCAAACTCCCGGCGAGAGACGGCGATTTCCTTGCCATCCAAGGCCACTGATCTACGCGCTTCGCTGATTATCAGCGCGCCCAGTTCCAGATCGCCGCTTGCCCGCCCACTGGCTCGACGCATAATCGCGCGCAGGCGGGCTGACAATTCAGTAAGATCGAAGGGTTTGCCCAGATAATCGTCGGCACCGCGATCAAGGCCCTCGACCCGGTCCGTGACCATGTCACGCGCAGTCAGCAGCAGTACCGGAGTCTCGACGCCGGCCCGTCGCCATTCCGCTAGCAGGTCGAGACCGGAGCCATCTGGCAGGCCGATATCGAGCACGACGCCAGCATGATCTCCTATCGCGGCGCGCGCGTCGGCAAGACAGGCGACGGCATCGACCTCGAACCCCTCAAGGCCGAGCCCCACCACGATCCCGTCGCGCAGAATATCATCATCTTCGACAAGCAGAATCCGCATTTCTGCTCCTTTCCCTGCCCACCTTACCGCCGCCTTAAGCTGGATGCTAAGCCTGCCTTAAGAAAGGGCGGCAAGGAGAACCACAATGGATGGCGTCATACAGATCGGCCCACTTGCTATGGCTACAGACCGTTTGATCGCTGTTGCAGCGATCTGGGCGTTTCTGGCGATCGCGGGTGTGATTGCCGCGCGGCTGGATAGTAGGGCAATGCGTGCTGGATGGTTGTCCTTGCTCGCCGGACTGGTTGCAGCGCGCATCGGCTTTATTCTTGCCAATCTTGATGCCTTTGTCGCCGAACCCTGGACCATGCTTGCAATCTGGCAGGGCGGGTTCTCGGTCTGGGCAGGCGCTGCGGCGGCGTTGATCATCATCTTGGTTATGCTGGGGCGCAAACCTGCAGGTCTTGCCCTGACCGCCACGGTCGCAGGTCTTTTTGTACTTCATCTCGGTGCGGCCACCTTGATTGCACCGGATGTACGACCGATGCCGCGCCTGATGCTGACGGACCTCGATGGCAAACCGGTCGAGCTGGGCATTCCGGGGCGACCTATGGTTATCAATCTGTGGGCCACATGGTGTCCGCCGTGCCGTCGCGAAATGCCGATGCTGATCGACGTGGCGCAAAGCTCCAAAGTTCCGGTTCTGCTCGTCAATCAAGGTGAGGACGCTGCGACCATCCGTGCGTTTCTTGCCAAGCAGGGCCTGGCCAACCGGGCAATCGTGAATGATCCGGGCGGCGTCTTGGGCAAGGCTGTCGCTTCGGTGGCGCTTCCAACCACCCTGTTCGTCAACAAGGCGGGCGAAATTGCCGGTCTCCATGCTGGCGAGATATCCCGGGCGGCGCTGACCGCAGGGATGCGTGATCTGCAAAGGACCCAATGAGATGAAGACACTGACAATCGCCGCTGGCATCGGCATGGCCGCACTTCTGGCCGGCGGCGTGGCGCTTTGGAGCGGTGATGCCGACCCGGCGCAAGCTCGTCAGGCGTCGAGTGACACCTCCAGCGCAGACGCGCTGCGCATCCGCTCGCAAATCCAGAATGATCCTGTTGCCCCGGCCATCGCGCCGCAGGGGCACGATGTCACTGTCGTGGTTTTCTCCGACTATCAATGTCCCTTTTGCCGCAAGCTCCACCCGTCGCTCGAAGCACTGGTGAACGAAGACCCCAAGGTGAAACTGGTCTTTCGTGACTGGCCGGTCTTCGGCGCTGCGTCCACCGAAGCCGCGCGGGCAGCCATCGCCTCCAAATGGCAAGGCAAGCATGCCGCGTTCAACGATGCGCTGATGACTATGACAGGCAAGCTGACATCGGACAATATTCGCGCCGCAGCAGGCAAGGCGGGGGTGGATTGGGCGAAACTGCAGGCTGACCTCACCGCGCACAAGGCTGAGATCGATGCTGTGCTGGATCGCAATAGCCGATACGCAGCAATGCTGGGCCTTCAAGGCACGCCCGGTATGCTGATCGGCCCCTATCTCATCCCCGGCGGCATGGATCTGCGCGGGGTGCGTGAGGCAGTGGCGCTTGCGCGACGCGATCCGAACGGAACTGCATCACAATGAAAACGCCGGCCAGGACGATGATTGATCGACTACCGCGTCTTGCGATAAGGTTTTTCGCACTCTTCGCAGCCGCTTTGCTTGGTTTCATCGCTGGACCGATCGCCGCTCAGGGCACGGCAAATATCAATGCGTCGGTGCTGGCCGAATCCAGTTCCCCAAAGCCCGGCACGACAACGCGCATCGCTATCCGCATGGTGCCACGCACTGGCTGGCATGGCTATTGGGTCAATCCGGGCGACAGCGGGCTCTCGGTAGAGGCGAACTGGACCGTGCCGGACGGCGTAACCATGGGTGACCTGCGCCATCCCGCACCAACCCTGCTCGAGCTCGCGGGGTTGGCAAGCTATGTTCACAAAGGTGCATTCACGCTCCTTACAGATTTGAACCTGAACGACGATGTTGCTCCGGGCACTGCCATCCCGCTGCGCGTTAACCTCTCATGGCTTGCCTGTTCGGACACGCTGTGTGTCCCCGAACGCGCCACGCTCGATCTGCTGCTAACGGCGGGTGATGGAACAACCAATGCAGCTGCGGCGCCGGCTTTCCGAGCCGCCAAGGCGGCACTGCCTGTGGAAGGCAGGCTTAAACTGGTGGTCTGGCGTCAGAGTGGAGACTGGCGCTTCGACATTGATGGCGAAGCCAGGCTGGATGCATCGTCGGTGCGCCTGTTTCCCGCTCAAGATGGCTGGTTCGCGGCATCGGCGCCGCAGACCGTCGTACGCCGGGAAGGTGGATGGCGCGTGACTGTCGCCGCATCGGACAATGCTGCGCCCACGCCTTCAGATTTTCGCGGCGTGTTTGCGGATAGTAAGCGCAGTTTCGCGTTGATGGCTTCGGGTGCCCGTGAAAATCCGAGGGCCGAAGCCCCTGCACAGTCGGCGCCAGCCTCCACAGCCGCCGTTCTCCCCGACGTTGCCGACAAGCCCACTCCGGCGCAGGGCTCTAAGCGTGCCGCGCCAACCGACACGCGCGCGTTCAGAATTGCACTTACCGGTGCGATCCTTGGCGGGCTGCTGCTCAACCTGATGCCGTGCGTGTTCCCGATCCTGTCGCTCAAGGCGCTGAGCCTCGCTCGATCGGGCGCTGACCGGCACACCGCGAAAGTGGAAGGGCTTGCCTATTTTGCCGGGAGCGTAGCGACGACCACGGCGCTGGGCGCAATATTGGTCGGCGCCCGCGCGATGGGCCATGACATTGGCTGGTCTTTCCAGCTTCAGGATCCCCGGATGATTCTGCTGCTGATGCTCTTGTCGCTGGCAATCGCGCTCAATTTGGCTGGTCTGTTCGAAGTGAGTGGCCCCACTTTGTCCGGCAATTGGATGACGAAGAAAGGCGGCCTCGGCGCGTTTGGCACCGGTGCGCTTGCTGCGCTGATCGCGACTCCTTGTAGTGGCCCCTTCATGGGCGTCGCGCTGGGCGCGGCACTGGTTCTGCCGGTGCCAGCTGCGCTGGCGGTTTTTGCAGGCCTAGGCCTTGGTATGGCGCTCCCATTCCTGCTGATCGCCTTCGTGCCCCGACTTCAACGCTGGCTGCCGAAACCTGGCGCGTGGATGGCAACCTTCCGCCGCATTCTTGCGATTCCGATGCTGCTGACCGCGATCGGGCTGGCCTGGGTCCTGGGGCGGCAAAGCGGCGTGGACGGGCTTGCGATGGGCCTGCTGATCGCCGCGCTGGCCGCGATGGGATTATGGTGGGTGGGCTTGCGACAAAGCGGGGGGCGCTCCGCCCTGGTCGGACTGGCACCGGTGATGGCGGCGCTTCTGGTCGCGATCGCGGTAGAGCTGCCGCGCCCGGCCGCCGCGACCGCTCCCGCAGATACCGGAGTACAAATGTTCAGTGAAGCGCGCTTTGCTGAGTTGCGCGCGCAGGGCGTACCGGTCTTCGTCGATTTCACAGCAGACTGGTGCCTCGTCTGCCAAGTCAACAAGCGAGTGGCGATCGACCGGGCGGACACGCAAGCGGCATTCGCGAAGGCGGGTGTGACGATGCTCGTTGCCGACTGGACGCGGGGCGATCCAGAGATCACGCGCTTCCTCGCCAGCCGCGGCCGCAATTCGATCCCTTACTATCTCTACGCGCCGTCGAAAAGTCCGGTTCGGGAGCTGCCGCAGATGCTAAGCAGCGAGATGCTGATCAGGCTAGCTAATGAGTCGGAAGGAAAGACAGATGATGAGCATTTATAACAAATTACTCATTCTGGGGGGCGCCGCCACATTGGTTGTTTGCATGCCCGCATCCGCTCAAGTTGCGAGGCATCCTGCGGTCGCGGACTATGGCGCGATTGCGCCCATGGCGCAGGTTGCCAACCGTCCCGCCGCGACGGATGATATGCGTGCGCTGTTCGAAATCACCGGCGAGGCACGTGGGCAAAACGGGGTCAACCGTAGTCTCGACAGGGTCGCGCGCTATCTCAATCTGCTCGCATCGAGCGGCGTGTCCACCAAACCGGGCGATATCAAGGTCATCATCCACGGGCCAGCCACACCGTTGATTCTGCGTGACGAAGCCTATCAAAAGCGGTTCAACTCCGCCAACCCAAACACGCCGCTGATTGCCGCACTCAAGCGGGCTGGCGTTGAAATCCATGTCTGTGGCCAGGCCACCGCTGGACAGGGCATTGCGCGGGAGGACATCGATCCGGCGGTCACTCTCGATCTGTCCGCGATGACGACGCTGGTCCTCCTGCAACGCCAGGGCTGGCCCCTCGTTACGGATTGACAATAGCAGTCGTCGCGGCGCGAAACCCATACCAGAAGGAAAGAACTATGCTGCTGGAAAAGATCAAGACGCCGGGCCTTTCCCACCTGTCCTATCTGGTGGGGTCGGGCGGGCAGGCAGCCGTGATCGACCCACGCCGCGACTGCGCCATCTACCTGGAGAAGGCACGTGCAGCAGGGCTTGAGATCACGTATATCCTCGAGACTCATCGTAACGAAGACCTTGTATCTGGCGCGCCAGTGCTCGCCGGCATGACGGGTGCAAAGGTGCTGCATGGGCCGAACCCGGAGCGGCCCATAGTTTATGCGACGACGGCGCGGGACGGTGATTGTTATGCCATCGGCCAACTGGAAATCCGGGCCATGGAAACACCCGGCCATACTGATGACCATCTGGCTTACGCGCTGTTTGATACCGCCTATCCGGACAAGGCGGTGGGCGTGTTCACTGGCGACGCCATGTTCGTTGGCGATGTCGGCCGCACCGATTTTTATCCCGACCGGCGCGAGGAAGTGGCCGGGCTGCTGTTCGATTCCCTCCGCAAGCTGCTGGCGCTCGGCGATCAGACCATCATCTACCCGGCTCACGGTGCCGGCTCGGTCTGCGGATCAGGCATGGCCGATCGCGAGTTCTCCACCATCGGGCATGAGCGATTGAACAATCCGCGCCTCCAGATCACGGATCGCGAGGAATTCATTCGATTGAAAGTGAACGAGAACCACTATCAACCGCCCTATTTCCGGCTGATGGAGCGGCTGAATGTGGACGGGGGCAGTGCGCCGCCGGCTGTGATGCGCCCCCGCCGCCTTTCGCTCGCGCAGTTAAGGGACCGCAAAGTGGATCACCTAGTCGATATCCGCGAGCCCATGGCCTATGCCTCGGGCCATCTGCCCGGCGCAATGAGCCTGCCGGTGGATATGATTTCCGCCTTTGCTGGCTGGTTCATCCGCGAAGGGGACAGCGTCGCCCTGATCGCTTCAGATCAAGATCAACTGGCCGCCGCCCTGGAACATCTGGTCCGGATCGCGCTGGATAATGTGGTGGGTGGCTATGTCGGCATGGTGCCCGCTGCCGCGAAAGGCGTAGCTGTGCAGCAGACACCCATGATCGACACGGACGAAGTCGAAAACCGTTTAGGTGGTGCTGAAGGGTGGACGTTGCTGGATGTGCGCGATGCAGACGAACGGGCCAAATCTGCCATCGACGGATCGCACCATATCTATGTCGGCCAGCTTAACGACCGTTGGCAGGAACTGGACAAGAAGCGGCATTACACCCTGATGTGCGCCAGCGGCATGCGCGCGACGGTCGCCGCAGGGTGGCTGGCCAGCCGCGGTTTTGAAAAGCTCGACATCTATCTTGGTTCGATGGGAGCATGGAAGGCAGCGCATGACTGATCGTATGGATTCAGCCGCATTCTGGGACAGTCGCTTCGCTTCGGAAGACTATGTCTTTGGAACCGAGCCCAATGCATTTGTGCGCCGTGAAGCGGGCCGTTTGCCGCAAGGCGGGCGGGTGCTGGCGGTGGCCGATGGGGAAGGGCGCAATGGGGTCTATCTGGCCCAACAGGGGCTGGACGTTACCGCAACCGACATATCCGCCGCCGGAATCGCGAAGGCGCGCAGGCTGGCGCAACAGCGTGGCGTTTCCTTGACGCTGGAGCAGGTCGATCTGGCCGCCTACGACTGGCCGGAGGCTGCATTTGACGCGGTCGTCGCGATCTTCGTGCAATTTGCCGATCCCATATTGCGGGCCAAGATGTTCGCCGGCTTTGCCAGAACTTTGCGGCCCGGCGGCATTCTGCTGCTGGAAGGCTATCGCCCGGAACAGCTGGAATATGGCACCGGCGGGCCGAAAGTGGAAGACAACCTCTATACCCAAAGCATGCTGCGCGAAGCCTTTGCCGGGTGGGATATTGTTTCCCTGCAGAGCTACGATGCGGATATTCGCGAAGGCAACGGCCATGGCGGGATGTCCGCACTGATCGATCTCGTTGCGCTGCAGCCCGGCTAGCCTCAGCCGGATCCGTATCAGCCACCGGCCGGTTCGATCCTGTCCTGCGTCCCGCCGCCAAGAGCGCGAACAAGGGTGATCGCAGCCCGTTGCCGCGCTGTCTGCACAGTGATGAAGGCCTGTTGCGCAGCCAGGGCGGCAGTTTGTGCGGTAACGACTTCCAGATAGTCCGCCGCGCCATCGCGATAACGGTCCAACGCCAGTTCTTCCCCGCGCGCAGCGGCCTGCGCGGCCCGCCGCCGGTCGGCTTCCTCGGCCGCCAGCGCCGCGTTGCTGGCCAGCGAATCCTCTACCTCTTGGAAGGAGTTCAGCACTGTTTCGCGGTAATTGGCGACGAGGATGTTGTATTCCGCCTCGCTGACGGCAACCCGAGCCCGCTGCCGCCCGCCATCAAACAGGTTGAGCACCGCCGACAATGGTCCCAGCGCCCAATATCCGGTTGGGGCGCTGACAAGGGGCGCACCACTGGCCTGAAAACCACCCGCCAATGCCAGATCGATGCGAGGGAACCGGGCCGCCTTCGCCACGCCGATGCGGGCATTGGCAGCGATCAGTCGCCGCTGTGCTCCGGCAATGTCAGGTCGCCGTTCGAGCAGGGTGGATGGCAGGCCCGGCGCAATGGCGGGCAAAGCTCCAATGCTATCGGTGGGGGCAATGGCAAATTGCCCGGGCATCATGCCAATCAGTGTTGCGATGCGGTTTTCCAGCGTTGCCCGGCGCGCGGCGATCTGCCGGAACAGCGCCTGAGCATTGGCCAGTTGCGTCTGCGATCGGCTGCGATCCACGCCCGATGCGATGCCGCCTTCATGGCGGATGCGGATCAGTGCGTCTGACGCTTCGTAAGCGTCCACTGTGCGGCGCAGCAGGGCACCTTCCCGGTCAAGTCCACGCAACTGGAAATAGGCATCCGCCAGCGCGCCATGAAGGCTGAGGCGGACGGAGGCGAGACTGGCCGCTTCGACTCCCGCGTCCGCTTCGCTAGCCCTTACGCTGTCGCGCACCCGGCCCCAAAGATCGATTTCATAGTTCAGCGCACCGCCCAGAATATACTGGTCCGCCGTTATCGGAACGCCGGGACCGATGGGCCGTCCAGCGGAAAGCCGTTCGCGCGAAATGGCCGTGCGGGCATCCAGCGTGGGGACAAGATCCGACCCCGCAAGGCGCGCCTCCGCCCGCGCGCGGTCAAGCCGGGCTACTGCTGCGGCAAGGCTTGGGCTGCCCTCGTCCGCCCGCGCGATCAGGTCGTCCAGTACAGGGTCGTCGAAATCACGCCACCATTGCCCTCGCGGCTGCCGGTCCGCCGGCGCGGCATCCTGCCACCGTGCGCCATATTTGTAACTTTCCGCCACCGGCGTGGCCGGAATATTGAGTGGCGGCGCCATGGAACAGCCCGCCATCAACAGCAGGGCGGGCGCGGCGAATTTAATTCTGCGCATTGGCAGTACCTTTCCCCCTGTTGCGGACGATGCGAACCCGATCGCCTTGTGCCAGCGCTTCTGGAGGAGTGGCGATCACGCGGGCCTGCGGCGTCAGGCCGGAAGCGATCTGCACGCTGGCGCCATCGTCCCGTCCGATCATAACCGGGCGCATCGTCACGCGCCCTTCGCGATCGACCAGCCCCACCATCGTTCCCTTCGGTGTGACAATCAGCGCGCTGGCGGGTAGCGTTACGGCGGTGCCTGCCGCCATCGGGATGGCCACTTCAGCGTAGCCGCCCGGCTTAAGCCGCTGGCCTGCATTGTTCACCTCGAACTCGGCCAGCACCGTGCCCGAGGCCCGGTCCACCGCACCTGCTGTGCGTGCCAGTACGGCGTCGAAACTCTCGCCCGGATATTCCGGCACGGTCAGACTGGCCAACACGCCCCGCGTCAGCTGTCCTGACAAGGCCTGGGGCACACGGACGCGCAGGCGCAGTCGGCGGTCATCTGCAATGGTGAACAGGGGGCTGGCCGCGCCGTTGCCCGCATTCACCAGGGCGCCGATTTCCGCGTTGCGGCTGGTCACCCGGCCTGCAAAAGGTGCCACAACACGGCTGAAGCCGAGCGTGGCGCGCAATCGTTCGACATTGGCACGGGCCGAACTGGCAAGGGCCGTTGCCGCTGCTAGCCGCCCGCTCTTTTCATCGGTTTCCTGTTGCGATACCGCGTCCTTCGCGCGCAGCGCGTCCCAACGTACGGCCGTAGTTTGCGCCAGTCCACGGTTGGCTTCTGCCGTGCGCAGGTCCGCTTGCGCCTGTGCCAATTGTTGTTCCACCTCCGGCGCGTCCAGCACGGCTAGAACCTGCCCCGCACGCACATGATCGCCAATATCGACCAGTCGCCGCGCCACATAGCCGCTGGCGCGAGCATGGATGGCGGCTTCGTTATCTGGTTCCAACATGCCGGGCAGACGAATGGCGCCTGCTTCCGCCGGTTGTGGGTGCAAGACATTGACGGTCGGCAATGCATTGGCGCGGGCGAATTCTGCTTGTTCGGTATGGTCCGCATTGCGGGCAACGATGCCGCCACCCACCAGCAGCGCTACGCCAACAGCTGCCGCCGCACCATAAAGGCGGCCCTTTCGCGATGAAGTCCGTGATGGGGTGGGATCAGACATGGCTCGGTTCCAGTTCGATAGTGCGGGTTTTGGGGGCGCCCTTGCGGTGGGCCAGCGCGAACAGCGCGGGCACCAGCACCAGCGTGGCGATTGTGGCGAACGCCAAACCGCCGATCACCGCACGGCCCAGCGGCGCGTTCTGTTCCGCCCCTTCGCCCAGGGCCAGCGCCATGGGCGACATGCCGATGATCATTACCAGCGCTGTCATCAGCACCGGGCGCAGGCGAACCATGCCCGCTTCCAGTGCGGCCGTTGCAGCGTTGCCCGTTTCCGCCAGCCTTTCGCGCGCGAAACTGACGACAAGGATGGCATTGGCGGTGGATACGCCCATTGCCATGATCGCGCCGATCAGTGCCGGCACGGACAAGGTGGTGCCGGTCAGGAAAAGCATCCACGCAATGCCTGCCAATGCGGCGGGCAACGCGCCGATGATTACAAGCGGATCGATCCAGTTCTGGAAGTTCACCACGATCACCAGATAGATCAGCACGATCGCCGCGATCAGGCCGAATGCGAGGCCGTTGAAGGCTATGTTCATCGTTTCATATTGGCCGCGCAGGGTAACGGTGGATGCTTTCGGCAGGTTCTTTTCCAGCGCGACGATGGCGGCGTTCACATCGGTCGCAACGGCACCCAGATCACGCCCTTGCGTGGTGGCATAGATGTTGATGACTGGCTGAATGTCATATTTGCTGACCACGGACAGGGTGTTGCCGCGCGTGATCCGCGCGACACCGCCAAGCGTTTGCGATGCTGCATCGACGCCGCCTGCGACCGGCAGCGCGGCCAGATCGGCGACGGAGCCTACGTCCCGTTCCGGCAATTGCGCCACGACAGGATAGGACACGCCGTTTTCCGGATTGAGGTAGAATACGGGCGAGCTTTGCGCCGTACCGGCAAGCGCAGTGCCGAGGCTGGCCGTCACATCCCGCTGGCTTAGGCCATATTGCGCGATGCGTGCGCGGTCGACATCGACATTCAGTTGGGGATAGCGGGTCGATTGTTGAATGCGTGCGTCGGCCAGCCCCGGAATCTGCCGCACGCTTTTCAACAGTTTTTGCGCATATCGCTGATTTTCCGGGATGTTGCGCCCGCGTATCTGGATATCGAGAGGGGCTGGCGATCCGAAATTGAGAATCTGGCTCGTCATGTCTGCCGGCAGAAAAGCAAAATCGACGCCTGGGAATTTGAGCGGTAACTGGTGGCGCAATGCACGCACATATTCATTCGTATCCCCGTGATCCTTTGACAAAGTGATCAGGATATCGCCTTCATTGGAGCCGACCGTGCCGGAATTGGCATAAATATTGTTCAGCGCCGCCAGAGAGATGCCAATATTATCGACCATCGTTTCGATTTCCGCATCGGGGATCACGCTGCGGATATGTTGTTGCACCTGCGCGAAAGTGGCGGAACTCTGTTCGATCCGCGTCCCCGCAGGCGTCCGCACATGCAGGGCGATCTGACCGGAATCCACCGCCGGGAAGAAGTCCCGACCGAGCAACGGCACCAGCGCCAGCGACAGAAGCATGACGCCTAGAAAGACCATGGCAAAGCCGCGGCGAACATCCAGCACGCGGCGCAGCAACTGGCCATAACGGGCGCGCATCCGTTCGAACCGCTGGTCGAATGCGCGCTGAAAACGAACAAATATATTGCGCGTCGGGCGGGTCTTTGCTCCTTCATCATGCGGGCGCAGCAGGAACATCGCCATAGTCGGCACCAGCGTGCGGGCGAGCACGAAGGACGTGAGCAAGGCGAATATCACCGCCAGCGCCAGCGGCACGAACAGGAACCCCGCAATGCCAGGCAGAAAGAACATCGGCACGAACACGATGCAGATGCTCAGCAGCGCGACCAGCGCAGGTTTCACGATTTGCGCCGCGCCATCCATGATGGCGGCGATCACGCCCTTGCCATGTTCCAGATGCCAGTTCATGTTTTCGATAGTCACGGTGGCGTCGTCCACCAGAATGCCGATGGCCAGCACCAACCCGCTCAGCGTCATCAGGTTAAGCGTGTGGCCCACCGCGCCCAGACCGGCAATGGAACCCAGGATCGCCAGCGGAATGGCCGTGACGATGATGATGGTCGATCGCCACGATCCAAGGAACAGCAGGATCATGAGCGACGTCAGCAGCGCAGCGAGAGCGCCTTCGGTCACCACCGACGAAACCGCCGCTTTGACCAGTTCTGACTGGTCACCTATTGCCGTCACTTTCAGCGTATCGGGCAGGCCTGCCAGCGCCTGCGGCAGGCGCCGCTTGATCCCGTCGACAATGGCGAGTGTGGATGCGCTACCGCTTTTAAGCACGGTCATCAAAGCGGATCGCTGCCCATCCACATGGACCACGTTGATCTGCGGTGCGGACCCGTCTCGCACCTGTGCGATATCGCGCATCAGGATGGTGGCGCCGTCCACCACCTTCACCGGCAGATTGTTCAGTTGCTCGACCGATGCCGGGGCGTTGTTCAAGCGGACATTATACTGCAGGTCGCCGATCTTGGCGAAGCCGACCGGGCTGATTTGCGTCTGCGCGGTCAGCGCGTTCGCTACGTCTTGCGCAGAAAGGCCACGCGCCTGCAACGCGGCCGGATCAACATCGATCTGCATCTGGCGCTGCTTCCCGCCAGAAGGGAATGGCATGGCTACCCCGGGCACCGTGACCAATAGTGGACGGACTTGGTTCAATCCCAGATCGAATAGCTGCTGTTCGCTCAAGCCCTTTCCCGACAAGGCCAGTTGCAGGATGGGCACGGTCGAGGCGTCGTAATTGACGATCATGGGCGGGGTGATGCCCGGCGGCAGCTGACGCAGGATGGTTTGCGAAATGGAGGTGACCTGTGCCGTAGCCGTGCGGATGTCGACGCCCGGTTGGAAATAGATCTTCACCACTGCGACCCCGTTCAGGGACTGGCTTTCGATCCTCTCGATATCGTTGACCGCATTTGTCAGCACGCGTTCGTAAGGCGTGACGATGCGCCCGGCCATGTCCTGCGGCGAAAGGCCGGTATAGGTCCATGCCGTCGCAATCACTGGCACGCCGATGCGCGGGAAGATGTCCACCGGCATCCGCAGGATAGACAATACCCCAATGCCGAAGATCATCACGGCCATCACGATAAAAGTCAGCGGTTTCGTCAGCGCGGTGCGCACTAGCGCGATCATCGTTCGCCGCGCCCTGATGAATTGGTCATGGTTGTGAGCCTCCCGTCGGGGAGGTCAAAAGCGGCACTACCTTAAGGCAGGCTTATGTCAGGACGATAATTTGCTGCTGCGCAGCGCGGATCTCGCCGCATCGGCGAGTGGTAAGGATGCCTTAAGGTGCGTGGCTATCCTGCAGGGCTGCAACGCGCGCGCGATATTCGTTGTGCTAACGTATCGCCACCCGCGCCAGCCAAGGAGATTGCTATGCCACACTATGATGGTCGCCCCCATGTCCTCATTCTTGGCGGAAATTTTGCGGGGCTGGCCTGCGCGCAAAAAGTGCGACAATATTTGGGAGGCAAGGCGCGCATCACCGTAATCGATCGCAAAAGCTATCTGCTGTTCATTCCCAACATCCCGGCTGACGTGTTCGAAGATCGCAACCCAGCGCTGCACCAGCGGATGGATCTGGTGCCCATTCTGGCAAAGGATGACATCGATTTTATCCATGGGGAAGTCACTGCTGTCGACATTGCAGCGCGCAATGTAACCTTCAGGCCCGCAGAACGGGGTGGCGCCGAAGATCATGTCGAACATTATGATTATGTCATCTTCGCACTGGGTGCCCGGCTTGCTTATGACCGGATCGAGGGTTTCGCCGAGCATGGCCACACTGTCAGCGACCTGTATCACGGGGAAAAGCTGCGCCGCTATCTCAACACCCGCTACGCGGGCGGCCCGATCGCGATCGGATCGGCAAGGTTCCACCAAGGGGACGGAGCGGACGGTCTGGAACCCTATCCCGGCGGATCGATCCCGCGGGCGCTTGCCGCCTGTGAAGGGCCTCCCGTCGAGGTCATGATGTCGATGGCGACCTGGCTCAAGGATCGGAAACTTGGCGGCCCCGAAAACGTCACTGTCTTTACGCCAGCCCCCATGATCGCGGAAGACGCAGGCGAGGATGTCGTCAAACAACTCCTGACACTCGCGACCAAGATGGGCTTCAACTACTGGAACAACACGCAGGACATCACGCGACTGACGGCCGACGCCATCGAGTTTGCCGATGGCCGCACCCTGCCGGCAGAGGTGAAGATCATTTTCCCCGACTGGGTGCCGCACGACTTTGTCAAAGGCCTGCCTGTCAGCGATTCCGAAGGGTTCATCAAAACCGACCTGCTGATGCGCAACCCTGACCACCCCGAAGTGTTCGCCTGTGGCGATTGCGCCGCTGTTACGGTGCCCAAATTGGGCGCCATCGGACATCAGCAATCAGACATCATCGGGCTTCAACTTGGCAAGATTTTCGGCGCCGTGGAGGCGGAAAAGGCTGATGTTCCGCTGAAGCCTGAGGTGCTGTGCATCGGCGATATGGGCGATGGGAAGGCGTTCTGGATACATTCCAACAGCTGGTTCGGCGGTGACCGCCAAATACTGAAGATGGGGCGCGTGCCCTATTTCCTGAAAATGCGATATCGCGACATGTTCTTTGCCGCAGATGGCAAAGTGCCCGCATGGGGACTGGATGCCGCAGCGCTGATCGCGGAAGGGCATTGAGCCGCCATGACAAACCTGACCATTCTGCAACTCAATGATCTGCACGGCTATGTGGAGCCCCATTCCGAACTGCGGCGCGATGCGCATGGCGATTTCCAGTTCGCGCAGATGGGTGGACTGGCGCGAATCAAGACTCTGTTCGACCAGGCACGGCAGGAAAATCCCGGTGGAGTGATCGCGCTGGATAATGGCGACACGTTCCACGGCACGCATTTCGCCGTGCAGGATCGGGCACGGGCGATGGTGCCACTGATCAACGCGCTGGGCTTCGACGCGATGACGCTACACTGGGAGTTTGCCTACGGCCCGGAACGTGTGGCTGAGATATCGAGCGAGCTGGCCCACCCTATGCTCGCTGCAAATATCTTCTGCGAAGACAGTAGCGAATTGTTTATGCCGCCCTCGACCATCATCGAACGCAACGGGGTGCGGGTAGGCATTGTCGGCCTCGCCTGCCCGATTGTGGACAAGACGATGCCGCCATCTTTCAGCAAGGGGCTTCGCTTTGTCACGGGCAATGCCGAACTGCCCGGACATATTGAACGGCTGCGGCAGGATGCCGATCTGATTGTGGTCCTGTCCCACCTCGGTTTTCCGCAGGATGTGCAACTGGCCAAGGACGTGGCCGGAATTGACGTGATCGTCAGCGGTCACACCCATAACCGCATGGAAAACGCCGTCGTCGTCAATGGGGCGATCATTTTCCAGTCTGGCTGTCATGGTTCCTATGTCGGGCGGCTCGATCTGGATGTTTCGGAAAATCGTATTCAGGGCTGGCGCCATCGCCTGATACCTGTCGATGATAGCGTCGCGAGCGATCCGGGCCTGGCGGATGCTGTCGCCGCGGCTCTCGCAAGCGAAAGGCAGTCGATGAGCGAGGTCGTCGGGCACACGGACGTCGCCCTGCATCGGTATGCGATGCTCAACAGCCCGATGGACGACCTGTTGCTCGAAGCCGTTGCCGAGGCAGCGGGAACGCCGATCGCCTTTTCCAATGGCTGGCGTTACGGCGCACCGATCGCGCCTGGACCGATCATGATGAACGACCTTTGGAACATGGTGCCGGTGGACCCACCTGTTTCGGTTGTGGACGTTACCGGCTGGGAAATCCGCGAGATGCTGGAGGAAAATCTCGAGCGAACCTTTGCGTCGGATCCGTATGAGCAGATGGGCGGCTATATCAAAAGGATGCGCGGCGTGCGGCTCGTCTTCAAGGCGGAGAATGATAAAGGCCGCCGTATTGACCGACTATATATCGACGGCGCTCAGATTGAGGAATCTGCTCGCTACACCGCCGCTTTCATTACTGCCCAAGGTGTTCCAGCGAAATTCGGCGCCAATCGGCGCAAACTGCCTATCTCGGCGATTGAAGCTCTGCGTCGAAGGCTTGCGAGACCATGGGTTGGGGCGGAAGACGCAGAAAGCTCAAGCACTGAACTCATATAATTGCAAATATTCATATACACGATCACAGAAAGTCACATATTATGTTGGTTGCTTGCGGTATCCTGGGGTAGGTCTCTCTCATCGCAACCCCGAAAGGACCCGACATGAGCCTGCACATTGGCGACATCGCACCCGATTTCACCGTCGATACCCAGAACGGCCCCATCAGCCTGCACGAATGGTCCGGGGACTCCTGGGTCTTCTTCTTCAGCCATCCTGCCGATTTCACGCCGGTCTGCACGACCGAAATGGGCCGCACAGCCCAGCTTGCCGATCAGTTCGAGGCGCGCAACGTCAAACCGCTCGGCCTGTCGACCGACACTGCCGACGAGCACCGCAAATGGATCGAGGATGTCAACGACACCCAGAACACCAACCTGACCTTTCCCATCGTCGCTGACGCGGATCTGTCGATCGCCAAGATGTATGACATGATCCACCCCGATCAGAGCGCGACCGCAGCGGTGCGATCGGTCTTCATCATCGATCCAAAAAAGAAGATCCGGCTGACAATGACCTACCCGATGAGCGTGGGACGCAACTTCGACGAAATATTGCGGGTGATCGATGCGCTTCAACTCGGTGACGCAAAGCGAATCGCGACTCCGGCAGACTGGCAGAAGGGTAAGGAAGTGATCATTCCTCCCTCGATCAAGGATGACGAGGCACGCGCCCTCTTCCCCCAGGGCTGGACCGAGCATCGCCCATATCTGCGCACCGTTTTGGTGGACTGAGAGTTTGATGCTGCGAGGCTTTCGAGCCTCGCGGCATCATTTACGTGGCGTGATCCGCGCGAACATGGCCGCGCCGCCGCCGGCCTGCGGTCGGGCCGCGACCGCATCTGCACGGGATATGGCTACCGTCCCTGCATAGGCATCAAGCAGGGCGCTGACTTCAGCGATACGGGCCTGGTTGATGCGATAGAAAACCAGCTTTGCCTCGCGTCGTGTATGCACAAGGTCGGCCTTTCGCAACACCCCGAGCTGTTGGCTGAGGCCGGGCTGCACCACATTGGCTAAGTGTTCGATCTCGCCGACCGAGCGCTCGCCATCTATAAGCGTGCGCAGCAGGGAGAGGCGCACCGGATGTGCAAGCGCCCGAAGCAAATCCGCCGCGGCCTCGAGATCAAGCGTCGCGATATCCGCCATCATGCCTGATCCTTGATCGGCGTGTAGAACCAGTCGGTGCCGGCGGGTGCTGCCAGCACGTCTGCGACATCGTGGCTTGGGACCGCGAGCAGATCACTGCCTGGCATCCAACCTTCCGGCGCCAGAGCCGATCCATCATGGACACGCTGAAGCGCGGCGACGAGGCGCAGCATCTCCTCCACGGAGCGCCCGACGCTGGCCGGATAGCAGGTCGATGCCCGCAATATCCCGTCCGGATCGAGGAAATAGGTCGTCCGCACCGCGCTGGCATCCATCGCGTTGGGGCCGACCATGCCATAGGCGCGCGCGATCTCCAGCGTCGGATCTTCGATGATCGGGAAGTCCACGACGACATCGAACCGATCGCGGATCGCGCGGATCCAGGCGAGGTGGGAAAACAGGCTGTCGACCGACAGTGCCATCAGTTCGCATCCCAGCGTCGCAAACCGGTCATGCGCGCGCGCGATCGACACAAACTCGCTGGTGCAGACCGGCGTGAAATCCGCCGGATGCGAAAAGAGCGCAAGCCATCGTCCTCGGAAATCCGAAAGTGACACCGGGCCACGGGTCGAGCGGGCGGTGAAATCCGGCGCTTCCTCGCCAAGGCGCAACGCGGAACAGGAGGGGAGTTCAGGTGCCAAATCGAACCTTTCATTCATGCTGATCGACATTGTCATCAATCTCGTCGGTTGACGCAACCATAATACTCGATTATTTGAACCGTGTAAGTGAGAAAGTTTGGAGAGTCGAGATGGACCAACCTGATGAGCCGCTCATGCTCGCAACGCAGATTGTAACGGACACCTGCGCCGGCGAAGTACCCGTGCCGGTTGTGCGCTCGTTCTTTGACGAGCCGACATTCACTGCAAGCTATGTGGTGCATGATCCGGTGACTCACGCCGCAGCGATTATCGACAGCGTGCTTGATTTTGATTCGGCATCAGGCCGCACCGAGCACGGCTCTGCGCAGGCCATCATCGACTATGTCCAGGCCGAAGGACTGAAAGTCGAATGGCTGCTGGAAACGCATGCTCATGCAGATCATCTGTCTGCCGCGCCGTTCCTTCAGGAAAAGCTCGGCGGCAAGCTCGCGATCGGTCGCGCGATCACGACAGTCCAGAGCGTGTTCGGCAAGATCTTCAATGAAGGCACGCAGTTCGAGCGTGACGGGTCGCAGTTCGACCATCTGTTCGATGACGGCGACAGGTTCGCGATCGGTTCGATTCCTGCGGTCGCGCTCCACGTGCCGGGGCATACGCCCGCCGACCTGGCCTATGTGATCGGCGACGCGGTGTTCACCGGCGATACGCTGTTCATGCCGGACTATGGCACCGCCCGTGCGGATTTCCCCGGCGGCGATGCGCGAATGCTCTATCGCTCTATCCGCCGCCTGATGGATTTGCCCCGTGAGACGCGCACTTTCCTTTGCCATGATTACAAAGCGCCGGGCCGCGACGACTTTGTGTGGGAAACCACGATCGGCCAGGAACGCGATTCCAATGTCCATGTCCATGAAGGTGTGGGCGAGGACGAATTTGTCGAGATGCGCACGCGGCGTGACGCGACGCTTGGGATGCCGCGGCTCATCCTCCCCTCGATCCAGGTGAACATGCGCGGCGGGCATCTGCCTGAGCCGGAGGAGAATGGCACGCGCTACCTCAAGCTTCCGCTGGACGTGCTGTGATGCCTGATTATGCGATGCCGGGGCAGGGGCTGATCGGTGGCCTGATGATCGGCGTGGCGGCTGCCATCATGCTGCTGGGCGCGGGCCGCATCGCCGGCGTCAGCGGCATGGCGGCGCGGGCGATCGGGCTGGGCGGCGGCGCCCCGCGCACGCTCGCGCTGACATTCATTATCGGCCTGCCTCTCGGCGCGGCACTTGTCGCATGGGCGGCGGGACCGATCCTGTCACGCTTCCCCATGAGCATGGCAACGCTCGCGGTCGCAGGGCTCGTCGTCGGCATTGGCACGCGGCTCGGGTCGGGCTGCACGTCCGGTCACGGCGTATGCGGCATGTCGCGCCTGTCGAAGCGATCCATCGTTGCGACGTTCACCTTCATGGCGACGGGCTTTGTGACTGTGGCAATCGTCAATGCGGTTGGGGGTGGCTGGTGATGCGCGGCGTGATCGGTCTTGCCTCCGGCCTGTTGTTCGGCGCGGGGCTCGCCGTGTCGGGCATGCTGGATCCCGTGCGGGTCCGCAGCTTCCTCGACCTGTTTGGTGCCTGGGATCCCACCCTTGCCTTCGTCATGGGCGGCGCGATGATCCCGATGGCAATCGCCTGGCTGATCCAACGGCGGATGGCGGCGCCTGTTGCCGATGCCCACTTTCACCTGCCCGACACCGATCCAATCACGCCGCGCCTGGTCGGCGGCTCTGCCTTGTTCGGCATCGGCTGGGGGCTCGGCGGCCTTTGCCCAGGCCCGGCGCTGGCCGCATTTGCCATCAACCCTCCGGCAGCCGCCATTTTTACTGCTGCGATGGCGGTCGGCTTCGCGATCGTCTGGGCGCTTGATCGCCCATCGGGACCACGAACGCCGGTCCACGCCTGAACTTTAAAAAGGAGAGGTTCGATGAATCCCCATAAGCTCGACGAAAAGCTGCTCGTTTGTGGCCAGATTACTCCGGAAGACATTGACCAGGCCGCATCTGCTGGCGTCCGTCTGATCATCAACAACCGGCCTGATGGCGAAGAGCCCGGCCAACCTCTCTCAGCCGACCTGAAGGCAAAGGCTGACGCGCTCAGCATTGCCTATCGTTACATTCCCATCAGCGGTGGCAATTTCGACGACGCATCGGTTATGGCCTTTGGCGATGCGCTGGCATCTGCCGATGGCCCCACTCTCGCTTTCTGCAGGACCGGCACCCGCGCCACGACGCTTTGGGCATTGTCCCAGGCTGGATCGCGCCCGACCGCAGCCATCCTGAGCGCGGCAAATGCGGCGGGCTATGACCTGTCGCAATTGCGCGGCCGGATCGAGACCGCATCGACCAGCAGCCCGGATGGCCCCGCGGCCGATCGCCCCGCCGCGCGCTATGACGTTGTAATTGTCGGCGGCGGTGCAGGCGGAATCGCGACGGCGACATCGATCCTTAAGCGGGATCCCAAGCTTTCGGTGGCGATCATCGAACCGCGTACCGAACATTATTACCAGCCCGGCTGGACGATGGTCGGTGCAGGTGTTTTCGAACCGAAATCAACCTGCCATTCGATGGCGTCGGTGATGCCCAAGGGTGTCACATGGCTCAGGGAAGCTGCTCAAAGCTTTCAACCCGAACAGAATCAGGTGACGACAGCCAATGGCAGCGTGATCGGCTATCGCGCGCTGGTCGTTGCGCCGGGCAATATGCTGGACTGGGATGCGATCGACGGGCTGGCGGCAACGCTGGGCCAGAATGGCGTGACGTCCAACTATCGTTACGACACGGCGCCCTACACCTGGGAACTGGTCCGCAATTTGCGCGAAGGCGTGGCGCTGTTCACGCAGCCGCCGATGCCCATCAAATGCGCTGGCGCACCGCAGAAGGCGATGTACCTGTCGTGCGACAACTGGCTTGAACGCGGTGTCCTGAACAACATCGATGTTGCCTTCCACAACGCGGGCGGCGTGCTGTTCGGCGTGAAGGACTATGTCCCCGCGCTGATGGGCTATGTCGAGCGGTACGGCATCGACCTTAATTTCGAATCTACCCTGATTGCGGTCGACGGCGCGGCGAAAACAGCGACCTTCCGCGAAAAGACGGGCGAAGTAACGCGCGCGTTCGACATGATGCATGTAACCCCGCCGCAGATCGCGCCGCGCTTCGTTGCGGACAGTCTGCTGGCGGACAAGGCAGGCTATGTCGAGGTCGATCAGGTGACGATGCAGCACGTCCGCTATCCCAATATCTTCGGCCTTGGCGATGGTGGCTCCACACCCAATGCCAAGACCGCCGCCGCGGCGCGCAAACAGGCGCCGATCGTGGCGGTCAATCTGCTCGCAATTCTGAAGGGTGGCGAGCCGGTTGCCGGCTATGACGGCTATGGCTCATGCCCACTCACTGTGGAGAAGGGTAAGATCGTCCTCGCCGAGTTCGGCTATGGTGGCAAGCTCATGCCCAGCTTCCCAAAATGGCTGATCGATGGAACGCAGCCGGCCAGGTTGTCGTGGCTGCTCAAGTCGGAGGCGCTGCCTTGGATTTATTGGAACGGCATGCTCAAGGGGCATGAGTGGCTTGTCAAGCCGCAACCGATCGAACGCGTGCGTCAGGCGGCGTGATCACCATGCTCGAACCCCTGCAATATGTGCTGGGCCTCCTGTCAGGCTCGCTGGTCGGCTTTTCGCTGGGACTGGTTGGCGGCGGCGGCTCGATCCTCGCCGTGCCGCTGATGGTCTATCTGGTCGGTGTCTCCAGCCCGCATGTCGCGATCGGCACGTCGGCGCTGGCGGTCGCCGTCAACGCCGCGACGGGGCTGGCCAGCCATGCACGCGAGCATACGGTCAAATGGCGCTGCGGCGGAATGTATGCCGCGGCAGGCATCCTTGGCGCGCTGGGCGGGTCGACGGTCGGCAAGGCGTTTGACGGACAGAAGCTGCTGTTCCTGTTCGCCCTGGTGATGATCGTCGTCGGCATACTGATGCTGCGCGGGCGCAAGGCGCTCGGCATACCGGGTGCCCAATGTAATCGTGAGAATGCGCCCAAAGTTCTGGGCTATGGTCTGGGCACCGGCATCTTCTCGGGCTTCTTCGGCATCGGTGGCGGTTTCCTGATCGTCCCCGGCCTCGTTGCATCGACCAGCATGCCGATCATCAACGCGGTCGGAACCAGTCTCGTCGCGGTAACGGCGTTCGGCTTGACGACAGCCGCCAACTACGCATTTTCCGGGCTGATCGACTGGGTGCTGGCTGGCGTGTTCATCACTGGTGGCATCGCTGGCGGGTTCATCGGCACAATCGCCGCCAAGCGGCTATCTGGCACTGGCACGCTGACAACCGTGTTCGCGGTGCTGATCTTCGTCGTTGCGGCCTATATGCTCTGGAAGAGCGCAGCGGCCCTGTGACCACGATCCCCGACAAGGAACGCCGCTGTCAGGCGATTGCCGCCTTGATCGCCTCCGGTCAGGGCGTTTGCGCCAGTTGCCGGCAAATCGGCATATCGGAAAAAACATTCAATCGCTGGCGGCGCGCACAGCGCGCAGCTTAACCGGAAGACTAAAGATGTTCGTCGGACTCGATGCCCTCCTGCTCGCCCGAATCCAGTTCGGGTTCACGGTCAGCTTCCACTTCATCTTTCCGGCCTTTTCGATCGGCCTGGCCAGCTATCTGATGGTCCTGGAGGGACTGTGGCTGAAAACCGGGCGGGACATCTATCTCGACCTGTTTCGCTACTGGGTGAAAATCTTTGCCATTGCTTTCGCGATGGGCGTGGTATCCGGCATCGTCATGTCCTATCAATTCGGCACCAACTGGTCGGTTTTCTCGACAAAGGCAGGGCCGGTAATCGGGCCGCTGATGGCCTATGAAGTGCTCACCGCCTTCTTCCTGGAGGCCGGCTTCCTCGGCGTCATGCTGTTCGGCATGTCCAAGGTCGGCAAAGGCCTGCATTTCGCCGCTACCTGCATGGTGGCGCTTGGCACGTTCATTTCGGCCTTCTGGATCCTGTCGGTGAACAGCTGGATGCAGACGCCCACCGGCTTCGAGATGTCACCCGATGGCCGTTTCCTGCCGGGCGAATCCTGGCTGGCGATCATCTTCAACCCCAGTTTCCCCTACCGACTCATCCATACGGTGATCGCCGCCTATCTGACCACCGCTTTTGTCGTGGGCGCGGTCGGCGCCTGGCATTTGCTGTGCGACCGCGCAAACCTGCATGCGCGAAAGATGTTCAGCATGGCAATGTGGATGGCAGCGATCGTCGCGCCGATTCAGATTTTCGCTGGCGACATGCACGGCCTCAACACGCTGGAGCATCAGCCCGCCAAGGTCATGGCCATGGAGGGGCATTACGAGAGCCACCCGGACGGTGCGCCGCTGATCCTGTTCGGCATTCCCAACAGCGCGGAGAAACGCATCGATTATGCCGTGGAGGTTCCCAAAACGTCATCGCTGATCCTGAAGCATGATCTGAACGCACCGCTCGCCGGCCTCGATACGATTCCCGATGACCGTGAGCCTCCCGTGCCGGTCATCTTCTGGTCTTTCCGGGTAATGGTCGGCATCGGCTTTGCCATGCTGGGCCTTGGTCTGTGGAGCCTGGTCGCGCGGATGCGTAAACGTCTCTACGACTGGTCGTGGCTGCATCGCGCCGCCGTGCTGATGGGGCCGTCAGGCTTCGTGGCAGTGACTGCCGGGTGGATCACGACGGAGGTGGGGCGCCAACCCTATACCGTTTATGGCCACATGCTCACGGCCCAAAGCGCGTCGCCTCTCGCCGCGCCTGCGGTTGCCGCCTCGCTGATCGCGTTCGTCATCGTGTATTTCGCAGTCTTCGGTGCGGGCGCATGGTACATTCTGCATCTGATGCACAAGCCGGCCGGGCCGCATGAGTCCGAGCCTGAGCATGTGCCGGTACGCACTGCGGGTATTACGCCTGCGCCTGCCATCGCGACTGGGGCGGAGTAAACAAAATGGGTATCAACGTCGATTTGACGGTCGTCTGGGCTTTCATCATCGCCTTCGCCGTATTCATGTACGTTGTCATGGACGGGTTCGACCTGGGCATCGGCATCCTGTTCCCGAGCTTCAAAGTTGGGGATGAGCGCGATCAGGCGATGAATTCGATCGCGCCGGTGTGGGACGGCAACGAAACATGGCTGGTGCTGGGCGGCGGCGGGCTATTCGCTGCCTTCCCGCTCGCCTATGGTGTCGTCCTGACCGCGACCTACCCACTTATTATCGCGATGCTTTTGGGGCTCGTTTTTCGTGGCGTGGCCTTTGAATTCCGCTGGCGCGACCCACGGCACCGTGCGCTATGGGACATTGCGTTCAGCCTGGGCTCGTTCATAGCCGCCTTTGCGCAGGGCGTGACGCTGGGCGCGATCCTCCAAGGCGTTCAGGTCGAAAACCAGGCCTATGCCGGTGGCTGGCTCGACTGGTTGACCCCGTTCAGCCTGTTGACCGGCGCTGGGGTGGTCATCGGCTACGCGCTGCTCGGCGCTGCCTGGCTGATCTGGAAAGTCGAAGGTAGCGCAGAGGCGCATGCCCGCCGGCTGGCGCTGTGGGCCGGGGCAGGCACGCTGGTCGCGATGGCGGCGGTCAGCGCCGCCACCCCGTTCCTGCAGTTCGAATATTGGAAGCGCTGGTTCGACATGCCCGGCGTGCTGGCGACGGCGCAAGTGCCGCTGCTTACCGGGATCGTCGCTTTCCTGTTTTTCCGCAAACTGCGCGGCGGGGCCACCGCTGCACCGTTCCTGCTTGCGCTGGCCCTGTTCGCGTTAGGATTTGCAGGACTTGGTATCAGCCTATTTCCTTACATCGTGCCCGACAGCATCACCATATGGGATGCCGCCGCGCCCGAGCGGAGCCAGATATTCATGTTGGTGGGGACTGCAATCATCATGCCGGTCATCCTTGCCTATACTGGATGGGCCTATTGGGTCTTTCGTGGCAAAGTTGGCACGCACGGCTATCACTGATGAAGTATACGCCCTTTTGGAAGCGGCTGGGATGGATGGCGCTGATCTGGACCGGCAGCGTTGTTGCGCTCGGTGCAGTATCGATGATTATGCGCTTCTGGCTGAAGACTTGATCGCTAGCGTGACATCGACAGGCAGTCAGTTTTCGCCATAAAGGTTGCGCTGCGAACGATCGATCTCGTCAGCATAGCGTTTGCGAACGTATTTTTCGGTCAGCATACCCAAAATCCGTCGATCTTCATCGACAACGATTAGATCGTCGGCTCCACTCACGTCGAATGATCTCTAATAAGCAGCGGGGTGTCATGTCTATCCGGCGCTTACACAGCAAAAAGTTGATAATAATAGTTATGTTAAATTCTGCCAATTCCGGGGCTATCAGAACACGAGTTCAGCCTGGCGTGGAACCGCTCTTGGCTGTTCTTGTCTGCCGCCAATCAGACCGCGCGCGCACCCTGCCAGAACATAGACGGCTTGGCGTTGCGCCCCGCGATTGTGATGATCGACGCAATAGCCCTGATAGTGCCGCTTGAGCAAGCCAGCGCGCACCAGCTCCGACACCGCCCGGCTCACATTCGTCTTGCCCGAAGCCCGTACCTGCTCACGGATGGCGTCTTCGACCATAGCCGTGGCCTGACCCTCATCCATCGGCAACGCGCCGGACATTGCCAGATCGCTTCGTATCCGCTCTTCCAGGGCTACGCGACGGGGGTCGCGCTGCCCCATTGGCGTCAGCGCATCGCAAAGCCAGTCACGCAAGGGCATGAGGCCGCCGCCCTTGGCTACCAACGGCCCGGCGCTGCCGTCGGAACGGGAAACTTGGGCAATCAGGTTGAGCACCATGAAGGCGTAGCGCGGCCGAGACGAGGACCGCGCAAGCATCTCCAACAAGGACGGCATATCCAGTTGCTGGTGGCTGTCGCCGATGATCGGAGCGTGCAACATAACAGGATTGAATCAAGCACATATGGGGGGTGAAGTGAATCCCATTTGGCCGGTGGCTTCATCATTTTGTCGGCTGTGACACTTTGCCCTGAGATAAAGTGTCACGCGCGCCCTTTCATCATGGCACCGGGCAACTCCAGCCTGCGATGACCTGTGCATTTGGTGCGGGGGGCTGCCCGCGGGACGCGTCCGGTCTTGTTTTTCAATGGCTTCGCCGAACGGTGACTGGACGAAACCGCAATCGAAATGCGAATCGTTCGCACTATGAGCAGTCTCGAAGATGCCGGCCGCTTGGGCGATATCACCGCGTTCGAAGCCGAATGCCGGCAGGCGACGACGCTCGATCAGCTCAAATCCTTGCTCGATGCGATTGTGCGTCAGTTCGGATTCCGCTGGTTTGCATTGGTGCACAATGTCGACCTGAAACGCACCACCCGCAAAGCCCTGCTGATAACCACCTATCCGGCGCGCTGGGTCGAGGAGGTAATAGACGCGCGCCTCCATCTTGACGATCCGGTCCACGCCGCGTGCGCCAAGACCGTCTCCGGGCTTACCTGGGATCATATCGGCGATTATATATCGCCCAATGCTCGCCAGCGTTCGATCCTTGAACGGGGTCGCGCACATGGACTGGCATCTGGGTTCACCATGCCGATCCGGATGCGCGACGAGCCGGATGCGATGTTCACCATAGCGCGTCGAGGTGATGACAAAATTTCAAGCCCAGACCTTCTCGCTGCCCGATTGATTGGGACGGTCGCGTTCGATCAGGCTCGAACCCTTCTCGGTCCCGATGAATTGGCAAACGTGCCGATAGCGCTCAGCCCACGCCAGATCGACTGCATTGATCTGGTGGCACAGGGCAAAAGCGACTGGGAGATCGGACAAATTCTGGGTCTGAGCCGCGACACTGTGCACGAATATGTCGAAGGCGCGCGCCGACGTTATGGCGTCCGCCGTCGGACCCAACTCGTGCTTCGCGCCGTCCGCGACGGACATCTCAATATTGAGGCTCTCGTGTAGCAAGTAGATCGGCGGCTTATGATCACCCTTGCCGAAGTGCAGGCGTTCTGCGCTGTGGCCCGCGCCGCTTCGACCTCTCACGCTCTCCTACAGGCTGTCGAAGAAATCACGGCAGCGATGGGTTTCCGCTATTTCGCGCTCGTGCATCACATCGACTTGCTGAACCCGGCAGGCACAGCCGTTCGCCTTGTCAACTATCCGAGAGATTGGGTTGATGCGTTCGAGGAGGGCCGACTGTACGCCGCCGACCCGATCCATCGTGCAAGCCATTCGACGACTATAGGTTTCGCCTGGTCGAAGGTGGCGGCTATGATCTCGCTCCATCCGCGGGACTACGCGGTATTGGCAGCGGCTCGATCTGCGGGCCTTGGCGACGGCCACACCATCAGCGATGGTGACCTTGCGGGCGTGTCGGGGAGCGCAATCGTCGGCAGAAGCTCTCCTCGCTCACCGAAGAGGGACGTGCTCTCGCGCAAGCGCTTTTCGAAGATCTCAGGCCCAACCTGGCGAATGCTTACTGGGGCAGCAAACGTATCGGCCGTTACGGCTGCTGACAGTGATGGAGCATCTCTGCTGGCCGGATCAGGCGAGCAATGCCGCCGGCTACAACCGCAGCATCAATGGCAGTAAACAGGTGCCGGACCAGGTCTGGGGGGCTGCGTCGACCTGGCCCGGCGGGTATCACCTATCCTGCAAGCCCGGTGGGGGTCAGCGACTTGCCGGTGGCGAGCTCGTTCTCCAGCACCGGGACCGCGGTACCGGCGACCTGCTGCAGCGCCGGGTCGGTTCCGTCCTGTGCGTAACCCTTATGCACCGCCCAGGTATCCTGCTGAACCTGCGCCGACTGGGTGAGATAGAGGTTGTCGAAAGCGCTCTTCGGCGCCTTCTGGAGCAGCTTGAGGAGGGCAGCGCGGTCGGCGGAAAGGGTCGAGGACGGCGCCTTGATCGTGCGCTGATCGTTCTTCAACGCCGCCAGCAGCGCTTTGTGGCTACTTTGCGTCTCTGCCAGAACGCGCTTCGCATAGGCCTTGACGTCATCACGCTGCGCGCGCGTCGCGGCGAGCTGCGACGCCTTGATCTGGTAAAGATTGGCGTCGGCCGCGGCGAGCACGTAGTTGGGTCCACTCTGGCTTGCGATCGGCGAGACGCCGATGTCGGCGCTGGTCATCGTTCCCGAAGTCGCCGGCGAAACAGCCTGAGCCAACACCGGAACTGGCGCCAGGGTAAGCAGCGCGGCAAATATCGCAATCTTCATCGAAATCATCCGTTGGTTTTGTTAGACATTGACCAAGATCAACGGCTCAAACGATAAGGAAACGGAACGGTTCCCTTTTTGGGTCTAATCTGGGTAAATCGGCCCGGCGCGTGACGGCGGGGGGCAGACCTTTGTCGGCGATCGGCCGCCTGATCCGCAGCGCCAGCAGCTCAGCGACATGACGCGCACCCAGCTCGGACATGGTCGCATTCTTTTCGCCATACCCGTTATCGCTGACTATCCTCGACCATGACAAGCTTCTCTCAAAGATCGCTCGTGCGGTCGATAATAAGCGGGTAGGTAATTTAGTTGTTCGCGCGCATATCACTGATGTCCGACCGGGCCAGTTGAGTGCGTCAGGTCAAGGCGTTTACCTGCTGGTATGGGGCGGGTAGACAGCGACAATCGAACTCGCGACAGACTAATTGCCGCGCGAACCTTGCACTGTGAGGATTTGACATCCAAGGCAGCGGTACCACGGTGAGCGTCGGGATTAAGAGCCGGATTCGGAAGTTTCTCAATTCTGACAAAGCCTTGCGGTTCTGCGCGTGAGCATGCGGATTGAGGCGACGAGGGCCCAAGCGGTGGACGAGGCTATGGATCGCTCCCAGTCTTTTGCGAGCCGACGACAGCGCCCGAGCCAGGCAAAAGTCCGTTCGACCACCCATCTGCGGGGCAGCACCTGAAAGCCTTTCGCCTTGTCCGATCGCTTGATGATTTCGATCGTCCATTTGCCCATGCCAACCAAGGCGGATCGTAGCTTATCGCCTGCGTAACCGCCATCGGCAAAGATGTGTCGCAGCCAGGGAAACCGTTTGCGAATGGCTGCCAGCACATCGACGGCCCCATCTCGGTCCTGAATATCGGCGGCATGTACGAGGATGAAGATGAGGAAGCCGCAGGTGTCCGTCAGGATATGTCGCTTCCGGCCTTTCACCTTTTTGCCCGCGTCATAGCCCGAGATTCCGCCACTTTCGGTGGTCTTGACCGATTGGCTGTCGATCACTCCGGCGCTGGGCGAAGCTTCACGCCCTTCGATTTCCCGCAGGTTCATGACCAGCACCGTGTTGATCGCGTCGAACAGACCGGCATCGCGCCAGGCATAGAAATAGCGCCGCACCGTCGATACCGGAGGAAAGCACTTCGGCAGAAGCCGCCACGCCCACCCGCTTGCCGCGATGTACAGCATCGCGTTCAGAACCTCGCGCATGTCGGTAGTCCGGCGTCGGCCACCTCGCCTCGCCGGTGGAACGAAAGGTGCTGCCAGCACCCACTCCGTGTCCGTCATATCCGATGGATATCGCAAACCTTCCCGACTATGCTCACGCCGGGCAATACCAGTCCATGCCACCATCCACTCCTTCTTGTCGCAAAGAGGCGTGAATCACAACATGCTGGTATTGCTCAACAACTTTCGGATCGGGCTCTGAAATATGCTTTGATATCAGCATAGCCAATTGCGGTCCTCTCGATGCAATTAGCGGCGGCGGTTCTTATCGCGTGCCTCCGGCGCCGGAGGCACGCAGCCGATTTCATTGTCCATCGATCCCCCGTCTTGATCAGATCTGCGACGAGCTGGCGCGACGCCTCCCCAATCGTTCCTACCATTCGCGCGCTCTCGCCCCGATCGCGCGCGGTCTTCATGGCCCCGTCGCCAATCGCCTGAGCAGGCGCAAGGCGGGGACCCGGCGGCACTCGACCCTTGGCTATCTCAGCCCCATAGATTTCGAACGGGAAGCTGGCGTAGCCTGGTTGAACCTATCTCGGTGTCCGCCAAACCGGCAGCCCGCTCGGTAGCAGTAGTCGTCACCGGCGAAGCGTCGAGCGATCCCGCTGAGACGGGAGCCGCGGGCGTGGTGAAGCTCCTCGATCAGCTCGCCGGATACGCCAGGGTAATAGACGCGCCTGCTCCGCGACGCGTCCGCTCATCGCGCGGTTCGCGCGTGTACTTCTCTGTAATGACTTCAACGCCGCCGACGCCGCCATGAAGGCGCGGCTTGGAAGCGACGTGCCAACGCCTTCAGTTTTAGTCCCAAGGAGATCGTCCGGTTCATCAAATCTCGGCCTAATTCCAGCCACGCGCTGGACGAGGCGAATGGGCGCGCTGTCTGGCCGCAAGCCCTGGCCGGACACTCGCCTTGCTGGTCCATAGCGCTGAGGTGCAGGATCGCGATGGCGCTGTGCCGCTGCTCAAGCAATCGCGCCAGCGCCACCCTTGCGTTGAACATATCTTCGCCGACAGCGCCTACAACAGCGATCGCGTCCGCAACGCTACCGCCATGACCGTCGAAATCGTCCGGAAATTCGCCGATCAGACCGGCTTCGTCGTCCATCCAAGGCGATGGGTCGTCGAGCGGAACTTCGCATGGAGCAATCGAAACCGACGCCTCGCCAAGGACTTTGAGCGAACCATAAATTCCGCGACTGCTCTGCTATACGCCGCAGCAGCCAGGGCCTCATTGACCTTATGTCTTGACCCGACGCGATAAGAGGATTGATGCAACCACCAACAGCGAACCGATTAGGTGGTATTTTGCGAACCGTTCTCCAAGCAGAGGTACGGCCATCAGGACCCCGAGCACCGATGGCAGGTTCATGTAGACCCCCGCGCGGCCCGAGCCGACCAAGGCGACCGCGCGATTGAACAGCGCGTAGGACAGCAGCGAAGGAAATATCCCGATATAGAGCAGCGATGCGAGCGCAGCAGGTGAAGCCACGGTCAGGCCAGCCCACCAGAGGTGCCAGGCATAGGGCACACTCAAAGCCGCGATCCCGACCCCGAACAGGACAGCCAGCAAACTGAGGTGGTGCATCGCCGGTGCGCGGCGCAGGAAGGTGGCATAGGCGGAATAGAGAAAAACCGCAATGATGGCGAGCAGATCGCCTCGGTTCAGCGCATCCCAGCGCAGATAGTCGGGATGCCCCTTGGTCATGATCCACGCGATTCCGGTGATCGAAAGGAGTGCGCAAACGAGGAGGATCGGGCGCACCCTCTCCCGAAACAGCACAACTGGCATGAGCAGGGTCATCACCGGCATGGTCGATTGCAACAGAAGATTGTTGGTCGCGGTGGTGAACTGCAGGCTTTGATAGACGAGAAAAGAAAACAGCCCCACCCCTACAGCCCCGAGGAGCCCAAGGAACCGCCAGCCGCCAACAATGGCGGGCAGGTCGTCGCGGAGGTGCCGCCAAGCGAAAGGGAGCACGAAGACCAGCGCCACCACCCACCGCCAGAACGCCAGAGTCACAGGTGAGAGCAAGTCCTTGGCCGCCCGCCCGACGATCGGATTCAGGGCCCAAAAGAACGAGGCCAGACACAGCAATAGGGCTGGTGATTGCCAGAGCCTGGACCCAAGACCAAGGATGCTGGACGTGTTGCTATCGGCATCTTGCAACCTAACATTCTCCCCACAAACGCCCCTTGAGAATCGTCCTTGCGCCAACGGTAGGTTTTGCATATGGTGCATCGCGTTGCATGTATAGCACGAATCGACTATGCGGCACTCGTAACAAAAAGCATGGGAGCGATGCGATGAATGGATCGTCGGCACTCGTCGATAACGCCGGTGCGAGCCAGTCTCGCCGGGTGTTCTGGGATCAAGATGTCTATCAGCTGGAGCTGGAGCGAATATTCTCGCGATGCTGGCTCATGCTCGGGCATGATTCGCTAGTTCCCAAACCGGGCGACTTCATTACGACGTACATGGCAGAAGACCGTGTCATCTTGTCGCGGCAGCCGGACGGTTCGCTGAAGGCGTTCATCAATTCCTGCACGCACCGCGGCAACCAGATCTGTCATGCTGACAGCGGCAGCGCCAAGGCGTTCGTGTGCAATTATCATGGTTGGGTTTTCGGTCAGGATGGTTCGCTCGTCGATGTTCCGATGGAAGAGCGGTGCTATCACAGCGATCTCGACAAATCCAAGCTAGGGCTCGCGCCGATCCGGGTCGAAACTTACAAGGGCTTCATCTTCGGCTGCCATGATCCCGAAGCGCCATCGCTTGAGGACTATCTGGGGGACTTCTGCTGGTACCTCGATACGATCTGGGACGGTCCGGACGGTGGTCTGGAACTGGTCGGGCCGCCGTTGAAAAGCACCCTCGCCTGCAATTGGAAAGTCCCG